>LNAP01000109.1_pt1 | contig 55606 bp, 52 predicted proteins | sample 602601 | NCBI WGS metagenome assembly LNAP01 (sample SAMN02440304, study PRJNA202911) | soil metagenome | biome: Subtropical and temperate rainforests or woodlands; isolation source: soil samples (1 kg each in a 20% v/v slurry with milli Q water) were... ...
ATCCGTTTCGACCGCCTTGGTATTGCCTGCGTAAACGCCGTTTAACCACTGGCTTAAACGAGCCTTGCCTACGCCAGTCTGGCCGCTCACTTGCGTCTGGCTTAGGCCCTCGTTTTCCATAATGACCTTGACCTCTTCGATCAGGTCCAGGTCGTGCTCGGGTGTTGCCCGCACTGTCCTGGCGTCTCGCGCCTTGACGATGCCGGTCTGTTCGTTTTGGGTTGTGGTAGCTGACATTTGATATACTCCGCTTCGTTGGTGAAGGGCCTTAATTGGCCCGGATCGTGGCCCCGCAGAGACTCACCTCTGTGGGGTTTTTTTTCAGACCTGCTCTTTGCGCCAGACCTGAAAATTGCGCTGCATTAAATCGTCAAAGTTGTACTTGTCCGACACCTCCTCATCGTGGCCATGCACCACATCACTGTTGGCCACTCGCTTTTGAGTCCAGGCACCGCGCACCACATTGGTCTTAGGCTGGGCCTCTTCGGGATCCGGGTCCGGATCTGGCATGTACTCGGCGGCCTCGATAACCGACATGCGCAGCGATGCCTCGGCGGCTTGCTTGGCAGCCTTGAGGCGCTGCTTGTTCTGGCGGCTCCATTCGCGGCCCGCGCTGCTGTCACCAAAGCCGGCGGCATGGTGGCACTCGGCCTGGCCGATATAGCGGCCGTCCGGTTGATACAGGTGCACAAAGTCATGCAGGCTGTCTGGATCGAAGCGCACCACCACCTTGCGGCCCACGTGTTCGATAAGGGCGTCGCAGGCGTAACGGTTGCGACCGCTCGGCCCCTTGCCCAGCGTCAGCCCCACCGTTGCGTCGCGCTGGACCGTGACGGCCTCGGCGGTCAGCATCCACATGCGCCGCTGCGCATCGGTGGCGCGCCGGATCAGGTGCGCATTGCGCTCGTAGCTCTCGCGGAAAGCCGTATCAAAGGACAGCTCACCCGCGCAGATTTCGGTGCGCCGGCCCGTGCGGGCATTCCAGGCGTCAATGCAGACGCGCAGTACTTGCACAAACACATCGAACTCAATTGCCGTTGACGCATAGTTTTCTGGCTTGGCCAGGACGTTGGGGCCGGTGTAGGCTCCGGCAAATTTAGGATGCTTGTCCACATACTCGCCCAGGCCGCCCACGCCGAAAGCGCGCTCGACCGGCTTGGCCTGACCGTGCCCCTTGCCCTTATGGACGCTGGTCCAGTGCAGCTTCATACCCATCTGCGGAATCAAGCCGATAGGGTCTTCTTCTTTGATCTTGAACCGGTACCGGGTTTTAACGCCGGCGGTCAGCCATTTGTTGGCGGCAGCGCGCGTATTATCGATCGTGACGTGCTCGGGAATGCCGTGCTTTTCGATCACATCGCCCAGGGCCAGGCGGATCATGTCGCTGTGCTCGGTGCGGTCGGTGCGATAGCCCACAAATCGGCGGCTGTATATGTCCTGCCAGAACCATGTTTTAGGCCGGCCGATCGTGCCGTCCGGGAACTTGACGAACACGTTGTGCTGGTAGCCGTCGCCGTTAATCCAATTCATGGCGTACAAGTCGGCCACCGTGCGGCGCTGTGACGGGTACATGGCCATAACCGCATGTTCGCCCTGGCGCTTTAGCGTGCGAATAACCGCCGGTATGTCATTGGCCCAGCGCGTGACGGTGCGCTGGCTGGGGATGGACCAGCCGTGCTCGGCGGCGGCCTCGATCATCCACTGGTAGCAGGTGGCGATCGACGGCGCTTCCTCGCGCAGGAACTGCGCCTTGAAAAAGTCCTGGGCGGCTTCGTCAAACTCTGCTTTGGCGGTGCGGCCCACATAACCAGGGGCCAGCGCTGCCAGCCAGTCGGCGTGGTCGCAGCCCTGTACAGACTTGACCCAGCGATACAGCGTGGCGCGGCTCTCGCCAAAGGCCTTGGCAATCTCATCAACGGCGCGCGAGCGGCCGCTGCCTTTCTCGACTAGGCGTTCAATGCCGAGCAGCGCCTGCAGGCGGCGGGCGGCTTCATCCTTAATGCCCTGCGGGCGACGGTCAAACGAGGCCCACAAGCTTTCCCGATCAATCTCGCCGCGACTGGCGGCCGGGCGGGTTGCGACCGGCGTGGCTTTGGGTGCGTCGGCCTTGAGCAGCGCGGCCTGGGTTTCGATAGGCAGGGATGCAAAGGCGTACTCGCGGCCGCCGCCACGACCTGCGCGCTGGCGGCTTTCCCATCCGTCTGACTTCGCCTTAAAGCGGACGCCCTGCATCGTGCCTGGCATGCCTGGCAAGCCTGTCAATTCTTGGGTCGTTATCCATTCGCGATTCATTCGTCGTCTCCGCCAAACAGATCCAGCTCCGGCGCACCATGCTTGCGCACGTTTTCACGATGGCCGGCCAGCTGCTCGATGGCGCTGGTTGCGCCCTGCAGCACATCGGCCGCTTCCGCCTCGCCCCGATAGAAGCAAGTCAAGAGGGACACGGCATCGTTCAGGGCATTTTGCAGATCCAACAAACCGGACTCGCCGCAGGTGCGACCGACCGGAATATCGATCACAATTTTTTGAGCGCTGATCGCGATGTATTGCGTGACGAACGTAGCGCCGCACGCAAACTCAAAGGGACGGATACGCTTGCTCGGGATGGAGCCTTCGGACATCCACTTGTAGATGGTCCACTCCGACACGCCGTTCAGCTCGGCGATACGAGCCACCGACCGGTTGTGCTTGTGCTGGGCGAAGTCCAGGCACAGGCGCATGGCTTCCTGCATGGTGGTCGGCTGGCGCGGCTTCCAGCGGCGGCGGGTCATCTGGCCCCTCGGCTATTTAACTGGGTACAAAAACACTTTTGCGCTGCATCTAGTGCAATTGCGCGCACCAGCCTAAGCTGGAAAAAAACGAAAAAGGGAAACGAGATCATGCACATAACCTCTCCTCGACCAGAACGCATTCGGGTTTGCTTGTCGCTTGAGCGCTATACTTATTCCGATAACGGCTCGGCCAGATTTTGGCCGGGTCGATGCCTATCGCGTCAGCGATGATTTTTTCGCCTTTTGGCCATGGCCGGGCGAGTGGAATCGTGAGCGTGGTAGGCGCTGCGTAGCCGTGAGCCTTCGATAGTTTCCGAAGGCTCCAGCCGGCCTTCTCCAGCGCCGCCTTGATATCAGCGCGGTGCCAGTCTTGAGGGGCCGGTTTTTTGGGGTGATTTGATTTAGCCATGCCGTAATCTTAGTGGTATTTGACTAATTCAGTCAAGTGCAATTGCACTTTCTTCTTATCTGTTCTTGGCTAGCTTCGCGCTTTGTCTAAAATATTATTGGAAATCAAATGGTTAGACTAACTAGAAAGGACGATTCGGACGCAGGCGGCCGGCTTTCTTCTTTAGGGGGCAAGGAAGAAAGTGATTTCATTAGTCGAATGAGACTATGCGCGGACAAGATAGGTAGCGTAAATGCACTAGCCCGCAAGTCCGGAATATCTCAAAGCACCGTCAGGCGCTACGTAGAGGGAGGGGAGCCAGGTAGGCCGCACTTGATCGCTATCGCGGAGGCGGCTGGCGTCGATTTGACGTGGCTCGCTACGGGACGCGGAACGTCCAGCGCCCAGCACGCTGAGTCTGAACCGCTGACGCCCGACATGGACCTCCTGGAGCAGGTGATCTCGAAGACGGAAAGAATGCTCGCCAGAAAGGGGAAGAAGGCCTCTCCCGAGGCTAAAGCCAAGGTCGTGCGCATGATTTATGAATATTGCTTGCGCCAGGAGAGCAAGATTGATGAGAAGAGCCTCGACAACGTTATCGAATTCGCAGCGTATCGGGCCGCCTAATCGCTCCTATCGCCAGATATAGCGCCCTAACACATCGATATTTGACAGACCGTAAAGCCTTGAAACGTTTATATTAATTTTAATTTTCGAGGTTTTTTGCTGTCTTATATACAAAGGGGTGTGTGATGCTGGGCGAGTTGTTGGATAAAATTGAAGAAACACTGAACGAGCAGGGCCAGGGCAAGCGCGAGGGTGCTGTAAACATCATCGTGGGGAATAGCGGAACCGTCATTATCGGGGATGGCAATAGCCCGAACACCAATAACGATGGGGCTATTAGCGAAAGGGTCATGGCTAGCATCGCCCCCGTAATACGGCAAGAGGTACGCCGTCTGCGCCATCAGGTCCAAAGCCTTAAACGGCTCGTAACCCGTATTTACAGGCGGCGTACCAGCCGCCCGTTTAAACGCCCAGCGACCACAGCGGCATCATGTCGCGTTTCAATTGGCGCATTCTGGGATCGGGTCAAAGTTGTCGCAAACCATAGGCCGCCGGACCAACGCCCGCCAAACCACCCAACACCCGCAGTTTCATTGACGCCAGCCCGCATCAACCCACCACAACCCACATTAACCCGGATGTTTCATTCCTTCTGTCCCCACACACCGCTTTTAAACGCTTGCAGCAAGGTATTACTGCGAGCCGCGTAGGCAGCCGCCAGGGCGACTCCTGTCGCGTCATCCGCCTTGAGCGAGGAACGGGCGATGGTGGCGTCAAGGTTGAGGCGTATGTCCTTGGCCCAATCCGGGATCATGGCCTTGATGGTCGACAGGAATTCCATGGGGATCAGAGTGTATCGCCGCCGAGCGCCCGGTTGCACGGGCAAAGCTCGTCAGTTTGCAGGCCGTCGAGCAGGCGCAGGATTTCTTCCGGATTGCGGCCCACATTCAAGTTATTCACCGAAACGTGCTGGATGATGTTGTCGGGATCGACGATGAATGTGGCACGCAGGGCGACGCCTTCATTTTTTTCACGGATGCCAAGCTGATCGACCAGTGCCCCTGTGGTATCGCCAAACTGATAGTGGCCCAGCTTGCTCAGGTCGGGGTGTTCACGTCGCCATGCCAGCTTGACGAATTCGTTATCGACCGATCCCCCCATCAGGATGGCGTCGCGATCTTCGAAGTCTTGGACAAGCGCATTGAAGCCCACGATTTCAGTGGGACACACAAAGGTGAAATCCTTGGGATAGAAATAGATGATTTTCCACTTGCCCGGAAATGAACTTTCGGTGATTTCTTCGAACGCGGAGACGCCGTTCTCTTCGTGCATATTGAAGCCCGGCTTGACGCCCGCGACTTTGAAGGGTTCGAGTTTATCGCCTACTGTTTTCATGTGAGCTCCTGATAGTAAGTAAGTGGATGATGTTGAACGTACACGATACGTCCGATCATTGAAATTCTACGCTATTGGGTATCAGTGTCTAACTGATAATTCCTGACTCGAACCTTAGGAATTTCGATGCGCGCAACCAGCCCGCCTTTGGGATGTGAGATCAACTCCAGTTGCCCGCCTACCTGTCCTAGAAGCCGCTCGACGATGGCAAGACCGAGTCCAGCCCCGCTGACTCCGGTGCGCGCCGACTCCCCGCGGGAGAATGGCCTCAACAGACGTTGGATATCGGTAGGGGCGATACCGGTACCCTGGTCTTTGACTTCAATGGCAAGTATGTTGCCCTGCTGTCTTGCGACCAGTTCGATGTGAGCGCGGCCGTCAGACGGTGTACGTCCGTAGCGACGTGCATTTTCGATGAGATTGCTGATAATGCGCTTGAGGTCGTGGGCATTGATCTTGGCGTAGAGGTTCGGCTCGATCGATGCGGCCAGCGCGCCTCCCAGCGATTCAGTGTGGCTGCGTTCGCGTTCATACAGATCGCGCAACACGGAGGATACATCGATTCCTTGATCAGGCACCACGCCGGCCGGGCGAGCGTATTCCATGAGTTGACCGATACTGTGGTCAATTTGCCCGAGGTCTTCGTCGATGGCCTGGCGTGCTTCGTCGGTGACGTCGCTCATCTCGATTTCAAGGCGCATACGCGCCAGTGGCGTCCTCAGATCATGTGAAATGCCCGCAAGCATTATTTCGCGATCTGCCTCGGTTTGGCGAATGTCGCGCGCCATCCGGTTGAATGCCATATTCAAGTCGCGAATTTCAGCCGGCCCTTTTTCGGGCAGCGGCGAAGGTGTTTCGCCACGAGCCAGTTGCCTTGCGACCTTGGCCAGTTGAGCCAAAGGACGATTCACGAAGCGTACGCTGATCGCCGCTCCGACCAGCGCCAGCACTAGGGCCGTCGCGCCCCATCCCAGCCATTCGGCGCCTGCTGTAAGCCCGAGTTGTTCGCGGTCGAAAACCAGCCAGTACTGATCCGTATTGATCTCGAAACTGACCCATACACCCGGTGTCTGGTTGACCGACCACATGACCTGGGTCTCTGGACCCAGCCGTTCCTTGATGTTACCCGCGACGTGGTTCCAGTAATTGGAGTTGGGCAATGGCTCGTGGACGTCGGTGCTTTCGCGTGGTTGCACACGCAGGCTCTCCTTCGTTGCCAAGTCAAGGAGCAGCGCTGGCCTTACGCTGCGTGGCGCATAGATCAGGGCAGAGCGCGTGATACTGACGGCGGTCGTCACACGTTGAGCCATCTGGGCCGCGCGCGGCCCTTCCTCCATGCTGAAGAAGACTTGAAGCCAGGCGCCAAGGCTGACCAGCATGAGTCCCGCCAGCAACAGGAAAGAACGGCTAAACAGGCCAAGGCGCACGCGCGTCTTGGCCTTCTTATGCTGCTTGGGGGCTGCGGCCAGAACCTGTTGCTGCAAGGTTATGCCCGCTCGCTGTTAGTGCCCGCCATCTGGTACGAAAACATACCCCAGGCCCCAGACCGTCTGGATGAATACCGGCTTGGAGGGATTAGGTTCCACCAATTTACGCAGACGGGATATCTGGACATCGAGGCTACGGTCGAATGCTTCGTATTCACGCCCGCGAGCCAATTCCATAAGCTTGTCGCGGGAAAGCGGAATCTTTGGGTGCCGTGCAAACACCTTCAATACCGAGAATTCGCCGGTCGTGATAGGGACCTGCTCGTTATTGCGGGTCAGGGTGCGCGTGGACAAATTCAGTACATACGGACCGAATTCAATGGATTCGTTTTCCTGGCTGGGTGCACCAGGATGCTCTTCGGTGCCGCGGCGCCGCAGAATGGCATTGACGCGGGCGAGAAGTTCTCGTGGATTGAAAGGCTTGGAGAGGTAGTCGTCAGCGCCCATTTCCAATCCTACGATGCGATCTATTTCCTCGGCTTTCGCGGTCAGGATGATAATGGGTGTATTGTCGTGCCCGCCTCGCAGGCGGCGGCAAATCGATAGTCCATCCTCACCAGGCAACATCAGATCCAGAACGAGCAGGTCGAAGTGTTCGCGCTGCCATAATTTGCCCATTTCCTTGGCATCTTCGGCTACGAAAACATTGAAACCCTGTTCCGACAAATACCGGCGCAGCAGATCGCGGAGCCGGGGGTCGTCGTCGACGACGAGAATTTTGCGAGATAGAGATTGGTTTTGTGTATTCATAGGGAAAATGTAACAGGGCTGAGTTGACCCGTATAGGGCTCGTTGCAAGATATTACATAATAAGTATCTGGATATAAAGGAGGTAGTACTTACTACAAATTTGCCTGGTCCTATTACGTATCGGTGACGACATATGACTTGAGAGAGGGCCTTGACGGTGCTAGTTTAGAGTGGCGATGCGGGGCCGTCTGTCGGCTGAACGTCTTACGCTCTGTCCTCCTTGTCAAGGATATCCCTGCGGCGTTTAAAATGCACTCATGACTTTACATATTTTAGCGCTTGAGACATCCTCCAGCCAATGCGGAGTTGCCCTCTTGACACAGGCAGACGGGCGTTTACAACTTCACTCCCTGAACCATGACGGCACTGGCGAGCATGCCGAACGCTTGCTGCCCATGGCAGACGACTTGCTGGCAAAGGCGGGCGTCTTTCGCAGCGACTTGAGCGCTGTGGCCTTTGGCCAGGGACCAGGCGGTTTCACCGGTTTGCGCGTGGCTTGCGGAGTTGCCCAGGGAATTGCATTCGCGCTCGGTATCCCCGTTTTGCCGATTTCGTCTCTGCAAGCCGTTGCGGCACGCAATTTCGATCCGGCGGCGGCATTGTGTCCCATATCGGTCGTGCTGCAGGATGCGCGTATGGGGGAGGTCTATCTGGCCGTCTACCAGGCCGACGGGGATGCGGCGAGCGGGTGGCGCGAGCTTCAGGAGCCTATCCTGCTGAACGCCGCAGACGTAGGCCCATGGCTCGAGCTTTCACGGCCAGCCTGGCAGGCTAAAAATTCGGAAGTTCTGCCTGTTCGACTGGTCGGCGATGCGCTCACCGCCTTCCCCGCGCTTGCGCAATTGCAAGTCGAGCAGCCCGATGTGCAGCTAGGGCGGCCTTTACGGCCCGATGCCGAAACCATCGCCCGGCTTGCCCTCATTGCATGGCACACCGTGGGCGGTGTCGAACCGGAGTTCGCAGCCCCTCTTTATGTTAGGGATAAAGTGGCCTACACGACACTTGAACGTCAAGAAGGCAAGGGCGGCAACCCCAAGGCGGCACAGCATCTGGCCGCGATACGGCCCATGGCAGCCGGTGATCTTGAGCAGGTTGCCGCCATCGAGCAATCCGTGCAATCGTTCCCCTGGACCCGCGGCAACTTTGCCGATGGTCTTGAAGCTGGCTACGGAGCTTGGGTTGCCGAGCAGGGAAGCCGCATCGCCGGCTTTTGCATGGCCATGTTCGCCCCTGATGTGGCCCATCTGCTCGTCATAGCCGTGTCGCCGTCATCGCAGAAGACAGGCATAGGGGCTGCCCTGATCAGGCGATGTGAGCGCGAGGCCGTGGCACGCGGTCTGCCAGCCGTTGTCCTGGAGGTGCGCCCATCCAACGCCGGTGCTCTGGAATTTTATCGACATCATGGATACGAGCAGATTGCAGTTCGTAAAGACTATTATCCCGCAGGGTATGGTCGGCGAGAGGACGCTTGTGTGATGCAAAAACGGCTTAATGAAGCATGAACAATTCTGATATCCATGGCGCACCGGCGCTCAATGCATTGCAGCTTGCCTGGCTTCAGGAAATCGGCCTCGATAAGCGCATGCTTGCCCGGTACGCGGCAAACATCGGGCGCGTGGACGCCGAATCGACGCCTGCAGTGGTCGCCGCGGGACCCGTGCCCACCTCTCGGCGCGGCCCTGACGTAATTGAATCCATGCCGCCTGGCACTGTGGATGCTTCCGATACGACGCCTGGCTTGCGACACATCGCCGAAGTGCAAATCATTCCCCAGGTCTGGGAGGACTTGCAGAATTTTATCGCCGTTTGCTCGGCGTGCGGCCTGCAGGCTGGGCGTAGCCAGACCGTATTTGGCACTGGCGCCGTCGACGCGCCGGAATGGCTGCTGGTCGGCGAGGCGCCCGGCGAACATGATGACAAGATGGGGCTGCCGTTCCAGGGAAGACCGGGCGTTTTGCTCCAGGCTATGCTCTCATCGATCGGGGTTCAGGAGTCCCAAGTGTTTTTCACGAACCTGATCAAATGTCGCCCTTTGGGCAATCGCACGCCCAGACCAGAAGAGATCGAAGCTTGCCTGCCTTATTTGCGGCGCCAGATATCGCTCTTGAAGCCGCGCCGTGTGCTGGCGCTGGGCAAGCTGGCTGCGCAGGCCCTGTTAGGCACTGACAGTGAACTCGAAGCATTGCGTGGGCGGGTTCACCATCTAAGCAGTCAAGATGGCCAGATTATCCCGTTGGTGGTGACGTATCATCCGGCGGCGCTGCTGGTACGGCCACAACATAAGGCTGATGCATGGCAGGACCTGAACCTGGCTCGCGCCATAGTCTGCGGCCATACAACGCAGGACCGGCCAACGCATTAATGCCTTAGCGCCTGGCCATGTCCGTGTTGGCCGATCGTGTTTTCCAGGCGCGGATCGGCACGGTGATTGCATCGATTCCAGTGGATAAACAGCAACATGAGCGATGCGACCAGCAAGCCGAATATGATGATGATCACGTTGATCGGAAGGTTCAGCCACAACATAAGGCTATAGAGAGCCAGCATCAGCAAGATATTCAATTGTTCATTGAAATTCTGCACGGCGATGGAATGACCCGCTGAAAGCAGGACATGTCCACGATGTTGCAATAGCGCGTTCAAGGGCACCACAAAAAATCCGGATAGCCCACCTATGATCAACAACACGGTGTATACCGCCCAGCGCTCGTGCACGATGGGCATGAACATTACCGCAAATCCCATTATTACGCCCACCGGCAAGACCGACAGGGCACGCTTCAACGGAACACGGCCGGCAAGAATCGACCCACCAACTGTTCCGATGGCGGCGACGCCCATCAGCACGGATGCCTGATCCAGGCGGTAGCCCAGGTGTCTTGCGCCCCATTCGATGACAATGAATTGGAGCGTGGCGCCTGCGCCCCAGAACAGCGTCGTCACGGCAAGCGATATTTGCCCTATCTTGTCTCGCCAGAGGATACGGACGTAGCCGCCGAAGTCGCTGATCAGCGTAAAGGGATTCCTGTGCTGTTTGGGATAGCGCACATTGGTGGAAGGAATCAGCAGATTGGTGGCGGCAGCCAGCAGGTACACCACGCCGATACACAAAATGGCAGCTTCGGTTCGAGTCTGCACCAGCGCATTGATCCAGGGCTGGGCGAGCAATACCTGGGAGACGGCCGGGTTGATGAGTACGCCGCCCAGAACCGTGCCGGCGATGATAGACAGGACGGTCAGCCCTTCGATCCAGCTGTTTCCCTTCACCAGAAGTTCCGGTGGCAGCATCTCTGTAACGATGCCGTATTTTGCTGGCGAGTACGCCGCAGCTCCGATGCCCACCAGGGTGTAAGCGCAAAATACCAGGAATAATTGTTCGTCATTGGCCAGGCCCAAGCTTTGACAGTAGAACATCAGCAGACATCCGCCCACTTTGATCGCATTTGTGATGAACATCACCTTTCCTTTGGGAAAGGCATCGGCGAATGCGCCAACAAACGCGGCCAGCGCTACATAGGCTAGTGCGAACCACCATTTCATCATGGGCGCCATCCAGTCGGGACCTTGCAAATCAGCAATTAACGCGATGGCGGCGATGAGCAATGCATTGTCTGCCACGGACGAAAACGCCTGCGCTATCATGACCAGATAAAAGCCTTTTTTCAATGGAAAGTCTCGATTGAGGGGTTAGTAAAGCAACGGACGACACTGAAGAGAAAAATGTTAGTGAGTATAACTTTGGTGCGATGAGTTGACGGAAAATCATAGCGTAGTTTCTTTTCGGACGTCGTTGCGCTCCCGGTGCGTTATCATACGAGACGATCTCAGCCAGGCATTCCACGTTGTTTATTCGCAGGTCTTTCGATCGCCGGGATCGCGCATCCGGCGTGTCGCTTCATTCCTTCTAATGCTCGCTTATTGTGCGTCTGACCCAAATAAAACTTGCCGGTTTCAAATCATTTGTCGAGCCGACGGTCATTCCCACGCCCAGCCAGTTGGTCGGAGTGGTCGGTCCTAACGGTTGCGGCAAGTCCAACATCATCGATGCTGTCCGCTGGGTACTTGGGGAGACCAAGGCATCGGAGTTGCGCGGCGAGTCCATGCAGGACGTCATTTTCAACGGGTCGGGTCACCGCAAGCCGGCCGCCCGCGCATCGGTAGAGCTGGTATTCGACAATACAGAAGGACGTGCGGTCGGCCAATGGAGCACCTATGCGGAAATCGCCGTAAGACGCGTGCTCACGCGTGACGGTGCGAGCAGCTACTACGTCAACAACCAGCAGGTGCGCCGTCGCGACATTCATGACATATTCCTGGGCACGGGGCTGGGTTCACGGGGTTACGCAATTATTGGGCAGGGGATGATCAATCGCCTGATCGAAGCGCGACCCGAAGAGCTCAGGGTTTTCCTGGAAGAAGCGGCGGGTGTGTCGCGCTACAAAGAGAGGCGCCGGGAAACAGGCAGTCGCCTGGCAGACACCCGGGAAAATCTCATTCGGGTTGAAGACATACTGCGCGAACTCGAAAGTCAGCTACAAAAACTCGAGGCACAAGCCGAGGTCGCACAGCGGTATCGTGCCTTGCAGGAGGACGGCGAACAGAAACAACATGCGCTGTGGTTGTTGAAGGAAAGTAACGCCCGCCAGGACCAGCAAGATAAATTCCTGGCGATCGAACATGCGCAAACTGAACTTGAAGCGGCTACCGCTAGTCTGCGCGCTGGCGAGTCGGCGCTTGAAACCAGGCGCCAGGCGCATTACTCAGCTGGTGACACGGTTCATGCGGCACAAGGACTGCTTTTCGAAGCGGGTGCCCAGGTAAGCCGGCTCGAGGCGGAAATTCGGCATGTGGTGGATTCGCGTAACCGGGTGCAGGCCCGCCGCGATCAGCTTCAAGTGCAGTTGCAAGAGTGGGCTGACCAACAATCGCATTGCACCGAGCAAATCGCAGAGGCCGAAGCCGATCTCGAAACAGCAGCGGGTCGGACGGAAGAATTTCGTGCACGCGCTGAAGAGGCCCAGACGCATTTGCCCGATATCGAGAGCAGACTGCGTCTTGCGGCCACTGCAAGGGATCAGATGCGCGGCGTGCTGGCGCGCGTTCAACAGGATCTGGCGCTGGTCGCCCAGACCCAACGCGATGCCGACCGGCAGTTGCAGGCGCTCGAGATGCGCAAGGAGCGCCTTGAGCAGGATCTGCGCAACCTTAATGCACCCGACCCGGACAACATAGTGCGGCTGGCTGGTGATATTTCCGCCATGCAGGCGCAACTCCAGGAAACCCAAGGCCAACTGCTGGAACTCGAGGACCGGCTGCCAGCGCTGGAGGAACAACGTCGTGACGCACAGGCAGTCTCGCAAGAAGCATCACAGGTCGTAGCCCGTCTGGACGCACGTCTCGCGGCTCTGACCGCCTTGCAGGACGATGTGCAAAAGCAGGGCGCCCTCGAGCCTTGGCTGGCGCGTCATGAACTGGCTGGCCTGGGGCGTTTATGGCAAAAGCTCCATATCGAAGCAGGTTGGGAAACGGCATTAGAGGCCGTGCTTCGCGAGCGCATGAGTGGACTGGAGATTCGCCATCTGGAGCATGCGCGTGCCTTTGCCGATGACGCGCCTCCCGCGCGGCTGGCTTTCTATCAGGTTCCGCCCGCATCCGCGACAACGTTGTCCGCCAATGGCCCGAAGCCGCTAAGTACCCTGCTGCGCCTTACGGACCTCGATCTGCAGACCTTGATGGGACAATGGCTGGATGGAGTCTTTGTTTGCGCCGACCTTGCCCAGGCGCTTGCTTTGCGGGCCGAGTTGCCGGCGGGCGGGGTGTATGTGGTCAAGGAAGGCCACCTGGTCGATATGCATAGCGTCCGCTTCTATGCGCCTGATTCGGAGCAGGCGGGCATGTTGGCCAGGCAGCAGGAGATCGAGAATTTGCGGCGTGACCTGAAGGCGCGCCAATTGGTGGCCGATCAGGCGCTCGTCGTCGTGAGCCAGGCCGAGAGCGCCTGGCAACAGGGTTCGCAGGCGCTGGCGCCGGCGCGTCAGCGCCTGTCCGAGCTGACACGTCGTCTCCACGATGTGCAACTCGAACACTCGCGATTGCAGCAACAAGCCGAGCAGTCGGAAGAGCGCGCGACCCGCATCAGGGAAGACCTGGCCGAGATCGCCATGCAAACTGAAGAATTGCTGGCTGGCAAGGAAGAAGCCGAGGCGCGTTTCGACGTACTCGACGCTCAGCTGGCAGAGCATCAGGAGCGCTATTCTGGCGCCGAAATATCGGGGGAGGAACTCGCCCTGCAGGCAGAGAATGCGCGTGTGCATTTACGCGACCTGGAACGCGCGGTGCAGGAATCCGAGTTCGCCGAGCGCGCCTTGCAGACGCGTATTGCGGACCTGAATCGCAATTTGCAATTGGCGGTCGATCAGGCGCGGCGTGCAGGTACCGAACTGGACGGGCTGCAGGGCGAGCTATTCGAACTCGATGCGTCGGCATCACAGGCGGGCCTGCAGGACGCGCTGGAATTGCGTGCGGAACGTGAAGAAGCACTAAGCCTCGCACGCATTCAGCTGGACAACCTGGCGGCGGCGCTACGCAGTGCCGATGAAGAGCGTTTGACGCTGGAGCGCTCGCTGGAACCGCGACGTGCCCGCATCATGGAGCTGCAGCTGCAGGAGCAGGCGGCGCGCCTTGCTGTTGAACAATTTGCAGAGCAACTGGACGCGCACCAGGTCGACCGGCAAGCGCTGCGCGAGCTCATCGAACAGCGTCCCGAAGAGTGGCAGCGTACAGGCTGGCTTCAGTCGGAAGTTCAACGAATTTCACGCGTAGTGGATGCGCTCGGCCCGGTCAACCTGGCCGCTCTCGATGAATTGAATTCGGCCAGCGAGCGCAAAGGTTTCCTGGATGCGCAGCATCAGGACCTGACCTCGGCCATCGAGACCCTGGAAGATGCGATTCGTAGAATCGACCGCGAAACACGTGAACTGCTCCAAGATACCTTCGACAAGGTCAATTTCCACTTCGGCGAGTTGTTTCCGCGTCTTTTCGGGGGCGGCGAGGCGCGCCTGTCGATAACCGGCGATGAGATTCTCGACGCTGGCGTGCAGGTCATGGCCCAGCCGCCAGGAAAACGCAACAGCACCATACACTTGCTGTCGGGGGGTGAAAAGGCACTGACCGCCACCGCGCTGGTCTTCGCGCTGTTCAAGTTGAATCCGGCGCCGTTCTGTCTGCTGGACGAGGTGGACGCGCCGCTGGATGACGCCAATACCGAGCGTTATGCGAATCTGGTCAGCAGCATGAGCGAACAGACGCAGTTTCTCTTTATTTCGCATAATAAAATTGCAATGCAGATGGCCAAGCAACTGGTTGGCGTTACCATGCAGGAACAAGGTGTATCGCGTATTGTGGCGGTAGATATCGACTCGGCCCTGCAACTTGCTGAGGTCTGATTACGAGCATGCATAAATGCATAAATATTTGGTGATACGGCGGACTGACATATGAGTGATTTGCAAATCGGGTTGATTCTCCTGGGCGTTGTACTGATCCTGGTCGTGCTCCTGTTCAATTGGTGGCAAGACAGGCGTATACGCCAAAAAATGCAGGAACATTTCCCCGAGCGTGAGCATGACCCCCTGATGGGCAGCAGCGTACCGAGCGCCGCGGGAAGGCGCGAGCCTGGCTTTGGGCTGCGTGATCCGGTCGAAGAACTCGCTGCCGACGACCCGGCCGAGGTAGACCCGGCTTGCGAAGTCGTCATCGACATCAACTTTGCGCAGCCGGTCGGCACGGCCCAATTGCAGGCGGCAGTCCAGTCCATGCACAAGGCTGGCAACAAGCCGGTGCGTATCTTCGCCGAGCGCGAAGGCGGCGGCCATCGGGCAAAGCTGCGGCCCAACGAGAACTATGTGTCAATGCAGCTCTCGATACTGCTGGCCAATCGCAGTGGACCGTTGACCGATATCGAATGGTCGCATCTTTGGTCCATGGCTCAACGCCTGGCTGAACGATTCGATGGGGCTATCGAGGCGCCGGAACAAGAGCAGGTCATGCAGCGTGCTGCACAATTGGATGAACTCTGCGCGCGCCTGGATGCTCAGGTCGGCCTGGCCTTGCGCTTGCCGGGCACACAGGCGGTAAGCCATGTCAGCCAAGTGCTTAAGGATGTGGGATTCTTACCTTACGGTTCCCAGCTGGCATGGATGGCCGACACCGGCCTACCGCGATTTACGGTTCTGTTCGATGGCGTGCATGCCAGGGAAGTGCAATCTGCTGGGGTGGACCGCATCGACCTGCTGCTGGATCTGCCCAACAGTCCGCCCGACGAGCAGGCATTCAGCCGCATGGCCAGCGTGGGACGCGACTTGGCCGGCCGTCTGGATGCCGTATTGCTCGACGATCAGGGCAACCCCCTACCCAATGAGACCGACCGTGCCATCGACAAGCAGCTCCTCGGCCTGTATACACGTCTTCACGAAGCAGGGTTCGAGGCCGGTACCGAGCGCACGGCAAGGGTTTTTTCGTGAGTACTGGCCCCAGGATTCCGGTTGCGCAAAGGCTGGACGAATTGCGCGCCGAGATCGCACGGCATAATCGCCTTTATCATGTGCACGACGCGCCCATCATCTCCGACGCCGACTATGACAGGCTGATGAAAGAGCTGGTGGCGCTGGAAGAGGCGCATCCAGATCTCATTACGCCGGATTCACCGACGCAACGGGTGGGTGCCGCTCCGCTGGCCGCCTTCGGCAGCGTACGGCATGCCGTGCCCATGCGCTCGTTGGGCAATGCCTTCGCAACGGAAGATGTGGTGTCTTTTGACAAGCGGGTGTCCGAGACACTGAAAGGAGCCGGCATGCTTGGCGGCGATGCGCAGGTCGAGTATGTCGTCGAGCTGAAGTTCGATGGCCTGGCCATCAGCTTGCGCTACGAGCAGGGCCGTCTCGTTCAGGCAGCCACGCGTGGCGACGGGCAGACCGGTGAAGATGTCACCGGCAACATTAGAACCTTGCGCTCCGTGCCGTTGAAGCTCTCCGGCGACTTCCCTGAGGTGCTGGAAGTGCGTGGCGAAGTGCTCATGCACCGGCATGACTTCGAAGCGCTGAATCAGGCGCAACAACGTCGTCGCGAGAAAATATTTGTAAACCCGCGCAATGCTGCGGCGGGGAGCCTGCGCCAGCTGGATCCCCGCATCACTGCAACCAGGCCCTTGCGATTTTTTGCCTATGGTTGGGGCGAAATCCGCATCCGTCACGATGGACACATCGATCTGTTCCAGCAAGAGGCCGGTGAGTCTTCCATGCCGCGCACCACCCATGCTGGAATGCTGGATTGGTTCGAGCAGCTGGGGCTTCCGGTCAACGACGCCCGCCAGGTTGTCAAAGGCGCAGATGGCCTCTTGGCATTTTATGATCAGACGGGCAGCGTCCGCGCGCAACTTCCATTTGATATCGATGGAGTGGTCTACAAGGTGAACTCCCTGGCTGCCCAGGGTGTGCTGGGATACGTGGCCCGAGCGCCGCGCTTCGCCATCGCGCACAAGTTTCCCGCCGAGGAAGAAACGACAACCCTCGTCGGCATCGATGTGCAAGTGGGGCGTACGGGGGCCATTACACCGGTCGCCCGCCTGAAGCCGGTTTTTGTCGGCGGTGTGACCGTCACCAATGCGACCTTGCACAACGAGGACGAGATCCGCCGTAAAGATGTACGTATCGGCGACACCGTCATTGTGCGACGGGCTGGCGATGTCATCCCGGAAGTGGTCGGGCCGGTGCTGGAATTGCGTCCGAAGGGCACTGTGCTGTATCAGACGCCGAAGACTTGTCCGGTATGCGGCTCGGCCGTCGAACGCCTTGAAGATGAAGCCATTTCGCGTTGTACCGGCGGCTTGTTCTGTGCTGCCCAGCGCAAGCAAAGCATCATTCATGCGGTGAGCCGCAAGGCGCTTGACATCGAGGGACTCGGCGAAAAACTGGTGGACCAGTTGGTGGACAGTGGGCGGGTGAAGTCCTTGGCCGATCTATTCACGCTGACTGTGCTTGAACTGGCATCCTACGAACGCATGGGCCGCAAGTCGGCCGAGAAGCTGGTGGGGGCGCTGAAGCAGGCATGCACGCCCGAGCTTGGGCGACTACTGTACGCCCTGGGCATACGACATGTGGGAGAAACCACAGCGCGAGACCTGGCTAGGCATTTCGGCTCTATCGACGCACTGATGAACGCCGATGAATCACAGTTGCTTGCCGTGAACGATGTCGGGCCGGTGGTGGCCGCGTCGATTACCCGGTTCTTCGCCGAGGCGCACAACCGCGAAGTGATTGCGGCGCTTGCCAGCGCAGGGGTACACCCCAAGTTGGAGGTGGCGCCCGCCGGTCAGCAACGCCTTGCAGGGAAAACGTTCGTGCTAACGGGAACCATGCCCACCTGGACGCGCGACGACGCGACGCGTCATATTCTGGCCGCGGGTGGAAAGGTCAGTGGGTCGGTGTCAAAGAAGACCGCATACGTGGTCGCGGGGGAGGACGCAGGCGGCAAACTTGCGAGAGCCCGGGAACTTGGCGTACCGGTACTGGATGAAGACGCTCTGAAAGCGCTGCTGGATCTGGGGTAAACCGACAAGGAAAATGTTCGCGTCTGGCTGCAATACGGCATGTTGCATATGGACCGACGCTTCGCCGTCATTCCTGGTTCGAGGGGAATGACGGCTGTGTATAGCAGTTTTTACTTGATGGTAGCGTTCTTGATCAGGCCTTGTTGGAATTCGGCCAGCTGCTGCTGATGCAGCATTTCTTCAATTTGCGGCTTGACCTCTTTCAGCTCGGGGAACTTGACTTCACGACTGTCCTCGACCTGGATGATGTGCCAGCCGAACTGAGTCTTCACGGGTTTGGTCGTCATTTCGCCTTTCTTCAGTCCTTCGACGGCTTCAGCGAATTCAGGCACATAGTTGCTTGCGGGCCCCCAGCCTAGATCGCCACCGTTCTTGCCGCTGCCTGGATCCAGTGAATCTTTCTTGGCGGCCGCATCGAATGTGGTTTTCTTGCTGTTGATTGCCGCTGTCAGGTCTTCAGCTTGCTTCTGTTCTTTGACCAGGATATGACGCAGCTTGTATTCTTGTTTACCGGCTTGCTCTTTCTTGATTTTTTCGTATTCAGCCTGGATCTTGGCGTCGGTGACCGGATTTTTCTTCAGGTAGTCGGCCATCAGTGCACGAACCAATATGCCTTGGCGGGCCAATTCGATTTCCTGGGTGACGGCGGGTTGTTTGTCGATGCCGGCCTTTTCTGCGGCCTGGACTGCAACAAGGCGATTGACCATTTCCTGCTTGACTTGTGTGCGGAGTTCGGGCGTGTCGGGGGCCCCTTGGCTGACCAGCAGGGCAACGAATTGATCCAGCTTCGCTTGCGTAATGGCCTGGCCATTAACGGTGGCGACGGTTTGCGCATAGGCTGGGACGGCAATCGCGCAGGCTGCTGCGAATACGGCGAGACGTTTCATGTAGATCCTTTTACTGGTTGGCTTTGGCATCGATTGCCAGGGCGTGAATGGGATAAGGCATTAGATCGTGAACGCGATCATACACAAGTCGGTGGCGGGCCACGGTGGAGAGCCCGGAAAATTGTTCCGACCGGATCACGACACGGAAGTGGCTTGCGCCGTTTTTACTGCCCTCATGGCCAGCGTGAAAATGTGATTCATCAATGATGTCAAGTTGCGTGGGCACCAGTGATTGCAGGCGCTCCCGAAGCAGGTCCATACGTTCTGTAGACATCAGGACCTCTCTTCTTTTCGGGGTGTCGGCACGGCGGTCAGTGGTTCGTTCTCGTCTTTCATGTGCTTGCCAAGCCATACTGACTGTGCAATCACAAACAGGAGCAGCAGAGCCATAAGGCCAAATACTTTGAAATTGACCCACTGGGCTTCGGTAAATGCACCGGAAAATGCAACATACAGGTTGAGCGCGCCCGACAGAATGAAGAAACTGGCCCAGCTGTAATTCAGTTTGTCCCAGACGGCCGGCGCCATGCTTACCTTATCGCCCATGAGCTTCTGCATCAGGTTGCGTCCGAAAAACCACTTTCCGCCCAACAAGATGCATGCAAACAGCCAGTACAGCACAGTAGGTTTCCATTTGATGAACACATCGTTATGGAAAAACAGCGTAGCCCCGCCGAAGACGATGATGACCGTAAGGTTGATCCAGTGGGTGGCTTCGATGGCCTTGCCGGTCGCCTTCAGCCAGATAAACTGGCCTATACCTGCTGCGATGGCGACGGCAGTTGCCGTGAAGATATCGGAGAACTTGAACGCCACGAAAAAAAGAATCAGCGGGAAAAGGTCGAAAAGGAATTTCTTCATTTAACGGGTTCAAACTTCAAGGATACCGAGTTGATGCAATAGCGCCTGCCGGTTGGCGGGGGGCCGTCGGGAAATACGTGACCCAGATGCGAATCACAGATGTTGCAAAGCACTTCGGTGCGTTCCATGCCATGGCTTCTATCGGTTTCTTCGCGGACATTGGCAGGGTCTAGCGGTTCGAAATAGCTTGGCCAGCCGCAGCCCGCATCGAACTTGGTATCGGAGGCGAACAGTGCCGTGCCGCAACCTATGCACCGGTAGATCCCGGATTCGCTGGTATCCCAGTACCGGCCGGTGAAGGGCCGTTCCGTGCCTTTGCCGCGAGCGACGGCGTATTCTTCGGGACCAAGTTGTTCTCGCCATTCGGCGTCGGTTTTGTGGATCTTGTTCACGTGACTACCTATAAAAAGCTGCGCATATATCAATTGTCATGTTAATCGACTTTGCAGGCAGGCAGAAGTTCAACCCCATGGTACTTTTTATGTGCAGTCTATGCAGGGAATCCCCTAAAAGACTTTGTTTCTATTTTTGTCCATAATCGCGAATCCGCCCTAAAATTGCTAGAACCTTAAACCATAAATGGAAAACACCTATGTTTTCTGCCGTTTTCACGTGATACGCTAAATCAAAGAACGGGCTATTTTTTGTATAACTTCCCCGCTGCCATTTCCGGCCGGACACTGCCCCCCATGGAGACAAAACAATGAAACTTAAACAGTCACTTCGGCTTTCGATGCTGGCAGGCGCCGTCGCGTTTGCCTTGCCGATGCTTGCTTCGGCGCAGATCAAAGTCGGTATTACCGTTGCCAGCACCGGACCCGCTGCGTCGTTGGGCATTCCCGAACGCAATACCGTCGCCTTGCTGCCTGCAGAAATTGCAGGCCAGAAAATTGAATATATTGTCCTCGACGATGGCACGGATACAACTGTTGCGGTCAAGAACATGCGCAAGCTCATCACGGATGACAAGGTGGATGTCGTTATCGGCACGTCGGTTACGCCTGGGTCGCTGGCCATGGTCGACGTGGCGGGTGAAACCAGTACGCCCATGATCAGCGTGGCTGCGAATGCCAAAATCGTCGAGCCCGTGGAAGGCGCGCGCAAATGGGTCTTCAAGACGCCCCAGAATGACCAGCTGATGGCTGGCGCATTGGCTGACGCCATGGCAAAGCAAGGTGTAAAAACCCTGGGTTTCATTGGTTATAGTGACGCCTATGGCGAAGGCTGGCTCAATGTCATGACCGAAGCCGCAAAGGCCAAGGGTATCAAGATGGTCGCCGTCGAGCGCTACGGTCGTACCGACACCAGCGTAACCGGCCAGGCTCTCAAGCTTGTCGCCGCCAAGCCTGACGGCATCCTGGTGGCTGGCTCCGGCACACCGGTTGCCTTGCCCCAGCGAGAGCTGAAAAGCCGCAGCTATAAGGGCATCATGTACCAAACACATGGTGCGGCCAATAACGATGTGCTGCGTGTCTGTGGCAAAGATTGTAACGACATGATCCTGCCCGCTGGCCCTCTGCTGGTGGCCGATCAACTGCCCGACAGTAATCCAGTCAAAAAGAGCGCCCTCGAATATAAAACCAAATACGAAGCAAAGTACGGCGAGGGCACCATCAATACCTTTGGCGGGCATATGTGGGATGCGGGTCTTCTGGTCGCCACCGCGATTCCCCAGGCGCTCAAGGGCGGGGCCAAGCCCGGAACACCGCAGTTCCGCCAGGCATTGCGCGATGCCATCGAACAAATCAAAGACCTGCCCGCCTCGCAAGGCGTGTTCAACATGAGCGCCACCGATCATGCCGGATTGGACCAGCGCGCCCGGGTCATGGTCAAGGTGGTCGACGGCAAGTGGACATACCAGCCTGATCTTTGATAGGTACTGTTCAGGACCGGTCGTACAATGCGGCCGGGCCTGTTCGCGCAGAGCAGGCGAGAACGCTCACGCGCATACGGATACCGGCCGCGCGGGCCGGTATTTATTGTCTCCTGAAGTAGGGCGCCGGGCTCGCCGGTACCCGTTGTTATGGTGCTGTCCGACATGGATTCAACGATATTACTGATACTGCTGCAAGACGGCATCATGAACGGGGCGATCTATGCGCTACTGGGCCTGGCGCTGGTGCTTGTATTTGTCGTGACGCGCGTCATTTTTATACCGCAGGGTGAGTTCGTGGCCTTCGGGGCGCTGACCCTGGCGTTTATGGTCAATGGCCGCATACCCGGCACCGTCAACCTCCTGCTCATCATCGGCGCGGTCGTGTTCGCGGTAGAGTTTTTTACCGCGTTACGCAGCAATAATTGGACGGGTATGGGCAAGACCGCCGCCTGGACACTATTGCTTCCCGTCATCATGTATCTGCTGGCTCCCTATATCGTCAGCAAAGACACCTCGCTATGGATCAACGTGCTGTTCTCCATGGCCTTGGTCGTTCCCCTCGGGCCCATGCTGTACCGACTGGTGTACCAGCCAGTTGCCGAAGCTAGCGTGCTGGTCTTGCTCATTATCTCAGTGGCCGTGCATTTCGCCCTTACCGGCCTGGCGCTTGTCTTTTTCGGCGCCGAGGGCTGGCGCACGCCTCCCTTCATGGAAGGAGAGGTTCAAATGGGGCCCGTAAGCTGGTCGGCCCAGACTTTCTTCGTGTTGGGTACGTGTGCCCTGCTCATCATCGGCCTATGGGTGTTTTTTGGCAAAACTTTGTATGGCCGCGCCCTGCGGGCCACCGCAGTCAACCGGCGAGGCGCCCGCCTCGTGGGAATAAGTACCAATATGTCGGGCAGCCTTACCTTCACGTTGGCGGCTGCCATCGGGGCACTGTCAGGCATGCTCATTGCGCCCGTCACCACCATCTACTACGACACGGGATTTCTTATCGGCCTTAAAGGCTTCGTAGCGGCTATTTTCGGGGGACTGATCAGCTATCCCATAGCAGCGGCCGGCGCCTTGTTCGTCGGCATCCTGGAAGCCTTTTCTTCATTCTGGGCCAGTGCCTACAAAGAGGTGATTGTGTTTACGCTCATTATTCCTGTGTTGTTGTGGCGCTCTTTTGGCGCTCATCATAGCGACGACGAGGAGTAAATCATGAATCGTATATTGCTGGTCGTTGTCGTGCTGGTGTTGGCCGGTTTGCCATTGGCATCAAGCACACCTGAATTCTGGATCACTCATCTCAATTATGTCGGCCTGGCCAGCCTGGTCGTGCTCGGCCTGCTGCTGTTGACCGGTGTCGGCGGTCTTACTTCATTTGGACAGGCGGCGTTCGTCGGAATTGGCGCCTACACCACCGCTTGGCTTACGACCTCGATAGGATGGTCACCCTGGGTCGCGTTGTTTATAGGTCTTGCCGTGACTTTCCTGGTGGCCTACGTGCTGGGAGCCATTACCTTGCGTTTGTCGGGGCATTACCTGCCCTTGGGCACGCTGGCATGGTCGCTTTCTTTGTACTATCTCTTTGGAAATCTCCAGTTTCTCGGCCAGTATGACGGCATCGCCGGTATTGCACCGATCCGGATTTTCGGGCTTTCCATGGGTAACGGACGCTATATTTATTACCTGATCTGGGTGGCTGTATTGCTGGCCATGTGGGCCACCCGAAATCTGCTTGATTCCCGCCCGGGTCGTGCCATACGGGCGCTGAAAAGCGGTGGCGGGATGGCGGAATCGTTTGGCATCAACATGGCGAATTACAAGGTGATCATCTTTGTCTATGCCGCCTTGCTGGCTTGCGTATCAGGTTGGCTATACGCCCATATGCAGCGCGCAGTCAGCCCGAGCCCATTCGGGCTGAACTATGGCATCGAGTATCTGTTCATGGCGGTTGTCGGCGGTGCGGGCAGCGTGTGGGGCGCTGTGCTGGGATCGACCCTGATCCTGACCCTTAAAGACCAGCTGCAAAACGTATTACCCAAGATACTGGATACAACGTCCAATTTCGAGCTCATCGTATTCGGCGTGTTGATGATACTTGTACTGCAGTACGCGCGCGATGGCGTCTGGCCCATTCTTGCCTCGTGGTGGAACATTCTGACTGGGCGCACCGAACGCCGCCGCGTTGCCCCACCGCCATCGGCTCCCGCCTTAACAAAACGCCCCCGCCCCGAGAAAGGTTCTTTAGTGCTGGACGTCCAGGGAATCCGCAAGGAATTCGGCGGGCTCGTGGCTGTCAATGACATCAGCTTCTCGCTGAAAGCGGGTGAAATCATGGGCCTGATCGGACCTAACGGCGCGGGAAAGAGCACGACGTTCAACCTGATTACCGGCGTGCTGCCCGCCACCAGCGGCAAAGTCCAGTTCCTGGGAGAGCGCCTTGATATCCTGCCTTCTCGTGAAATCGCCCGGCTGGGCGTCGGTCGTACCTTTCAGCATGTGCAACTGCTGCCAACCATGACAGTGCTCGAGAATGTGGCGTTGGGCGCACATTTGCGCAGCAGGGTCGGCGTGTTGTCTGCTGCCTTGCGCATCGATCGGAGTGAGGAAGCAAAGCTTTTACATGAAGCGACAAAGCAGCTTCAGCGAGTGGGCCTGGGTGATTACCTGTACGAACAGGCCGGGAATCTGGCGCTGGGCCAGCAACGGATTCTCGAGATCGCGCGCGCCCTGGCGGCCGATCCCGTGTTACTGCTGCTGGACGAGCCGGCCGCGGGATTGCGCTACAAGGAAAAACAGGAGTTGGCGAAAGTGCTCGACCAACTGAGGCTGGAAGGCATGAGCATTCTGCTTGTCGAACACGATATGGATTTCGTTATGAATCTTACCGATCATTTGGTGGTCATGGATTTCGGCACCAAGTTGGCAGAGGGCAAGCCCGCTGATGTACAGCAGAACCCGGCGGTACTTGCCGCGTATCTGGGCGGCATAGATGATGATTTCGACTTTGATGTTCCGGCCACTGGTACCGCACAAGGGGGTCTGGCATGAGCAAGAGCGACAACAAGCCCAAACACCCCATCCTGAAGGTTACGGACCTGTCGGCCAGGTATGGCAAGGTCAACGCGGTGACCGGAGCCAGTATCCTTGTCACCCGCGGCAGCATTGTGACCGTCATCGGCGGCAACGGGGCCGGAAAGTCCACCCTGCTAAATTCCATCATGGGGTGCCTTCCCGCGTCCGGGAGCAGTGTCGGCTCGGTCCAGTACCTGGGCGCCGAGATTGGCTCATGGCAGGTGGAACGCCGGGTGTCCGACGGAATTTCCCTTGTTCCCGAAAAGCGCGAACTGTTTGCCAGCATGTCGGTCGAAGATAATCTTCTGCTGGGCGGCTTCAGGCTCTATCGCGCTGGCAAGCATGGCTGGAAAGAGACCATCCACGAGGTCTACGATCTGTTCCCGCGACTGCAAGAGCGACGTAGCCAGGAGGCCGGCACGCTGTCTGGCGGCGAACGCCAGATGCTGGCGGTAGGCCGGGCGCTGATGGCTCAACCTCAGTTGTTGATGTTGGACGAGCCCAGCCTGGGCCTGGCGCCAAAGATCGTAAGGGAAATCTTCCAGATCATCTCGCGCTTGCGAAGCACTGGCGTCGCAATCCTGCTGGTCGAGCAGAATGCCCGTGCTGCCTTGCAGGTGGCTGACTATGGATATGTGCTTGAGACAGGCGAAGTTGTACTCGAGGGCCGGGCCAGCGAGCTCAGCGGCAATCCACGGGTGATAGAAAGTTATCTTGGACTGGGAAATGCCAAGAAGGCGGCTTCCGCCGAAGTCGCTGGGGCGTAGTGGGGGGTGTTCGGCCGGCAATAAAAAAACGGACGCATTCAGCGTCCGTTTCTTCCTTCACTGGCAGAGGCGTTTACGCCTTTCTCGTCTTGGAAAGATGAATCAGCTCACCCACGATCCCGCGGCGGAAAGCCATAACGCAGATGATGAAGATCAGCCCGATCACAATCGTTACCGACTCACCCAGCACCTGGAACCACTGGATGCCAGTCGCGTGGCTCAAGAACCGTCCGAACTCGCCGACTTTGTTTTCGAGCATCACCACGATAATCGCGCCCAGCACAGGACCTGTGAACGTACCGAGTCCGCCGATCAGCGTCATTAGAATGACCATGCCCGACATCTGCCACGTTGCATCCGACAGCGTTGCGGATACGAACACGAGCGCTTTCGTTGCGCCAGCCAGGCCTGCAAGCGTCGCGGACAGCACAAACACCAGCAACTTGAAATTGTCGACGTTATAGCCCAAAGAAATTGCTCGAGGTTCATTTTCCCGGATGGCTTTGAGAACCTGGCCGAAAGGCGAGTTGATGGTGCGCCAGCATATGGCAAAGCCCAGGATGAAGATGACCATGACCACGTAATACAGGTTCAGGTCGTTGCTGAGATCCAGCCCGAAAATGTTGCCGCGTGGTATGCCTTGCAATCCATCTTCACCGTGGGTGAACGGTGCCTGAAGAAAGTAGAAGAACACCATTTGCGCCATGGCCAATGTGATCATGGCGAAATAGATGCCACTGCGCCGTATGGCCAAGGCGCCCATCAGCAGGCCCAGTACCGCTGCCACGCCGGTACCAAAGAGCAACCCGGCCAAGGTTGGAAGACCCCATACGGCAAGAGAGTGTCCCGTAGCGTAAGCGGCTCCACCCAGGAACGCGGCGTGACCGAATGACAGAAGACCTGTGTAGCCCAGCAAGAGATTGAAAGCACATGCAAAAAGGGCGTAGCACATTACCTTCATGACAAAAATAGGGTAGGCGCCTATTGCCGGCAGGAAGGCAATTATGATCGCAACCAGTAAATAGCCTATCAATTGACGATTCATTTTTCTTTCCCGAATAGACCTGCAGGGCGCAGCAGCAAGACAATGACCATAATGATGAATACAACAGTATTGGAGGCTTCGGGCCAGAACACCTTGGTCAGGCCTTCGATGATGCCCAGACCCAATCCTGTGACGATGGACCCCAGGATAGAGCCCATGCCGCCAATCACGACAACCGCAAAGACCACGATGATGAGGTTCGAGCCCATCAGCGGCGATACCTGCATGACGGGCGCGGCAAGCACGCCGGCAAAACCGGCCAGCCCTACACCGAAGCCGTAGGTCAGCGTGACAACTAGCGGGACATTCACACCGAAGGCTTCGACGAGCTTGGGATTTTCGGTGCCGGCACGCAATAATGCGCCGAGACGTGTCTTCTCGATGACGAACCACGTGGCAAAGCACACGACGAGTGACGCAACGACGACCCAGCCGCGGTAAATGGGCAGGTACATGAAGCCCAGGTTCACGCCGCCAGCGAGGAGGGCGGGTGTCGCATAGGGTTGCCCTGACACGCCGTACATACTGCGAAACAGGCCTTCCAGGAGCAGCGTAATGCCGAAGGTAAGCAGCAGGCCGTACAGGTGATCGAGCTTGTACAAGTGGCGGATCAGCGTGCGTTCAAGAAGGATGCCGAATGCCCCGACGACCAGCGGCGTGACCACGAGCATGACCCAGTAGTTCAAGCCCAGGTATGCAAGTCCCATCCAGGCCAGGAAAGCACCCAGCATGTAGAGGGCGCCGTGTGCAAAATTGATGATGTTCAGCAGACCGAATATCACAGCCAGGCCGAGCGATAGTACTGCGTAAAATGATCCATTCACCAAGCCCAGCAGTAGCTGGCCGAGTAGAGCTTGGATAGGTATGCCGAATAGTTCAGTCATATGTATGGGAAATCCTGACAAGCCGGGTATGTTCAGAGCAATAACGGCAATGCTCCCGCATGCAGCCTGGAGCATTGCCTTTCATGGGAAACAGACTTTATTTCTTGATGAATTTGCAGGTGGACTCTTCAAGGGATGCATAGACTTTATCGCCTGGCAGGGTCTCGACGATGTTGTAGTAGTCCCAAGGCTTTTTGGACTCGGATGGCTTCTTGACTTGCATGAGGTACATGTCGTGGATCATGCGGCCGTCTTCACGGACATAACCGTCCTTGGCGAAGAAGTCGTTGACCTTGTTTGATTTCATCCATTTCATCAATGCATCGCCGTCGTCGGTACCGCTGGCCTTGACGCCTTGCAGATAGAAATTAACGGCGGAATAGTCGCCAGCTTGCAGGAATGACGGCATGCGCTTGTGCTTCTCGAAGAAACGTTCGCCCCATTTACGGGAAGCGTCGTCCTTGTCCCAATACCAGCCGCTGGTCAGGTACATGCCCTGAGTGTTTTCCAGTCCAAGGGCGTGTATGTCGTTGATGAACACCAACAGACCGGCCAAATTCATGGTGTTGGTTACGCCGAACTCTTTGGCAGCCTTGACGGAATTGATGGTGTCGCCGCCCGCGTTGGCCAAGCCCAGAATTTTTGCGCCCGAGGACTGAGCCTGGAGCATGAATGACGAGAAGTCGGATGTTGACAGCGGCGCCCTGACCGCACCTTTGACCTCGCCGCCTGAAGCTTTGACCACGGCGGCGGTATCACGCTCGAGCGCGTGGCCGAAAGCGTAGTCGGCCGTCAGGAAGAACCATGACTTTCCGCCATTCTTTACGACTGCAGATCCGGTGCCGCGCGCCAGCGCAATCGTGTCGTAGGCGTAGTGAACGGTATAAGGCGAGCATTGAGCATTGGTGAGGTCGGACGCACCAGGACCTATGGCAATGAACGGTTTCTTTTTTTCCGCTGCTACGCCGGCCATGGCCAGCGCCGTACCTGAACTGGTGCCGCCTATGAGTACGTCGAGCTTGTTTTCGTCGAACCATTCGCGCGCGCGGGCCGAGGCGATGTCGGCCTTGTTTTGATGGTCGGCAACCAGCAATTCGATTTTCTTGCCATCGATACTGCCGCCGGCGTCGGCGATCGCCATGCGGATCGACTCTGCGCCGGCTGGGCCGTCGATGTCGGAATACAGGCCGGACATATCGGTAATGAAGCCAATGCGAATGACGTCATCGGATATGCCTGCTGCCTGTCCGGGCGCGGCCATCGTGAGGCCGGCAAGAGCAAATGCAGCAGTTAGGGTATGCAATTTCATGAAAGAGTCTCCTGATTTTGTGGTGCCGGTGGTCCGGCGTTTGTAAGTGTTAGACGCCTAATAGCGTGTTGAGCACATCTTGTTTGGCTTGAAGTTCATCTGAATGAAATTGTTCCACGATCTGGCCATGTTCCATGACATAGAAACGATCGGCCAGAGGCGCGGCAAAATGGAAGTTCTGTTCGACCATGATGATGGTGTAGCCCTTGGCCTTCAAGGCAGTGATCATGCGGGCCAGCGCCTGCACGATGACGGGGGCAAGGCCTTCGGATATCTCGTCCAGAAGCAACAGATTGGCACCGGTACGCAGAATTCGTGCGACCGCAAGCATTTGTTGTTCACCGCCGGAGAGACGGGTGCCCGGCGAATGCTTGCGTTCTTCGAGGTTGGGAAACATCTCGTAGATTTCCGCGAGCGACATACCACCACCAAGCGTTTCGCCGACGGTAGGGGGCAGGAGCAAGTTTTCTTCGCAGGACAGGCCGGCGAAAATACCTCGCTCTTCGGGACAGTATCCGATGCCCAGATGCGCAATGCGATAGGTGGGCAGGTTGATGGTTTCAGTACCTTGTACACGTATGGAGCCTTTGCGTGTGCCGGTAAGACCCAGTATGGCTCGAAGCGTGGTGGTTCTTCCGGCGCCGTTGCGGCCCAGCAGAGTGACAACTTCGCCCGGCGCGACAGTGAGGTTGACGCCATGCAGAACGTGAGATTCGCCATACCAGGCGTGCAGATTGGATATTTCGAGAGCGGCGGTATTCATCCGTGAGCCCCTTCTAGTTCACCGGTCGTAGTGCCCATGTAGGCCTCCATAACGCCGGCGTTGCTTGATACTTCTTGGTAGGTGCCTTCGGCCAGCACGGCGCCACGCGCCAGAACGGTGATTTTGTCGGCAATTTGTGAGACAACCTTCATATTATGTTCAACCATGAGTATTGTGCGCCCTACACTGACTTTCTTGATAAGGTCAGTGACCCGGCTTACGTCTTCATGACCCATGCCCTGCGTGGGTTCGTCCAGCAGCATGAGTTCGGGTTCCATGGCCAGTGTCGTAGCGATTTCCAGTGCCCGCTTGCGTCCGTAGGGCAGATTTACTGTTAATTCGTTGGCATATTCGCCCAAGTCGACTTGCTTCAGCAAATCGAGTGCTTTGCCGTTGAGATTTCGGAGTATCTTATCGCTGCGCCAGAAGTGGTAGGAGAGCCCAGTGGCTCGCTGCAAGCCGATGCGCACATTTTCCAGCACGGTAAGCTGCGGAAATACCGCGGAGATCTGAAATGAACGGATGACGCCGCGACGCGCAATTTGCGTCGGCTTTTCATGAGTTATTTCATGGTCGTTGAGAAAAATCTTGCCCGACGTGGGCGTAAGGAATTTGGTGAGCAGGTTGAAGCAGGTCGTCTTGCCGGCGCCGTTCGGTCCGATCAGTGCATGGATGGTACCGCGCTTGACCTGGAGATTGACGTCCTTCACGGCAATGAAGCCGCGGAACTCCTTTACCAGGTTCTTGGTTTCTAGAATGTATTCGCTCATAGCCAGCCAGTCGGTGTGAAAAACGAGAGAGGATAGGGCCGAAGTATGAGGACTTGTATTCGAGAACACCATGGGGGTTTTTCATAGGTAAACCCGAAATGTTTCAGTTAGCGGGTGTTTTTTCCTTGTACTCGCAAAGATCCGCGATTCCGCACTGTGGGCACTTGGGTTTGCGTGCGACGCATATGTAGCGCCCATGCAGGATCAGCCAGTGATGTGCGTCCAGCAGGAACTCCTTGGGTATGACGCGCAGCAGCTTCTTTTCCACGTCGACGACATTCCTGCCCGGAGCAATACGCGTACGGTTGGCAACCCGGAAAATATGCGTATCGACGGCAATGGTGGGGTGGCCGAAAGCGGTGTTCAGCACCACATTGGCCGTCTTGCGTCCGACACCGGGCAAAGACTCCAGTGCTTCGCGGTCATCGGGCACTTCACTGTGGTGACGATCGACAAGAATCTGGCAGGTTCTTATGACGTTGCTGGCCTTGGTCTTGTACAGGCCTATCGTTTTGATGTGGTCGCTCAAGCCTTCCACGCCCAAGGCCAGCAGTCCTTCAGGCGTCCCGTGAGCAGGAAAAAATTTCCGCGTCGCCAGATTTACGCTGCGGTCCGTGGCCTGGGCTGACAGGATCACGGCAATCAGGAGCTGAAATATGCTTGCGTACTCCAACTCCGTGGTGGGTGAGGGATTGGCCGCTTTGAGGCGCCGGAAGATCTCGGCACGCTTTCCGTTATTCATTGTTTTTACGGCGCGCCCGAGCCCGTGCAAGCGCATCGGCAATAACCTGCTGTCGGCTCGCCGCATCAGTGCTGGCTGCCAGTGACAAGGGCGCCTTGTTGGCCAGTGTGCGCGCTGCGAGCCCGAAGCTCTCGTTATGCGAGGCGTCCAGGCGACGCTGCCGTTGCTGATGATGTTCTCTTGCTGCATTGGCCAGTGCCAGCGTCCATTCGCCGGCGGCTGGCACCATATCGATGCAGTCGACCGGACAGGAGGCCACGCATAAGTCGCAGCCGGTGCAGCGGTCAGGCAGGACAGTGTGCATCAGTTTGTTTGCGCCCACGATGGCGTCAACGGGACACGCCTGAATACATAGTGTGCAACCTATGCAGTGCGGTTCATCGATGACGGCTACGGTCAGGGGCAGGTGTTCGCCGCAATCGGCATCGAGCTCCAATACGGGGCGACGCACCACTAGGGCAAGCGCCTCGATGCCCGCCTGACCGCCTGGTGGGCAGCGGTTTATGGCTTCACCGTTGGTGGCGATAGCTTGAGCATAAGGTCTGCACCCGTCATAGCCGCATTTGGTGCATTGGGTTTGGGGCAGGACCGCATCGATGCGATCGATAAGTGACAAGGAGGACATAGGGACAATGAAAATCGGGGCCGTAGGCCCCGATTCGTGTAAAGAGCCACAGGCCCTTACGCGGCAGGGCGGCGTATGAATTCGGCTATTTTAGGACATATCGTTTCGCGCCAGCGGCGACCCGAGAAAATACCGTAGTGTCCGCAGCCAACGGCGGTGTAGTGTTCTTTGCGACTATTGTGAATGCCGATGCACAAGTCCTGAGCAGCGCGTGTCTGGCCTTCGCCCGAGATGTCATCAAACTCGCCCTCGATTGTAAGGAGGGAAACCGAGGTAATGGCGGACGGATCGACTTTCTGTCCTTTGACTTCCCAGGTGCCCGAGGGCAGCTGGTGCTCCTGGAAAACCATTTTAATGGTATCCAGGTAGAACTCGGCCGGCATGTCCAGCACGGCGTTGTACTCGTCGTAGAACTTGCGGTGGGATTCCGCATCGTCGTTATCGCCCTTCAGCAGGTCGTGATAGAAATCGTAATGCGAACGCAAGTGGCGATCAGGATTCATGGCGACAAAGCCCGCGTGTTGCAGAAAACCGGGGTACACAGGCCGTCCGCCACCAGGAAACCTGGCAGGCACCCGATGTATCAGGTTATCCTCGAACCAGGAATAAGGCTTGGTCGTGGCCAATCGGTTGACCTGCGTCGGCGATTTGCGGGTGTCGATAGGGCCGCCCATCATTACCATGCTGCGGGGCAAGGATGGGTCGTTGTTGGAGGCCATCAGTGAGATGGCGGCCAGCACAGGTACGGTTGGCTGACAGACCGATATTACGTGAACGTCCGGTCCCAGGAAGCGGATAAAATCCTGTATGTATTCCACGTAGTCGTTCAAGTGGAATGGTCCAGCCACGGCTGGCACCATGCGGGCGTCGACCCAGTCGGTGACATAGACATCGTGGCTGGGCAGCAAGGCCTTTACGGTGTCCCGCAACAAGGTGGCATGGTGGCCGGAGAGTGGTGCGGCCAGCAACACGCGTGGGTCAGACGCGGCGCCGCCAGCGTTCTCGCGCTTGAAATGAATGAGATTACAGAAAGGTTTCTGTACTACTGCATGTTCGGTAATGGCGACGTCTTTGCCGCCGATTTTAGTAGTGGGAAGATCCCATGCCGGTTTCTGGTAGTCTTTTCCCAAACGATGAACGAGTTCGTAGGTAGCAGCAATTTGCCGGGATACTGGCGTGTACGCGAAAGGGCTGTACGGGTGCGAGAATATCTGCGAACCAGTATCGGTAAATGCGGCGAGCGGCGTTAAAAAAGCGCGCTGAAGTTCATGGAGGTCATACAGCATGTAGTAGCCTTGAGTAAGCGTTTCCGGATCAGCGATCTGTTACAGTTCGAATAAGCTGTTAACAGGCTCTTCTACATAAGCTAATCACAAAGTAATGGATTTTGCCAGTAATTTCCTCGGCCAGATTGCCGGCCTATACATTAGGCTTATTGCACGCAGTAGGAGAGGTGCCGACCGTGCATCGTAATAATGCGCAAATAAATGACTTGATTGTTGGGGCTAAGCAACAAAACTGGCCCGGCAATGTCCAGTCGTCTGGCGCTTGGAAAGGTGGCCACGTTCGCCCGCGCAGATGTGCAGGTATTGCACTCGAAACGCGTCAACGTTCAAGGTATTTGAGTTTGTCGTCGACGCCATTCCAATCGTCGGCACCGGGCAAGGGTTGCCTGGACCGATTGATCATGCCGAACTCGGGTGACAGTTCGGCATTCAGTGCGATGAACTGTACCTGATCCTGAGGCACGTCTTCTTCCGCGAATATGGCGTTGGCGGGGCATTCGGGCACGCAGACCGCGCAATCGATGCATTCATCGGGATCGATGACGAGGAAATTTGCTCCTTCGCGGAAACAGTCTACCGGACATACATCGACGCAGTCAGTAAATTTGCATTTGATACAGTTCTCGGTAACCACATGTGTCATTTCAAGGCTCCAACATCAGATGTTGCATTTTACCCAATAAATCGAGGTAAGCCCGAATTGACCTTCAGCCAAAGGAGTCTTTCCGAATTCAATCGTGCTGCCAGCGCCGCTGGCGTCGTGCTCTGTGCTATGGTAATCAAAACACTCTATGTGATGCGATGATAATTACTTCGTTACTCGACACCGATCTTTATAAATTCACCATGATGCAGGTTGTACTGCATCACTTTCCCGCCGCCCAGGTAGAGTACCGGTACAAGTGCCGCACGCCGAACGTGAATTTGCAGCCGTATCTTGATGAAATACGCAGCGAAATTCATGCGCTCTGTCAATTGCAGTTCACGGAAGAGGAATTGCATTATCTGCGGAGTCTGCGTTTTTTGAAAAGCGACTTTGTCGATTTTCTCGGTTTATTTCACATGCCGGAAAAATGCATTACGGTGTCGGCGGGTGCGGTCAAAGGCGAAATTGACATCTCCGTGAAAGGTCCATGGCTGCATACCATCCTTTTCGAGATCCCCGTCCTCGCCATCGTCAACGAAGTCTATTTCCGCAACGTATGCCGCGAGCCCGCATGGGAGGAAGGCCGCAAGCGTCTGCAGTCCAAGATGCAGCTGGTCAGCGATGACCCGGCGCTGGCCGATTTCCGCGTTGCGGAATACGGTACGCGCCGGCGCTTCTCGAAGAAGTGGCACGAAGAGGTCGTCCTTACCATGAAGTCGCAGATGTCTCCGCACTTTGCGGGAACCAGCAATGTGCGACTGGCGATGAAGCACGGGGTGACGCCCTTGGGCACGATGGGCCATGAGTATTTACAGGCATGTCAGGCCTTGGGGCCGCGCTTGCGCGATTCCCAAGTGTTTGCCCTTGAAGTGTGGGCGAAGGAATACCGCGGCGACCTCGGAATCGCCTTGTCCGACGTCTATGGTATGGATGCGTTCCTGCGCGACTTCGACATGTACTTCTGCAAGCTGTTCGACGGCGCCCGTCACGATTCCGGAGATCCATTTATTTGGGGCGAGCGACTATTGGCTCACTATGCGGCCAACCGGGCCGACCCGCGTACCAAGACGTTGGTGTTTTCCGATGCATTGACTATTCCGCGCGCCATCGAGCTTGCCAAGCATTTTGCGGGGCGTTGCAAGATTTCGTTTGGAATAGGCACCAATTTGACCAACGACCTCGGCCATGAGCCTTTACAGATCGTCATGAAGATGGTTCGGTGCAATGGTCAGCCTGTCGCAAAGGTATCTGATGCGCCGGAGAAAACCATGTGTGACGATCCTGCCTACCTGGCCTATCTGCGGCAAGTCTTCCAGCTTCCACCGCCTTGATGTCGGCCGGCTGGAAGTGCACATATAATCATTCCTGATTTGGGTTTCTAATAAACAGGAGTATGGATATGAGCGAAGTGGAACGGGTCAACGTCGAGAAGCGGCTTTCGGATATGGCGATTTACAACGGGGTCGCTTATCTGGCCGGGCAGGTTCCAGACGACGGTTCGCTGGATATCCAGGGGCAGACTGCCCAGGTTTTGGCGACTATTGACAAGCTGTTGGCGACCGCGGGTACCGATAAGTCCCGCATCCTGATGGCCCAGATTTTCATCACCAATATGAAAGAGTTCGACGGCATGAACAAGGCGTGGGATGCATGGGTTGCGCCCGGCAATGCACCCCCGCGCGCAACCGTCGAAGCACGGCTTGCCAATCCGGATTTCAAAGTTGAGATCGTCGTAACGGCAGCCTTGGCCTGAGCTTCCCGCATACGATCAAAGCAATAGAGCGGCCAGCGTTGCGCCCAGTGTTTCGCATGCCGCCGAATCGTTGTCGGTAATGGTTTTCGCTGCGGTGATGGCTTGCGGACTCTGGGCATCGGTGTTCACGATAAGTGCTGGCGCAATCAGGCGCAAGCGCCAGCCGGTGCAGATACGCTCTGTTTGTCGTGCTGCGCCACTGCCATCCGAACCCGCGCTGATCATGATTGCGTAAGGCCTGCCATTCAGTTGGTCTAGTGCGCAATAGTAATTGCGGTCGAAGAACTCCTTCATGGCTCCGCTCAGCGATGCGAGATTTTCGGGTGCGCAGAAGACGAAACCATCGGCACCCAGCAAATCTTGCGCATCGACCTGGGCTGCCTGTTTTACTACAATATCCAGTCGATGCTCGGCCTGGAGTTCGGCCGCGATGGCCTGGGCGCCACTCTCCGCGGCAAGAGCCATTTGGTGCGCAGCGCCCGTGCGCGAATGCCACACGATCAGTAGTCGTTTCTTGGCTATTGTATTCATGACATCAATTCGCAGTTGTTCTCCAGACACGTTAGTATAGAGTCGCTGGAAGAAGGTTTCATTTCTTCGCACTCTGCATCTTGAACTATGCCCTCCTACGCAACACCCGTTTCCGATCCTGCACCGTTCAACGACGAATGGTTCGTACATGCCAACAAGGGTCTGGATGACGCAGGCAGCGCGCTGCTGGCGCAGGCGGTTCAATGGGTGAAAGAGCCGCTGGCAGGCGTCTTGGCCCATACCGGCGAACCCTTGGATCTGCACAGTGCCGGAGTGGTGCGAATACTGGCCGACCTGGGTACCGACGCCGCCACCCGCGCCAGTGCGTTAATCACCGTTTTACCCGCCGACGCCGGGAACGCTGACGCCGCCAATAGCCAGGACGCAATGCGCAAGCAATTCGGAGCCGAAGTGGTCACCCTCGTGCAGGGTACCCGGGCCCTCTTGCGACTCGGCAACCTCACTGGCCAAGCCAACGATAGCGCTGCGCCTGGCAGCGACCAAAAAGAGATGCAACGCAAGATGCTGCTTGCAATGGCGGCCGACCTTCGCATTGTGCTGTTGCGCCTGGCATCGCGTCTGCAGTCGTTGCGATGGCATGCCGTTGCCAAGATTCCCTACCCGCCCGCGCTTGCTCGCGAGACGATGGAGCTCTACACACCTTTGGCCAACCGCCTTGGCATCTGGCAGTTGAAATGGGAAATGGAGGATCTGGCATTCCGGTTCCAGGACCCCGAAACCTATAAAATCATAGCCCGGCAACTGGAGGAAAAACGGATAGAGCGCGAGGCGTTCATCGTCCAGGCGGTAAAGGCCCTGCAAGACGCCCTGGCGGAAGCGCATATTCGTGCCGAGGTGACCGGCAGGCCTAAGCATATCTATAGCATCTGGAATAAGATGCGCATGAAGAATCTCGAGTTTCATCAGCTTTTCGACCTACGGGCGCTACGGGTCATAGTCGATGACGAACGCGCCTGCTACGCGGTATTGGCCTTGGCGCATTCCCTTTGGACCCCGGTGTCCGACGAATTCGACGACTATATCTCACGTCCAAAGCCCAATGGGTATCGGTCCTTGCATACGGTGGTGATCGATGAGGAAGGCCATACCTTCGAGATACAGATCCGTACCGAGGAAATGCACCGGTTTGCGGAATACGGCATGGCGGCCCATTGGCTCTACAAGGAATCCGGCCAGAAGGGCGGCAAAGTTGCAGCAGGTGGCGGGTACGACCAGAAACTTGCCTGGATGCGCCAGCTGCTTGCCTGGGACCGAGCCGGTGGAAAGGCGAAGACGAGCGCTCCGGGTCAGGATGAGCCGGACGTGCCGGCCCCAGACTCGCCGCAGGCGCCGCCAGCAGCGTCGAACGAGCATATCTATGTCCTGACCCCACAGGCGCGGGTCATCGAGTTGCCGGTAGGCGCAACCCCGGTGGATTTCGCCTATTACCTGCATACCGATTTGGGACATCGTTGCCGCGGCGCGCGCGTGGACGGTCAGATGGTCCCATTGCTGACGCGCCTCGCAACCGGACAGACTGTTGAAATCATTGCGACGAAGTCGGGCGGCCCGTCGCGCGACTGGCTCAACCCACAACTGGGCTTTTTGGCCAGCCCGCGATCACGGGCCAAAGTGCGTGCCTGGTTTAATGCCATCGAACTGCAGCAGCGCATATCCCAAGGCCAGGCAATGGTGGAGAAAGAGCTGCAGCGTCTGGGCAAGACGGCGGTCAATCTCGAGCAACTGGCTCAGCAACTCGAGTTTGCACATGCCGATGATTTTTACGTCGCCGTTGCCAAGGAAGAATTCAGCCTGCGCCAAATCGACTATCTGCTCAGCCCGCAAAAGGCCAGGCCAAACGACCCATCGGCGCTCGGCACCCAGGGCGAGGCGAGGGTGTATCAAAGCGGCGTTGCAAACGTCGTAAGGACGGGCAAGAGCGGCGTACTGGTGGTTGGGGTGGATTCGCTGATGACTCAGCTTGCCCGCTGCTGTCGGCCGGCGCCTCCGGATCAAATTGTCGGTTTCGTCACACGGGGCCGCGGGGTTTCGATACATCGACACGACTGTGCGTCCTATGCGGCCTTGGCCAAACGCCAGCCAGAGCGTGTGATCGACGTTGACTGGGGCCAAACCGGCGACGCGCTGTACCCGGTAGATATCAGCATTCATGCTCCCGAACGAACCGACTTGCTGCGCGACGTCTCCGAGGTCTTTGCCAAGCTCCGGCTGAACGTAGTCAGCGTCAACACCCATAGTCGCCGATCCCTGGCCCACATGGTGTTCACCATCGAGGTCAGGAACGGTGAGCAGATCAGCCGCGTGCTGGGCGCGCTGAATGAGCTTTCCGGGGTGTCGGCTGCCCGCCACTGAGCGGGGTCGGTATTTGCTTGTGCCACACTGTTAAAATGATGGCTTGCCTTTCAATCGGTCCGCGGCGGATCGATGCAACGATGTTGCGTAACCAGAGAGTGATAATTTGAAATCCTACACATTGCCTGACCCACAAGGGCATTTTGGTCAGTATGGTGGTTCGTTTGTTGCCGAAACCCTGGTGCATGCGCTCGATTACGAAAAATACAAGACCGATCCTGAATTCCTGCGTGAATTCCACTACGAACTCAAGCACTTTGTGGGCCGTCCCAGCCCCGTGTACCACGCCAAGCGCTGGTCGGAAAAAATGGGCGGTGCCCAGATCTGGTTCAAGCGCGAAGACCTCAACCATACGGGTGCGCACAAAATCAATAACTGCATAGGCCAGATCCTGCTTGCTCGTCGCATGGGCAAGCCCAGGATTATCGCCGAGACAGGCGCAGGGCAGCATGGCGTTGCAACAGCGACCGTGGCGGCGCGATATGGCCTGGAATGCGTGGTCTATATGGGCAGCGAAGACGTTCGCCGCCAGGCATCCAACGTCTACCGCATGAAGTTGCTGGGTGCCACCGTGGTGCCAGTGGATTCGGGTTCACGTACGCTCAAGGATGCATTGAACGAAGCCATGCGCGACTGGGTCACCAACGTCGAGAACACCTTCTATATCATCGGTACTGTCGCGGGCCCTCACCCTTATCCCATGATGGTCCGTGATTTCCAGTCGGTGATCGGTACTGAATGCATCGAACAGATGCCCGTGGATGCCGGCCGCCAGCCCGATTATGTTGTCGCGTCGGTCGGCGGCGGATCGAATGCCATGGGCATTTTCCATCCGTATATTGACTACCCGGATGTACAGCTGGTTGGCGTTGAAGCCGCCGGCGAGGGTCTCGATACAGGGCGCCACTCGGCTTCGCTGAATGCCGGGTCTGTCGGTGTGCTGCACGGCAACCGGACCTACGTGATGCAGGACGAAAACGGACAGGTCCTGGAGACACACTCAATATCCGCAGGATTGGATTACCCTGGCGTGGGCCCGGAGCATGCATGGTTGAAAGACCTTGGTCGTGCGCAGTATGTGTGTGTCGATGACCAGGAAGCGCTGGCGGCTTTCCATGATTGTTGCCGCACCGAAGGCATTATGCCTGCGCTGGAATCGTCCCATGCCATCGCCCACGCGCTCAAGCTGGCGTCCACCTTGTCCAAAGACAAAATTATCCTGGTGAATTTATCAGGTCGCGGCGACAAAGATATGCATACTGTGGCTGATTTCAGCGGCATCAGTCTATAAGAATAAGGGTAATGCTCACAATGAATTCCTCCAACCCAAGAATCAAGGCGGCATTTGCCAGGACGGCGGGTCGCACTGCTTTGATTCCCTATGTCACTGCGGGCGATCCCTCGGTATTGGCCACACCCTTGCTGATGCATGCGTTGGTGAAGGCGGGTGCCGATGTCCTGGAACTGGGTATTCCGTTTTCCGACCCCATGGCCGATGGTCCGGTCATACAGCGCGCCGCCGAGCGCGCTATCAAGCGTGGCGTTGGCCTGCGCAACGTTCTCGAAATGGTGGCGCAGTTTCGCCAGGACGACACAACCACCCCGGTGGTGCTCATGGGCTATGCCAACCCCATCGAACGCATGGGCCAGGAAGCATTCGTCCAGCAGGCGTCCAAGGCGGGCGTTGACGGTGTGCTGGTGGTCGATTATCCACCCGAAGAAATCGTCAATTTCGCCGCTCAGTTGGGTGTTGCGCAGATCGACCCCATTTTCCTGTTGGCTCCTACGTCGACGCAGGCCCGTATCCAGCAGGTGGCACGGGTGGCAAAAGGATATGTTTATTATGTGTCGCTCAAGGGCGTGACCGGTGCCGGAAATATCGATACCGTCGATGTGGCTCAGCGCTTGGCACAGATTCGCAAACACGTGACGATTCCTGTCGGCGTCGGTTTTGGCATCCGGGATGCCGACAGTGCGAAGCGACTGGGCGAGCATGCCGACGCGGTCGTCATAGGCAGCAAGCTTATAGAGACCATGGAGCAGTCGGTGGCACGTTCGGAACAGGCCGGGCTATCGGCTGCTGACACCGACGCCGCAGCCATCAAGGCGGCAGCCGATTGGCTGGACGGAATTCATCAGGTATTGCGCAAGCAGGCATAACACACGCTTTTCCATCGAGGCGGGGTCGCTACACCAGGCGGTCCGCCGCAGAAGAACAATAGGTCTGATCCGGAATCGGGCTTTTATCGGAAAAAAATCATGAGCTGGATCGAAAAAATTCTGCCACCACGCATCAATCGCAACAACGACGTGGCGGCCCGCAGGGTGCCGGAAGGCATTTGGGTCAAGTGTCCGGCATGCGAGACGGTCCTCTATAAAGAGGACTTAAGGGCGACTCTGAATGTCTGTCCCAAGTGCAGTCACCATATGCGTATTGGAGCCCGGGCCCGTATCGACGCACTGCTCGATGCGGATAATCGTGTCGAAATCGGACAGAACACACGCCCCATGGACCCGCTCAAGTTCAAGGACAGTCGCAAATATACCGAGCGTGTAACCGAGGCAGTCAAGCAAACCGGCGAAAGCGAAGCCATGGTTGTGATGAGTGGAGCGATCTTGTCGGTACCTGTCGTTTTGGCCTGCTTTGAATTTGAATTCATGGGCGGATCCATGGGATCCGTGGTGGGCGAACGCTTCGCCCGGGGTGCGCGCGAGGCGCTTGCCAATCGGACGCCCTTCATTTGCGTAGCGGCGTCCGGCGGGGCCCGCATGCAGGAAAGCCTGTTTTCATTGATGCAGATGGCCAAGACCAACGCCATGTTGACCCGCCTGGCTGCTGAACGGCTGCCCTTTATCAGCATCCTGACGGATCCCACCATGGGCGGCGTCTCGGCGAGTTTCGCCTTCATGGGCGATGTGGTTATTGCAGAACCCAAGGCGCTTATCGGGTTTGCCGGCCCGCGAGTGATTGAACAGACGGTGCGTGAAAAACTGCCAGAAGGTTTTCAGCGCTCCGAGTTCCTGCTTGAGAAAGGGGCGATCGACATGGTGGTGGATAGACGCCAGATGCGGGTCGAATTGGCCAACCTGCTCGCTCTGTTGATGCGTCAACCGGCGGATGTGGTGGCCAAAGCCTGAAGCTGGCCGCAAAAACCAACGCAAGGCCGGCTTGCACGCCAGAATGATGGGACAAAGAAAAACACCATTCAGATTACTGAATGGTGTTTTTTTCAAGCTTGGGGCATAAAGCCTAGTGCGTTTCGACCTGTTTCAAAGGGTCGTTGGCAACTTTGACGGCCGGCTTGCGTGCCCGACCGAGGCGCACAGGCGTAGCGGTTACTTCAACGGGCGCTGACTTGGTTTCCACGAGTTCCATGCCGGCGGCCACAAGGCTTTCTTCCAGTGCCTTTCCTATCACCTTGCTTGATACCGGCTCAGCGGCGGGCGCCGCTTCGTTCGGACGCAGGGTTTCTTCCTCAGGGCGCGCAGGTGCACCAGGCACGGTCGCGCCAATGGCTGCAGGCTGGGCGTCTGCTGGTTTGGCCGCGGCCGTGTCAGTTGCGATCACATCGGCAGGTTCCGATTCAAGTAGCGCCGGTACGGCAGGAGCAGCCGGGACCAGTACTGGCTCGATCGCTGCGGTGTCGACCGCTGCAGTTTGTACGGCCGCTTCGTCAGCAACCTCGGGCTTACTGGCGACCGAGTCGACTTGCACGGGTTCCGCAGCAGTTGGCTTCACGATCTCCCGGGCTGCCGGTGAGGCGACGACCACCGCTGTTTCAACGGGCGCTGCGGGAGGCAAGTCAGCCGGGACGATTGTTTCCGAAGCCGACGGCTCTATAGGAGGTGCTGTTTTGCCCGCTTCGGCGTCGACAGGGGAGGGCTGGGCCGCTACGGCTGCGGCAGGAGACGCAACGGCGTTGGCTGGGGCCTGGGTAAAGCCACCTTGCGCCGTGGCGATGGCGGGTAGCACCTGGGGATTGAAAGCAGGTGTTTCGTGCCGTATAAACGCCTGATCATCGCTGGGTTCTCCATTGGCGGCATCGTGGGCAAGTGGCGTTTCGTTTTCGGCTTCTGGACTGCGGCGGCCGCGACGGCTGCGGCGACGACGCCGCTTGCGTTCCGGATCGAGCTGGTCGTTGTCCGAGCCAGAATCATTGCTGCCCTCGATATCGCCAGCTACCTTCTGTTGATCGTCGGTCGAGTCTGCAAGGGATCCAGCGGGAGAGGTTTCCGCGGCTGCCGTCAGGGGCAGGTCGTCATTATCGAGCTGGTCAGCTGTGTCGTTCTGACTTTCGTCACGGCGATTGCGTCCACGGCCACGACGGCTGCGTCCGCGTCCCCCGGTGTTCGTTTCGCTGCTTTCGGCGGATGGCAATGCTGCAGTCGACACGGTGACGTCGGTAACGCGTTGTTCACTGGCGGCGGTTCCGGCTTCTTGTGCAGGAGCCTGGCGTCGTGATCGCTGGGCTGGCGCCTGGGTATCTTCGGACTTGCCTTCGACGCCGTCCGGACGGCGCTCGCCGCGGCGGGAACGATTGCGATCACCTTGACCACGTTCGCGTCGCTCGTTGGGGCGCCCATTCTTGTTCCGGGAGCTACTGGTTTTGGGTGCTTCAACGACAACTGCGGGCGTGGCGACAGGAGTGGTGCCAGTCAGCCAGTTGATTAGGCGTTTGATGATACTGTTGCCCGACAAAGCAGACGGCGTAGCGCTGGGACGCACAACAGGAGCCGTAGGGACCGGAGCAGGTTGGGAGCGCGGGAGGCTTTTGACCAGTGCTTCAGGACGGGCCTGGGTTTCCAGCGCCTTGTTCGGCGCCCAGGTAAGTTGCTCTTCCGGCTGCGTGACCAGGTCGAAGCTGGTCTTGATTTCTTCGAGGCGCGGGTCATCATGACGCAGGCGCTCGATATGGTGGTGCGGCGTTTCGAGGTTCTTATTGGGGATAAGCACCAAGTTGACCTTGAGGCGCGACTCGATCTTGGTGATATCGCCGCGTTTCTCGTTGAGCAGGAAAGTGGCGACATCTACCGGAACCTGTGCATGCAGGGCGGCTGTGCCTTCTTTCATGGCTTCTTCCTGCAACAGGCGCAGGACATGCAGTGCGCTGGATTCGGCATCGCGGACCACGCCGGTGCCATTGCAGCGAGGGCAGGTTATGTGTGAACCTTCATTCAAGGCTGGGCGCAGGCGCTGGCGCGATAATTCCATCAGGCCAAAGCGGGAAATCTTGCCCATCTGCACACGGGCACGGTCGAAATGCAGTGCATCACGCAGGCGCTGTTCGACGGCGCGCTGGTTCTTGCTTTCTTCCATGTCGATAAAATCAATGACGATAAGTCCGCCCAGGTCGCGGAGTCGCAGTTGACGTGCGACCTCCTCGGCGGCTTCCAGATTGGTGCGCATGGCGGTTTCTTCGATGTCGGCGCCGCGGGTCGAGCGGGCAGAGTTGACATCAACCGCGACCAGGGCTTCAGTGTGGTCAATGACCACCGATCCGCCGGACGGCAGCTGTACCGTGCGCGAATACGCGGTTTCGATCTGGTGTTCGATCTGGAAACGGGAAAACAGCGGGACATCGTCGCGATACATTTTCACACGCTGCACGTTGTCCGGCATGACCACGCTCATGAAAGCGGTGGCTTGTTCGTAGATGTCGTCGGTGTCGATCAGGATCTCGCCGATTTCGGGCGAGTAGTAATCGCGGATGGCGCGGATGACAAGGCTGGACTCGAGATAGATCAGGATCGGAGCCTTGTTGTCGCGGGCAGCGGCATCGATGGCATTCCAGAGCTGCATCAGATAGGAGAGATCCCACTGCAGTTCTTCGACATTGCGGCCAATGCCAGCCGTGCGGGCAATGATGCTCATGCCTGTCGGAATATCCAGCTGATCCATGGTCTCGCGCAATTCCTGGCGGTCTTCACCCTCTACGCGACGTGAGACGCCACCACCGCGCGGATTGTTGGGCATGAGAACCAGATAGCGGCCAGCCAGTGAAATGAAGGTCGTGAGGGCCGCGCCCTTGTTGCCGCGTTCTTCTTTTTCGACCTGGATGATGAGTTCCTGACCTTCGACGAGAGCGTCCTGGATACGCGCAGTGCGTACATCGACGCCTTCTTTGAAGTAGGAACGGGCAACTTCCTTGAATGGAAGAAAGCCGTGCCGGTCTTCGCCGTAACTGACGAAGCAGGCTTCGAGACCGGGCTCGATGCGGGTAATGACGCCCTTGTAGATATTGCCTTTGCGCTGTTCGCGGCCGGCGGTCTCGATATCGAGGTCGATGAGTTTCTGGCCATCGACAATGGCAACACGTAGTTCTTCTTGATGCGTTGCATTGAACAACATTCGTTTCATGAGTGTATTTCTCCGTAGTCATGGCGCGCCGATAATCGGCGCACGACCGCGGGCCACTCGGTGTGAGGCGCTAAATCTGCAGTGGGGGCTTTGCTGACTGCGTCCGCAATGCCCACCTTATGTCAGGAAGGCACAGCGGACCTGTAGGTGCGCAGTTCAGTCAGCAGGGAGGTCAGATTCACTATAGTGGTTGACAAAAAATTGCTGGGAACGGCAGACGCGTGTGTGAATTCGCGGCTGGTGCATTTAAACGTTGACAAACTTCGCAAAGATTCAGAGCCGCACGCGGTTGACAGTAGATCCGGGCAAACAGCGGGCACTATGCCACACCACTATTTTTAGGATCGGGCTTGCCCCGGCGACCAAATGACCCAGAAGCTGAAAGGCAGGCAGTACAATATGGCCCTTGTTCGCCGGACGGAGACGCACCCTTGCATCTCTACGTTTGGCGGTTTTTTTCAGCTTCTACAGGCTGACGCGATTATATGCCGCTTTTCCCTATGCGCAAAACTGTTATTACCGAAACTGGCGCCCCTAGCGTACGTTTCATCGAAATTGGTTCCGAGCAGGCCGGCCAGCGCGTCGACAATTTCCTGATACGTCTGTGCAAGGGGGTGCCCAAGAGCCATGTTTACAAGGCTATACGGGGGGGCGAAGTCCGGGTCAACAAAGGGCGGGTGACGGCGGACTATCGACTCGATGAGGGGGACACGTTGCGGATTCCGCCCATGCGCCTGCCGGCGCCGGATCAGGCCAGAGTCGTACCGCCGGCGGTATTTCCCATTGTTTTCGAAGACGATGCGCTGCTGGTCATCGACAAACCCGCTGGCGTGGCCGTACACGGGGGCAGCGGGGTGTCGTTCGGCGTCATCGAGCAATTACGCGCAGCGCGTCCCGATGCCGCCTTCCTCGAACTGGCGCACCGGTTGGATCGCGAGACTTCAGGTCTTTTACTGATTGCAAAACGGCGCAAGGCACTGCTAGCCTTGCACGATATGATGCGCGAGGGGGCGGGCCGCAAGCATTACCAGGCTCTTGTCGTGGGCGATTGGGTGAACGACAAGCAACATTTGCGCCAGCCGCTGCTTAAGTGGCTCACCGCCTCAGGCGAGCGCCGGGTAAAGGTGGACGCACTGGGCAAGGCGGCGCACACCATCATCACCTTGAAGCAGCGCTATGGCGCCTATAGCCTGCTGGGTGCAGAACTGCGTACGGGGCGGACGCACCAAATACGCGTGCATCTTGCGGCCAGCGGGCATCCCATCGTGGGGGATGACAAATACGGACGGGACGAAGTTCGGGCCAGGTTTGCCAGTCTGGGCTTCGGCCGCATGTTTCTGCACGCCTGCCGCCTGGAACTGCCGCATCCCCTGACAGGCGAGCCCATGGTATTCGAAGCCGAGCTGCCGCCGGCATGTACGCAAATTCTTCATCATCTGGAGCGCAATTCGTGAAACGCTATGAAGCCGTGATTTTCGATTGGGATGGCACCGTCATGGATTCTACCCATTCCATCGTGAATGCCATTCAATGCGCATGCGCGGATATCGACTTGCCGGTGCCCAGTGCCAGTGAGGCAAGCTGGGTGATCGGCCTTTCTCTGGAAAGTGCCTTATATCGCTGCGTACCTACCCTCACCGCGGACAAGCTGCCGTTGTTCCTCGATCGCTATCGGTTTCACTTCTTGTGCAGGGATCCGGAGATCAAGTTGTTCGATGGCATCGTAGACCTGCTCGATCTACTGCATGGTCGCCAAGTGTTGCTTGGCGTTGCCACCGGAAAAAGCCGCGTCGGCCTGGATAGGGTGTTGGGCAACATGCAGTTGCACACGCGATTCCACGCCACCCGTTGCGCGGATGAGTCCTTCGGTAAGCCAAATCCGGCCATGCTGCTGGAACTCATGGACGAACTGGACTTGCGTCCCGAGCAGTTGCTCATGGTGGGCGATACGTCGCACGACATTCTCATGGCATCGAACGCGGGGGTCGACAGCATGGCCGTCACCTACGGTGCACACGATCGCCAGACGCTGATCGATGCGAAACCAACGGCGCTGGTGTCCAGTGTGGCCGAGATGCAGGCATGGCTGCTTGACCGGGTAGGGCCGATCGAGGCCGCCTCCGTCCGCTGACATCATCGAAACCTTCGCGCCCATTACCGCTACCGGGGAACTTACTGGAGAAATCGGCCGTCTTATGTCCAGGGTAGTCAATAAGGCGCCCCCATTCGGCGCAGTTCTCATCAACACAACTCCAGCAAGAAAGGGGCCGGCCATGTCCAGATTCACGATTCCTCCCATCGCGTCCTCCGAGATTACGCCGGAAGCGGTCTGGCTCTCGCGCCGGAAATGGTTGCAGCAGGTGGGCGCGGGTGCTGTGGCCCTCGGGGCGGGTGGTTTCTTGCCTGCGGGCGCCGCAGGCGAGGCGACTGAGCCTTTGCCGGCCACTCCGAATCCCGACTACTGGCTTAGCAACAGACAGACGTCCGAAAAGGACGTTACTTCGTACAATAATTTTTATGAGTTTGGTACCGGCAAGACCGACCCACTGCGTCATGCCGGCAGTATGCAGACTCGGCCATGGACGGTCACTATCGAGGGCGAGGTCGTGAAGCCCCGCAGTTTCGACATCGACGACCTGCTCAAGCTCGCCAGCATCGAAGAGCGTATCTACCGGCTGCGCTGCGTGGAAGCGTGGTCCATGGTCATACCCTGGAGCGGATATTCCTTATCGACGCTGTTAAAGCAGGTCGAGCCGACCAGCAAGGCGAAATACGTCGAGTTTGTCACGGTAGTGCAGCCCGACGCCATGCCCGGGCTGAATGACCGGATTATCGAATGGCCTTATGTCGAAGGATTGCGCATCGATGAAGCCATGCACCCGTTGACCATGCTGGTGTTTGGCGTTTACGGCAAAATGCTGCCAAATCAGAACGGCGCGCCCATGCGTGTGGCGATACCCTGGAAGTACGGCTTCAAATCCGGTAAGTCCATCGTGAAGATCCGTCTGCGCGAAACCATGCCGGTCACCAGTTGGGTAGGAATTGCGCCAAATGAATACGGGTTCTATGCCAATGTGAATCCCACCGTGCCGCACCCTCGCTGGAGTCAGGCGTCCGAGCGCCGGATTGGCGATGGCTTTTTTGCGCCGCGCGTCGATACGTTGATGTACAACGGTTATGGCGATCAAGTGGCATCGCTCTATGCCGGTATGGACCTGGCCAAGTATTATTGAATCCGATCAGCATGTCATTTTCGGACCCTAGGCCAGCCAAGTGGTCTGCCAAACAGTTGGGGCGCATCAAGCCGCTGGTTTTTGTTGTCGCGCTTTATCCGCTGTTGCGCTGGATATGGCTGGGATTCAACGACGGGCTTGGTGCCAATCCGCCTGAATTTCTTATTCGCTCATCGGGCATTTGGGCTTTGGTGGCATTGTGTCTTACCCTGGCCATCACGCCCTTGCGTCGCCTTATTCAACAACCGGCCCTGGTGCGCCTGCGAAGGATGCTGGGTTTGTTCGCATTCTTTTATACAGTCCTGCATCTGCTGGGCTGGGCCATGTGGGAACGAGGATGGTCACTGGCTTCGATGTGGGATGACGTGGTTCAGCGTACTTTCATCACGATCGGCATGCTTGCTTTTGTCCCCATGGTGGCCCTCGCCATCACGTCGACCACGGGGTGGATGCGCCGCCTTGGGCGCTATTGGCAAGCCCTGCACCGCAGCGTGTATGCCGTTGCCGCATTGTCGGTGTGGCATTTTTGGCTGGTCAGAGCGGGCAAGAACGATTTCTTCGAACCCTATGCCTATGGAATCGCCCTTGGTGCACTTTTGTTGTTCAGACTGGTGCATTCCATGAGGCAAGGTACCGTTTCTGGGCGTCAATAATCGCACAGTGCGATCGTTTCAAGGCAAGGCTTTTAGTATCGCCAATGTTTCGGCGTCGGGAATGCCGTCGTGACGACTGGGACGGTAATGCATCTGGAACGCAGCAATCACATTCTTCATGGCTTTCCCGCTTAGCCCAATGCGCGGGATGGCATACCCGGTGCGCTGCAATTGAGCCTGCATCCAACTCATATCGGGAAGGCCGGAGCGCAGGAACTCCTGTTCGTATTCTCTGGCCCTGGTTTCGTCGAACCAGCGTCCTAGGCCTTGCTCCGCGAGTTGCTTCCAAGGAAATAACGGGCCCGGATCGACCTTGCGCTGGGGGGCTATATCGCTATGTCCGACGATATTGAATGGTTTGATCTGGTGGCGCCGTACGATATCCCTCAGCAGCGCGCCGACCATTATCGTCTGCGCCTTGGTATAGGGTTCCCAGTTGCCCCCTTCGGGGCCATGGTTGACAATTTCGATGCCGATGGAGCCGGAATTCATATCGGTGCGGCCAAACCACTCGCTATCGCCCGCATGCCAGGCGCGGCGGTTTTCATCCACCAGTTGATACACGAGCGGCTCGGGATGATTGGTGATCAGGTAATGGCTGCTAACGTTTTGTTCGGATAATATTTTCAGCGATGCTTCATTGCCCGTGGCGGTGTAATGCAGCACGATGAACTCCACGCGGCTATTCTGGCTCTTGGCCTGGATACTGCGGTCTATGTTGAGTTCACCTGGTCTATATGTACTGCAGGCAGTCAGCAGGAGCAGCGCCACCGCGCTGGCGAGATGCTTCAGGTGCATAGGAAGCTCGTCAGGCCAGAAACAGGAACAGAGTGGGCTTCTTGACCAAATCGGGGGCTGGCATTGTTTTCCATTGAGAGACAGTGCGAGTCTGGACGAGTTCGTCGCTCGTGGTCAGTGACCGTGCGATGCACAGGCGTGTGGTGCCCTTGAGTGCCTGTTTCAGGGCATCGAACATGGCTTCGTTCCGGTAGGGCGTTTCTATGAGCAGTTGCGTCTGTTGATGCTTTTGCGACTCTATTTCCCAGGCTTTCAGTTGTTTGATCCGCGCCCCGGGTTCGACGGGGGCATAGCCGTGGAACGCGAAATGTTGTCCATCAAGGCCGCTGGCCATCAGGCCAAGCAATATCGAAGAGGGGCCAACCCACGGCACCACGCGTATACCCATCGTGTGTGCAACCGCCACCACCTTGGCGCCGGGATCGGCCACCGCAGGGCAACCGGCCTCTGAAACCAGACCGATTTCTCCGCCTTCGAGCAGGGGCTGCAACCAGGTTCGCATCTGCTCCGCATCGACTTTATTATCGAGCGTATGAATAACGATGTCCTGCAGCGGCCCTTGGGTACCAATGAGTTTCAAGAAAGCGCGCGCCGTCTTGGCATTTTCTGCGATATAAGTGGTAAGACGCGATGCGAGTTCTTGTACGGCCTGGGGCAGCCAGACCGCAGGCGCTGCGACCCCCATGCCGACAGGGATCAAATGTAGGGTTCCAGCTGTTTTCACTGCTTCTCCAGTTCAAGACTATGCGGGGTCAATGGGATTCGGAACTTGGGTGCGTCAATGGGTTCATCCCGAACGAGCGCAGCATCCGACACAGGGCAATAAGGGGCAGCCCGATGATGGCGGTAGGGTCGTCGGACCGCATGCTGTCCATCAGCGCAATACCGAGGCTTTCGGCCTTGGCGCTGCCTGCGGTATCGAAGGGCTGTTCACGATGCAGGTATGAGACGATTTCGTCCGTGCTTAGTCGGCGAAACCGGCATAACGTTATGACATCGGCGGTCTCGTGACGTTGTCCATCGCTGACGCACAACGCGCTATGGAATTCTACCGTCTGGCCGCTGAGGTATTCAAGTTGCCTCAGGGCCCGTTCAAAATTGCCCGGCTTGCCGATTGGAGAACCATCCATGGTGGCCACCTGGTCGGAGCCTATCACCAATGCGCCAGGATAGGATGGCGCCACGGCCAGTGCCTTTGCCAGTGAAAGCCTCAGTGCAAGGGCGGCAGGTGTTTCGTCTTTCAGCGGTGTTTCATCGACATCGGGTGACACGATGCGGAAAGGGATGCCCAGCCTTTCCAGCATTTCTTGTCGGTATCGCGAGCTAGACGCAAGTATGAGCTGCATAGTGTTGTATTTGCTTTCCAGGTTTGACTGAGAGGGGTCGAACGCGCTATTATCTAATGTTTTCCCGGTGGGCGGTACCCGGTGCGGCAAGAAATTGCACGGGCGGCGGCAAGGCCGGGATGGCAACACAGAAGTGGCGGTTTTTGCATGGCACCTGGTTTGTTAAAAATCAAGGTGGGCAAATGACCAAGTCGGCTAATATGGCCGGCCGAACTAATCATTGAATCTCGGGATGGGAACTTCGCGTGGATATACAGTATGTTGACACGTACGAGCTTACCCGTGCGGGCCACGAAATACGAGGCCAGGCACCAATCGATCAATTCGAACGCCTGATAGAAGACTTGCCCGACCAGACCGACACCATGGTGTCCTGGACGATAAAGGGCGAAATGGATTCCTTTGGTCAGCGGTTTTTGCATGTGCATGTAGTAGCGGCTCCTTTGCTGGAATGTCAGCGTTGTCTGAAGCCGCTTGAATGGGCGGTGGATAGCCAGAATCGTCTGCAGGTGGTGAATTCTGAAGCCGCCCTCAATGTGGACGACGGTACGGACGCCGACCCCGATGACGCCATCGAGCGTATTCTGGGGTCGCAGCGTCTCGATGTTCTGGCGCTTGTTGAAGATGAAATCATCCTCAGCCTGCCGTATGTGCCTAAGCACGATGTTTGTCCGTCGCTGCCGGAGCCTCTTGAAGAAGAGCCCGAATCCGACGCGGTTAGACCTTCGCCGTTCGCGGTGCTGGATCAACTAAAAAAGAATTGATTTAACCAAATTTAACTTACGGGAATCATCGCGTACAATAGCGACCCGTTTACAGGAGTCATCATGGCCGTTCAGCAAAACAAAAAAAGCCCGTCTAAACGCGGTATGCATCGTTCGCACGATCACGGCAGTGGAACCCACTACCGGCGAACTGCACCTGCGCCACCACATCAGCCCCAACGGCGTTTACCGCGGCCGTAAAGTACTCAAATCCAAGAACGACGAATAAATCATTTATTGGCGATCGGTAAATAGATTGCTTACTTGATGTCGAAATCCGAGATTCGAATCGCCATCGACTGTATGGGCGGTGACGCTGGTTTGCCAGTCACTATTCCAGCAGCCTGTCAATTTGCGAAACAACACCCCGATACGCGATTGCTGCTTGCGGGTGACGCGACGGCCATCGAAGCTGCTCTGCGAGAGCATGGTGGGCACGGCAGTCCGTGGTACGAAATTCTGCAAGCCTCCGAGGTTGTCCTGATGGACGACTCCATCGAGGTCGCGTTGCGGCGCAAGAAAGATTCGTCCATGCGCGTAGCGATACAAGCGGTCAAGGACGGTCGCGCAGATGCCTGCATTTCGGCCGGCAATACCGGCGCCTGGATGGCAATCAGCCGCTACATACTGAAAACGCTTGACGGTATAGACCGGCCGGCTATCGCTACGTCCATCCCTAACCAAAAGGGCGGGGCGACCACGATGTTGGATCTCGGCGCAAACGTCGATTGTTCCGCAGAGCATTTACTGCAGTTCGCCATCATGGGCTCGGCCCTGGCTTCGGCCGTCGATCGCCATGAGCGACCTACCGTAGGCCTGCTTAATATCGGCGAAGAAATCATCAAGGGCAACGAGATCGTGAAACGCGCGGCAGATTTGCTGCGTACCAGCGGACTCAATTTCTACGGGAACGTCGAGGGCGACGATATCTGCAAAGGTACTGTCGATGTGGTCGTATGCGACGGTTTCGTGGGCAATGTCGTGCTCAAGTCCATGGAAGGACTGGCCAGGATGGTGGGCAACATGATGCGGGCCGAGTTCACGCGCAATCCATGGTCCATGGCTGCCGGCGTGCTGGCTAAGCCGGTGCTCAATCGTTTTCGCGATCGCGTCGACAACCGCCGGTACAATGGTGCGGCATTGCTGGGTTTACGCGGAATTGTCATAAAAAGTCATGGCTCCGCCGACTCCTATGCTTTTGTCTGCGCGCTCCAGCGTGCTCGTGAAGCTGTGCACAACGACCTGCTTGCTGGTACAACAGATGCCATAGATCGCCTTCGTCAGAGTTTGCAAGCCGCAGCGGCGCAATCTGCGAAGATTCCCAACGAATTGTCTGATCCTGCGCCATAGCTCAGGTATCTGGAAGCTATTATGCCTTATGCCAAAATAATAGGGTCAGGCGGCTATCTGCCGCCCCGTGTCGTTTCCAACGACCAGCTAGCCGCCGACTTGGCGACTCGACAGATCGAAACATCTGACACTTGGATTGTCGATCGTACTGGTATTCGCCAGCGCCATATCGCCGATGAGGGTATGACGACGAGTCACCTCGCCACCAAGGCGGCGCAGGCGGCGCTGGACGACGCCAACGTAACGGCCGACCAGATCGACTTGATCATCGTCGCCACCTCTACCCCGGATTTCGTATTTCCCAGCACGGCATGCCTGGTCCAGGCCAATCTGGGCGCCAAGGGCGGTGCCGCATTTGACGTCCAGGCGGTGTGCAGCGGCTTTGTATATGCCCTAACAATCGCCGATGCCTTTATCCAGGCCGGTCGAGCCAAGACGGCATTGGTCATCGGCGCGGAAGTCTTTTCGGGCATTCTCGACTGGAACGATCGTGCAACCTGCGTATTGTTCGGCGATGGTGCAGGTGCAGTGGTCGTTCAAGCCTCTGCCGAGCCTGGCATCATCGGCGCGCAACTCAACGCAGACGGCAGCCAGACAAAAATACTGTGCGCTGCTGGAAATGTGTCTCACGGCAAGGTGATCGGTGATCCCTTCCTGCGCATGGACGGACAGGCCGTGTTCAAGCTTGCGGTGAATTGCCTGGCCAAGTCGGCACACGAAGTCTGCGAACAAGCCGGTATCTCTTTGGCGGATGTCGATTGGTTGGTCCCTCACCAAGCGAACATACGCATCATCAACTTCCTCAGCCGGAAGTTGCAGATACCCGAGCAGAAAGTGGTCATCACGGTGGATAGCCATGCCAATACATCGGCGGCCAGCGTACCGCTTGCATTCGATGTGGCCCGGCGCGATGGTCGTATAAAGGCCGGCGATACCGTCATGATGCAAGGGGTTGGCGGTGGGTTCACCTGGGGTTCGGTGCTGGTAAAAATGTAGAAGGCTGCCCGCGCAAGTCGGCATAAATCTTCCGAATCACTCAAAATTTATCTCAATGAAAATTGCTTTTGTCTTTCCGGGACAGGGATCGCAATCTGTCGGCATGCTTGACGCATGGTCGGGACATGCGGTGGTCAACGATACACTCGCTCAGGCATCTGACGCATTGGGCCAGGATCTGGCAGCCCTCATCGCCTCAGGTCCCGCTGACGAGCTGAATCTTACAACCAATACCCAGCCCGCTATGCTGACGGCCGCCGTGGCGATTTATCGTGCATGGATCGATGCCGGTGGAACCGAGCCACTGCTTGTGGCGGGCCATAGCCTGGGCGAGTATTCCGCGCTTACGGCGGCGAGGGCCTTGACGCTGGAAGACGCCGTACGTACGGTCCGAATTCGCGCCGACGCCATGCAGCATGCCGTGCCTGTCGGCAGCGGCGGCATGGCTGCGATTCTTGGGCTTGAAGACGATCTGGTCAGATCCCTGTGCGCACAAGCGGCACAAGGGGAGGTCGTTGAAGCGGTCAATTTCAATGCTCCCGCGCAAGTCGTGATTGCGGGACACAAGGCAGCGGTTGACCGGGCGTGCATGCTGGCCAGGCAGGCTGGCGCCAAGCGCGCCCTGGAGCTTGCCGTATCCGCACCTTTCCATTCCAGCTTGTTGAGGCCGGCATCAGAAGTGCTGCAGGCGGCGCTGGCAAACCTTCCTCTGGCGAGTCCGGGGATTTCGTTGATCAATAACGTGGATGTCGCCATCGTCGACGACCCCGCCGCAATCAAGGATGCACTGGTGAGGCAGGCCTGGCACGCTGTGCGCTGGGTCGAGACCATACAATCGATGAAGTCTCAAGGTGTGACTCATGTCGTAGAATGCGGTCCGGGAAAGGTGCTGAACGGACTGACCAAGCGGATTGATCGTGACCTCGTTGGTTTGGCCATCACCGACCCGGCATCTTTACAGCTGGCCCTGGAAACTTTACAAGGATGACATCCATGCACGACAAAGAACTCGACGGCAAGGTGGCGCTGGTTACCGGAGCAACGCGCGGCATAGGCCAGGCCATTGCCCTTGAACTCGCTTCGCGTGGTGCAATGGTGGTGGGCACGGCAACGTCTGAATCCGGAGCAGAGGCTATTTCGGGGATGCTTTCGGCATCGGGTGGGCGCGGCGTGGTATTGAACGTGGATGATGCCGCCGCTTGCGACCACCTGATCGCAGAACTGGGCAAACAAGATGGTGGCCCCCATATACTGGTCAACAATGCGGGCATCACACGTGATAACCTCGCCATGCGCATGAAAGACGATGAATGGGACGCCGTCATTGCCACAAATCTGTCAGCGGTATTTCGGCTTTCTCGCGCCGTGACCCGGAACATGATGAAGGCACGGTCAGGCCGGATTATCAATATCACCTCCGTGATCGGCTCCAGCGGGAATCCCGGCCAAGCCAATTATGCGGCGGCCAAGGCTGGCGTTGCGGGCATGGCTCGCGCGCTGGCACGTGAGCTTGGCAGCCGCAACATTACCGTCAACTGTGTTGCGCCAGGTTTCATCGACACCGATATGACACGTGCGCTCAATGAGACGCAATCTGCCGCCATTCTCGCCCAGATACCACTGGGTCGACTAGGTGCTGCGGCCGATGTCGCCAATGCCGTGGGGTTCCTCGCCGGGCCGCAGGCTGCCTACATTACAGGCACGACGCTGCACGTCAATGGCGGGATGTACATGTAACAACCTCAACAGACCAACCCCCGTAGGGTAAAATCTGTTGATCCAGAGGTATTCCGACCAGGCATTTTGTCTCTAGCAAGCAAAATATCGTTGTATTCGGTAATGCCGTTTTTTTTATCATAGCCAACCCCAATAATTCTTTTGTTTGGCTATAATTCGCGGGAATTTTCCCAACTTGGAGATCTGCATGGAAAGCATCGAACAGCGCGTCAAGAAGATCGTCGCT
>LNAP01000306.1_pt1 | contig 55606 bp, 50 predicted proteins | sample 602601 | NCBI WGS metagenome assembly LNAP01 (sample SAMN02440304, study PRJNA202911) | soil metagenome | biome: Subtropical and temperate rainforests or woodlands; isolation source: soil samples (1 kg each in a 20% v/v slurry with milli Q water) were... ...
AATCCTTCGTCACAAAGCCCCTCCACCGCTATATAGGGCTCGAAACGACCGATGAATCCCACCCATATGACAACTTTCTTGGAATCGATCGTCTAGTTTGGCTGCGTCGAACGCCATGAAGGCGAGGGACAGGGATATCTCTGGGAGGAGACCATGGTGTCATCAGTCGCCCGCCTTGCGGCGGGACTGTTTGCGATTGCCGGCCTGACGGCCTTCGGCGTTGACGAGGCTGCTCAGGCACAGACCTCGGTCAAGATCGGCTATGCGATTTCACGCACCGGGCCGAATGCCGGCGGTGCGGCGGTCACGACGATTCCGAACTACGATTTGTGGGTCAAGGAAGTGAACGCAGCCGGTGGCCTGAAGCTCGGCGACAAGCGGGTGCCGGTCGAGGTCGTCCAGTATGACGACCGTTCGAGCGCCGAAGAAGCGGCGAAGGCGCTGGAGCGGCTGATCAGCCAGGACAAGGTCGATTTTCTGCTGCCGCCCTGGGGCACAGGCCTTAATCTTGCGGTCGGACCGATTTTCAACAAGGCCGGTTACCCGCATCTCGCGGCGACGGCGGTTACGGACCGGGCGCCCGAACTGGCCAAGCGCTGGCCCAACAGCTTCTGGCTGCTCGGCACCAGTTCCGATGCCGCCAAGACCCTCGTCGATCTCCTGGTAAAGCTGCGAACCGAGGGCAAGATCGGCGACACCGTGGCGATGACCAGCGTCGCCGACGGTTTCGGCATCGACCTGTCGGCAGCGGCGCGCCCCGCATTGACGCAGGCGAAGTTCAAGCTGGTCTATGACAAGAGCTATCCGGTTGGATCGCAGGACCTCGGTCCCGTTGTCAACGAGGTCAAGGGATTGAATCCCGACGTCTTCATCGCCTTCAGCTATCCGCCCGACACGCTGGGCCTCACCGAGCAGTCCCGCATCGCCGGCTTCAATCCGAAGATATTTTATACCGGCGTCGGTACGGCATTCCCGCTGTTCAAGCAGCGTTTTGGAGCCAACGCCGAAGGCGTCATGGGTATCGGCGGATGGAGCGGCGACAGCCCGGCCATCAAGGATTACCTGGCGCGGCACAAGGCGGCGTCCGACAAGAGTGCCGAGCCGGATCGCTGGGCGAGCGCGGTGACTTATGCCAGCCTGCAAATGCTGCAGCAGGCCATCGAGCGTGTCGGCAAGATCGACCGTGAAGCCGTCATCAAGGACCTGCAGACCGGGACGTTCGATACTGTGATTGGCAAGGTCAAGCTCGAGAACAACATGCCGACCAGATACTGGTGGGTTGGGCAATGGCAGGCCGGCGAGTTCTATGGCGTCGGTCCGGCCGGCAACGAAGGTGCACGCGCGGCGGTCGTGCCCAAACCTGTATGGAAGGCGCAATGATCCCGCGGTCGCTGCGCTCGCGCTGAACGAAGATGACGAACGCGGTCCTCACGGGGCTCATGCTCGGCGGCATGTACGCGCTGGTCGCCATGGGGCTGACGCTCCAGTATGGCGTGGCGCGGATCATGAACCTGTCCTACGGCGAGGTTCTGGTCGCGGCGGCTTTTGCCGCTTATGGGCTGTTCGCGGGATGGGCGATCAGCCCGCTGGTCGGACTGGCGTTCGTCATACCTCTCAGTTTCGGGGTGAACTACCTCGTCTATCGCGTGCTGCTGACGCCACTGGTGCGCCGCGCCCGCACACGCGACGCACTGGAAGTCGATAGCATCCTGGCGACCTTCGGGCTGGCCTTCATCCTCGAGGGCATCATGCTCGCGATCTTCGGCGGCGCCTATTACAGCTATTCGTTCCTTGCCATTCCCGTCAGCGTGTTCGGCGAGAACCTGGCGCTGAACCGGCTCATCGCCTTCGGATTGGCTGTGGTCGTCGGCCTTGCGCTTTATCTTGCGCTCACCCGTACCCGGATCGGCACTTCCATCCGTGCGGTCGCGGTCGATCCTGCCGCGGCGCAACTGGTTGCCATCGATGTCGCAAGGATCTCTGCGCTGGCGTTTGCCGTCGGCGGTGCGCTGGTCGCGACCGCAGGCGTGCTCATCAGCATGTTCCTGACCTTCAGTGCGACGTCGGGTGTCGTGTTTACGATGAAAGCGCTGATCGTGGTCGTGATGGGAGGTGTCGGAAATCTGCTGGGCTGCCTGATCGCCGGCCTGGCGCTGGGGCTGAGCGAAGCGATGGTGGCGACCTTCATCGATCCCGGACTGACGCTCGCCGTCAATTTTTCATTGTTTCTCGGCGTGCTGCTGGTCAGGCCGGCCGGCCTGTTCGGGAGGGCGCAGCGATGACGCCGTTGCGGATAGCGCTGGGCTTGGCAGCGCTTGCCGGATTGGGCGTGCTGGCTTGTCTGCCCGTCTACGTCAACGCCTATCATCTCGCGCTGGCGATCAGCCTGCTGCAGTTCACGATTCTCGCCACTGCCTGGGGCATGTTCTCCGGCCCGACGCGATACGTCTCGCTGGCGACAGCCTTCTTCGGAGTCGGGGCTTACACCGTTGCCGTGCTCGGCGAAGTCCTGAGCTGGCCGCTCGTGCTTGCGATCGCGGCCGCCATCGGCGCATCGATGGCGACGATCGTCGGCCTTTCGACGCTGCGGCTAAGCGGCGTCCATTTTGTCATCTTTACGTTCGGCTTGGCTGAATTGGTGCGCCAGCTCGTCGTCTGGTTCGAGGTCAACAAGTCGCGCGTGCTCGGCCGCTATGTCTTCGTCGACATCACTCAGCGCGACATCTATTGGCAGCTCCTGGCCCTTGCCATCGCCGTATTCGTGATCGGCTGGCTGATCGCCCGCTCGCGGCTCGGCTTTGCACTGCGCATCATCGGGGAGGACGAGACCGTCGCCCGGCATTGCGGCATCAACACCACCGTCGCCAAGGTCGCGCTGTTTGCGATCAGCGCCACGGCCATGACCCTGGTAGGTGCGATCATGGCGCCACGCTGGACCTATATCGAGCCGTCGATCGCGTTCAATGCGACGATTTCCTTTCAGGTCGTGGTCATGGCGTTGCTGGGCGGCGCGCACCGGCTGTGGGGACCTGTGCTCGGCGCGGTGCCGCTGACGCTGCTGTTCGAGTTCCTGTCGGTCCGCTTCCCGCACACGTCGACGCTGATCATGGGCATCGTCTTCCTGCTGATCGTATATGCGTTGCCCTCCGGCGTGGTGGGTCTGTGGGAGCGCCGCAACGTCTGGCGTCCCGGGCAAGGCGACACGCAAAAGGTGCCGGCATGATGCAACTGGATTCCTCCGGGACCGTGCTGGAGATCGAAGCGCTGACCCGTGCCTTCGGGGGGCTGGTTGCCGTCGATGCGCTCGATCTCACGGTGGTGTCCGGTGAAATCGTCGGGCTGCTCGGGCCGAACGGCTCCGGCAAGACCACCGCGCTTAATCTGGTCTCGGGCGTATTGCGTCCGGACTTTGGGAAGATCCGTTTTGCCGGACAAGCCATCGATGGCATGCCCGCGCACCGCATCGCGCGGCTCGGCCTGGCGCGTACCTTTCAACTGGTCCGCGTTCTCAACGGCATGAATTGCGCCGACAACGTCAAGGCGGGTCTCGCATTTCACAAGCCGCATCTGCCGCGCGCCGAAATCGACGATGCCGCGATCCGGCTTCTTCAGCGCGTCGGGCTGGCGGGGCAGGAGGCGCGACCGGCGTCCCAGTTGACTTATATCGACCGCAAGCGGCTCGAGCTCGCGCGCGCTCTCGCCTTGAAGCCGCGACTGCTGTTGCTGGATGAATGGCTGGCGGGTCTCAATCCGTCGGAATTGCTGATTGGCATCGAATTGATACGTTCGTTGAAACAGGAGGGGCTTTCGATCCTGCTGGTCGAGCACGTCATGGATGCGATCCGATCGCTGTGCGATCGCTGCGTGGTGATGAACAGCGGCCGCAAGATCGCCGAAGGCCGCCCGGACGAGGTGCTGGCTGATCCGGTTGTAGTCGAAGCCTATCTCGGGGTGGCGGCCGATGCTTGAGGTCTCCGCCGTCAGCGTTGCCTATGGCCAGCATCGAGCGCTGAGCGATGCAGCGCTTCGCGTCGGCCGAGGCGATATCGTTGTCATTCTCGGCGCCAACGGCGCGGGCAAGACCTCGCTGATGAAGGCCATCGCCGGAATCGTCCCGTGCCTGCCCGGCAAGAAAGTCAGCCTGTCCGGCCGCGATCTGTCGCGGCTTGCCACGCACGAAATCGTGGAGGCCGGTCTCGCTCTGGTTCCGGAGGGGCGCGGCATATTCGGCGAATTGACGGTCGCCGAGAATTTGCTGCTCGGCGCCAATCCGAAACGCGCGCGGGAGCGCGAGGCGGCGCTGCGGCAACAGGTGCTGTCGCTGTTTCCACGTCTCAACGAGCGGCTGGCGCAAATCGTCCGCACCATGAGCGGTGGCGAGCAGCAGATGGTGGCGATCGGACGCGCGCTGATGTCGAACCCGGACATCCTGCTGCTCGACGAGCCCTCGCTCGGCCTGTCGCCGCTGATGGTCCGCGAACTGTTCGCGGCGCTCAGGCAGGTGCGCGAAACCGGTGTCGGGTTGCTGCTGGTCGAGCAGAACGCCAAGGAAAGTCTAGCGCTTGCCGATCGCGGCTACCTGATCGAGAACGGAAAGATCGTCGGCAGCGGTACCGCCACGCAGCTCAAATCCGATCCGGCCGTGCAGCAGGCCTATCTCGGCTTGGCGCGCGGCGATAGCGGACCTGCAACACAAACACTCAATGGACGCTAACGGGAGAACACGGCCATGAACCAGACCAGCCTGCTGCTCGAGAACAAGGACGTTCAAGCTGTCGATGGCGTGACCTTCGACCGTCTCAATCCGGTGACGGGCGATATCGCAACCCGCGCCGCCGCAGCGCAAATCGCGGATGCGACCCGCGCCGCCGATGCCGCAGCCGCCGCGTTTCCTTCGTGGTCGGCGACCGGCCCCAATCAGCGCCGCGCGATATTGCTGAAGGCTGCCGACGTGCTGGCGAGCAAGGCGCCGAAGTTCATCGAACTGATGGCCGCCGAGACCGGCGCGACCGCGGGCTGGGCGGGCTTCAACGTGCATCTCGCAGCCGGTATGTTGCGCGAGGCGGGGGCAATGACGACACAGATCTCCGGTGAGGTGATTCCATCCGACAAGCCGGGCTGCATTTCGATGGCGATCCGCCAGCCCGCGGGTGTGGTATTGAGCATCGCGCCGTGGAATGCCCCGGTCATTCTCGGCGTCCGTGCGCTGGCGCTGCCGCTCGCGTGCGGCAACACGGTCATCCTCAAGGCCTCGGAAATCTGTCCCGGCACCCATCGGCTGATCGCGGAGTGTCTGCGCGAGGCGGGGCTGCCGCCGGGCGTCCTCAACGTCATCACCAATGCGCCGGAAGATGCGCCGGCGCTGATCGAAACGCTGATCTCGCATCCCGCGGTTCGGCGCATCAACTTCACGGGATCGACGCGCGTCGGGCACATCATCGCTTTGATCGCAGCGAAATACCTCAAGCCGGTTCTGCTCGAACTCGGCGGCAAGGCTCCGCTGATCGTGCTCGACGATGCGGATATCGATGCCGCGGTTGCGGCGGCCGCGTTTGGCGCGTTCATGAACCAGGGCCAGATCTGCATGTCGACCGAGCGCATCGTGGTCGATCAGAAAATCGCCGATACGTTTGTCGCCAAATTCGCCACCAAGGCGGAAACGCTTGTCGCCGGCGATCCACGCAAGGGCGACATGCCGCTTGGCTCGCTGATCGGCACCGATGCCGCCGACCGGATTCAGGGCCTGATCAAGGACGCGATCGGAAAGGGCGCGCGGGTCGTCGCCGGCGGCAAGGTCGAGGGCACGCTGATGTCGGCCACGGTCGTGGACCATGTCACGTCGTCGATGCGGATTTATGGCGAGGAATCGTTTGGGCCGGTCGTGACCATCGTGCGCGTCAATAGTGTCGACGAAGCGGTGCGGATCGCGAACGATACCGAATACGGATTGTCGGCCGCAGTGTTCGGCCGCGACATCGCGCGCGCATTCAACGTCGCCAAACGCATCGAGTCCGGCATCTGCCACGTCAACGGGCCGACGGTGCACGACGAGGCGCAAATGCCGTTTGGCGGCGTGAAGGCGTCGGGCTACGGCCGTTTCGGCGGCAAGGCGGGCATCGCCGAGTTCACCGAACTGCGCTGGATCACCATCGAGACCGCCCCGCAGCATTATCCAATCTAGATATCTGGTTCGGGAGGCGCCATCATGCCACCGTGGGAGCGCCGTTTGACTGCGCACGCGGCCTTGATCCCTGTCAAAACGACCGTCTCGATATTGTGAAATTATGTTCTCGACGCTACAGGAGGTTCCATGTCACGGTTTATCGTTCGGTTCATGAAGGACGTGCTCGGCGAGAACGGCCGGGAAGCGGAAATTTGCCAAAGCTGCCTTGAGGTCGATGCTGCAAGCGAGGCCAATGCGGCGGAACTGGCAAAACTGAAATTCTGCGAAACGGAGCGGCTGCGCGACTGGTCGCTTCATGCCGACAGGATTCAGGTCAGGCAGGCCGATTTTCCGTCCTGAAGGTGCTCATCCCGCGTTCACCAATTGCGCGATCCCCATGCGAGGTCGCGGCTGCGTAGTCTGCCCCGACGGATCGACCATCGCTCATCATTGTTGCGCAGCATGTTATGCAGCGCGGAGCGCGCATTGAGTTGCTTTTCGGGCAGGCATGCAATGATCGCGTTGCGGTCCTGGATACCCTGCTCGTCGACGATCCATACCCTCAGGCTGTCACCGGCGAGCCGCGCCGCGATTCGATCGGGTACGGGATCGATATCGTTCGCCACCATCACATTCATGACGATGCGCCCGCCCGGCGCCAGGCGGGCCCGGATGGCGTTGCACGTATCGACATCGAACTCTTCGTTGAACTGAAAGCCCGGACCGCCGACATCGATGGCGATGCCGTCATAGAGCGTATCATCGTCATAGACGAAGTTTCGGAAATCGGAGACCATGCAGGTCGGGTCATCGGGCAGCCCAAAAAATTTCTGCGCGATCACGAAGCTGACCGGATTGTTATCGACGATCGTCAGTCTCTTTCCGAGACGGACCAGCCTGGTGGCAAGGTTGCCGCCGCCGCATCCCAGCACGAGGATGTTGGCCGCTCGGTATAAAAGCTCGTCCATGAGCTTGACGTAGGTGAACACGCTTTCGCCGTCGGACGTCGCCTGGCTCTGCCTTATGCCCTCTTCGAAATAGATCCGAGTCCCGTCCCATGAACATTCGACGATTTCGATCTCGCCGTTCCTGCCCTGATAGCGCCCCAACAGCCGCACAGCCGACACCATTTTGAGATGATGCATTAAATAGCATGCATTATGCATCGTTTATCATGTAGCGTGCCGGATGCCAACGGCATCCCCGCCGACGCGGCCGTTCTGCGGTTCCTGGACGGGAGCGAGGATTTCGCTGGACCTGATGTTGTATCGCAACCTGCGCCCGGCGGCCGCAACGCCGGTTTGATGTATTGTACTTGCAAATTGATGCTTGAGGCCGGAATTCATGTGGTGTAAATATATAACGCGCAGATTGGGAGAACGACGTTCATGATCACCGCCAATCAACTCAGGGCGGCTCGCGCGCTCCTGAACATCGATCAGCGGCAAACGGCTGACCTCGCAGACCTTTCGGTGCCGACCATTCAACGCATGGAAGCCAGCGACGGCGTCATCCGCGGCAATGTCGATTCTCTCATGAAACTGGTGTCCGCGCTCGAGCGCGCGGGCATCGAGCTGATCAATCCGGGAGTTCCGAGTGTGACCGGCGGCCGGGGCGTGCGGCTTCGGGAGAACGTCACCAAGCCAAAGACGAAGCTGAAGGCGACCCGGCAACCCAAGATATCTTCGCCGCGGGCGCTGGAGCGGGTCCGCTGAACAGCCGTTCGCCGCGGCATTGCGTCGCCTGATCGATCGGGTACCCGAGGCGGTCTTCAAGATGGCGCGGCGGCACTGTCCGCCCGTTCGAGCAGTGCCAGCAGGCCGCGCAGCATGGCCGTCGGTGTCGGCGGACAACCGGGAATGTGGAGGTCGACCGGAACGACCTCCGAGACCCCGCCGACCACCGCATAGCTGCCGGCGAAGCATCCGCCGTCCCTCGCGCAATCTCCGATCGCCACCACCCATTTCGGATTGGGGACCGCCTGACAGGTGCGCTCCAGCGCCTCGCGCATGTTCCTGGTCACGGGCCCGGTCACCATCAACACGTCGGCATGGCGCGGCGAGGCAACGAACCGCAGCCCGAAACGCTCGACGTCGTAATAGGCATTGTTGAGCGCATGGATTTCAAGCTCGCATCCATTGCAGGAGCCGGCATCGACCTCGCGGATCGAAAGACTTCGGCCGAGACGCCGCCGTGCGGCGCGGCCGACCGCGGTGGCGAGTTCGGTCACCGCGGCATCGTCCGGCGACGGCGCCTGCTCGGTGAACGGCCGCCGGAACAGGCTTTGAAAAAGCAGCTTGCGCATCTCGTGCTGTCCTCAGATGCTTTCCTAAGTGGCCCGCCTAAGGTCCTGCCTAAAGGTCCTGGCCCGAATAGGAGCAGTTGAACGATTTGTTGCAAAGCGGGAAGTCCGCGACGATGTTGTCTTCGATGGCGGCTTCCAGCAGCGGCCACTGAAACCACGAGGGGTCGCGCAGGTGACAGCGTTCGACCCGGCCATCCCGCAGGCGCAGCCATACCAGGATGTCGCCGCGGAATCCTTCGACGATCGCCATGCCTTCCCGCACCTCCCGCCGATGCGCCGCATGGGTGCCCGACGGGCCTGCTGGAAGCCGGTCCAATAGCTGGTCGATCAGTGAAAGCGACTGCTCGACTTCGCGGATACGGATCCAGACGCGCGCATTGACGTCACCCTCGTTGAGAACCGGTACCTCGAAGCGCAGACCGTCATATGGCGGATAGGCCAGCGTCCGCCGCGCGTCGAAGGACCGGCCGGACGCGCGGCCCACGTAACCTCCGACGGCATATTGTCGGGCCAGTGCGGGTTTGACCACGCCCGTGGCGACGGTGCGATCCTGCAGCGATGCGGTGTTGTCGTATAGTTCGACCAGGGCCGGGAAGCGCAGGCGGATGTTATCCAGCGTCGCCTGGATGATTTCCGTCCCCGCGTCGTCAATGTCGCGGTTCACGCCACCGGGCACGACGATGTCCCGCATCAATCGATGGCCGAATGCCTTATGGGAGGCGCGCAAGACGCTCTCGCGCAGCACGCTGCAATGCGCGTGCATCAGCGCGAAGGAGGCGTCGTTGCAGATCGCGCCGATATCGCCGAGATGGTTGGCAAGCCGCTCGAGTTCCGCGAGCAGGGCACGCAGCATCACGGCGCGATCGGGCACCACCAGTTCCAGCGCCGCCTCGGCAGCCCGCGAGAATGCATAGGCATAAGCAACCGTGCTGTCGCCCGATACGCGCCCGGCGAGTTTGACGGCCCGCTCGAGATTGGCGCCGGTCATCAGCCCCTCGATGCCCTTGTGGGTATATCCCAGCCGCTGTTCCAGCCGCACCACGGTCTCGCCGCTTGCCGTAAAGCGGAAATGTCCGGGCTCGATAATTCCCGCATGTACCGGCCCGACCGCAATCTGATGCAGGCCATCGCCTTGCGCCGGCAGGAAGCGATACGGCGCTGCCGTCGGCAATGCATCGATGCGATTCCCCAACGGAAAGCGTGCGCCCCAACGTCCGTGATCGAGCCAGGGGCGGGTATCGGGCAAGTCTTCCGCCGACAATCCGAACAGATCGTGGATGGCGCGCTCCAGCCGAAGTGCCGGCGGATGATGCTTGCCGACCGAAGGATAGCTGCGATCGGGGCAATCCAGGCTGACGACTACGATCTCCGCCGTGCTTTCATCCAGGATCGCCATGTGCACCGTCGACGGCTCGCCCCAAAGGCCAAGCAGGCTCCAGCGTCCTTGTGCCAATTCACTGGCCGCGAATTTCCAGACGGAAACATCGACGACCACGCGCGGCCACGGGCCGTGTTGCTCGACCTTGCGGCCTTCCAGGATGAGATCGATCAGCGACGGCATACGCGTTAATCCCTCAACTATCCAAGCAGCCGGGCCACGTGCTGGAACCAGTCGACGAGCGGCGCCGGAAGATAGACGCCCGCGATCAGGACCAGCGAGAGATGCGCAAACATCGGCACGTAGGACGCCTCTGCCGGGGCCGTGCTGCCGCGGGGGTCGCCGAATGCGACGCTGGTCAGGCGCAACGTCAATGCACCGAAGGCCAGCAACAATCCGAAGACCAGCACGATCGCAAGCAAAGGCTGCCGCGCAAAGGTGGAACTCACAATGAGAAACTCGCTCATGAAGATGCCGAGCGGCGGCAATCCGGCGATCGCGACGACACCCGCGACGAGGCCCCAGCCAAGGACCGGATGGGTCACCGTCAGGCCCCGGATTCGGTTGATCCGTTGGGTGCCCTTGACCTGCGAGATGTGGCCGACGGCGTAGAAGATCGCCGACTTGGTCAGGCTGTGCATCACCATATGCAGAAGTCCGGCAAAATTGGCGAGCGGGCCGCCCATTCCGAACGCGAACACGATGATGCCCATGTGTTCGATCGAGGAGTAGGCGAACAGGCGTTTGATGTCGCGCCGGCGGTACAGCATGAACGCGGCGAACACGATCGAGACCAGGCCCATCGTCACCATCAGCGGCCCGGGCGCAATAGCCGCCGGATTGGCGGCCAGCAGGATCTTGAAGCGCAGCAGTGCGTAGAGCGCGACGTTCAACAGGAGGCCCGACAATACGGCCGATATCGGCGTCGGACCTTCGGCGTGCGCGTCGGGCAGCCAGGCATGCAGCGGCGCGAGGCCAACCTTTGTGCCGTAGCCGAGAAACAGGAACACGAACGCGACGTTGAGCAGGGCAGGATCGAATTTGTAGGCGTGGTCGACCAGCAGCGTCCAGATCATGCCGTCCTGGCCTTCGCCCACGACGGGGCGCGCCGCCATATAAACGAGGATCGTGCCGAACAGCGCGAGCGCGATCCCGACGCTGCCGAGGATAAAATATTTCCACGCGGCTTCCAGCGCGGCATGGGTGCGATAGATGCCGACCATCAGCACCGTGGTCAGCGTTGCGATCTCGACTGCCACCCACATCAAGCCGATATTGTTCGACACGAATGCGAGGTTCATGCCGAACATCATGGTCTGATACATGGCGTGGTAGAAGCGCAGGTATACCGGCGTCAGGCGGCCGGTCTCGAGCTCATGAGCAATGTAACTGGCGCTGAAGATGCTGGTCGTGAAACCCACGAAGGTATTGAGCACGATGAAGACGATATTCAGATCGTCGACCAGCACATAGGGGCCCGGCGGCGGACGTTCGACCACGAATAGCGAGAGGGCGGCGAGGAACGTGGCGAGGCTTGCGACGACATTGAGACGCGCCGTCAGCCGGTAGCCCGGCAGCACGGCGAGCAACGCCGCGGCGCAAATCGGAATCAGCAGCACGGCTGTGACCGGTTCGAAGGAGGATATGTTCATCGGCGCTCGCCCCGGAAGTCGTCGAGCGCGGAGACATCGACGGAATCGAACCGCTCGCGGATTCGGAACAGGAAGATGCCGATGACGATGAACGCGATCAGGATCGAGAAGGCGACGCTGATTTCGACGACAAGCGGCATGCCCTTGGCGCCGGTCGCCGCCAGCACCAGTCCGTTCTCGAGCGACATGAATCCCACGACCTGGCTGACGGCGTTGCGGCGGGTCACCATGACCAGAAGCCCGAGCAGCACGACCGACAGTGCAAAGGCGAGATCCTCGCGCGCCAGCGGATCTGCTTCCGCAGTGACCCGGAGCATCAGGACCATGGAAAGGGCGACCAGTCCCATCCCGGCCAGCATGGTCGGGCCGATGCCGACGGCCGACTCGATGTCGCGATGGATCCCGAGCTGCACGACGATGCGATGCAACGCCACCGGGATGACGATCGCCTTGAACACGAGGGCGATCACCGCGGTGACGTAAAGATGAGGCGCGTCCTGGATGAAGGCCTGCCAGGCGACCGATAGGGAGAGCACGAGGGCATGGAGTGCAAACACGTTGAGCAGCGAGTAGAGCCGGTCCTGGTACAGCATCATGAAGCTGATCAGGACGAGCCCGCCTGCGAGCGTATGCGAGACGTCGAAGGAGAGGCTGTGCAACTGCATCAGAAGCTCCTTGATACGAACAGGAGGAGGGTGCCGAGCAGGCCCAGCATGAGCGCTGCGCCGAGGAATTGCGGGACGCGAAACACCCGCATCTTCGCGGTGGCGGTCTCGAACAGTGCGAGGAAGAAACCGGCAACCGCAAGCTTGACGATATAGGCGCCGGCGCCGACCGCATATGCCAGCGGTCCGGTGCCGAAGACGGCGATCTTCCAGGGCAGGAACACGCAGGCGATCAGCGAAATGTAGAGCAACAGCTTGAGGAACGCGCCGAATTCGATCATGGCGAGATGACGTCCCGAATATTCGAGAACCATGGCCTCGTGCACCATGGTGAGTTCGAGATGCGTGGCCGGGTTGTCGACCGGGATTCGTGCGTTCTCGGCGAGCGCCACCATGATCAGCGCGATCAGCGCCATGCCCAGCGACACCCGCAAGCCGACATAGGACGAAGCCATGAAATTGGCGACCGTCGAGAGCTGGGTCGAACCGGCAACGAGCGCCATGCAGAACACGATCAGCAGCATCGCCGGCTCCGCCAGCGCTGCGATCATGACTTCGCGGCTGGAGCCGATGCCGCCGAAACTGGTGCCGACATCCATTCCGGCCAGCGCCAGGAAGAAGCGCGCGCTGCCCAGCAGCGCCACGATGGCGATCAGATCCGCGGTCCAGTTGAACAACAGCCCGGTCGCGAACGTCGGCACCAGCGCGGCGGCAACCCAGATCGCGGCAAAGGTGATATAGGGCGTCACGCGAAACAGCCATGACGCGTTGTCGGCCAGTACCACTTCCTTGCGGAGCAGCCGCAGGAGATCGCGATATGGCTGGAAGACCGAAGCGCCCTGGCGGCGCACCAGCCGCGCCTTGACCTTGCGCACAAAGCCAGTCAGCAACGGCGCAAGCAGGAGCACCAGAAGCATCTGGATGCCCTGCACGAGGATGTCCGAGATCACGACCATATCGCGAGCACCAAAAGCAATGTCACGAGGGTGGCAAAGACGAGACTGAGATAGCGCCGGATGGTCAGGAACTGCAGGCGATTAAGCCGATCGGCGGAGAAGCCGACTGCGACTGCGATCGGTTGATATATTCCCTCCCAGATCAGGTCGTGCAGTTCGATCCGAAGCCGCGCCGGCCTGGTATCTCCGGGCGCCGGCATATCGACGTGATCGCGCGCGTGGAATGCCAGCGTGCCGAAAACGCGGCGGATCGGCTGGGCGAAGCTTACGGCCGAATATTGGGCCGCAGGCGTCGGGTCGGAAAATCCGCAGCCCCAGGCCGGTGCCCGCCGCAACGCACGAGTGGCGAAGCGATGAATGAAATAGACGGCCAGCGACGCCGACACCGCGATGAAGACCATCACCAGCAATCCATTGTACGAACTGCGGCTCTCCGCAATCGGCACGATCGACAGCCAGGGCTCATTGGCCTGGATCGGCATGCGGTCGCCAAGAATCTCGATCGTGATCGGCGAAAGCGCATCGATTACCGGTCCCGGCAGGATTCCGGCCAGCAGGCAAAGGGCTGCGAGGATGAACATGGCGGTGAGCGAGTATCGATCGACTTCATGTGCGGTTTCGGCCGCCGGGCTGCGCGGCCGTCCGAGAAAGGCGACACCGTATGCCTTGACGAAGCATGCAGCCGCCAGCGCGGCAGCGAGCGCCAGCATCGCCCCGACGGCGGGCACCATGATCTTCAGCGCCCATTGCGGCAGGTCCGGACTCTGCAGCACTGCCTGGAAGATCAGCCATTCCGAGACAAAGCCGTTGAACGGCGGCAGCGCCGATATCGCGACGCAGCCGACCAGAACGACGAAGCTGGTGAACGGCATGCGGTGAATAAGCCCGCCCAGTTTGTCCATGTCCCGCTCGCCCGTCGACGTCAGCACCGCGCCGGCTCCGAAGAACAGCAGGCTCTTGAAGAACGAATGGTTGAGGACGTGAAACAGCGCCGCGGTGAAGGCGAGCGCCGCTGCCAGCTTGAGGCCGTTGGCCTGAAAGGCCAGCGCCAGGCCGAGGCTGACGAAGATGATGCCGATGTTTTCGATGGTGCTATAGGCCAGCAGGCGCTTGATATCCTTTTCCATCATCGCATACAGGATGCCCATGACGGCGGTGATGCCGCCGAGGAAAAGCACGACGACGCTGGCCGACCAGGTCGGCTGACCCAGCAGATCGAATATCACGCGAATGAAACCGTAGATCGCGACCTTGGTCATGACGCCGCTCATCAGCGCTGAAACGTGGCTGGGCGCCGCCGGATGCGCGAGCGGCAGCCACACGTGCAACGGCACAAGGCCGGCCTTTGAGCCGGCGCCGAGCAGCATCAGGATCAGGACCAGCGCCGCCACGTAAGGCGTATGCGAAGCGTTGCGGATGGCGGTAAATCCGTAATCTCCGGCGGGGCCCGCCAGCAGGCCGAAGGCCAGCAGCAACGCCAGTGTGCCGAAGCTTGCCATCACCAGATAGACGTACCCCGCCTTGGCGTTGCCGGCTTCGCGGTGGTGTGCCATCACCAGCGCCCAGGAGGCGAGCGACATGAATTCCCAGGAGAGCAGATAGGAAAACGCATCGTCCGCCAGCACCACGAGATTCATGCCGGCCAGGAAGGCGGGGAAAAACGGCAGCACGCGGTGCGGCGCCGTTTCGTGATCGCCATAGCCGAGACCGTAGAGGCTGGCCGACGCCCCTCCCAGGTTGACGACCACAAGGAAAAACAAGGCCAGCGCGTCCAAACGAAAATGCGCGCCGAGCCACGGCAATCCGATCGGCAGGGTCATGGCCGAGGCATACGGTCTGCCGCCGACCAACGCGTAGATCGCCGCAAACGATGCGACCACGCAAACAGCCAATGTGGCGCCGTAGATCACGGCCGTCGCGCTCTTCGAACGGCTGAGCGCCACCGCAAGAACGGCGGTCGCCAGCAACCCAGCGACACACCACATCTGCAAGACGACGCCAGCGATCATGTGCGCGCCCTGGTTCCGCCCGACGCCTTGCTTTGCGATCGGGCGTCAAGAGCCTCTGTCACGTCCGATCCGAGCTTCAGCCGTACCCCGCGCCCGAGCGCCTTGCTGACGGCCCCTTCGCCGATCATCTCGATCCCCGCCGCCTCGAATGCGGCGATTAGTTTGACCAGCGAATCGACATTGCCCCGAACCATGGTTTCGCTCGCCTCCATGCGCTGAATGGTCGGCACGGAAAGTCCCGACAATTCCGCAAGCCGACGCTGATCGATGCCGAGAAGCATCCGGGCAGCCCGCAATTGCGCCGCCGTGATCATTGGTCTGCCTTCATGCGGGATCCGAACCAATATCAAATATCAGTCCTGCATCCTAACTAATGATGTTAATATGTCAATAAGTGATATCTGAGATATCTATTCTAAGGCATCTTGGCGAGCAAATTTCGGCCTCCGGAAGCGGTGGCGCCGCGTGCGAGGCCGATGCGCAGGCGTGCGCCCAAGCGGGCCTCCTGGCGGCCGGCAGTATAAGCTATCCGATGATACGGGCGAACGCGGCAATTGCTCGGCGACAGATCACCACGAACTCGATGCGTCAGTTCGTCTGGCCATGGCGAGCACTCGCAAACCAACGCGACATCGATGCCGTCACGCGTGCGACTGGCGAACGACAAAGCGCGGTCAAGCGCCCCGACCACCGGCCGAGACGAGGCCTCGAATCTCAGATCGATGGTGCGCCCGGCCGCGAGTCCGAAAAAAGCAGCCACTCCGGCGTCGGAGGCACGAACATGCGCTGAAGATAGTTCGCTGATGGATTCTGGGCATAGGCCCGCGACGAGACCACGAGAACGTGGGTATCTTCCTTGAGGTTGATGCCCGGATATGCGGCGCGCTTGAACTGCTCGACCCGAACGTCGTTGGTCATGTGCCGGATTTGCAGGTTGAGCTCCTTGCGCAAGTTGGTTGCTTCGAGCTTGCGCTTGTCGGCGACAACCTGGTCGAAATAGCCGGCATCGATGTAGAATTCCGAAAACAGCGTGAACTCGGATCCGATCCGGACGGAGCGGCTGATACACGTGATTTCGCTGGATCGGTTCAGGAACGAACTCCAGACGCCGATGCCGGACCGGCGGCTTACTTTCAAAAGACGCGGAAAGACCGGCCTGATTTCGGAATCGGCATCCGGCCTGAAGCGAAAATGCCACGGTGTGTCCAGCAGTTTGGCCGTCCGCAGAACGTAGCTTCCGGCGCCCGAGCGCCGCTCCACCGATCCGGTACGGACCAGTTCGGCATAGGCTTTCTGCGCCGTGCCGAGGCTGAATGGCGTCAATCGCGCCAGTTCGCCCTCCGGCGGAAGTTTGTCGCCGCGCGTCCAGAAACCATCGTCGATGGCATTGGTCAGTGCCTGGCATAGCTGAAGATATTTGTGCGTTTGATGCCGCGTCACCGTCTTGTAGCGGCTCCAAAATGTCTTGGTCTGCTGTTCTGTGGTCGAAACCCGGACCATTTGCGTTCCCTATCCCGGAGCTCGGGATTGGTCTCCCTTGAGCTTGTTGGCGTCTCTTAGCTGAGCGATGCTTGTGCGCCAAGTTCCGCAGTAGAGCCGTGTCAGCGTTGCAGGCCCCACCTGATCACGGTGCGCGTCTGAATGGTTCGAAAAATGACCTCCTCGACGAACAAACCGATCAGGATCACGGCCATGAGGCCCGCAAACACATAGTCGGTTTCCAGTTGGTTGCGGTGTTCGAAGATGAACCAGCCGAGACCACCGGTCCGGGACGCCACGCCGAACACCAGTTCGGCTGCGATCAGCGTCCGCCAGGCGAAGGCCCAACCGATCTTCAATCCTGCCAGGATCGACGGAAACGCAGCGGGAACCAGAATCCGCCAGACGTAGGAAAGACCGGAAAGGCCGCAATTGCGGCCGGCCATGCGTTGGGTTTCCGAGACGGCAAGAAACCCCGTCTGGGTATTCAACGCCACCGGCCACAGCACCGAATGCACGATTACGAACACCAGACTGGGAGTGCCCAACCCGAACCAGAGCATCGACAATGGCAACAGCGCGATTGCGGGCAGGGGATTGAACATCGAAGTGAAGGTCGACAGCAGGTCCGAGCCGACCCGGCTTGACACAGCAAAAGACGTCAGGGCGGCCGTGATCAACAGGCCGATGGCATAACCCATCAGCAGCACTTTCAACGACGACCAGATCCGGACCAGGAGATTGCCGTGGAAGGTCGCGTCCCAAAGGGCGCGGAGCGTATCGCCGAAGGTGGGAAACAGCAGGGGATTGTCGAGATACGTGGCGTAGGCCTGCCAGACGGCCGCGACCACGATCAGGAGCGATGTGCGGCGTACCCAGTCCTGGTTCGTGATGCGCTCGAATACCGAAAGCGTGCGCTCGACCTCGCCGATATTCTGCGCGGGCGGCAAGTCGTAGTCGATCTCCGGCCGCTCTGCGGGCATAGTAGGGGCATGGTCAGACATGCGTGCCTCCCGCGGCCGCGGTCTCCGCGAACAGCATGTGGTGAATACGCCGCTGCAGGCCCATGAACGCGTCACCGCCTTCATGGGCGTGATCGTACCGGCCGCAATTCAATTCTGCGCGGACCCTGCCGGGATGCGGCGAAAGCAGCAGAATGCGTGAGCCGACCACGATCGCCTCTTCGATCGAGTGGGTGACGAACAGTACGGTGAAGCGGGTGCTCTCCCAGAGTTCCAGCAATTCGTCCTGCATCCGTCGCCGCGTCATCGCGTCGAGCGCCGCGAAAGGTTCGTCCATCAGCAGGATCGCGGGCTCCATCGCCATCGCCCGCGCAATCGCCACGCGTTGCTTCATTCCTCCCGACAGCGTGTAGGGATAGCTATCGCTGAATTTGGTCAATCGCACCTTGTCGATATAGTGCAAAGCCCGTTCACGGGCCTGGCGCCGCGAGAAACTTCCGCTCATCAGGAGCGGGAACATGACGTTCTCGATCACGGTCTTCCAGGCGAACAACTGATCGAACTCCTGGAAAACCATCATTCGGTCTGGCCCCGGACCGCGTACCTGCACGCCGGAAAGCCGGAACGAGCCTTCGACGGGACTGACAAAGCCGCCGATGCTTTTCAGCAGCGATGATTTTCCACAGCCTGATGGACCCAACAGGACGAAGCGATCGCCTGAATAGACATCAAAGGAAACCCGATAGGCCGCCGTGACGAGCGACTGCGGCGTCTTGTACTGCAAGGTGACGTTGCGCGCTTCGAGCAGTGGCTGGCCAGGGACCGGTGGCGATTCGCCAGCATCGGGAAGTGGTGGCGAGGAGGTTGGCGCTTCGATTTCCCTGGCTGACATCATCGTGGTTTCCTCCTGATGGAAGTATGGAAGACGTCAGCCGCCGTTCAGGCCGTGCATGTTGGGAAAAAACAGGTCCTTCCAGTTCGTCAGCTTGTTCTTGAGCATCCCGGCCTTCATCATGTAGTCGGCGAAGGGCATTACACGGATTGGCGTGGAGCTGAAGGCGATGGTGTTGGCATCGGAAATGATGGCGAGGACTTGCTTGGCATCCAGCCGGCTCTTCTCCATGCGAACGAACAATTCGGCCGCGGCCGCCTTGTCGGCGTTGAGGATATCGATGGCCTCCGAAAGGCCGCGATAGGTGGCCTCGTAGAGTTTCGGATTTTTGGTGAACCAGCTCTCCCGTGTATAGGCGACGATCAACGTGTGACGTCCGCCGACGATGTCGTTGGACGTGAATATCGTACGCACCCTCGGATCGGCCAACTCCATCTGGACGAACGGCACCGTCGTGGCATGGGTCTTGACCTCGGCACCGCCGGACAGCAAGGCGATGACGCCATCGGGATGGCTCATCGAGACCGTCATGTCGTCGAATTTCTTGCGCTGCTCCCAGCCGAATGCCTGCGCCGCCGCCATTTGCAGCACCAGCGCATGCTGGGTGCCCTTGCCCGCGGTCATCGCGATGCGGTCGGTCTCGACGAAATCGCGTACCGATTTGATGCGCGGATCGATCGTGTTGAAATAGATCGGCGTATCGGCGATCGCCATCATGCCCTTGATGACGTCACGCCCGAGAGTCTTGTCCCAGAGATTGAGCAGAACGGTTGTACCGGCCATCGCAATGTCGACGCTTCCGGAAATCAGCGCGTCGTTTGCGGCGGCGCCGCTGGTGATGGTCGCGACCTCGACTTTTACGTCGCCAAGTCCAAGTTCCCTCGCATGCTTCTCGATCAGCTTGCGATCGATCGCTATGTCGAGCGGCAGGTAGGACAGTCCAAACTGTTGGGCGATGCGGACCGTGGTCTCTTCCGCGCTGGCGGCCGGGATCGGCAAAGCAGACGCCCATAGGAGACCCAGAATAGTAGCTGCCGACTTCCACGCGCTTCTCATATTCGATCTCCAGTGCTGGTTACTATTGGCTGCGTGTCACATGAGCTTTTCGAGTTCGACGCCGGCCAGCGGGATCTCCATCAGGTCTTCGCCGAAGAACAGATTGCCTTTGTAGATCGTGCTCATTTCCGAGATGACGCGCTCCCGCGCGCCGGGCTTGTCGAATTGCTCGGTGATGTGCGTCGTAACGAGGCTCTGCACTTCCGCGTCCGCGGCCAGTTGCGCCAGCTCCATATGGCCCATGCAGGAATCGGCGAACCCCTCGTTCAGCGCGGTGCCGGAGCGGTGGTGGCACATATGAATCAGGACGTCGGCTTTCTCTGCGAGTTCGCGCATCGCCGGGGTCGGGCCGCTGTCTCCGGAATAGACCAGCGATCCCTCTGATGTTTCGATCCGAAACGCCAGTGTCGTCAGATAGGGGCGGAAGTGTTCGGCCATGCCCGCCTTCAGGCTCCAGCCATCGCCTTGGATCACATCGCCGACGGCGATTTCACGCACCGCCGGGTTCGGCCATCCTCGCGGCAGCGAGCCGCCGCGTGCTTCGTAGATGCCAAGGCTGCAATCATGGCTGGTGCGCGCCGCGAGGTCGGGTCCATATACGCCTTCGCGCGAAAACAACTGCTCGGTCATGCGCGCCAGCGGCGGCGGTCCGAACACTTTTAGATCCGGCACCTGGCCGGCGCCCTGGTCCCACCGCGTCAGCACCATGCGCGCATAGTCGCCGCAGTGGTCGTAGTGCAGGTGGCTGAAGAACAGATGGGTCACTTTCGTTGCGGGGACGCCTAGCTCCAGCAGCCGGTGATGGGCGCCAAAGCCGTGGTCCAGAACGATGACGTCATTCCCGGTCTCGACCAGGTATCCGGACGACATCCGGCGCAGCGAAGGCGTCGGCGTGCCTGAACCGAGAAGACGAATACGCATTATCGATCACCTCTAAGCACTATATAGCGCTAAGGATGATCACCGAACCGTTGCTTGTCAATAGCTTTGCGCAGCCATGAATATCTGCCGGCCAAATCCGCCGTTCTCGTTCACGAACGTTAGTGAGCAGGGTTGTTGTTTTTAGACCGTGTCGAACCAAGCGCTATCGAGGCATGCGCGTCGCGTTATCGAGCAGCTCAAGCCTGAAAGTATTTTGCGGCGGTCTGGCGTAAGCGCGTGTCGGCTCGCGATTGAAGATCTGCGATCCTGTGCGGGCTTAATGCGCCGGGCCGGCGCTGGCCTTCACCTTGGCCGTCAGTGCGACCGCGATGGCGGCGAGAATCAAGACCACGCCGATCACGGCGAAGGTGTCGCTGAAGCCCATTACCAGCGCCTGGTGCTTGACGGTCTTGCCAAGCGCGACGATCGCCTGCTGGCGCGCCGCGGCCGGATCGGGCGCGCCGTGTGCCATGAAGTAGTCGGTCATTTGAGCGATGCGGTTGCGCACCTCCTCGCGGCCGAGCGTGACCGATTGGCCGATGATGTTGGAGTGGAATTGCTCGCGCTTGGTAATGACGGTGGCGAGCACCGCCGTGCCGATCGCGCCGCCGAGATTGCGGAACATGTTGCTGATGCCCGAAGCGGCGGCTGCTTCCTGCGGCGCGATACCGCCGGTCATCACCGAGGTCAGCGGCGTCAGCACCATGGCCTGGCCGATGGCGCGCACGATGTTCGGAATCCAGAGCTGGTCGCCGGCATAGTCCGGCGACATCGCGATGTTCATGAAGCAGCTATAGGCGAAGATCGCCAGTCCGGTGAAGGCGACGTAACGGGTGTCGAAACGCTGCATCAGTTTCGGCACCAGCGGAATAAGGATGAGCTGCGGCAGGCCGGTCCACGCCAGCACCGCGCCGATCTGCTCGGCATTGTAGCCCTGCGCCTGCCCGAGATAGGCCGGCAGGATGTACACCGAGCCGAACAGCGCGAAGCCGACCATCGTCATCGCGATGACGCCGAAGCCGAAATTGCGTCGTGTCAACAGCCGCAGCCGGATCAGCGGCTTTTCGATGCTGAGTTCGATCCAGACGAACAGCGACAGGCTGAACAGCGCGACGATCGCGAGACGCAGGATGAAGGGCGACGAGAACCAGTCGTCCTTGTTGCCTTCCTCCAGCACCGTCTGCAGCGCCGACAGCCCGATCGCCATGGTGAGGATGCCGGCCCAGTCGCCTTCTCTGAGAAGCTTCAACTGCATCGGCTGCCGCTCCAGCGTGAGATAGAGCGCGGTCACCATCACGATGGTCGGCAGCACATTGACGAAGAAGATGGTCTGCCAGCCGTAATTTTCGGTGAGATAGCCGCCGATGGTAGGCCCGATGGCCGGCGCAAAGGTGACGGACAGTGCAAAGACCGCCAGGCCGATCGGCTGTTGCGGTTTCGGCAGCTTGGTCAGTACCAGCGTAAACGCCATCGGGATCAGCACCCCGCCGGCGAATCCCTGCAAGCCGCGCATTGCGATCATGGACGGCAGATCGTGGGCGAAGGCGCAGGCGACCGAGAAAACCGCAAACAGCGCCGCGCTCGCGAGCATGTAGCGGCGGAACGAGAACACCCTGGAGAGATAATCTGTCAGCGGGATGACGATGATCTCGCCGATCAGATAGGAGGTCGAGATCCACGAGCCGTTATCGACCCCGGTGCCGATGCCGCCTTCGATGTCGAGCAGCGAAGCATTGGTGATCTGGATGTTGAGGATCGCCATGAACGAACCGATCATGGCGGCGAGAACCGCGATCCAGGTCGTAAGGCTGGCGCGGTTCGGATCGACGGATGCGGACTCAGATCTGGCGTAAGAGGGAGGAAGCGCGGATACCGAGGTCGACAGGGTGGGATTTGACATGGCACGACGCTCCGGAAAACTTGTTTGATGCCTGCGGCTGGGCAACCGCCTGGCTCTTCGACGGCCAGGCGCGCGTCTCGATGGTCGGGATCACCGACATGCCGGGGCGTAGTGCGATTGGTGGATTGGCGCCGTCGAGCGTGATCTTGACCGGAATGCGCTGCACGACCTTGGTGAAGTTGCCGGTGGCATTGTCCGGCGGCAGCAGCGCGAATTCCTGGCCGCTGGCAGGTGCGATGCTATCGACATGCCCGTGCACGATCCGGCCGGGGAACATGTCGACGGCGATATCGACCGGCTGGCCCGCGCGCACGTCGGTCAACTGCGTTTCCTTGAAGTTTGCCACCACATAGGCGCTGGCGACCGGCACCACCGACATCAATTGCGTGCCGGCCTGCACGTACTGGCCGACCCGCAGCGTTCGGTTGCCGACGACGCTATCGACCGGCGCGACAATGGAGGTGTATTCGAGATTGAGCTGGGCCTGGCGCTGCACCGCTTCCGCGTGCGCGACCGTTGCATTGGCCTGAACGATTTCGGCCTTGAGCAGGTCGACCTGCTTGGTGGCGGAGGCAAGATTGGCGGTATCGCGCGCGATCGCGGCTTGCGCGCTGGCGATACGCGACTGCGCTTGCTGCGCGTTCTGCACGCTGCCGTAGCCGGTCGTCGCCAGATCCGTGTAGCGCTTGTTCTCTTGCGCGGCAAAGGTCGCCGTCGCCTGATCGACCTCGACGGTCGCCTTTGCTGCGGCGATCACCGCCTGCTGGACGTCAAGCTGGGCCTGCTTGCTGGTGATCGCGGCCTGGGCTGCGGCGACATCGGCCTTGGCCTGGTCAAGCGCGACCCTGAAATCGCGCTCGTCGATCCGTGCCAGCACCTGGCCAGCCTTGACGCGCTCATTGTCCGCAACCAGCACATCGTGCAGGTAGCCCGAAACCTTGGGCGCGATGGTGGTGTTGTCGGCCTTCACATAGGCGTCATCGGTCGAGACCAGATACTGGCCGACCGTCCAGTAATCCCAGCCATACCAGGCCGCGCCGGCAAGGGCAGCCATCGCCGCACCAGCCATTAACATCTTGCGGAAATTGAATTTTTTTCTGGACGCGAAAGGTGAGGTGGCCTCCGTTCCATTATCTGCGTCGGGCGGCAGGTCCTTGGCGGCATCACCGATTGGAACCGGGCGGTCGGCCTCGAATGCGGTGGAATGGCGGGTCATGATGTCTACCCCTGAGGCTTCGCTAATTAGGAAACTTGATATTTTCCAAATTAGGGCCTATATTGGTGCTGTCAATGGAATGACAAGCATCATGTAAAAGCATGGCTGAGATCGATCCCATCCAGGACCGGCGCTGCCGGGGGCGACCGCAAGTCCGTCCCGACGACGAGACTCGCCAGATCATCTATGAGGCAGCGCGGCACGAATTTGCCGGCAGCGGCTTTGCCGCGACCAGCATGGAAGCGGTGGCGCGCCGGGCGGGGGTCTCAACCAAGACGCTGTATCGTCTGGTTCCGAACAAGGCGTCGCTGTTCGAGGGCATGGTATCGGAGCGGCTCGACCGCTTCATTTCCAGCGTCGAGCTGCATACGACGGGTCATGCCGGTATCGAAGACGCCCTCTACGCGGCGCTGATGGCGTGCGCAGACCTCACGCTGGACGAAGAAGTCGTCGCGCTCCAGCGCATGATTCTGCAAGACGCGGGCAAATTTTCCGATATCTCCGAAACGTTCTACAAGAAAGGTATGCAGCGCACCGCCGCGGCGCTTGCTGACTGGCTCAGGGTGCAGCAAAAACGCGGACACATCGTGGTTGACGACGCGGACGAGGCGGCCGGAATGCTGCTCGGCATGGTTTCTTCAGCGCCGCAGCGCGCCGCTATGTTCGGCGGGGTCCCGTTGCCTTCCCGGTCGCAGATCGAAGCGCGGGTGCGAACCTGCGCAGCCTTGTTCCTGCATGGGTGCGAGCCCAAGGCCAGCTAAAAGTCTGCGCCGCGCTATTTCGGCTGGGCGGCGCGCTTCTTCGCCACCTCGACGAAACTCCGGACCGCCTTGCTCCGGTTGGTCCGCTTCCATACCAGCACGGTTTGTATGCGAAAGGCGGGATGCGCGATCGGGCGCAGTTCGACATTGCGTCCGAGAAAGCCGATGAGGCTCTTTGGATAAACGGTCACGCCGAGGCCGGCGGCGACCAGCCCGAGCAAGGCGAGGGTGTTCGATGCTTCCAGCCGGACATTCATGGCGACACCTTCGCCCGAGAACATGTCGTTGAGCCGCCAGCGATAGGCCTCCCATTCGATCATGTCGCCCAGGATCAAATCCTCCGCGGCGAGGTCGGCGGGCTTTATCTCGCGTAGCCGCGCGAGGCGATGATGGAGCGGCGTCACGACATAGAGAGGATCCGACGCCAGCGTGAGGCTGTGAAAGTCGGGATGGTCGAATGGCCCGATCATGTAGCCGACATCGACTTCGCCCTGCGCCAGGGCGACCTTCTGTCCCTGGGTGCGGATGTAGCGCAAACTCATTTCGACGTGAGGATAGAGTTGCCTGTAATGCGACACCGCATGCGGCATCAGTTCGGTTGCGGCAAAGGCCATATAGGCGAGCCGCAAAATACCGGTCTTGCCTTCCGCCACCAGTCTGGCCGCGTCCACGGCTCGCGCGTAGCCCTGCAGCAGTTTGGCATTTTCTTCGAAGAAGGATCGCCCGGCCGGCGTGAGCGAGACTTCGCGCGTGGTGCGCTCGAACAGCGCGAAGCCGAGGATGTGCTCCAGCTTCTGGATGCGACGCGTCAGTGCCGACTGATCGATATGCAGCCGCTCCGCGCTGCGCCGGAAGTTGAGTTCTTCCGCCACGACCACAAAGGACTGCGTGAGCTCAAGACCTCCGTCAGCTTCCATTCCGGTGCTCTCCACGAACGCCGGCAAGGATATCGATTGATGCATCCGGTGCAACAATAATTGGCAAACCACCATTTCCGGCGAGCTTCCCGCTCCGGCATCCTCGGGCCGAGTGACCGCGCCACCATGCGTGGTCGGCTATCGGATCAAACACGGGCACGGACAAAAGGGGCCGCCATGAGCGACATCGACAACAGGGAACTCGACCGCATGCTCAAGCAGGCGTTCGACGCCTCGACCAAGATCTACCAGGAGCGCGGTTTCCAGCGTCGCATCGGCTTTGGCAAACGGCCCGCGCTGATCAGCGTCGATCTTGCCAATGCCTGGACCCGCCCGGGCAATCCCTTTACCTGCGACCAGCAGGCGATGGACAAGGAGATCATTCCGGGCATGCAGCGCCTGCTGAAAGCCTGCCGCGCCAACGGCCATCCGGTCATTCATGTCACCACGGCCTACGAAATTACCGACCGCAACGCCCCCTTCACCGACATGGGCCTGTGGCATTGCAAGATTCCGATCGATGTCGTCGATATCAAGAACAAGGAGCTTTGGGCGATCGACTCGCGCATCGCCCCGGTGGAAGGCGAGCACACGCTGCTCAAGAAACGCGCCAGCGCCTTCCACGGCACCGGCCTCGCCGGGACCCTGCGCGGCGCCGGCGTGGATACCATCCTGGTTACGGGGGTTACGGCAACAGCCTGCGTGCGCACGACGATCTGCGACGGGCTCGCCGATGGCTTCCGCACCATCGCGGTACGCGAATGCATCGGAGATCGCGTCCCCGGCGCGGTGGCGTGGAATCTGTACGACATCGACGCCAAATTCGCCGACGTTCACAGCGTCGATGAGTGCGTCGATTACCTCAATACGGTGAAGTTCACTGCCATAGCGGCCGAATGACTGCTAAAGCGACCTGAACATCACGAACGCATCGACGTAATTTCCGGCAGGACGCCGGAAGGCCAGTGGCAGGCGGCCCACGATCTCGAAACCGAGCGATTGCCAAAGGCGCACGGCGCGCTCGTTGGTGGAGACGACGAAGTTGAACTGCATGGCGCGGAAACCGCGCTCACGCGCATGCGCCAGTGAATGCTCGCACATGCGCCTCGCAATGCTGCGGCCCTCGGCGGCTGCGTGCGTCATGTAGCCACAGTTCGCTACATGGCTGCCGCCGCCAAGTTGATTGGCCCGGATGTAATAGGTGCCGAGAATGTTGCCGCCTTCCTCCGCCACGAAAGTTTCGCGGTCCGGACCGGTCCAGTAACGGAGGGCGTCGATCTCCGTCATGTCGTGGGGAAGGGTGTAGGTTTCTCCAGCTCTAATGCACGGTCCTATGATGGACCAGATGGCGGCGTCATCGCCGGCCGCCGCGGGCCTGATTGTCAGCATGCATTTCTTCCGTTCAGACGGGAAACCTCCGATCCTCGTGCCTCAAACCGGATCGAAGACGCGCGGTCCCTGCGTTTTCACTTCGACATCCGGAGACGCTTCGAGTTGCCTGCGGCGTTCCTCGGAAGGATTCCATCCGAACGCAGCTTTGAACGCCTTGCTCAGATGCGACCCATCGACAAACCCGGTTTCCGCGGCGATCGAGGCCAGCGTCAGATCCGTCTTCATCATCCACCGCGCGTGCTTCAGCCTCAGCCTGAGGTAAGCGGTTTGCGGAGGACTTCCGGTTTCCTCCTTGAACAGGCGCTCCAGTTGCCGGGTGCTCAAATTGACCTTGGCGGCCAGCTTGGTGACCGTGAGCGGCGACGATAGATTCTGCTCCATGATGAGAAGCACCCGCGAAATGCGGCTATCGTCGCCGGTGAATTCCGTCGGCGGCGCCGACTGCGCCGTCGAACCCGGTTTCATCCGGTCGATCTGCATGATGTGAAGTGCCTTTTGGGCGCTGGATAATCCCATGCGAAGCTCGACGATATGGGCAGCCAGATAGGCGACGCCGATGCCGCCCGAGCATGTGATGCGCTTGCCATCGATGACGAAGAGCTGATCCGCGACGGGCAGCGTCTCGCCGAACTCTTCGAGAAAATCGCGGTAGTGATACCAGCTTATGCAGCACTTGCGCTGCCGGAGCAGGCCGAGGCGCCACAGCACGAAGCTTCCGGTGCAAACGCCGATCAGGTCGACATTGGTCTCTGCCGCGGCGAGCAGGTACTTTTTGGTTTTCTCGTCGATCTGCGGACCGCGATGCAGCAGTCCTCCGACAACGACGATGTAATCAAGTTCCCGGGCGTTGATGAAGCGCGATGTCGGATAGACGAGCAGACCGCTGCTCGATCTGACGGGCTCGTCGCTATCGGACATGATGTGCCATTGACAGCGGATCGGACGGCTGTTGTCGCCGTCGTCCGCGGCCAACCGAAGCACGTCCACGAAATTCGACAGCGCCGTCAGCGTGAAGTTGTTGGTGAGGATGAACCCTACCCTTAAGGGACGGATCGCCTTGTCCATGTGCTTACGGCTCCAAAGCATTCCGTGGGGCAAGCACTTTTGGCACTCAATATCCCACGCCCGGAAGAGGCGAAACCGGCGCTTGTCGATACGGTCCGGCCGCTTCCAACAGCTACACTTCTAATGTCGCATCTTTACATGCCGCAAAAACCCCGCGGCGTATACTGTTTGTTGCCTGCCAACACGAAAAACAAGCAGCGCGGGTACATGGGCGGATCGAGGGCGGATTCGGAATGAGCGCTTTGGCGATGATGCCGAGGCCTCGCGGGCGAGTGGAGGGACCTATGAGCTATCAGATCAGTCGACGGGGATTTCTTGCCGGCGCTGCCGGTGTCGCGGTCTCGATTTCCGCCGGCCGCAGCGCCAGCGCCGCGAGCGGCCAGATCGTGGTCGCGAACTGGGGCGGCGACTGGAATGATCGCACGGTACAATTCTTCGAAGCTCCCATTGTCGAAAAGGCCGGCTACACCATCGTCCGGGATCTCGACGGTTTCGACCAGCGCCGGACGAAAATTATCGCAGGCCGCAGGCTTCCCAAGGCGCCGATGGATGTCGCCCATATGGACGACGCGACCGCTTTCGAGTTGAACGCGCTGGAGGCCCTCGACCCCATCGACGAAGCCGGGGTGCCAAGGCTGAAGGACGTCGTGCAGCAGTTGCGGACGCCGACTTTCGTTCCCTGGCAGTATAGCGGCTGGGTGCTTGGGTATAATCCCGACAAGGTAAAGGAGCCGCCGAAGAGTTTCGCCGACCTGTGGAATCCGAAATACAAGGGCATGATCGGCCTGAGCGATGCGCACTGGTTCCATCATATGGAAGTGGCGGCGCTTAAAATCGGAAAGACGCTGGACAATATCGATCCCGAGGCCATCAAGGCCAGCATGCTGGAAATGAAGAAGGCGACCAATCCGCGGATTTATCCCAACCATCTCCAGCAAGCGCAGGCATTGAAGAATGAGGAGATCGTGGTCGCAACCAACTATAAAGCGCGGTTGCTCCAGTTCGCTTCCGAAGGCGCCAACGTTGCGGCGAACTATCCTGCAGAGGGCGGTATCGCGATCATTTTCGGGTTCGTCATTCCGAAGAAAGCATCCAATCCGGAAGGGGCCAAGTTCTACTGCAATGCTCTGCTCGATCCGGACGGCCTGGCCGGCCTGACGCAGAAGTCATTCTATTCGGCGGCGAACACGAAAACGGTGTTGCCTGAAGCCGCCGCCAAGAAGATCGCCTTCAGCGCGGACGAACAGAAGGCTCTTCATAACCGGCCGCACCAGTTCTGGCTGAAGAACCGCAACGATCTTCTCGATTGGTGGAACAAGGAATTCAAGAGCTGATCGCAATTCAAGAACCGATCGCGGCGAAATGGAGAAATCAATAGGCCAGCGCTCCCTCAGCGTTTCGAGGCGCGGCGCAAAACGCGAAAGGCGAGCCGCTCCCTATCGGTTGACGGCTCCGGCCTTTCTTTTCGTGACGCTGCTGTTCGTCGTGCCGTTGATCATGCTGCTCCGGCTCAGCCTGTACCGGTATGACCCGGTGCAAATGTACATACAGGCGCTTACGTTCGAAAATTACGTCAAGTTCTTCAAGGACGAGTTCTATCAGCAGGTTTTGTGGCGAACGCTTTGGATCTCCGCCGTCACGACCTTTCTCTGCCTCATCGGCGGATCGGCGGTGGCCTATTATATGGCCAGGACGCGGTCGACCATCATCCAGCGATATCTGGTCATTGCGATCGTCCTCCCGCTCTTCATGGGTAGCGTCGCCAGAACCGCCGGCTGGATCATTATTCTCGACAACAAAGGACTGCTGAATTTCCTGTTGCTGAAATTCGACCTTACCGCGGAAACCCTGCGTTTGCTCTATACGCCGGGTGCCGTCATCGCAGCACTGACGTCGGTACTCTTGCCGTTCATGATCGTGACGCTGAACAGCGTCATGCACAATATCGACATATCGCTGGAGGAGGCTTCGCAGAATCTCGGTGCATCGACCTTTACCACCTTTCGCCGAATCGTGATTCCGTTGCTGATGCCGGGTATCTTTGCAGGGTGCGTGCTCTGTTTCACCCTTTCCATGAATGCTTACGCGACGCCGATTTTGATCGGGGGCCCCAAATTCTACATGATGGCGCCCACCATCTATAAGCAGATGTCGGCCAGCATGAACTGGCCGTTTGCGGCGACGCTGGCATTCGTTCTGGTCGCCCTCACGATGATCCTGACCGTAACGTCCAGCGTCATATTCAATCGATCTGCGCGCGCCGGTGTGGTCTGATGAAGGCAGGCCTACAAACCAGGCTTCTCGGAAGCGCCTACGTTTCGTTCGTATGGCTGATCATTTTGCTCGTGCTGCTGCCTCTGGCGACGACGATCTGGGTGGCATTCTTCAGCAACAAGATACTGTCGTTTCCGCCGGAGGGCTACACCGCGGGATGGTTTGTGCAGGCCTGGAATCTGGCGGATTTCAGGAATGGCTTCTTCCTGAGTTTTCAGGTTGCGGCGAGTGCGTCGGCACTTGCGCTGATTGTCGGCGTTCCCGCAGCTTTCGCGATCGGCCGATACCGGTTCCCCGGCCGGGAACTGATAAACACCGTCCTGATGTCTCCGCTGATGATCCCGGCCATCGTATCGGGTAGCGCGATCTATCTGTTCTACATCGAAGTACAGATCTGGACCGATATTCCGCTCGCAGCGAATTATTACGGGCTTACCCTGGCGCACACGCTGATCGCCATTCCCTGGATACTGCGGCTGCTGACGGCGTCTCTGGCCGGTCTCAATCCGGCGATCGAGGAGGCGTCGCTTAGCCTGGGAGCCAGCCGGCTTACGACGTTCTTCCGTATCACGCTGCCGTTGATCCGGCCCGGTATCACGGCTGGCGCGTTGTTCGGATTCATTGCGTCGTTCGGCGATCTCGAGAAGTCTCTGCTGCTGGTCGGGCCCGGCCGCATCACGCTGCCGATCGCGATGATCAACTATCTCGAGTACCGTACCGATCCGACGATCATGGCGGTCGCCACTATCCAGGTTCTGGTTGTCGCGGCCGCGCTGATCATATCTGATCGATACGTCCGCCTCGGGCGGACATTCTAGAGAGCGCCACGGGAAGGGTTGCAGGTGTCCAAGATCACCCTCGAGAACGTCGTCAAGCGATACGATTCCAGCGTCGCGGTCCGGGAAATGTCGCTCGAGATCGCGGACGGCGAGTTCCTCGCTTTGCTGGGGCCGAGCGGCTGCGGCAAGACCACGACGCTTCGCATGATCGCGGGCTTTATCGAGGTCAGCGAGGGCCGGATCTTCTTCGCGGATCAGGAGGTGACCGACGTTCCCGCCAACAAGCGCAACACCGGCATGGTGTTCCAGGGCTTTGCGCTGTTTCCGCACATGAGCGTCGCGCAGAACGTTTCGTACGGCCTGGAAATGCGCCGTGTCCCCAAGGCCGAAATCAAGCAGCGCGTCGCGAAAGTCCTCGATCTCGTGCAGTTGGGGGGATTCGCCGAGCGAATGCCCCGTCAGCTTTCCGGCGGCCAGCAACAACGGGTGGCGCTGGCGCGGGCGCTGGTGATCAATCCGCATGTGCTGCTTCTGGATGAGCCGCTGTCGGCACTGGATGCCAAGCTGCGCCACGAAGTGAGGCTGCAGATAAGGCAACTTCAACAATCGCTTCGTCTCACGACCGTGTTCGTGACCCACGATCAGGAAGAGGCGCTGAGTTTGGCCGATCGGCTTGTCGTGATGAACGCCGGCCGGATCGAGCAGATCGGCAGCCCGGCGGACCTTTACGAGCGTCCGGCAACGCCGTTCGTCGCCGACTTCATCGGCAAGACCAACTTCTTCAAGGGAGCGATGAAGGGTGACGTTTTTTCAACGGACTTCGGCCTGTCATTGAAAGTCGAGCCGCGTGTCGCCGCGGCGACACTGTTGGGCATTCGGCCGGAGAAGATCAAGATCGCCAAGCGGGCCGGCGACCGGCCTGCCGGGCAACAGGAACCCAACTCGTTTGAGGGGGTCGTCGAGGTCGTCAGTTATCTCGGCCCATCGACCGAATACCGCGTGAGGATATTCGGAGACCGCTACGTGCTCGTTCAAGGACCCAATCGCGATGCCGCGGAGGGGTTGAAGATAGGGCAGCCGGTCGTGCTGACGGTCTCTGCCGATTGCTGCTTTTTGTTCGCATCGGATGAGACCGGCGTGCAGACGGAGAGCCGGGCCTTTGACGCGCCGACGGCTGCACCGGTGCTGGCCTGATGATGCTCGCTTATTGGAACGGTCTTCCGCGCGGCGTCTTTGAGCGCCGCGATTGAGAGAGGTGCCTATGTCATCACTACACGAGAAATCGATCGTCATTGACGGCCTCATCATTTCCAACTTCGGCCGGTCGGTATTCGAGGATATGCGCAAGGGCGGCCTGACCGCCGCCAACTGCACGTGCTGCGTATGGGAGGGTTTCACCGAGACCATGCGCAACGTGATGCAGTGGAAGAAGTGGTTCGGCGAGCACGGCGACCTGCTGAAACAGGTCTACACCACCGAGGATATCCTGGCGGCGAAGCGGGAAGGCAAGACCGGCATCATCCTGGGTTGGCAGAACGTGTCCGGTATCGAGGACCAGATCGGCTATCTCGGCCTCTTCAAGGAACTCGGCGTCGGCATCATCCAGATGGCGTACAACACCCAGAACCTGGTCGGTACCGGCTGCTACGAGAGCAAGGACGCCGGCTTGTCCGACTTCGGCCGCGACGTCGTCGCCGAGATGAACAGGCTGGGAATCCTCTGCGATCTTTCGCATGTCGGGCCTCAGACCAGCACCGATGTGATCCTCGCCTCCAGGCAGCCCGTGGCCTATTCGCATTGTCTGCCGGCCGGGCTGAAGGCTCATCCACGCAACAAGACCGACGAGCAATTGAAATTCATCGTGGATCATGGCGGCTTTGTCGGAGTGACGATGTTTCCGCCGTTCCTTAAACGAGGCCCGGCATCCAATATCGAGGACTATGTCGAGGCCATCGAATACGTGATCAACATCTGCGGTGCTGAGAATGTCGGCATCGGCACCGATTTTACACAAGGCTACGGACGGCCGTTCTTTGACTGGATCACCCACGACAAGGGATATGGCCGCAAGCTGACGGAATTCGGCGACGTCATCAATCCCGAGGGGATCCGCACCATTGGCGACTGGCCCAATCTGACCGCGACCATGGAAAAGCGCGGCTGGAGTACGGGCCAGATCGAAGCCGTCATCGGCCGCAACTGGTTCGAGCTTCTGCGCAAGGTTTGGGGCGCCTGATTTCAGTTGGCCCTGTTTCAGCTTTCCGGGGCGTCCTGAAGCGAGACGTATAACGGCGTATGTCCTGTCGCGGCCAGGAAAGCGGCAAGGTCTTCCCGGGTGAGCGAGGTCGTGCGGGTATTGGTCAGCGGATGACAGTTGATGGTCGAGGCTTGCAGGAGTTGCTCGTCGAGCACGACCGTGACTTTCTTTTCCTTGTCGTTGACCGCGGCCAGCACGGATACCGATCCCGGCAGAATTCCGAGCAACTCCATCAGTGCGTCGGGTGAGCCGAACGACAGGCCACCCCTGGCGCCGATCTTTCGGCCCAGGGACTTCAGGTGGATCACGGCATCTTCGTCGGTCACGAACAGGAAATAGTTCTTCTTGCCGTCGCGCAGGAACAGGTTCTTGGTATGGATTCCCGGAATATTTCCCCGAAGCTCGCGGGATTCCTCGACCGTATGCACGGGAGGATGCTCGAAGGTCTTTGCGGCGATCCCGTTGCTTTCGAGATAGGTCAGGAGTTCGTCGCTTTTCTGCATGTCCATCGTATAGCCAGCGCCTCATCGAGGGAGAAGTACAGGGTTATAGAGGTCTAAGAGGCAAGTCGACAAACGATGCGGAGTCTCCGCCCCGCAGAAACTTGAGACGAGTCGGATGGTCGCTGGCGATACGCTCGCAATGGTCTGCGTCCGCCCCGGCAATCGATAGCCTGATTCTGCTGCCCGCCTGGAATGTCCAGGAAATCGGCAGCAACGAGAATCTCAGCAATTGCGGCGTGCCGATCGGCATGCTCTCGGCATCCGCGCGCGTGCAGGAGCGGAACACACAAGGCGTCTGGTAACTGGCGGGCGGACTGGACTCCCGCCGGTGCAGGGCGCGCAGCAACCCTTCGGTGACATAATTTGCCTCGCCGTCCGGAAATATCTCGGAAATATAGGCGTGAACGGCGCAATCCATGGCGTTGCTCGAAACCCAAAGCGATATCGTACCGTTCCCCGTCAGTTCCATGTCCTGGCTGAGAACGGGGCTGGTATAGTTCAGCATGGAGCGGTCGCGGCCATTCCAGTCGGTATAGTACTCCCGGCTGTCGATCGCTGCGATCCGCTCGTATCGGGTGAAGTTTCCAGTGCCGATGTTGAAATCGACTTCGTAATCGTCCGCGGCCGGCGCTCCAGCCGCTTCCGAAAGTTTGTTGTTCTCGGAAAGAAAGAAGCGGGTCGATGAATCGAATGGCGGCCACATGCCGGCCGCTTTCCACTTTTCCTCATGTACCGCAAAATAATGGACGGGCTTTTCTTGCCGCAATCCGGTGTCGAGGCCTATCAGATGTTCGTCGAAGAACCGGACCATCTCCGCAAAAATAGCGAACTCCGGGGTTTCGTCGGCGCGCCATCGTGACGCGTTGATGCGCGCGCCGTGGTCCCAGGGACCGAGCAACAGATATTTGTGCCGATTGGGAAGCGTGATGAACCGGCTGATGGCGCCGTTGGCGTAGCCGGCGCCATCCATCCATCCGGATACCGAATAGACCGCGACGTCTTCCCGTGTCCCCCTGGAATAGTGCGACGGGCTTATGCTGGCCGAGGAAAGGCCCTGATAGTCCGCAAGCGGTTCGTTCCTGAAAGCGAGCGCGCGCATGAAGTCCGGCATGCGGAAGTTGCCGGCGTGTTCGGCAACCGCGGCCCTCGCGTCGGATCCGTCCGGATCCGCATCCACGGGCTGCGGGCCGCGAAAATTGGGATCTGAGTAATAAGAGAAGCTCTTCAGGATATCCCTTTGATCGTGGTCCAACCCGAGCATCAGTTGATCGTAGACGTCGGCCAGCTTTGTCAGGAGAACGCCGCCGGGATAGTAATTATCGAGATAAGTGTCCCACACCGCAAACAGCGGTGCGATCGCCTTGACGGCCGGATGCGAGGTGCTCGCCAGGAAGTCGCTGGCGGCGCCCAGGTAGGATATTCCGGTGGCGCCCAGCGAGCCGTTCGACCACGGCTGCGCGATGATCCAGTTGGCGATTTCGTAGGCGTCCTCGCGTTCCCTCGGAGATCGAAAACTGTCGCGCGTCCCAAAGCTCGCCCCGGTGCCGCGAACGTCGACGATGACGACTGCGTAGCCGCGCGGCACGAAAGCGTCGCGATACTTCGCGACGTTGGGGGAGGCCTCGACGCCTTTCGCGGCCGGATCGACCGCGAAACGCCGGTAATAGGGCGTCTGAATCAGGATCGTGGGCCACCGGCCGTCTCCGGAGCCGCCTTCCGGGATGTAGATATCGGCTGCGATCCGGCAGCCATCGCGCATCGTCAGGTAGAGCGATTTCGGTCGCGGTATCAGATAGGTCGCCGGCCTGCCCCGGATGTACCGGCTCGGCGGTACGATCCAGCTATTCCCCCTCAAATCGTTGTCGGCCATTCCGCACTTTCAGAAAAATTATATCGTTCGGGAACATTCGCCGCAGCGCGAAACGCGCGCGACGCGAAGCCCTGAATCATCGCTTGCTGCGGCAAATAGGCAAGACGCAGGAGAGCCTTTGTCGCCTATCTACGCGGGGGATGTCGCACACTTGCAATCGGGTCCAATTGCGAGATTCTACAAAGGTTGTGTCGCGTCGGTAAAAGCAAATTTCGCACCTTGGATGTCAACTGGCAGCCTCAGGGAGAACAGCCAAAATGAGCGACATCACGGTCTATCGCGCGCGCAAGGTCATCACGATGGACCCCGGCCGTCCCGTTGCCCAATGCGTCGCCGTCATGGACGGTCGCGTGCTGTCGACGGGCACGATCGAAACGATGCAGCCCTGGCTCAAGCGCTATCCGCACCGGATCGACGATACCTTCGCGGACAAAGTCATCATGCCGGGCCTCATCGACCCGCATACGCATTTTGCGTTCTCCGCCGGATATCTGGCGCTGCATTATATCGGGCCGATCGATTCTCCGGGGCCGAACGGGATCAATCCGGGCCTGCCGACGCACGGTGAGGTCATCGCCAAGCTTCGCGAAGTCGACAAAGCGGATCCCGATCCGACCGCGCCCCTGATTGCCTGGGGCTTGGATCCGGCCTCCCAGGGCGGTCATCTGCATCGCGACGAACTCGACCAGATATCGACCACGCGGCCGATCTGGGTAATTTCCTATGCGCCGCACTTTACCTATTTGAACAGTGCCGCGCTGGCCTGGGCCAAAGTCCCCGACAATTCCAACGTGCACGGGGTCATGCGCTACCCCGACGGGCGGCTGAACGGCCAGTTCGTTGAACTCGCGGCTGGCCGCGTCGCGCTGGGAGCGATGCGGGACGCGATCGCCGAGCGCGGCGGCGCGGCCGGCTTGCGCAGAATGGGCGACATCGCCCGCAAGGCCGGCGTTACGACGACGGCGGAGATGATCTTCGGAAAGGGCAATTTCGAGAGCGAATGGAAGCTGCATTCGCAGGTGGTGGCGGAAGAAACCTATCCGGTTCGCATGGGACTGGTGTCGCTGGAGATGGCGCTGCATTCCGATCACGGCAGCAAGGCCGCCGCTTTCCTGCTCGAGGCGACCAAGCGAAGCAACGACAAGCTATTCTTCCACGGCATCAAGTTCCTTTCGGACGGATCGTTCCCCGCGATGTCACTGCGCCTCAACTTTCCCGGTTATCTCGACGGCAGCAACGGCTTGAGAAACGACGTTCCCTGGGACGAACTCCACGAGCGGATGCTTCCATTCTGGGAGGCGGGGATTCAGATCCATTGCCACGCGAACGGCGATGAAGCGGTCGACGCCTCGCTCAATGCGCTCGCGAAGTTGCAGCAGATCAAGCCGAGGTTCGATCATCGCTTTACCCTGGAGCACTATTGCATCAGCACGCCCGACCAGGCGCGGCGGTTGAAGGCGCTGGGCGGCGTCGCCAGCGTCAACAATTATTTCGTGCACTACCGCAGCCAGTTGCACAGCGAGGAGGGGTTCGGTCCGGATCGTTCCGAAGCCGTTGCCCGATTGGGCTCGCTGGAGCGCGAGGGCGTGGTCTTCGCGCTGCATTCCGATTATTCGCTGGTTCTTGTGCCTCTCCATCCGTTGACGGCCGCCTGGGTCGCGGTTAATCGCATCGCGCTGGACGGCAAGACCGTGCTTGCGCCGGGCGAGCGGATCGGAGTTGAGCGGGCCTTGCGGGCGATCACCATCGATGCCGCTTATGTCCTCGGTGCCGAACAAAAGATCGGCAGCCTCGAGCCCGGGAAGTTCGCCGATTTTGCAATTCTGGAAAGCGATCCGTTCGAAATCAGCCCGCTCGACCTGAAGAATATCGGAATCTGGGGGACTGTTCTCGGCGGAAAACTGCAACCGGCATGACCCGCGCACCGTCCAACACGGAAACTGCGGCCGAGGCGTTGCGCCGTGCAGCGGGCAGCGAGACCTTGGCGATGCTGAACGGCATCTTCGAGGCCGCCCGGTTGATTCCGGCGCAATCCGAGGCGCCGAACCGATCGCTGCCATTGACCGTCATCAGCGGTTTTCTCGGTGCGGGTAAGACCACGCTGGTCAATCGCCTGCTGACGGAACCTCATGGCCGGCGGATCGCCGTTCTCGTCAACGACTTCGGCGCCGTCAACATCGACGAGGAACTGATCCGGTCACGCAGCGAGGATACGATCGGACTGGCGAATGGCTGCGCCTGCTGCTCCGTCGCGGGCGATCTCACCAAGGCACTCTTGCGGCTGCTCGGGCGGACCGATCCCCCGGATGCGATTGTCCTCGAAGCCAGCGGGCTGGCCGATCCGCATGGCATTGCCCAAGTCGCGCTGGCCAACCCGGCGATCCGGCTCGACGGTGTCCTGACGCTGGTGGATGGCGAGACGTTTCTTGAACGCACAGCCGACCCCGAGACCTTGCCGACCGTCACGGCCCAACTCATGGCCGCCGATCTGGTCGTGCTCAACAAGCTCGATTTGATGAAGGACGACAAAGAATTGATCCGCGCACGGCTGCGCCAATTCACGGGAGAACGGACCATCTTCGAAACGGTTCGTGCCGATGTGCCCGTCGATGTCGTCCTTGGCGTCAATGCCAGGCAGCCGTCCAGGTTTCAATGCGCGACGGAAGGACATGCTGGTTCATTCCGGAGTTGGGCCAGGTCCTGGGACGGACCGCTCGACAGGGACCACATGATGGCTGCGCTCGCCCAGCTTCCATCGCACGTCGTCAGGGCGAAAGGCGTGTTCCATTTTGCGAGTGAGCCGGCCAGTCGCTCTGTCTATCAGCGTGTCGGGCGGCGGGAGAGCTGGGAGACAGAGGCGGCGCCGCCAGCCCGGTCGCAGCTCGTGGTCATAAGTTCCTCGGCCGACTGGAACGAGGAGGCCGTTGCACGACATTTTGACGGCGCGGCCGAGGAAGCGCTGAATACTTAATAGCACCGGGTTGGAACGCCGGACTGTGGTCATGGAAAACGTACGGCGCGGTCGACCGTCACGCGGAAGTGAGGCGTCCGGATTTTCGGATCATGCCGATGTCGCCTCCATCCAATATCGATGGCGGCCCAATGCTGGCAGGTGCGGGAATGCTGGCAGTAATGTCCTACGTCAACACATACGGATCCGATGCAGAAATTCTCAGCGCTTTCCCTCTTCCGCGGCGGTCTCGACGGCCACGCCAACTGGCAGCGGCAGTGGCGTTCGCCCGAGCCGAAGCCGCAATATGACGTGATCATCATCGGAGGCGGCGGTCACGGCCTTGCGACGGCGTTCTACTTGGCGGAACGGTACGGCGTGGCGAATGTTGCGGTGGTGGAGCGTGGCTGGCTCGGCGGCGGCAATACCGGACGCAACACGACGATCATTCGTTCGAACTACCTGTTCGATGAAAGCGCGAGACTCTACGAACATGCGCTGAAATTGTGGGAAGGCCTTTCACAGCAACTCAACTACAATGTGATGTATTCGCCCCGCGGCGTGTTGATGCTGGCGCACAACGTTCACGACGTCCAGAGCTTCAAGCGGCATGTTCATGCCAATCGCCTGAACGGCATCGACAATGAATGGCTGTCCCCGCAGGAATGCAAGGACTTTTGCCCGCCGCTGAATGTGGGCGGCGCCATGCGCTACCCGATCCTGGGCGCGGCGCTGCAGCGGCGAGGCGGCACCGCGCGGCACGATGCCGTCGCATGGGGATATGCGCGAGGCGCGGACGCGCGAGGCGTGGATATTCTGGAAAATTGCGAGGTGACGGCAATAAGGCGTGGCGCGTCCGGCGCGGTGGAGGGTGTGGAAACATCTCGCGGATACATCGGTGCGAAAAAGATTGGCGTTGTCGCCGCCGGCAACAGCAGCGTCGTGATGGATATGGCGGGCGTGAGGTTGCCTCTGGAGAGTTTTCCGCTGCAGGCGCTGGTGTCAGAGCCGGTCAAGCCGGTATTTCCCTGCGTGGTGATGTCTAACACCATCCACGCCTACATCTCGCAATCCGACAAGGGAGAGATGGTGATCGGGGCGGGGACGGATGCCTATACATCCTATTCCCAGCGCGGCGCGCTTCATATCGCCAACCATACGCTGGATGCGATCTGCGAACTGGCGCCGATGTTTCGCCGGCTGCGGATGTTGCGCAATTGGGGCGGTGTCGTCGATGTCACGCCGGACCGTTCCCCGATCATCGCCAAGACGCCGGTCGCCGGACTTTATTTGAACTGCGGCTGGGGCACGGGCGGCTTCAAGGCCACGCCGGGCTCCGGCGATGTCTTCGCCTGGACGATCGCCAAAGACGAGCCGCATCCGATCAACGCCCCTTTCACCATCGAACGCTTCCGGGACGGCGTCCTTATCGACGAAGCCGCTGCCGCAGCCGTTGCCCACTGAGCGCAGGACCCCGCGACGATGCTTCTGATTTGCTGCCCCCACTGCGGTCCGCGAGCCGAGATCGAATTCTCCTACGGAGGCGAGGCCCATATCGCCCGTCCGCTCGATCCCATGAGCCTCGATGACGAGACGTGGACGAAGTTTCTTTACGTGCGAAGCAATCCGAAGGGCATGCATTCCGAGCGCTGGCGGCACATCCACGGCTGTGGCCGCTTCTTCAACGTGCAACGGGATACGATGAGCGACATGATCGCCGCGACCTATCCAGCAGGCGAGCGGCCGCCGGTTCGCGTGAAGAAAGAGGCGGCGCCATGATCGCCTCGTATCGTCTGGCGGCGGGAGGGCGCATCGATCGCAACCGGCCGGTCCGCTTTACCTTTGACGGCAGGAACTACCAGGGTTTTGCAGGCGACACACTCGCATCGGCGTTGATCGCCAATGGCGTCCACCTTGTCGGGCGGTCGTTCAAGTATCACCGGCCCCGCGGCATCATGACGGCGGGATCGGACGAGCCCAATGCGCTGGTCGGTGTCGGGGCCGACGAGCCGCGCTACACACCCAACCTGCGGGCGACCCAGGTGGAAATCTATGAGGGGCTGGCGGCGACAAGCCAGAACCGGTGGCCGTCGCTGGCATTCGATGTCGGCGCCGCCAATGAAGCCGTCGCATCGTTTCTGCCGGCCGGCTTCTACTACAAGACCTTCATGTGGCCGAAGGCGGCCTGGACAAAACTCTACGAACCGCTCATTCGGCGCGCCGCGGGGCTGGGCCGCGCACCGACCAAGCCCGATGCCGACCGCTACACCCAGGTGTATGCCCATTGCGATGTGCTGGTTGTCGGTGCGGGGCCGGCCGGCCTCGCCGCTGCGCTGGCCGCTGCGCGGTCGGGGGCAAAAGTCATCGTCTGCGATGAGCAGGCCGAAATGGGCGGTTCGCTGTTGAGCGAATCCGCCGCCATGATCGATGGAAAATCCGCGATCGATTGGGTCACGTCGGCGCTGAGTGAATTGGCTGCGAGTGCCAACGTGACCCTGATGCCTCGCACCACCGCCTTTGGCTGGTATCCGCACAATTTCCTCGGGTTGTGCCAGCGCATCACGGATCATCTGGCCGCAGCCGATCCGAAGCAACCGCGCGAACGGCTGTGGCAGGTCCGGGCCAAGGAAGTCGTGCTGGCCACTGGCGCCATCGAACGGCCGATCGTGTTTCCCGATAACGACCGGCCGGGTGTGATGATGGCGGAAGCCGCCCGGACCTATGCCAACCGGTACGGTGTTCGGCCCGGCGACAAGGCCGTCGTCTTTACCGCGTGCGATAGCGCCTATCGCGCCGCGCTCGACTTGAAAGCCGCAGGCGTCACGATTGCCGTCATTGCGGATGTAAGGGCCGCGCCTACAGGGCGCTGGATCGACCGCGCCCGCGCCGCCGGGATCGACGTGAGACCGGCAACGTACGTCACGGGAACGCGCGGCCGCCTCCGCGTCGAGGCCGCAAGCTTCGCCCGCGCTATTTCCGGAGAACGTCTTGGCAAAGCCGAAACCGTCGCGTGCGATCTGGTCCTGATGTCCGGCGGCTTTACACCGAGCGTGCATCTGTTTTCCCAGTCTCGCGGCAAGCTCGTTTACGATGAGGCCTTGCAGGCCTACATTCCCGGCAGGTCGGCTGAACGCGAGCGGTCGATCGGCGGATGCCGCGGCGTCTACGATCTGGAAAAAGTTCTGAACGATGGTTTTGCGGGCGGCATAGCCGCTGCCGACGCGGCTTGCGGAAACGCCACGACAGCACAGCATTTTGAAGTTCAGGCGGATGACGTTGGGAGCGACGGCTTCATCGGTGCGACGCCGCACGGAAAAGACCTCCTGAAGGTTCGCGCCTGGGTCGATTTTCAGAACGACGTCACCACAAAGGACATCAGGCTGGCTACCCGCGAGGGTTTCCGTTCCATCGAGCACGTCAAGCGCTACACCACCACCGGCATGGCGACGGATCAGGGCAAGACGTCGAACATGAATGCACTCGGTATAGTCTCCGATGCGCTCAATCTGCCCGTACCCAAGGTCGGCCTCACCACGTTCCGGCCGCCTTACACGCCGACGACATTCGGTGTTTTCGCCGGACAGTCGCGCGGCGACCTGTTCGATCCCGTGCGCAAGACTTCGATCCACGACTGGGCGGTGGAAAACGGTGCCGTCTTCGAGGATGTCAGCCTGTGGAAACGGGCGCGCTATTTCCCGCGTGCGGGAGAGGATATTCATGCCGCGGTCGCCCGCGAATGCAAGGCGACGCGCGAATCCGTCGGCATTTTCGATGCCACCACGCTCGGCAAGATCGAGGTGGTCGGCAAGGATGCCGCCGAGTTCATGAACCGCATGTACACCAATGCCTGGACCAAGCTCGAGCCCGGCCGGTTGCGCTACGGTGTCATGCTGCGTGAGGACGGCTTCATCCTGGATGACGGCGTCGTCGGCCGGATGGCGCCGGATCGATTCCACGTCACGACGACGACGGGCGGCGCCGCGCGGGTGCTGGCCATGATGGAAGATTACCTGCAAACCGAGTGGTCTGATCTCGACGTCTGGTTGACGTCGACGACGGAGCAATGGGCTGTTATCGCCGTGCAGGGGCCGAACGCGCGCAAGGTGCTGGAGCCGCTGGTGCAGGACATCGATCTTTCGCGCCAGGCCATGCCGCACATGAGCGTGCAGGAGGGCCGGATCTGCGGCGTGCCGACGCGGCTGTTTCGGGTGTCTTTTACCGGCGAACTCGGCTTCGAGGTGAACGTTCCCGCGGGCTATGGCCGCGCGGTCTGGGAGGCCATCGTCAGGGAGGGCCGGGCCTATGGCATTACGCCCTACGGCACCGAGACCATGCACGTGCTGCGCGCAGAAAAGGGTTACATCATCGTCGGCCAGGAAACCGACGGAACGGTGACGCCTGATGACGCGGGGCTGAGCTGGGCGGTCGGCAAAACCAAGAAGGATTTCGTCGGCAAGCGCTCGCTGGCCCGTCCGGCCATGACACGGAACGATCGCAAGCAACTGGTCGGCCTTCTCACGGTCGATCCGAAGACCGTGCTGGAGGAGGGGGCGCAGATCGTCGCCGACCCGGCAGAACCAATTCCCATGACCATGATAGGCCACGTCACGTCGTCCTATTGGAGCGTCGCGCTCGATCGCTCGATCGCCCTTGCTTTGCTGCAGGGCGGCCGCTCGCGGATCGGCGCGCGCCTGTCGGTGCCGATGCCGGCCGGACCCGTGACGGTCGAAGTCGTTCAACCCGTTTTCTACGACCCGAAGGGAGAACGCCTCGATGCTTGATCTCTCCATTCAGCGATCGAATTCGTTAGCGGAATTGGCGCGCGGCGCTGCTGCCGTATCGGCGGCGACGCTTTCGGTTCTCCCCGATGCCGTGAAATTCTCCTTTCGCGGCCGTCCGTCGTCGATCCAGGCGGCCGGCGAAGCCTTCGGGCTTTCACTGCCGCAATCGGCCTGCCGGTTCGGCACCAAGGGCAACCGCACGGCCTACTGGCTTGGTCCGGACGAGTGGATGCTGCAGGCGACCAGCGAGCAGGCCTCGGTGCTGTTCGCTGACATGGAAAAGGCGCTGGCGGGTCACTCCTGCTCGCTGGTGGATATCAGCCACCGTTCCGATGCTTTTGCGGTGTCAGGCCCGATGAGCGGCTATGTGCTCAATCATGGTTGTCCGCTCGACCTGTCGGCTCAAGCCTTTCCGGTCGGCATGTGTACACGGACTATTTTGGGAAAAGCGACGATCCTGCTGTCGCGGCCGGAGAGCGAGACGTTCCATATCGACGTCTGGCGCTCCTTCGCACCTTATGTCTGGCAATTCCTGGACCAAGCGCGTAGCGAGCTTGCTTGACCGCGTCGCATGGACGCGAAGGACAATGCGATGATCGGTACGTTCGAATTGTTCAAGATCGGTATCGGCCCATCATCCTCGCACACGGTCGGCCCGATGAAAGCTGCCGCCGCCTTTGCGGACGCGGTTTCAGCTTTGGGCTTTTTGGCGCGCGTCAGCCGCGTGCGCGTCGATCTGTTCGGATCGCTGGCCTGGACCGGCAAGGGTCATGGGACGGATAAGGCCGTGATCCTGGGCCTTGCGGGCCAGTTGCCCGACACCGTCGATCCCGATGCTGCCGATGCGATCGTCGCGTCGGTGCGCAACGACCACGTTCTATGCTTTGCAAACCGGCGCTCCCTTGCATTCGATGCGGGGAACGATATCGTGTTCGATGGCCAGACCGCGCCGGCGCGACACCCCAATACACTCGCGCTGACGGCCTTCGATTCCGATGGGGTTATCCTGCACAACGATCGTTTCTGCTCCATCGGCGGCGGTTTTGTCGTGCGCGAGGATGAGCTTGGCCAGCCACAGGCCGCAACCGATGCCGCTGTTCCCTATCCCTTCCGTTCCGGTCACGATCTGCTGGTCATGGGCGCTTCTTCCGGGCTTTCGATTGCCGAAATGGTCATGGCCAATGAGGTCAGCCGACAGCCGCGGGAGGATATCGAACGACAGCTCGATCGGGTCGTCGCTGTGATGATGGCCTGCATCGACAGAGGCGTGGTGACGGAGGGCGAACTGGCGGGGGGCCTTCATGTTCGCCGGCGGGCACCGGCGCTCCATCGAAAACTGGTCGCCGCCTCCGGTTCCAACGACCGTGCTGCGCATGAAGTGATGGATTGGGTCAGTCTTTACGCCATCGCGGTCAACGAGGAGAACGCCGCCGGCAGCCGCGTCGTCACCGCGCCCACCAACGGCGCGGCCGGAATCGTTCCGGCGACGCTGCGCTATTATCGGGATCATTGCCGCGGCGCCGAGGCCGTGGGGATGCGGCAGTTTCTGCTCACGGCATCGGCGATTGGCGCCTTGTTCAAGATGAACGCATCGATTTCGGGCGCGGAAGTGGGCTGCCAGGGCGAGGTCGGCGTCGCATGCTCGATGGCTGCGGCCGGACTCGCCGCGGTGCTGGGTGGCAGCAACGCGCAAATCGAGAATGCCGCCGAGATCGGCATGGAGCACCATCTCGGCATGACCTGCGATCCGATCGGTGGTCTCGTTCAAGTGCCCTGCATCGAGCGCAACGCCTTCGGCGCCATCAAGGCGATCAGCGCGGCTTCGCTGGCCTTGCAAGGCGACGGGACGCACATCGTATCGCTCGACAAGGTCATCGCGACCATGCGCGAGACCGGGCGGGACATGCAATCGAAATACAAGGAGACCTCGCTCGGAGGTCTTGCCGTCAACCTTGCCGAATGCTGAAGGATGTCGATGTGACCGAACAAGCGCTCGAACAGTTTTTCTCCGCCGATATCACCAAGGTCGATCCCGCGGTCGCCAGCGCGATTGCCGGCGAACTGAACCGCCAGCGCGACGAGATCGAGCTGATCGCATCGGAGAATATCGTCTCGCATGCGGTGTTGCAGGCGCAGGGGTCGGTTCTGACCAACAAATATGCCGAGGGATATCCCGGCCGGCGTTATTATGGCGGTTGCCAGTTCGTCGACGTCGCCGAGGAGATCGCGATCGCCCGTGCCAAGGAATTGTTCGGCTGCGCATTTGCCAACGTGCAGCCCAATTCCGGCAGCCAGGCCAATCAGGGCGTGTTCATGGCGCTGATGAAGCCCGGCGATACCTTCATGGGGCTCGACCTTGCCGCGGGTGGACACCTCACCCATGGCGCCAAGCCCAACATGTCCGGCAAATGGTTCAACGTCGTGAGCTATGGCGTGCGGCGGGAAGATCAGCTCATCGACATGGCGGCGTTGGAGCGCCTCGCGAACGAGCACCGGCCGAAGGTGATCGTGGCGGGTGGCTCGGCCTATTCGCGCTTCTGGGATTTTGCCGAATTCCGTAGGATCGCCGATACGGTCGGCGCCTATCTCTTCGTCGACATGGCGCATTTTGCCGGACTCGTCGCTGGCGGCGTTCACCCGTCGCCGTTTCCGCACGCGCATGTCGTGACGTCGACGACGCATAAAACTTTGCGCGGGCCGCGCGGAGGGCTGATCCTGACCAACGACGAGGCTATCGCCAAGAAGATCAATTCGGCGATTTTTCCCGGCTTGCAAGGCGGCCCGCTAATGCATGTCATCGCCGCCAAGGCAGTTGCCTTTGGCGAAGCGCTGACGCCCGAGTTTCGGCGTTACGCACAAAATGTCGTCGACAACGCCAGGGTGCTGGCAGGCACACTCACAGGCAGGGGCTATGCCATCGTCTCGGGCGGCACGGATAACCATCTCATGCTGGTCGACCTGCGTGCGAAGAATCTCAATGGCAAGGTGGCGGAGGCCGCCCTCGGGCGAGCGCATATCACGTGCAACAAGAACGGCATTCCATTCGATCCGGAGAAGCCGACGGTCACGTCCGGCATCCGGCTCGGCAGTGCGGCCGCCACGTCACGCGGATTCGGGAAAAATGAATTCGAGGCAACCGGCCAACTCATCGCGGAGGTGCTCGATGCCGTGTCGGTAACCGACAGTCAGGCATCATCCGCCGTCGAACAGAAGGTCAAGGCCCAGGTTGCGGCGCTCACCAGGGCCTTTCCGATCTATCAATCTCGATAGCTCGCAGCGATATTGGATCAAGAGGTAACGAGCATGTCGAATAATCTGGCGCTGGGAAATTTCCGGTTGAGTTATGGTCCGGACGCCGGAGAGACCGCGTTCACGACGCGGCCGGAGATCGTCGGCGCCTTCGGTGTCGTGGCGTCGACGCACTGGCTCGGAACCGCCGCGGGCATGCGCATCCTTGAAAAGGGCGGCAACGCGTTCGATGCGGCGGTGGCCATCGGCTTCGCGTTGCAGGTCGTCGAGCCGCACCTCAACGGCTTTGGCGGCGAAGTGCCGGTGATCTTCCACGACGCGCGTTCCGGGCGGGCGCGTGTGCTCTGCGGGCAGGGCGTGGCTCCGGCCAACGCCTCCATCGAGCGTTTCGCGGAGCTCGATCTCGACATCATTCCCGGCAGCGGTTTTCTGCCCGCATGCGTGCCCGGCTCTTTCGGAGCGTGGATGACGCTGCTGCGCGACTACGGCACCATGGGTGTGGAGGATGTGCTGGAAACCGCGATTTCCTACGCGCGCGATGGTTACGTGATGCTGCCGCGCATCGCGGCCGCGATCGAGACAGTGGCGCCGCTGTTCCGAAGCGAATGGCCGACATCCGCCGAACTCTATTTGCGAAATGGCGTCCCTGCGGTGGGAGCGCTGTTTACCAATCCCGACCTCGCGTCGACCTACGAGCGCATCGTTCGATCGGCGCAGGACACGCCCGGCAACCGGGAGCAGAAGATCGAAGGCGCCCGCAAGGCGTTCTATGAAGGGTTTGTCGCGGAAGCGATCGACAAGTTCGTGCGCACGCCGGTGATGGATACATCCGGCCGGCGTCATGCCGGACTGCTGACCGGCCAGGATCTCGCGACTTGGCAACCCGCTTACGAGGAGCCGCTGTCGCTGGGCTATGGCCCGTTCGAAGTGCTGAAGCCCGGACCGTGGACCCAGGGGCCCGTGTTTCTCCAGCAGCTCGCGCTCTTGAAAGGGTTTGACCTGTCCGAACTGGACCCTGTCGGGGCCGAATTCGTGCACCTTGTCACCGAGTGCTCAAAACTCGCGTTTGCGGACCGTGAGAAATATTACGGCGATCCGAACTTTGTCGATGTCCCGATGGGGAAGCTGCTCAGCAACGAGTACTCCGATCAGCGTCGCACCCTGATCGGCAAGACTGCTTCCTCCGAGTTTCGGCCGGGCGTCATTTCCGGCTACGACCAGGAAGTTCCCTACGTAGTCGAGCCGGCGGGTGAGCACAATGCTGCACTGGGCGCCGGCGAGCCGACGGTCGGCCCCCGCGGATCGGTGCGCGGCGACACCGTGCATCTCGACGTCATCGACCGGCATGGAAATATCGTTTCGGCCACGCCGAGCGGCGGCTGGCTGCAAAGTTCGCCCGCCATTCCAGGACTGGGGTTTGCGCTGGGCACGCGCGGGCAGATGTTCTGGCTGAAGCCGGGCCTGCCGTCCTCGCTCGCGCCCGGCAAACGGCCGCGCACGACACTGTCGGTGTCGCTGGTCTATCGGGACGGCAAGGCTTACGGCAGTTTTGGCACGCCCGGCGGCGATCAGCAGGATCAGTGGAGCTCGGTGTTTTTCCTGCGCCATGCCCATCATCGCATGAACCTGCAAAGTTCGATCGACGCGCCGATGTTCCACAACGACCATATGCCGAGCTCGTTCTTTCCTCGCCATGCAAAGCCGGGATCGCTGACGCTGGAAGCCCGTTTTACCGACGTGGTGCAGAAGGACCTCATTCGCCGTGGGCATCAGGTCGGAATTGTCGACGCTTGGTCGCTCGGGCGGATTTCGGCGGTCTCGAAGGACGGTCGTATCCTCAGAGCGGCGGCAAACCCACGCTATATGCAGGGATACGCTTTTGGTCGCTAACGGATCGGCTGGATCGGCTAGACCAGGTCAAAGACACGCCGCGCGACGTCCGGCTGGAGGGAACGTCCTGCATCGTGCGCCTGGCGCTCCCGGTCCTCGGAAGGACTGACGCCGTAAACGGACTTGTAGGCCTTGCTGAGATGCGAGCTATCCGTGAAGCCGGTTTCGGCAGCGATTGCTGCAAGCGATAATTCGCTCTTCAGCATCCACTTGGCGTGCCGAAGCCTCATGTGGATGTAGGCGGTTTGCGGCGAACATCCCACGATCTCCTTGAACAGGCGTTCGAGCTGCCGCGGGCTGGTTTGTACGATGGAGGCGATCCTGGCCACCGGCACCGGCGAGATCAGGTTCTGCTCCATGATCAACAGGGAGTGCGATATCCGGTCATCCTCGCTACGCAGATCGGTCAATGGAGCCGACTGCGCAGCGTCGGCGGGACGCACCCTGTCGATCTGGAGGATCCGAAGCGCCTTCTGCGCGCTCGAGGAGCCGACGTGCCGGTCCACGAGGAACGCCGCGAGGTGGGCGACGTTTCCTCCGCCTGAGCACGTGATCCTGCTGCCATCGACGACGTAGAGCTGATCTGCAACCGGCGTGGTATCGCCGAACTCCTCCAGGAAGTCACGGTAGTGATACCAGCTGATGCAGCACTTGCGCGACTTCAGCAGTCCCAGCCGCCATAGAATAAAACTGCCGGTGCAGATGCCGACCAGGTTGACGTTGCTCCGGCCCATCTCGACGAGGTAATCGCGCGTCCTGCTGTCGATCTGCGGACCGCGGTGGAGCAGGCCGCCGACGACCACGACGTAATCCAGCTCGTCTGGCGGCAGCAGTTGCGAGGTCGGCTGTACCGCCAGGTTGCTGCTGGATTTGATCGCCTGCTGGCTATGGGACATGATGTGCCAGCGGCAGTGTATCGGGCGGCTGTTGTCGTTCTCGTCTGCAGCCAGGCGAAGGACGTCGACGAAATTCGACAGAGCGGACAGTGTAAAATTGCTCGCCAGGACAAACCCGACGCGTAGAGGTTGCGTTTGTCGGCTGCTGCTTCGTCTTGCGTTTACTGAAACCGCTCGCATGTGATGGCTCGATCGATACTCCACAGCAGGCCAAGCAAGTCTTGTGCCGCCGGCAATATGAAACGCGCAGGGGCCGGAATCCGGTCGCGAGGTATCTGGGCCGCGAATGTCGCAAACGTTCAAGCGAAAGTTCGCCATTATCCAAGTGCGCCCAACGCCTATCCCCTAAGGTTGAGGAACCACGCAGCTGCGTGGCGCCGAAAGATGTCGTCCGGATCGGCAATCATTTGGCGCCGAGTTTTGGCGTGGACGCGAAGTTCCGCAACCTGAGGCCTTCGTCATGCAAAGCCATGCAATCAAGACAATCGTCGCGGTGTTCCTTCTGCTTGCTGTCTCAGTGTCTGCGACTCGTGCGGAATATCCGGATCATGGGCTCAAGATATTCGTCGCGTGGCCGCCGGGAGGTTCGACCGATGTCGTTGCGCGCTTCGTTGCCGATCAGCTTTCGGCAGCCTTCAAGCAACCGGTCGTTGTCGAAAACCGGCCGGGTGCCAACGGCAACATCGGCGCGGACATGTTCGCGAAATTGCCCGCGGACGGCTACTCTCTCATGATCGCGACCGCGGAGACTCATGCGATCAATCCTCATGTGTACAAGAAGCTCGGTTATGATACGGCGCGCGACTTCGAACCGATCGCGTTGCTTGCACAGGTAAACTTCGTGCTGGTCGTGAGAGCCGGCCTGCCGGCCAACAACGTCCAGGAATTCATAAAGCTTGCCAAGGCGTCGCCCGACCGGGTTACTGTGGGAAGCTATGGGCTCGGCAGCACGTCGCATCTGGCGTTGGCAGCATTGGAAGAAAAGACCGGAGCATCCTTCCTCCATGTTCCCTATCGAGGGCTGACGCCCGCCGTCAACGCGATCCTGACGGGCGAAATCGACGCAGCGTTTGTTAGTCCAAACAGTGTCATCGGCATCGAGAAGAATGGACAGGCCAAGCTTCTCGGAGCGGCGGCCCTGCAACGTCCGGCAGTCGCACCCAATGTGCCCACCTTCGCAGAACAGGGAATTACGGACTTCGTCAACGGCAATTGGTACGGGATCGTCGCGCCGCGCGGGCTGCCGGCGGAGATCAAGAAGCGACTGGAAGACGAGATGAAGAATATCGCAAGTTCGGAGCTGTTCGCTCAGCGCGCAAGCCCGGCCGCAATCGAGGTCCGCTATCTCGACGCTGTTCAGTTTTCGGATTTCCTGCGCGCCGAGAACGAGCGCTGGAGCAAGATCGTCGAAGCGCGGAAGATAAAGGTGGAGCAGTAAGCGATGGGCGAGCGGGCGATTTCACCGGACGACTGCGCGGACATGGATCAAATTCGTGCAGAAGTGAACGATGTTGATCGCGAGATCATCGCGTTGCTCGGCAAACGGCTCGCCTACGTGCGTGCCGCGGTCGCATTCAAACCGGATGAGGACAGTATAAGGCGCCCGGATCACTGGGACTCCTTCTTTGCCGCCGGCAAAAGATGGGCGGCAGAGGAGGGCTATGATCCCAAAGTGATCGAAGCCGTGTATCGTACCTTGTACGATTTCACCATCAAGACGCAGCTCGCGCTGCACGCGCAGAAACAGTGCCCGCCTCGGGCATAGCGCCACGGCATAAACTCATTCTAGTCTAGAAATTCGCGGCCATCTCGCTGAGGCGCCGATGGGCGCCTTCGCGGGCTGCCCGGATCGGTTCGATCGGCCCGGTCGTCGGTCCAATCCGCACGAAGCGCACGTTGCTGACACCGATGAAGCGGAGCGCCTCGCGCAAATAGGGCGTCGCCATGTCGATACGGCCGCGATTCATGCCGGTGACGAAATCGCTGCCGCTTGCGAGGATCACGATCGTTGGCCTGTCCTTGAGCAGCGGCAGATATCCCTGGGACGGATCGAACCGGAATGTCAGTCCCGGCTGGATAATCACGTCGAACCATTGTTTCAGCTTGTAAGGAACGCCGAAGTTCCACATCGGAGTTGAAATCAGCACGCGCTCCGCAAGCGCAAACCGAAGCGCTATCCGTTCGGCGACCGCGAAGCCGTCGCGCTGTGCATCGGTGAAGGCCAGTCCGTTCAGTCGCGCATATTTGGCTTCCATGACCGGGCCGCTGAATTCCGGCAGCGGGTCGCGCCACAGGTCCATGACGTCGATCTCCCATTCCGGCCGCGCTTGACGGAAGCGGTCGAGGAATACGCGCGCGCCTGCACCCGACTCCGCTTCGGCGCGCGGCGAGCAGGCGAGGTGAAGGAGCTTGGGCATCGCCGGCCGCTTTCAACCGAGCGCCTTGATGACCGCATCGGCGCTGGTAACGACCGCGACGTTCTGCAGCGCGAAGTTGATCGAGGCATTGTGCCAGTCTGCGTTCATCGTGGAACAGCAGTCCTCGGGCACCACCATGAAGAAGCCCTTGTCGGCGCCGGTGCGGGCCGTGTGCTCGACCGACATGTTGGTCCACGCGCCGGTATTGATGATCATGTCCCGGCCGGTTGCCTTCAGGATCGTTTCGAGGCGCGTGCCTTCCCAGGCGCTCATGCGCATCTTCTCGACGACGAAGTCGCCGGCTCTCGGCTCCAATCCTGGGACCGGAGCCGCGCCCCAGGTCCCGCGCACCATGGCTTTGCTGTCGACCAGTCCCTCGAACAACGGCGCATTGAGCGTGACGCCGGGCGCGCCCGGCTCGACGATGAACCAGACGTGGATGATGACGACGCCGCGAGCCCGCGCAACCTCAGCCAAACGGCGGACATTATCGACGACCTGCTGCTGACGTGCATGCGCGGGCGCGCCCGAATCCGCGAACGCGCCGCCATCCATGATCACGTCGTTCTGCAGATCCTGGATGATCATCGCGCATCGCTGCGGATCGAGATGCATGTCGCCGTCGGCCAGTTTGGGGGCTTGGGAAGAGGCGGCGCCGGCACCGGGGCCAACGCGCTTGCCGCTCATATACGGCTCATGGCGTGGCCCGACCCTGGTCAGGATCGCATAGACCGAATGCGTGGCCGTCAAATAGAGCGTGCGAAAATCAGGCCCTCCCCAGGCGAGATTGGCGACGAGCTCGGGTACGCGGACCTTGCCGAGCACCTCGCCTCCGGGCGAATAGACCCAGATGCCGCCCGGTGCGGTTACCCAGATGTTGCCGCGCTGGTCGCATTTCATTCCGTCCGGCACGCCCGGCTCGAGTTCGGAGCGGATGCCGCTGGCGAAGGTTCGCGAATTCGCGAGCCGGCCGTCGCTTTCGACGTCGAAGACGAGGATCAGGGCCTGCGTCGTGTCGTTCACATAGAGCTGTCGCTCGTCCGGTGAGAAGCAGAGGCCATTCGGCTGGTCGAACTGATGGCGATCGACCAGCAGCTCCGGCTCGCCGCCGCCGGGCGCGACGCGATAGACACCCTGGAAACCAAGCTGGCGGGGCCGTTCCACACCGTAGACCGGCATGCGTCCATACCAGGGATCCGAAAAATAGATCGCGCCGCTGGAATGAACACAGACGTCATTGGGGCTGTTGAGTTCCTGTCCGCGAAAATGCGAGGCCAGCACTTCGCGCCGTCCGTCGGATCGCTCACGGATCAAGGACGATGTCGCATGCTCGCAGACGATCAGGTTCAACCCTGCGTCGTAGGTCATGCCATTGCATTTGTTCGACGGACGCTTGACTCCGACGACGCCGCGCCGCGCATCCCACCGCCGGCGCACATCACCCGGCATATCCGAGAACAACAGATACTGATCGGCCGGATGCCAGACCGGCCCCTCCGTGAAATCGAAGCCCGTACCGACCTGGCCGACCGGCGCGTAGGGATCGATCAGGTCTTCGAACTCCGGCCGCAGCGTGACATGCGTCATCGGCTCCTCCTTATCGTCTCAGGCCGGGAACCAATTTCGCTGGGGTAGGGACTGAACGATCGGGCCGGGGACCTGATCGTGCAACCGTCCGACAATGGTGCCACCTTCGACCTTGGCGGGCCTGTCGTGCACCGGGAGCAGATAACGCGAGTTGCTCAGGAGCTTCTTGATCGCGGCCTTTTCCGCTCGTTTGGTCGTGCCATGATTGCCGGTGGTGCGCGGCTCGGCGTCCTGTATCTCGTTGAAGGGGGTGACGATCTGGTCGTTGATATCGTAGATCACGTCGCCGCAGATGGTCGCGACGCCGTCGGCGGTATGAACGTGGATGTTCATCGAGCCCTCGGTATGCGCGTTCGCAGCATCGCAATAAACGCCCGGCATCAATTCGATCGGGCCGGTCAGCTCGAGGTCGAGAAAACGCAGCGCGCCTTTGGTGTGGAGGCGGTCGACCAGGTGCTTGATATCAGGCGCCGGATATTGCGGGTGCATCAGACCGGAGACGGAATATTCCAGCTCGCGGCGGTTGAGGACGACCGTCGTATTCATCGGGAACAGGTCATCCTTTCCGGCGTGATCGATGTGCAGATGCGTGTGGCAGACATAGCGCACGTCGCCCATGCGCACGCCGTGACGGGCAAGCTGGTTCTCGATCATGTTCTCGTGAAACTGCAGGCCGCGCATGCCGAGCGTTTCCATGATCTGGTTGGAACGGTAGCCGGTATCGACCACAACCGGATAGGGGCCGCCGAGGATCAGGAAGCCGAGCGTCAGGACGCGGCGCGTGCGGCCGCAGTCGCGTCCCAGCACCAGAAAACTCGACTCCAGCTCGATGTCACCATAGTCCAGAACCTTGATCTCCAATGGCATCCGTCTCTCCCGATTCTGCCCACTGTTCAGTTGTCTCTACGCTGCGGCCGCAATCCTGCGCCGACCGCGAAGCGTCGTCCTTGTTGCAAGGATATCGTCATGGCTCGAGGCGATAGACGCGCATGGCGGTGGTCCCAAAAATTGCATCGCGTTGATCTGCAGGCAGAGGCGCCGCTGCGGCGCGGTAGGCATCCACCAGTTCGCGATAGCTGGTCCACAATTTCTCAATCGGGAAGTTCGAGCCGAACAGGCAGCGTTCGGCGCCGAAGATCGCGATGGTTTCGGAGAGGACAGAAGCGATTTGGGCGGAATCGTTGCGGTGGATGAAGGTCCCCAACCCGGACAACTTCGAAACGACGTTCGGACAGCTCGCGAGTCGCGTCATTCCGGCGCGCCAGGCGGAGCGGCCCTGGGCCGAGAGGTCTTCCGGCATGCCCGCGTGCTGGAGGATGAAAGTCACCTCCGGACAGGCTTCGGCAAGGACCGCGGCATCGGCCATTTGTGCCGCGAACACCTGCAGATCGAAGCTCCAGCCATACCCGGCCAGCCGCGCGATGTTACGCCGAACGACTGGATCGGTGCTGAGGTCGGGGCGGGCGGCAAACCGGTAAAGCGGATTTTCATGCCAATGGAGTTGCATGCGTGCACCGCGCACCAGCGGATAGCGCGCCAGGCGATCGAGTTGCGGGCGCACGTCTTCGACGCCAAAGTCGGCAAAGGCTATGATGGCGTGCGGCCACCCGGTCTCGTTTGCAGTCTGCTGCACCCAGCCTGCTTCATCCTCAAAGCGATCGTTGGCCCAGTTGGTCTGAACATAGACCGAGCGGGTGACGCCTGAGCCGGCCAAATCGTCGAGATACTCCCGTATCGGATAATCGCGCCGGATCGATTCATAAGGCCCGAAAATGCGCGGCTGCATCGGACCGGACAGCCAGGGCAGATCGGCCTGGCGCCAGATATGATGGTGCGCGTCGACGATACCTGTCACGCTGCTCTCCTTTGTCCGAGTGACAGCAGATGCGAGACGATCGCCGCGCTCGATCCGCCATCCAAGAGGTCGTCGACCAAACGCTGGATCGCGACCAGCGCTTCGGTTTGCGGCTGGAAGCCAGGGCTCGCCGCGAGCGGCGTCAGCCAACTGAGCCGCCAGGCGCTGCGCGACAGTTTTGCCACCGCATCCCGCATGGCGGATGGATCGCCGCGCTCCAGTCCGTCCGAGATCACCATGACGGCAGCGCCACGTGCATAGGAAGCGAACCGCGGCACGGCCAGAAACGCTTGCAGTGCGTCGCCGATCCGGGTGCCGCCATCCCAGTCGCTGACCAAATGTGCGGCGGCATTAAGCGCCTGCTCGCGACGCTTGAGGCGCAAGGCGCGGGTAACGCGGGTGAGGCGGGTGCCGAAGGTGAACACTTCGATATTGGCCGCCGCCTGCAGCAGCGCATGCGCGAGCGTCATGTTCTCTTCGGTGCGTGCCTTCATCGAGCCGGAGACATCGATCAGCACCAGCATCTTGCGCGGCCGTGCGCGCCGCTTCAGGCGTCCCAGCCGCAGCATCTCGCCGTCGGTGCGAACGATTTCGCGCAAGGTACGGCGC
>LNAP01000430.1_pt1 | contig 55544 bp, 51 predicted proteins | sample 602601 | NCBI WGS metagenome assembly LNAP01 (sample SAMN02440304, study PRJNA202911) | soil metagenome | biome: Subtropical and temperate rainforests or woodlands; isolation source: soil samples (1 kg each in a 20% v/v slurry with milli Q water) were... ...
ATAGCGGCGCTGGTGGTGGTCTTACCCACACCACCCTTGCCGGATGTAACCACGAGAATCTTGGCCAAGGTGTTTCACCCCTAAGGAAAAAGGACTTTTTCAGCCCCTGAAAAACATCTCTTGAAACTGCTGCAATTGGACAGGCTTGGATGGAATCGGATGCGGGACGGGGTCTACCTCCGGTAAACACTGCCTTATCCTTTTTCCTACGTCGTTTAAGCCGTTTTCGCTACGTTTTAGAGATGCTTGGAAAATGCGGCAGTATCCGTTAAAGCCGAATGATGTTCAACACGTCGCCCGACAGGCTGACCTGGACACCGGCCCCCCACAGCGGGTCGCGACGCAGATCCTCGGAAACCTTGTACTGCCCGGCGATAGAGACCAGTTCAGCGCTCAACTGCTGACAGAAAATCCTGGCTTTCGTATCGCCCTTGACACCGGCCAGGGCACGGCCACGCATCGGGCCGTATACATGGATGTTGCCATCGGCCAGAAGTTCCGCGCCCGGGCTGACCGAGGACACCACGACCAGATCGCCACCCTGGGCATAGATCTGCTGCCCGCCACGTACCGGAGAGGTGATGACTCGGGTCGGCTTGATGGTCGGTTCTGGTGGCTTTTCCGGCTTTTTCCTGGTCTCGACCGGGCTCAGTTCCAGCACCCGTTCCCGGGCGCCGGAGGGCGGCAGCACCGGAATGTCCACGGCGATGGCGGCGGCGATGTCTTCGATACGGCTGGCCCGGATCGCCAGGGTGCGCAGGCCGTGCTGGCGACAAACCCGCATCAGGCCCGGCAGATCCACGGCACCTTCGCCGGCCGGCAGTTTGTCCAGCGCCAGCACCAACGGGGCATTGCTGAAGAAATTCGGGGCCTGGGCGACTTTTGCCGCCAACTGCCGGTCAAGGCTCTCCAGGTCGTTGCGGGCCAGCTCCAGCACCGTAATGGCGAGCATGCTGCCCTTCAGCTGGAACACGGGATCTTGGTCTAGCGATTCGGTTTGGCTCATGGTCGGCGTACAACGGCTTGTCACTAAAAGTGCCGAGACTTATAACGAGATCGTCCCCGGGCCGCAAGCCGGGTCGAACGATGTAGAATGCGCGGCCCATGTCTTTATGGAAGCTGTAATGGATCGCCCGCGTTTTCGAGCTGCATTTTTTCATCCGCGTTTCTGGCTGCTGTGGTGCGGTCTGGGGCTGTTGTGGCTGATCGTTCAGCTGCCCTATCCGCTGCTGCTGCGCGCCGGTCGTGTATTGGGTGCGCTGATGTATCGTGTGGCCGGCGACAGACGGCGCATCGCCCAGCGCAATCTGGAACTGTGTTTTCCTGAAAAGTCCGCTGCCGAGCGCAAGCGCCTGCTCAAGGAAAATTTTGCCTCCACCGGTATCGCCTTCTTCGAAATGGCCATGAGCTGGTGGTGGTCGCGCTCGCGCCTGGCGAAGCTGGCCCATGTCGAAGGGCTGGAGCATCTCAAGCAGGCCCAGCGCGAGGGCAAAGGGGTGATCCTGATGGCGCTGCACTTCACCACGCTGGAAATCGGCGCGGCATTGCTCGGCCAGCAGCACACCATCGACGGCATGTACCGCGAGCACAAGAACCCGCTGTTTGACTACATCCAGCGTCGCGGGCGCGAGCGGCACAATCTTGATTCCCTGGCGGTGGAACGCGACGACGTGCGTGGCATGCTCAAGCTGCTACGGGCGGGACGGGCGATCTGGTATGCGCCGGACCAGGACTACGGCGCCAAGCAAAGCGTCTTCGTGCCACTGTTCGGAATCCAGGCCGCGACGGTCACGGCCACCAGCAAGTTCGCTCGCCTGGGCAAGGCACGGGTGGTGCCATTCATCCAGGAACGCCTGGCTGATGGCAGTGGTTACCGTTTGGTGATCCAGGCGCCGCTGGAAGATTTTCCAGGGGAGAGCGAAGAGGCCGATTGCATCCGTATCAATCGGTGGGTGGAGCAATCGGTCAGCAGATGCCCCGAGCAATACCTCTGGGCTCACCGGCGCTTCAAGAGTCGTCCGCCGGGCGAGCCGAAGCTGTATGACAAACGCGGTTAAGCCTGTAGTCCACTTAATGAACACGGAGCGTTGCGATGACCCCACTTGAACCGGTGACAGGTTTGATTCTTTCCGGCGGCGGGGCTCGGGCAGCGTATCAAGTGGGGGTATTGGCCGCGATTGCCGAACTGTTGCCGGACGGGGCGGATAACCCGTTCCCGGTGATTGTCGGCACCTCGGCCGGGGCAATCAACGCGGTCAGCCTGGCCAGCGGGGCGATGGACTTCAAAACGGCCATCGAGCGCCTGACTGCCTTCTGGCAAGCGGTGCGCAGCCATCAGGTGATGCGCAGCGACTGGTGGGGCGTGATTGCCCAGGCGACACGTTTTATCAGCCACAGCCTGCTAGGCCTGGGCGCCCGGTTACCAGTGGCGCTGATCGACAGTTCGCCGTTGCGTGAACTTCTCCAGTCTCAATTCCACGCCTCGGGCATCGAACAGGCGATCGCGCAGCAGCAACTGCGGGCCGTGGCGGTGACAGCGTTCGGTTATGAGTCCGGCCAGGCCGTGACCTTCTATCAGGGCCGCGGCACCATCGAATCCTGGCTGCGGCACCGGCGCATCGGCGTGCCGGCCCAGTTGTCGGTGGAACACCTGCTCGCCAGTTCGGCGATCCCCCTGCTATTCGCGCCGGTCAGGATCGGCCCGGAATATTTCGGCGACGGCGCGGTGCGTCAATCGGCTCCCATCAGCCCGGCCCTGCACCTGGGGGCCAATCGCGTGCTGGTCATCGGGGTCAGCGGCAATCCGCGTGGACTTGGTTCGCCAGAGCCGTTGCAGCGCAGTTACACCGGCCAGCAACCAACCCTGGCGCAGATCGGTGGCCACATGCTCAACAGTACGTTCATTGACAGCCTGGAAAGCGACATCGAACTGCTGGAGCGTCTGAATGGCTTCAGTCATCTGCTGCCCGATGACGTGCCGGCTCATGCGCTGGGCGCGGCGCCGGTGGAGGTGTTGGTGATTTCGCCGAGCCAGCCGATCGACGAAATCGCCGCCCGCCATCGCCTGGAATTGCCCCGCGCGCTGCGCATGTTCCTGCGCGGGCCGGGCGCGACCAAGACCAGCGGCGCCGGGGTGCTGAGTTATCTGCTGTTCGAAGCGGGCTATTGCAGTGAACTGATCGAGCTGGGACGCCAGGATGCGTTGGCTCAGCGCGAGGAGTTAAGCCGGTTCTTGCGGGTGACGGCGGGGTGATGCAGTAGCATCCACCGCCATCGCGAGCAGGCTCGCTCCCACAAGATTTCCTGAGCATCGAGGATCGATGTGGATCAGAAATGATACTTCAGCAAGAAGCTGGTATTGCTCTGATTGGTCTTGAAGCCTTCGCTGTCTTTGATCGCGTACTTGTTCTTCCAGTAGTCGTATTCCACGCCCACGTACAATTGCTTGGCGCCCAGCTTCAATGCCTTGCCCAGGTCATATTTGATCTGCGGGACGATGTGCAGGTTGGCGTGGTAGGTGCCCTTGGCGTTGCTGTCGTTATCCACGACCCAGTCGATGAACCCGTCGAACAGGATATCGGATGAGCCCACCGGGATGGTGTAGGCCCAGACCGGGGTGATCTGCCAGACATTGTCGCCAGCGCGCGGACCTTCGGTCTGGCGGTTGTAGAAATTCAACTGGAAGTAATCGAAACCGGGAATCGCCAGGTCGAAGCCCGGACCGATCAGGTACGACTCGTTGTCGCCCTCCCCGAACTCGTAGGTCATGGCCAGCAATACATCTTTGATCGGACCCAGTTCCAGCTTCTGGTCGAAGATTTTGCCGAACGACAGGCGTGGGCTGAACTCACCGTAGTAGGTGTTCGGGCCGGAATTGCTGTCGTCCTGGCCGTTGTAGAAGATCCGGTCGAGGAAGAAGAAGTTGTCGCCGTATTTCCAGGCATCGGCGTGCTCGAAGGTCACGGTTTGCTGGATGCGCGGGTTGATCTGGAAATCCTTGCCGTACAGGTAGCTCAGACTGTTGTTCTGCCACTGCAGCAGGTCATCGGCCATCGCCTGGCCCCCGGCCAGCAAAGAGCCTGCAAGTATCAGCTGGGTAGACGTACGTTTCATTCAGTTTGCTCCCAAAGGTAAGTGGTACTGCATTTTTTTAAGATCAGCGCTCTGGTGTGGCGCTTTTTTTCTACGGAAAAAACATCCGTTCGGTCAGCTTTTTGTTTGTGACAAGCGCTGACAGCAAGAGCTGAGCCAAGACCGGGATAAATCGGAAAAATGGCTTGTTCAGTGGTTTGAAGCGATCGAAAAAGTGTCTTCAGCGGGAACCGATATCTGCCAACACTGCAATAGTTGGCGTATCGGTCAGGATCCGTTGGTTTTACGCGGCACCGGACTCAAACGGCCGCGCAGGATACGGCCCTGCATTCATGGGCTCAAGTGCCCTGCAACGGCGCATTCGTGGCGAATTTGGGGCGTGATGGCGGGGCTGGTTCATCTGGTGCTTTCCTCTTGTTTTTATTGTTGAGGCGCAGGCAGGCGCTGACGGGCGACCGGTCGTGTGCCGGTCTGCCTGTCAGCGGTATTACGTGTAGCGGGTGATGTCAGGTTTGATGTCGGCGGGACTCAGTTGGTCCGCGCCCCCTGGCTGATCCACGCGCCGATCAGGTCGCGTTCCTGTTGGGTCATCTGGGTGATATTGCCCAGGGGCATGATCTGCGTGGCCACGGCCTGGGCCTGGATGCGCGCGGCTTGTTGCTGGATCTGCTGCGGGGTATCGAACATCACCCCGCCCGGCGCGGCGCTGAACAACGGGCTGGTGGGTTTGGCCGAATGACAGACCGAGCAGCGCTCCTGAATCACGCTGTGGACCTTCTCGAACGAAGGGCCTTGGGCATTGGCGGTCTGGGCCGGCGTCGATGCCGGTGCGGCCGCTGCCGTCGCCGGTTTTGCGCCGCCGCCCACCGCCGTTTCCGGCAACGGTTGGTACTCGATCACACCAGGGGTTTTGGCGACTTCCGGCGCTGTGGTCATGGGTTTTGGACCCGTGACATAAGCCAGGCAGATCATCGCCAGAGCGCCGACCGGCAGCGTCCAGGCATACTTGTTGCTGTCGTGGCGGGTATTGAAATAGTGCCGCACCAACACCGCCGCCACGGCGATCCCAGCCAGGATTAACCAGTTGTACTGGCTGCCATAAGTGCTCGGGAAATGGTTGCTGATCATGATGAACAGCACCGGCAGGGTGAAGTAGTTGTTGTGGCGCGAGCGCAACAGGCCCTTGGCCGGCAGCGCCGGATCCGGCGTGCGGTTCTCGGCAATGGCCGCCACCAGCGCGCGTTGGGCCGGCATGATGATGCGGAACACGTTGCCGACCATGATCGTCCCGATGACCGCCCCGACATGCAGGTAGGCACCGCGACCGCTAAACACCTTGCTGAACCCGTAGGCCGCGGCGATCAGCAGCACGAACAGGATCAGGCCGAGCAGGGCAGGACGTTTGCCCAGGGCCGAGTCGCAGAGAAAGGAATACACGAACCAGCCGACGAACAACGAGCCGATGCCCAGGGCGACACCTTCGGGCCCGCTCAGGCTGCTGCCCGGTGCCAGCAGGTACAGGGTCGGGTTCCAATAGAACACCAGGCACAGCAGGGCGACGCCCGACATCCAGGTGAAGTAGGCTTCCCATTTGAACCAGTGCAGGTTGTCCGGCATGGACGGCGGCGCGAGTTTGTATTTTTCCAGGTGGTAGATGCCGCCACCGTGGATGGCCCACAAATCACCGGCCAGACCGCTTTTGGGGTTGACGCGATTGAGGTTGTTTTCCAGCCAGACGAAGTAGAACGACGCGCCGATCCAGGCCACGCCAGTGATCATATGAACCCAGCGCACGCTCAGGTTCAGCCATTCCAGCATATGTGCTTCCACAGTCTTTACCTCTCGCCCGTCACGCTTGTTTTCGCGTGATCGGACGCTTCTCTTATTGGTGGGGGGCGAGGATCAACAACTCATCCTCTTTGAAAAAATGCTCATCGCAGTTATTGCCTGTGCCACTGCGATCAACCACCAGGAAGTCATCCCGCTTTTCGATCGTCAGCACCGGGTGCGATGGTAATTAATGCCCTGCCTGCCGTTGGTGACGAAGGCGCGGACCAAGCCTGATACAGGTACATCGCCAAGTGGCGCGACCACGATCAGAAAGGGGTTGCCGAGCAGCCCGATGAAAGCCTGGCTGCCCAGCGGATGGCGCTCCAGCATGCGTACGGTCAACGGCATCTCCAGCGCCTCGGCGCGGAAGATGCTGATGATCGCCTTGTCGTCCGGCTCGGCGGTTTCAACCGTCGCCAGGCGATGGAAGCGCATGGTCGAACCATTGTTGATCATGAAGTGATCGCTGCCGTCGGTTTCGATCACGTCACCGAACGGGGCGAAGGCTTCTTTGGTCAACGGTTCGATCTTGAGTGTGCGCATGCTGGTCTTCTTACCTTGAATTCTGTGTTGTTTGTTGTGCCGCCATCGCGAGCAAGCTCGCTCCCACAGGGGAATGCATTTCAAATGTGGGAGCGAGCTTGCTCGCGATTCGGGTTCACTCTTATTTCGACACCTTGCCAAGCACCCGCAGGCGACTCACGCCACCGTCCGGGAACACATTCAGGCGGATGTGGGTGATCGGCCCCAACGCCTTGATCTGCTCGGCGAAGGTGTGTTCGGCGTGCATTTCCAGTTTCTGGCTGGGCAGTAATTCGCGCCAGAACAGCGACTGGGTTTCGATCTGGCTGTCGGTGCCGCCCTTGACGAATGCGCCCTGGATCGAGCAGCTGTCCGGGTAGTTGCCCTTGAAGTGCAGGGTGTCGACGATGACTTTCTCGACCTCACCGGCATGGCCCAGGGCGACGATCACCCAGTCATTGCCCGGGGTGCGACGACGGGCGGTTTCCCAGCCGTCGCCCATGTTCACCCCGCGACCTGGGTTGAGGATGTTGCTCATGCGACCGAAGTGTTCGTCGGAACAGGCCAGGGCGCGACCGCCATTGAGGGCCGCGGCCAGGTCGATCTGTTCGTTGTCGCCCACGGCCGACCAGTCGCGGTACGGAATGCCGTAGACCCGCAGGCGGGCCACGCCACCATCGGGGTAGATGTTGAAGCGCAGGTGGCTGAAGGCCTGGTCATTGCTGATTTCATGGTAGTGGTGGCTGTTGCCTTGCAGTTCCACGGCCGACAGCACTTCAGTCCATTGGGTATGTTCGTCTGGCTCGCCGGAGGCCAGGAAGCAGGCTTCCAGGGACGCCGACGGCGGGTAGTTACCGGTGAAGAATGAAGTGTCGATGTCCACGCCTTTGATCGAACCCGGCACGCCCAGGCGGATCACCGCGCTGTCGTAGCCTTCGAAGCGCTTGCGGCGCGACTCCCAGCCGTCCATCCACTTGCCGTTGTCATCGAACACGCCCTCCCCGGAGTCGGCTGGAACAGACGGTTGGCGTCGGCGAACCAGTCATCGGTGACCGAAATGATCTTGGTGCCCAGGCGGGCGTCGGCCAGGTTGACGAACTTCTCGAAGGGTACGGCGTAAGCTTTCATTCTTCTTGTCTGCCTTTAATAAGTTGGCTGGGGATGCTTGCAGGGGCCTGGGCCTCAGGGCTGCTTGCTAAAGAGTCAGTAATCGGAACAACGCGATCTTGTTGATCTCTGCCAGCGCGCATTTGAACTCGGTATCTGCCGAGTGGTGAATGCGCGTTTCGAACGCCGCGAGGATCTGATGCCGGTTGCTGCCTTTTACCGCCATGATGAAGGGAAACTTGAACTTGGCTTTGTAGGCCTCGTTCAGCTCGGTGAAGCGTTGGAACTCATCGCTCGAGCATTGGTGAATACCGGCGCCAGCCTGTTCGTTGGTGCTGGCCTCGGTCAGTTGGCCCTGGACGGCGGCTTTACCGGCCAGGTCCGGGTGTGCGTTGATCAGCGCCAGTTGGCTGGCGTGATCGGCGCACAGCAGGATGTCGCTCATGCGCTGGTGCAGGGTTTCGATCTGGTCGATCGATGGGTCCTGGCCCAGGTCGAAAGCCTTTTCGGCCACCCACGGCGAATGTTCGTAGATGTCGGCGAAGGCTTTGACGAACGCTTCGCGGCTCAAGGTCGAAGGCTTGAGGGTCTGGAATGCGGTCATTTCGAAGCCCCTGATTTCAAAGCGCCCGGATGCGGGTGGGTCTGCTGCCAGTGGCGGGCGATGTCGACGCGACGGCTGAACCAGACCTGCTCATGGCCCTTGGCGTATTCAAGAAACCGCTTGAGGGCCGCGAGACGGGCAGGACGGCCGATCAGGCGGCAGTGCAGGCCGATGGAAAGCATCTTCGGCGCCTCGCTGCCTTCGGCATACAGCACGTCGAAGGCATCCTTGAGGTACTGGAAAAAATCATCGCCCTTGTTGAAACCCTGGACCTGGGTGAAGCGCATGTCGTTGGTGTCCAGGGTGTACGGAATCACCAGGTGCGGCTTGCCGGTGGGGGTGTTCGGTTCCCAGTAGGGCAGGTCGTCGTCGTAGGTGTCGCTGTCATAGAGAAAACCGCCTTCTTCCATGACCAGCCGGCGGGTGTTGGGGCCTGTGCGGCCGGTGTACCAGCCCAACGGACGTTCGCCGGTGATTTCGGTGAGGATGCGGATCGCTTCGAGCATGTGCTCGCGTTCCTGGGCTTCATCCATGTATTGATAGTCGATCCAGCGATAGCCATGGCTGCAGATCTCGTGACCGGCGGCGACCATGGCACGGATCACGTCCGGGTGGCGCTGGGCAGCCATGGCCACCGCGAAGATCGTCAGCGGAATATCGAATTCCTTGAACAGCTTGAGGATCCGCCAGACACCGGCGCGGCTGCCATACTCGTAGAGCGATTCCATGCTCATGTTGCGCTCGCCCTGCAGCGGTTGCGCCGAAACCATTTCCGAGAGAAACGCTTCGGACTCCTTGTCGCCATGCAGCACGTTGCGCTCGCCGCCTTCCTCGTAGTTGAGCACGAAGGACAGGGCGATGCGGGCGTTGCCCGGCCACTGAGGGTGGGGAGGGTTACTGCCGTAACCGATCAGGTCGCGTGGGTAGTCAGCGCTCACTGCAGTTTTCCTTCTTGTTCGAACCATGTAGGTGGCGCCTGGGCGATGAATCACAGGCTGGCGTCACAGCGATGGGTTGATTGTATACAACTTTATGCGCACTTTGTAAGCCTGATTTTTTGCATTTTTCACTGCTGCCTCTGGCGTGTCTACACTGCAAGAAACCTGCCCATTTGGTCAGCTAAGGTATGACAATCCTGTGTGTCTGTTGGTTTTATTACTGATCGGGTCTGAACCCTTCTCGAATATGGCAGGCGATAAATTTCTGTTTTTTATTGTGTACAATTTTCATTTAAAGTGTCTTAATTCGCTCATCGCCGCAGCGTTTCGTGCTCCGAAACGGTGCGGCCTGTCTTTCAACTGATTCAGGAGGCGTCGGGCCGAACTGCTTGCAGCGAGGCGCGCACAATCAATGGGACGTTTGACTACTCACGTTTTGGATGCCGCGCACGGCTGCCCGGGCAGCTCGATCAAAGTCGAGCTGTACCGCGTCGAAGGTACGCAACTGCAATTGGTCGCCAGCGCGCTGACCAACAGCGACGGCCGTTGCGATGCACCGTTGTTGCAAGGGGATGACTACCGTAGCGGCGTCTATCAGATTCAATTCCATGCCGGCGATTACTACCGTGCCCGTGGCGTCCAGCTGTCCGAGCCGGCGTTCCTGGATGTGGTGGTGCTGCGCTTCGGCATTTCGGCCGAGCAGGAGCATTACCACGTGCCCCTGCTGATTTCGCCCTACGCCTACTCAACGTATCGAGGCAGCTGATCCCCCAAGCAGTTGCCTTGTCCTGGAAGCGACTGCGCATGTAGCTTCTTTGGTTTTTCGCCCGCTCACACTGCGGGCTTTTTTTTGAGCCGTGTATTTACAGCCTGGAATTGTCATCCCGGATGATAAAAATCGTGTCTGCAACGCCGGGACGGATTTCAGTACCGCCCTTGAGCCAGATGATTTTATTGGCACTGTGGGCATCGTTGACGGCTTTCGCAGCGACTCCGCCAACCTGGGTTTCCAGGCGCAGCTCGGCTGTCTTGGGATCCATATACATGGGTAGGGAAATCTTCGGAATTCTGGTGCGGTGCAGGCTCATGAAAAATACATAGTCATGCCCTGTGCGGCGAAATACCAAAGCGGGAAAACTGTTGAAAGAGTTGGGCTCAATGACTGTATAGCCATTACGTGTCAGAAGGGCGGCCATAAAGCGTTTGAATTCCACTGGCGAATACGACGTCAGATAAAGAAGCCACTGTCGCTGGAACCGCAGGGGATCAAAATCCAACCGATTCAATATTCCTGTTGAGGAGGGGTTAGGCAAGGCTATCGAGCGGGCAGCGCCTCGGGACGCCGAAGAGGTTGGAAGAATCGGAAGCATCAACAGTGGATCGGACCATTGCGGATGTGGCGAGAAGGTCGCGTTTTCCCAACTGCTGTAAATCTGCCGGAGTGCGGTCAAACCCGCAGAGTCGGCGAACGGCGAGTCATTGCTGAGTTCAAATTGTCTTCTTGCGATATTTTCCAGGGTGATGGTCGTGACTTCTGGAAAAAAATCCCTGACGTAGGCCGTCAGTGTTTTTTCAAAGGGTAGCCTGGCGTCAATTTCCCAATGGTTGTCCGGCGGAACTTGTATTGCGCCTCGGGGTTGCTCGTCAGGCATATGCCTGAGGGTGGCTTCCAGCAGGTCAAAATCATAGATGGGATGAGCGGGTGATTGAATGTAGGTGATCGGGGATTCTCGCGCGTCGGAACGTGTCACCACCTTATAGTGAACATTGTTTATGGTGATCAATTCGGACAGCGTGAATCTTGGGTCAACCCCCCAGTTTTTCCTGAATGCCCGTGTAGGCGGGAGATTGAAGTCACCCTGCTGCGTCTCACGGTGTGCAAGTCGACGCCATAGGAGGCTGCCCTCCACTTGTTCCAGGCGTGGTCCGGAGGCAACAAGTTCAGTGCCTGATCGGGCTCTGTAGTTCTGTTCGGAGTCGCGTCCAAGCAGCACCGTCCCTCCCTCTGCAAGCTCAACGTAGGTGCGTGTCTTGAACGTGCGGATTCCAGAGGTTGCGTCCGGCTCCGATAACAGGGGGACCAGCTCAGGGGAAAGGTAATAATTGTCCAGCGATACCGACAGGGAGCCATCACTGATGGCTGTCGCGGATGCGATCTCGGATACCTGAACGGTCGGGCGCTGCGATTCAGTCGCTTCAGTTTGGCGTCCGGTTGGCGAGCCGGACGCCTGATCGGTTTCTGCGCCTCTCAGGGGATTGCCGAGCATTGTGTCCAGTGACGTGTCGCGACTGGAGTGAGGCGTATCAGGGGACGATTTGGTAAGCGTGGGTCGGGTGTTTCGTCTTGGACTCATTGAAAATGTCTGCTCTTGAGTTTGAATATTGATGATTCAAGTAGGTATCAAGCTAATGGCCTGTCGTAGAGCCGGAGGCTGACAGGCCCTGGGTTCCAGGATGTTCGTGGAAAACCAGCAGACAGGTGCACTACATATGTATGGCGTGTGAAAGAAACCGTCGAAGACGTTCCTCAAGGTCAGGTAGGTTCGGGAGACGCCTCAGCCAATGAGAGGAACCAGCTCAATTGCGAGAGCCTTATGCCGAAGACCGCGCTCAGCGCTAACGCCCGCGCAAACATCACTGAGTTGTCCAAAGTGAAGCCTTCTATCAGCTCCACGCATTTTTCCCGCAACAGACGAAGTGTGTCATCACCCAGGGGCGGCGTCTGATTGAGCCCCTCGCGGGCCAGATCCTGATAGATCTTGAGGGCGTGGTCACACAGGTCTGTTTTTCTCAGGTTCGCCGCCTCAATGACTCGGGACTTATCGGTGTCAAGGATCCATTTACGGGTTCTGAGGTTGTAGCTCAGTGTGCCGGGAGACCCATCTTTGACAGCAACGTGAAGAACCTTCAGTTCTTCGGATGTCAGGCTCGACAGTTCGCTGGGCAATGGGATGTTGGGGTCGGTGAGCGGGGCAAAATACCGGCCATCAAGCGCTTCTACATAAACCCGCTCAAACAGGCTGTCGACAGCATGAACAACACCTTGTGCAGTGATGACTCGTATCGGGTCGACAAGGTCTTCAGCTGCATAGACGGGAAGATGGATGGTGGTTCCACCTATTTGCAGCAGGTTGGAGGACAGTTTTATCTCGACTTGGCCCAGGCGCGTGGCATCCAACTCCCATAGGGAGGCACGGGGTAACCGAGGATTGGCGCCGGCCAATGCACCTGGCGTGGACAGGCGCAGTGTCATGTTCGGGCTCAGGTGAACCAGGTAGGTGGCGCCTTCGCCAATCAGGACTTCGATACCCGTCTGTTCCGTGGGCGATGTCAGCAGGGCGCAGGTTGCCCAACTGCGCATGTAATAAGGTTTTTTGTCCAAGGGTTGTAGATAGGCGTACTTCTTTTTGGTAGGCGTCAATGGCAATGGAACGTCTGTTTTCCATGCCACCGGATCTTTACCTATAAATGTTTCGTCCAGCAACAGGCCATAGTCGGGCGAGGGTTGGACCAGGCGGTACGACGAGCCATCGTTCAGGGTGAGGATAAAAGTATGATGCGAACCGAGGGCGGAAAATGCACGCCGACCGGTCTTTGCGTTTTGCGCGCTATAGCGCTCATCGGAACTTGCCAGATTTTTCAATACGACTTGGCGAACACCAAAGTGCAAGGTCAGGCCACATTCGCCATATTTGATGCTGTCCCCTTCATCTTTCTGAGTGACATGAGCCTTGTAGTAGGCCTCGATACGGGTCAGCTCGGCGTTGGCGTAGTTAAGATGAAGGGTGGTGGAAAATTCGCTTTTTTGTTTGACCTTGAGTGTGGTCAGTTCATTGAGATGTGAAACATAGTAGCTGGTGTCTTTGTCATGGCTGATCGGCTGCTCGCTTCGATCAGGCAGGATAGCCGGGTTGCGGGGTGTGCCTGGCTGCACCACAACTGTTTCAATGTCGAGCGGGCTGCTGGATTCGATCGTGTCGGGCAGGTCGGGCGCCAAGTGGTAGCCATCCCGGGTGATGAACGTCAGTCTGTTGTTTTGTAAGGCTCTTGGAAAAGCAGAGTCTTCATAGACTTCCCTGATGGTGACTTTGCGAAACTCCCGGTCGCTTGCATCAAAGCATGAAGTAATGACCAGATGACCGTCTTCAATTCGCCAGCTTTCAATCAGGTCAGCTCTCCAGTCCAGCGCGATGACGCTGTTGTCCACACCATCTTCGGTGATGGAAACGTGGCCGGTTTTATGAGCGATGGCATAGATATCCTCACCCGGTCCGCCGTCTGCGTTGCGGTTATTCCCATTGAGAATGAAAATTCGGTCATCTCCCGCGCCGGCGTCGATTGAATCGTTGCCGCGGGACTTGATGATGTTTGGGCCGGCTGTCCCCTTGATGATGTTGGCACCGCCCTCGGGAATTTCTACGTTTTCAATGCTTTCAAGGTCCGCATGGCGATGAGGCTTGCTCTGCGTGTCATGACTTTTTTGAGTGATGATGGACACTTGCCCGGCGTCCAGGTCGACCTGGTAACCCAGACGCGGCTCCTGATGACTGCTGCTACGGCCCGACAACACCAGGGTGTCGTTGCCCAAGCCACCCACCAGGTTATTTGCTGACGTTTCACTGAGGGTTTCCGTGGAGCCTTCAAAGATAAACACGTCGTCTTTTGTGCCCCCGGTCAGTTTTTTAACGCCCGCCCCGTAGTGAAAGACGTTTGGCTTGTTTTCGACGCCTTCAACGATGTCGTTGCCGCCGCCGATGTACCAATGGATAGCTTTATGTTCGACCGACGTTTCAATGACTGCGCCGGGCGTCTGAGCCGTAACGCCTTTACGCGCATCGATCCGGTCGTCGCTGTCTTTGATCTTCGGGCGGACTGTCGTCGTCCGGTACCTGGCGCCGGTCCACCAGTTCCAAGTGTTGTAGGGCACCGGTTCGAGTTCCACGCTGAATGTGCCGTTTACGATTGCCTCAGTGCTGTCTTTCAGTGGGCCTTTGAGCAAGTGCGAGGCATTGGCCTGCAGCAGCTTTGTATGTTCGGCGGTAGCCTTGGCGATGGTGTAGCGATCCTGGATATCATTATCAGGGCCCATTGCCCAGAAGGCCAACCAACCAGCGCGCAGACGCTCGTGTACGGTGAGTTCTATGTAGTCGTCGATGTCATCGACTTGACGAACCGCGCCCCAGATTTGTGAGCCAACCACCAGGATAAGTCCGGCGGCAAGGCCCACAGGACCGGCTGAACCAAATCCCGCCAGCGCCGCTATGCCAATGGTTAAGGTCATCGCGGCGCTGGTGACGCTCAAGGCTGCGCTGACATAGTGGTCGGTGGCTTCTTTGCCAGTGGCGTGGGCGGCCGCCTTGAAAGAATCAACCGCAGCAATGATATCGAAGGGAAGTGTCAGGACGCTGGCAATCAGCCCACTTCCACGGGCGAGGCGCGTGGCAAAGGTCGTTTTGGCAAAGCCCTCGAGGGAGCGTTGGCCGGCCCTGATCATCTGAGAGGCTTGTCTGGTCACCGCAGCTTCGACACCGATTGAAGCGACTTCGGCGGCCACGCTGGTCCCATTGAAAATGGTCTGGTAGGAGTCCTTGTTACGGATGGCGTCTTGCAGGCCGCGCAGACCGCTATAGATTCCGAAGGCCTGAAGTCCAAGCCCTGTAGGGATGAGGATATTGCTCTTGGTTGTATTTGCCCAACTGAATGCTCTATGACTAAGCCCTTGTATATCGAGTCTTTGGGCCGATTTCAGGAGTTTTTCCAGTGTTCTCCGATGGCTGGCAGGTTCGGCCTGTGTTTCAGGCGTTTGCCTCAATAATGGGGGCGCGGCGGGTGAGCGCTGGCTCGCCATTTCAAACAGCAACGTGGGCAGCCGATAGTCGTTGGCGTCGGCGGTCAGTTTGAGCCGTGTTTCAATATTGTTTGCGTTGAACTGTAACGAGTTCACGAAAAAACGATTGAGGCTGCGGAAAAAAGTATTGTCGCCGTTCAGCGGCTGTCCATCGGTGGTTGCGCCTAACGCATCCAGGGCTGAACGGGTGACAGTCACGGAACCGATGTGCAGCGGGCCGTAAAGTTTATCGACGATTTCGAGTTGGGCTTGTCTATGTTTGTGCTCCGAACTCAGCTGCGTCCCATCGGCAGTCTTGAAATCGAGTGTTTCGATGGTGTGCTTATTTGTAGGCACGCCTAAGTCGGTAATGACTACGGCATAGTCGTCGGGCACCGGGCCGTGCTGGAAAATCTGGGCCATTGTGAACGTCCTTGTTCAACGATGATTGAGTGGCCCTATATGTAAGATGCTTCCTGGCGGGGTGTATATCGATGGGTTGTTTCTACGTTTTGCGAAAGCCTCGAGTAAAAGATGAGGCTGTTTCGCAAAGTCAGGGACTCAGTGAGTGGACATCAACGAGGCCGCGCCCGCACCGCCAAAGAGTCCTGCGCTGATGCGGTTGAACCAACTCTGGCCTTTACCCGTTCGCAGATACCGCGCCGCGCCGTGGGCGCCGAGGCCGTAAGCCAGCTTGCAGAGCAGGTCAAGAACGGTCCAGGTGGCGATCATGATCAGCAGTTGCGGCAGGAACGGTTGTTCGGCGCTCAAGAACTGCGGCAGGAAAGCGGCGAAGAACAGAATGTCCTTGGGGTTGCTGGCACCCAGCACGAATGCCCGGCCGAACAGGGCGCGAAAGCGCGGGATGGCTGCGGCCTGGGGCACTTCGGCACCCTGGGACGGCTGGCGCGATTGCTGCCAGCTCTGCCAGGCCAGGTAAAACAGATACAACGCGCCGACCATCTTCAGGGCGCTGAACAGTTGCTCTGACGCCAACAACAGTGCGCCGAGCCCCAGCGCCGATGCGCTCAGCAGGCAAATCGAGGCGATCACGCCACCCAGAAACGCCGGATACGAACGGCGCAGGCCATAGTTCAGGCTGTTGCCGATCATCAGCAACGACAGTGGGCCGGGGATGAGGATCACCACCAGAGCGGCGCCGCTGAACAACAGCCAGGTTTCCAGATTCATTGCTTTGCTCCTGATGCAAGAACGCCTCACCCGACGGGGTGAGGCTGATGAATAATCCCGTGCCTACAAGAAGATGAACTTGGCGATGAAGATCGCGCAGAGCACCCACAGACTGACAGAAATTTCCTTGTGTTTACCCGTGCCGGCCTTAAGCACCACATAGGTGATGAAGCCCAGCGCAATACCGTCGGCGACCGAAAAGGTCAGGGGCATCATGATGGCCGTGACGATGGCCGGGATGCTGTCGGTCGCTTCGTCCCATTCGATGTGGGCCATGCCCCCCATCATCAGCATGGCGACATAGATCAAGGCACCCGCGGTAGCGTAGGCGGGGATCATCCCGGCCAGTGGTGCGAAGAACATCGCGGCAATAAATAGCACACCGACCGTCACGGCGGTAAGCCCTGTACGGCCACCCGCCGCGACACCGGCGGCGCTTTCCACGTAGCTGGTCACCGGCGGCACGCCGACCATGGCGCCGAACACGCTGGAGGCGCTGTCGGCTTTCAACGCCTTGGACAGGTTCTCGATCTTGCCATCAGGTTTGACCAACCCGGCACGCTGGGCAACGCCCATCAGGGTGCCGGCGGTGTCGAACATGTGCACGAACAGGAAGGCCAGCACTACGCTGATCATGCTGACGTTGAATACGCCGACCACATCCATCGCCATCCAGGTGGGCGCCAGGCTCGGAGGCGTCGACATGACCCCGTTGTATTGCACCAGTCCCAGGCCCCAACCGGCCAGGGTCACGGCGATGATGCTGATCAGGATCGCGCCGAACACGCGGTGATAGCTGAGCACGGCGATCATCAGGAAACACACCGCAGCCAGTAACGGGCCGGGCTCGTGCAGGGAGCCGAGCTTGATCAGGGTAGCGGGGCTGTCCACGACGATGCCGGCGGTCTTCAGGCCGATCAGTCCAAGGAACAACCCGACTCCCGCACCCATGGCATAACGCAGGCTCACCGGAATGCTGTTGAGCAGCCACTCACGCACCCGCGACAGGGTCAGGAACATGAACAGCACCCCGGAAACAAACACCGCGCCCAATGCGGTTTCCCAGTTGTAGCCCATGGTGCCGACCACGGTGTAGGTGAAAAACGCGTTCAGGCCCATGCCCGGTGCCAGGCCCACCGGCCAGTTGGCGTACAGGCCCATCAACAGGCAACCCAGGGCGGCGGCGATGCAGGTCGCGACGAATGCGGCGCCGTGATCGATGCCGGCGTCGGCCATGATGTTGGGGTTGACGAAGATGATGTAGGCCATGGTGATGAAGGTCGTCAGACCGGCAATCAGCTCGGTCTTCACCGTGGTGCCATGCAAGCTGAGTTTGAAGATGCGCTCCAGCCAACCAGCGCGTAGTGGCGGCGAGAGGTCCAGCGTCCGGGCTTCGGGTTTGCGGCTTTCCACAGCGAGTACTCCTCAAGAGTTTTATTGTTATTTCCAGCACGCCCGCCCCCTGAGGGTGGCGGCGTTGCTTTGAGGCAGGTAAGGCTGGCGAGGTTTTTTGACCTGATGGTCAAGAACTCGCACGAAGCGAATTATGCTTTTGTATACAAATAAAGCAAATAATGTTTTCTGTGTTGTCGACGAAATGTCTGGCGATAGGGATATATCGCCCATGCGGGCGCTATCGCGAGCAAGCTCGCTCCCACAGGGGAACGCCGGCAAACACAAATTATGTGCTCACCACACTCCAACTGTGGGAGCGAGCTTGCTCGCGATAGCGCCAGTCCAGGCAAAGCCAATCTGAGCCTAGGCCTTGCCCAGTGCCAGGTTCACCGCCAACCACCCATTCACCGCCTCCTCCCCAGCCTCGGCAAACACCCGCTCGAGCAATTTCACCTGCTCACGCCGCAACGCCTGTTCGAAGCGCTCGCCCTCGGCCGTCAGTTCCAGCAGCCGCTTACGCTTGTCCGTCTCGGACGCGACGCTGTTCACCAGGTGCATTTCCATCAACTGCCGCAACGGCATGTTCAACGCCTGTTTGCTCACGCCAAGCAGCGTCAGCAATTCCTTCACGCTCAGGGATGGGTAGCGGGCGATAAAAAAAACGATGCGCTGATGCACCCGGCTCAGCCCGCGACGCTCAAGCATTTCATCGGCCTTGGCGGTAAACGCCTGGTAACCGAAGAAGAACGCTTCCATGGCCATTTGCTGGGAGACCGGGTTTTTAAGGTCAAGCATATTGACGTATCCAGAGAGGTCGGAGTAATTTCGGTCAACTAGTTTGACTCATTTTTTCAGTGACCCGCTACAGGTGACCCCCTATGGCTTTTTCCGAACGTGTCTCGCGCCTCAAAAGTTCTTTGATTCGAGAAATCCTCGCCGCCGCGCAGCGTCCTGAAGTGATGTCGTTCGCCGGTGGCCTGCCGGCCGAAGCCATGCTGCCGAAAGTCGAATGGGCGGCCATGCCGGTGTCCATGGGCCAATACGGCATGAGCGAAGGTGAACCGGCCTTGCGCGAAGCCCTGGCGGCACAGGCGCGGTCATTGGGCCTGGCGTGTGAAGCCAGTCAGGTGCTGGTGGTCAGCGGCTCCCAGCAAACCCTCGACCTGGCGGCCAAGCTGCACATCGATGTCGGCACTCAAGTCATGCTGGAAGCGCCGACCTACCTGGCCGCGTTGCAGATTTTCCAACTGTTTGGCGCCGACTGCATCACGGTGCCCCTGGAGGCCGATGGGCCTGATCTGAAACAGTTGCGAGCCCGGCTGGAACAGCATCGACCCGCGTTCATCTACCTGATTCCCACCTTCCAGAACCCTTCGGCGGTGCGCTACAGCGAAGCCAAGCGCGATGCCGTGGCGGCGCTGCTGGATGAGTTCGGCGTGACCCTGGTGGAAGACGAGCCCTACCGCGAGCTGACCTTCGACGGCGGCAGCGCCACGCCGATTGCCAGTCGCTTGAAGAAAGCCAGCTGGATCTACACCGGCACTGTGTCGAAAACCCTGTTGCCCGGGCTACGTGTGGGTTACCTGATCGCCAGCCCGGATCTGTTCCCACACCTGCTGCGGCTCAAGCAGTCGGCGGACCTGCACACCAATCGCATCGGTCAGTGGCAGGCATTGCAATGGATCGGCACCGAGCAGTACCAAAGCCATTTGAGCGAGTTGAGGGATTTTTACCGGGATCGTCGGGACCGGTTCCAGGCGGCGCTGCAAACACATTTTTCCGATATCGCGCATTGGAACGTGCCTCAGGGCGGGCTGTTTTTCTGGCTGACCCTCAAGCAACCGCTGGACACCCGCACCTTGCTCGACGCCGCGCTGGCTGCCGACGTCGCGTTCATGCCGGGAGAGCCGTTCTTTCCCGAGCCGGACAAGCATCCGGGGCACCTGCGGTTGAACTTCAGCCACATTGAGCCGGCGCGGCTGGATGAGGGGCTTAAGCGGTTGGCGGGGGTGGTGCGGGAGGCTTTGGCGGTAAAAGCAGCCTGACTTATGTGGTGACTGGACTGGCCCCATCGCGAGCAGGCTCGCTCCCACAGGGTTCAGAGTCGATCACAAAACCCAGTTATCCACAGTTCCATTGTGGGAGCGAGCCTGCTTGCGATAGGGCCCGCAAATACACCATAAAACTATCAGACTGCCGCAAACCGCTTATCCAGATAATCAATGATCACCTTGGACTCATACATCCAGGTGGTCTCGCCGTTCTCTTCGATGCGCAGGCACGGTACTTTGATCTTGCCGCCTTGCTCCAGCAGCGTCTGGCGATCCTGCTCGTTGTTTTTTGCATCCCGCAAGGCCACCGGCACGTTGAGGCGGTGCAGGGTGCGGCGGGTCTTCACGCAGAACGGGCAGGCGTGGAACTGATAGAGCGTCAGGCTGCGGGCGGCCTGATTGACTTGCGCCTGGGCTTCGGCCGGACGTTGCTTCTTGCCGGGGCGGGTGATGAAGTCGATGAAAATAATCAGCTGGCCCAGGCCAACTCGCAGCGCTTTGACGATCACGGTATTAAGCCTCACGACAGGGAAGAAGAGGGCGCGCAGCTTACCTGATTTTTCACGGGCGAAAAAAAACCGGCGATCAATGCCGGTTTTTTTCATGCGGGGGGTTACTTGATCAGGCTGAGGAACTCGCTGCGGGTCGCGGCGTTTTCGCGGAACTCGCCAAGCATCACCGAGGTGATCATCGAAGAGTTCTGCTTTTCCACACCGCGCATCATCATGCACATGTGCTTGGCTTCGATCACCACCGCCACGCCCAGGGCACCGGTCACCTGCTGGACCGCGTCGGCGATCTGGCGGCTGAGGTTTTCCTGGATCTGCAGGCGACGTGCGTACATGTCGACGATGCGTGCGACTTTCGAAAGCCCCAGCACCTTGCCACTCGGAATGTAGGCCACATGGGCCTTGCCGATGAAGGGCAGCAAATGGTGCTCGCACAGCGAGTACAACTCGATGTCCTTGACCAGCACCATTTCGCTGTTGTCGGAGCTGAACAAGGCACCGTTGGTGACTTCTTCGAGGGTCTGTTCGTAACCGCGGCAGAGGTACTGCATGGCCTTGGCAGCGCGCTTGGGCGTGTCGAGCAGGCCCTCGCGGGAAACGTCCTCGCCCAGTTGGCCGAGAATCGCGGTGTAATTCTGTTCCAGAGACATGAAACTACCTGTGGGATTTTACGCAAAGGGCAAGGGTACGGTGGCGGACACGGCGCTGCAAGCTCGGCAATCGGGTGCTACTCGTCGCGGCCTTCCATCATGGTGCGCTTGAGCATCACGTACACCGCCCCGGCGCCACCGTGTTTCGCCTGGCAGGAGGTGAAGCCCAGCACTTGCGGGTGCTGGCGCAGCCAGGTGTTGACGTGGCTCTTGATCATCGGCCGCTTGCCGTCCAGCCGCACGGCCTTGCCGTGGGTGACGCGCACGCAGCGGATTTCGAATTTGGTGGCTTCGGCCAGGAAGGCCCAGAGGGTTTCCCGGGCTTTTTCCACGGTCATGCCGTGCAGGTCAAGGCTGCCTTCGAAGGGGATCTGGCCGACCTTCAGCTTGCGCATCTGGCTTTCCTGAACGCCGTCGCGAGCCCACATCAGCTCGTCTTCAGGACCTACGTCGATCACGAACTGGTCGGACAAGCCATCCACGGTGGTGGCGTCGGTGCGCACCGTGGCGGCCTGGCGCAGCTTGGCGATTTGTGCGCGATCCGCCTTGGGTTTGCCGGTTTCGGCACGGTCGTGCTTGATCGGTTTAACGCCCTGGATCGCACTTTTGAACAGGGAAAAGTCGTCGTCTTGCATGTCAGCCTCCGCGAAGGCCGGCCAGTTTACCCAACTCCTGCGGGATCCGGCGCGACAAAACGTCGGGCGGCGGGTCAGTCGTGCTTTTTCATCAAGTGAGGAGCCATGGCCAGCTCCAGGGATTGGCGAGCCCGACGGCGGCAAAGGCGCCACAGCCACACGCCCAACAGCAGTACCAGCAAGCCGATCACCAGAATGATCGTGGAGCCGAGCGGGGTTGCGTTCAACTCGCCCAGGGCGGGCGGGCGACCCAGCAGGCTGGCGGCACCGGCCATCGACAGCAGTACACCGAGCGTTGCCAGGAGCGCCGCGAGCGCGGCACCGAAACGCAAGCGCCAGTTGCTCGGGCCTTTGGGCCGCAAGCGACGTGCGTCAAAACCATCGGATAACTTCATTCCGACCTTCCTCAATGGGTATCGGCCCTTCGACCGGAAGATGTTCGGGTTGTTCCTGACACTACGGCAATTGCGGCAAATGAGAGGCTTTTGCGGATAAGCGGCGCAACGGGCCGCTTATCGAAGGGGTGTCAGATGAAATCGCGGGTCAGGGCCAGGGTGGCGAAGTTGTCCGCCATGATCGCCATTTCGGTCTGGTGCACGTGTTCGGCGCTCAGGACTCCGCCCTTGTGCGGCAGATCGCGAGTGGCGCAGGCGTCTTCGACCAGAGTGCAACGAAAGCCCAGGTTCTTGGCGGCACGCACGGTGGTGCTGACGCTGGAATGGCTCATGAAACCACAAACGATCAGGTCCAGGGGGCCGAGGTCCTCCAGGCGCTTTTTCAGTTCGGTGCCGTGAAACGCGCTGGGCAGCAGTTTTTCCACCACGGTTTCGTCGCCCTGGGGTTCCAGGCCGCTAATGAACTCCCCGCGTTCGCCCTGTGGGTCGAACAGCCCGCCATGGGTGCCCAGGTGACGCACATGCACGATCGGCCGGCCGGCAGCACGGGCCGCGCCGAGCAATTGCTTGATGTTCGCGACCGCCGCATCCATGCCACTCAACGCCAGGGGGCCGGCGAGGTATTCTTTCTGGGCATCGATGATGATCAGCGTCGCTTGACTCAGATTGGCCGCTGCGTAACCGCGACCGCTGAGTTGAAACATCGTTTTTGGAACGGACATTCTGGGGCTCCTTCGAGTGGGGCTTTTGCGACATTCTCCTCTGGCTGAGCGGTTCTGTGAATCGCTTCCATCGCAAGGGCCGTCGTTGCTGGCCTACAGCCTTGTCAAGATGTCTGTCTTGTTCAATAGTCAGCGCGAAAAACGGATAAATCCTACATCTGCCCCGTCCTTTTTCGTGCGTGTTTGAGGTGTGTTTGAGGCGTGCTTTGGTGAGGGGAGTGTTTGGCTGGTAGACTCGCCAGTCGTTTTTTCTGGAGTTTGCCGCCGTGATCACTTCCCGTCTCCGTACCCTGCGCGACCATATACGTTGGGCCGTCAGTCGTTTCCATGGAGAGGATCTGTTTTTCGGCCATGGCACCGACAATGCGTGGGATGAAGCCCGGCAACTGGTGTTGGGCGCGTTGCATCTGCCGTGGGAGATTGCCGATAGCTACCTGGACTGCCGTCTCGAAGATGAAGAGCTGGTCCACGTGCAGCGCCTGCTGCGCCGACGCATCGCCGAACGCATCCCGGCGGCCTACCTGCTGGGTGAAGCCTGGTTCTGCGGAATGTCTTTCATCGTCGACGAGCGCGTGCTCATTCCACGCTCGCCCATCGGTGAACTGATCGAAAACCGTTTTGCGCCCTGGCTGGGTCAGGAACCGGCACGGATTCTCGACCTCTGCACCGGTTCCGGCTGCATCGGCATCGCGTGCGCTTTCGAATTCCCCGAGGCGGAGGTGGTGCTGGCTGACCTGTCGTTCGAAGCGTTGGAAGTGGCCAACCAGAACATCGAGCGTCACGGCGTCGACGAGCGCGTGTTCACTGTCCAGGGGGATGGTTTCGAGGGCTTGCCGGGCCAGCGTTTCGACCTGATCGTGTCGAACCCGCCCTATGTCGATGCCGAAGATTTCGCCGACATGCCCCAGGAGTATCAGCACGAGCCGGAGCTGGGCCTGGCCTGTGGCGATGATGGCTTGAACCTGGTACGCCGGATGCTGGCCGAGGCCGCCGACCATCTGACCGAGAAGGGTTTGTTGATTGTCGAGGTGGGCAACAGCCAGGTCCACGTCGAGGCGTTGTATCCGGAAGTCGATTTTGCCTGGCTGGACTTCGAACGCGGCGGGCATGGTGTGTTCATGCTCAGTGCCGAACAGTGCCGTCAGCATCAGGCGTTGTTTGCTTCGCGGGTTTGACGACAATTGATCTGACGGGCGCGCCCGGGTCTGTCACCGAGGATGCAAACCTGTGGGAGCGAGCCTGCTCGCGATGAGGGGGTGTCAGTCAGTTTGAAGACTGCTGACACGGCGCCATCGCGAGCAGGCTCGCTCCCACAGGGGTTAGTCGGTGTTCAGTCTTAGCTACGCGTCGCAATCCAGATCAACAACCCGGCCTGGAACATGGCAAATGCCACCAGGCAGGTGATGGTGAAACGCAGGCCGTTGTCTTCGCGTTTGAACTTGGCGACCTTTTCTTCCTGCTGCTTGAGTTTGACTTCCTGCTCCGCCAGGTTCTGCTCGGCTTGCTGGAGCATTTGCGCGGCTTCGAGAATTTCCACGAACTGCAGTTTTTCGGTGTTCCAGTCCCCCAGCAGATTGCCAACCTGGGCTGGCTTGACGCTGCCTTTGAGGTGCTGGGCGTCGGCGTAGACCACTTCGAAACCATGGGCTTTCAGGAAGTGGTCGCGGCGCAGGCGGGTGTCTTCGTTCAGCGCGTCCTTGTTATTCAGGTCGCTGCCATCGACCCGGTAGCTCGACCAGCGCTTCTTGGCCCAGGTAATGCCCTGTGCGGCGAGGAAGCGGCCAATGCCACGGTTCAGCGGCTCGACCTGCAAGTTGTCCGGGGAAAAATACAGGCGTTTATCGACGTGGTCGGCCCAGACGTCCAGGTGATTCTGTTCCTTGCGCACCCGCTGGCCCGGCAACTGGATGCTCATGCGCAGCAAACTGCGCTCCTTGCTGTGGCGCTCGGCATAGCTGAATTCGACAAACCGCAGCGGCCGCGCACCCGTGGCACGGTCGGTCTTGAGCGGTGCCAGCCGGAGCATTTTATGGTGCTCGGCCTGCACATCCGCCCAAGGCAGCTCCGCCACTGGAGCGGCGGGCGTTTCGGCGGGGGTGTCGGGTGAAGTTTGAGTGTCAGTCATAACGGCAAAATCCTGTCCAGGCCGGCCCGTCGGCAGCCATGGCGCTGTCCGACACCGGTCTATCGGCCGTTTTTGCCAGGACTGGAGGGGAAAAACCGCTTATCGAGCGGGTAATGAGCTAATAAAACCCAGAATGTGCGTACCCAGTTCGGCCGCCAGGGGCAGGTTTGGATTTTTGTAGGAGGCCAATTGCCGCTCCATGTCGTTGGGGACGATGCGCATGACATGGTTCATGCCCTTGATCAGCGCCAGCTCGGCGTCGGGTTTGGCGGCTTGCAACTGCCTGGCGTCATCGACGCTGACTTGAATGTCATGGCTGCCCTGGATAATCAACGCTGGCATCTTCAGCGCCGCGAAAGCCTGGGCCGGCGTCTGGCGGAACAGCGATATCAGGTAGGGCTGCACGCTAGGGCGAAAGATGACCTGCAGTTGCGGCGGCACATTTGGGTCGAGCCGACCGGCCTTGAGGCTGTCCAGCAGCTCATTGGCGCGCACCATCAGGGGGGGAGGCAGGCGGCTGCTCAGTTGTTGACGCAGCACCTGGTCGATCGGCCGGGCACTGCCGGACAGCGAGATGACCGCAGCTGCATTGGCCTGGGGCGCGGCGAGACTGGCGATCAGTGCGCCTTCGCTATGACCCAACAGGATCAACGGACCCATTCGCGGATCGGCAGCCAGTTTGCGGCTCCAGGCCACGGCGTCGGCCACGTAGGCTTCGACGCTCAGGTTGCGTTCGTCCGGGGTCGCCGCAAGGCTGGCGGCCACCCCGCGTTTGTCATAGCGCACGCTGGCGATGTTGTGCTTGGCCAGCACCCAGGCCAGGCGCTTGAGGCTATCGTTGCGCCCGCCGTCGGGGTTGTTTCCGTCACGGTCGGTAGGACCCGACCCGGAAATGATCAGGACAACCGGCACCGGTGCGTCGGATTTGGGTAACAGCAGCGAGCCGAAAAGCTCGCCGTTGCCGGTGTCGAGGCTGATCGGTCGTTGCAGGACGGTGGCCTGGGCCAGGCTGGAAAGCAGGCCGGTCAACAGGGCAAGGCTCAAGGCAAGCAGTTTTAACATCATCACGCCATTAGTTACGAAGGTGCCGGTTGGACTGACAGGCATCGATAAGGTTCGAGGATGAACTCGTCGGGGAGCCTGCGTATACTGGCGCCCACTACGAATCCAAGGTTGAGTCTCTCAGCGTTTTTCACGGAGCACCCTGCATGTCCGGCAATACCTACGGCAAGCTGTTCACCGTTACCACCGCGGGCGAAAGCCATGGCCCGGCGTTGGTCGCCATTGTCGACGGCTGTCCGCCGGGCCTGGAGATTTCCCTGGACGATCTGCAGCGTGACCTGGACCGGCGCAAGCCGGGCACCAGCCGCCACACCACCCAGCGCCAGGAAGCCGATGAAGTCGAGATCCTCTCCGGCGTGTTCGAAGGACGCACCACCGGCTGCGCCATTGGCCTGCTGATCCGCAACACCGACCAGAAGTCCAAGGACTACTCGGCCATCAAGGATCTGTTCCGCCCGGCCCACGCCGACTACACCTACCACCATAAATACGGCGAGCGCGACTACCGTGGCGGCGGCCGCAGTTCGGCCCGGGAAACCGCCATGCGCGTGGCGGCCGGCGCGATTGCCAAGAAGTATCTGGCCAGCCAGGGCATCGTGATTCGTGGCTATATGAGCCAGTTGGGTCCCATCGAAATCCCGTTCAAGACCTGGGAGTCGGTGGAACAGAATGCCTTCTTCTGCCCCGACCCGGACAAGGTGCCGGCCCTTGAGGCCTACATGGACCAATTGCGTCGCGACCAGGATTCGGTCGGCGCGAAGATCACCGTGGTGGCCGAAGGTGTGATGCCGGGCCTGGGCGAGCCGATCTTCGACCGTCTCGACGCCGAACTGGCCCACGCGCTGATGAGCATCAACGCGGTGAAGGGCGTGGAAATCGGCGCCGGTTTCGCTTGTGTCGCCCAGCGTGGCACCGAGCACCGCGACGAACTGACCCCGCAAGGTTTCCTCAGCAACAATGCTGGCGGCATCCTCGGTGGCATTTCCTCGGGCCAGCCGATCGTGGCGCACCTGGCATTGAAGCCAACCTCCAGCATCACCACGCCGGGGCGCTCCATCGACATCCATGGCAACCCGGTGGACGTCATCACCAAGGGCCGTCATGACCCGTGCGTCGGCATCCGCGCCACGCCAATCGCCGAGGCGATGATGGCGATCGTGCTGATGGACCACCTGCTGCGTCATCGCGGCCAGAACGCCGATGTGCGAGTCAGCACCCCGGTGCTGGGCCAGCTTTGATGGCTGACCTGCCGACCGCCGTGGCCTGACGACCATGGCGGCTCTGCCGTACTGGCGGCTCTCCAGTTTCTATCTGTTCTATTTCGCGCTGCTTGGTTCGACGGCGCCGTTTTTGGCGTTGTATTTCGATCACCTGGGGTTCAACGCGGCGCGCATCGGCGAGCTGGTGGCGATCCCCATGCTGATGCGCTGCGTGGCACCGAATATCTGGGGCTGGCTGGGGGATTACACCGGTCAGCGCCTGGCGATCGTGCGTTTTGGCGCCATTTGCACGCTGCTGACGTTCTCGCTGATCTTCATCGATCAGAGCTACGCCTGGCTGGCGCTGGTCATGGCGCTGCACGCGTTCTTCTGGCACGCGGTGTTGCCGCAGTTCGAAGTCATTACCCTGGCCCACTTGAGCGGGCAAACTTCGCGCTACAGCCAGATCCGCCTGTGGGGCTCCATCGGCTTCATCATTACCGTGGTTGCGCTTGGCCGGCTGTTCGAATGGCTGAGCCTGGACATTTACCCGGTGGCGCTGGTGCTGATCATGGGCGGCATCGTGCTCGCCAGCTTCTGGGTCCCCAATGCCCAGCCGACACAGGGGCCGCGAGTCGCGGGGGAAGGTTTTCTGCGGCAACTGCGCAACCCTGGGGTGCTGGCGTTCTATGGGTGCGTGGGGCTGATGCAGGTCAGCCACGGGCCGTATTACACCTTTCTGACGCTGCACCTGGAAGGCCTGGGTTACAGCCGCGGGTTGATCGGTATGCTCTGGGCCATTGGCGTGGTCGCGGAAGTCTTGATCTTCCTGCTGATGAGCCGGATCCTGGCGCGGTTTTCCGTGCGTCGGGTGCTGCTGGTGAGTTTCCTGCTGGCGGCGTTGCGTTGGCTGCTGCTGGGCTCACTGGCCGAATTTCTCTGGGTCCTGTTGTTTGCCCAGGTGCTGCACGCGGCGACCTTCGGCAGTTTTCACGCCGCTGCCATCCATTTCGTGCAACGTAGCTTCGGCCCACGCCAGCAAGGCCAGGGCCAGGCGTTGTACGCCGCCCTGGCCGGCATGGGCGGGGCGTTGGGCGCGTTGTATTCCGGCTACAGCTGGAACGCCCTGGGTGCCAGTTGGACTTTCAGCATCGCCAGCCTCGCAGCCTTCGCTGCAGCCGTTATCATTGCCACACGTATGCAAGAGGACAGGCCATGAGCCTTACCCGTGAACAGCTCGCCCGGGAAATCATCGACGCCGGGCGTTTTTTGTATGGCCGCGGCTGGTCCCCGGCCACCAGCAGCAATTATTCGACCCGGCTTGCCCCTGACCAGGCCTTGCTCACCGTGTCCGGCAAGCACAAGGGGCAACTGGGCCTGGATGATGTGCTCGCCACCGACCTGGACGGCAACAGCCTGGAGCGCGGCAAGACACCCTCCGCCGAAACCCTGCTGCACACCCAGCTGTATCGCTGGCGCCCGGAGATCGGCGCGGTGCTGCATACCCATTCGGTGAATGCCACGGTGTTGTCGCGCCTGACCCACCAGGCTTTCATCGACTTTGAAGACTACGAACTGCAAAAAGCCTTCAGCGGTGTGTCGACCCACGAATCCTGTGTCCGCGTGCCGATTTTCGACAACGACCAGGACATCGCGCGCCTGGCCGGCCAGGTGCAGCCGTGGCTCGAGGCTCACCCCGATTGCGTCGGCTACCTGATTCGCGGGCATGGCCTGTATACCTGGGGGCCGAGCATGAACGATGCCCTGCGCCAGATCGAAGCGTTCGAGTTCCTGTTTGAGTGTGAGCTCAAGACCCGCACACTCCTGAACCGTTAATTTGCTGGAGCCCTAACCATGAGCAGCCTGTCCGTCTATCACGTCTCAAGCCCCGACATTCCGAACAAGGTGCTGACCCATTTCGAAGACATCGCCGCGACCCTGGCCGATAAAGGTGTTCGCTTCGACCGCTGGGAAGCGGCGACGAAAATCCAGCCAGGCGCCGGCCAGGACGAAGTAATTGCCGCCTACAAGACCCAGATCGACCGGTTGATGACCGAGCGCGGCTACGTCACGGTCGACGTCATCAGCCTCAACAGCGATCACCCGCAAAAAGCCGAACTGCGGGCCAAATTCCTCGATGAACATCGCCATGCTGAAGACGAAGTACGATTTTTCGTCGCCGGTCGTGGCCTGTTTACCCTGCACATCGACGATTACGTCTACGCCGTACTGTGCGAAAAGAATGACCTGATCTCGGTGCCTGCGGGCACGCCGCACTGGTTCGACATGGGCGAGCATCCACATTTCGTTGCCATTCGCCTGTTCAACAACCCGGAAGGTTGGGTCGCGAAGTTCACTGGCGACGACATCGCCAGCCGTTTCCCGCGCCTGGAGGACTGAGCCTGTGTCGATCAAAGCCATTCTCACGGACATCGAGGGCACCACCAGTGCGGTGAGTTTCGTGTTCGATGTGTTGTTTCCCTATGCCGCCAGACATCTTCCGGATTTCGTTCGTCAGCATGCCAACCGCGCCGACGTCGCCGAGCAATTGCTAGCGGTGCGTCAGGACAATGGTGAGCCGGGGGCTGACATCGAGCGCGTCATCGCGATCCTGCTGGAGTGGATCGCCGAAGACCGCAAGGCCACGCCGCTCAAGGCGTTGCAGGGCATGGTCTGGGAGCAGGGGTATCAGGCGGGGCAGTTGAAAGGGCACGTTTACCCGGACGCGGTGCAGGCACTGCAGCGCTGGCATCAGCAAGGTTTACGGCTGTTCGTTTATTCCTCGGGCTCGATCCAGGCACAGAAGCTGATTTTCGGCTGTTCCGAGGCTGGCGATCTGTCGCCGTTGTTCAGTGGTTATTTCGACACCACATCGGGACCCAAGCGGGAAGTCCAGTCCTACCAGCGCATCAGCGCGGCGGTGGGCGTAGCCCCGGAGGAGATTCTGTTTCTGTCGGACATCGTCCAGGAACTGGATGCGGCCCGTGATGCCGGCATGGCTACGTGCGGAGTGGCGCGCGAGGGCGGTGAGCTGCAAGGGCATGTCACGGTGGACAGTTTTGCCCGGATCGATCCTGCGCGTTTTTGATAGAAGACGGTGGGAGCGAGCAAGCTCGCTCCCACAGCACGATCAGGCGCTGTGATAGGTCGGCAGCGCAAAACGATGCTGGCTTTGCAGCATGGCGATCTGCGGCAACTCGCTGGCCTGTTCCGCCAGGTCGCGACGGATTGCGCTGATTGCCCAGGACAGTTGGTCCCCGGCGTGCAACTGGGCGTAGGAAATTGTGCGTTTAAACAGTTTGCCTTCGCTGTTGCGCAAGGTCAGCAGGATACCGCCATCCGGGCGGGCCTGAGTGGTCACTTCGTAGTTGGAGAAGAGGGACGCAAACTTTTCTTGAATCATGTTCATATTTGACTGCTCCATGGTGGTGGCAAACCGTGGAGAGGTAGTTGCAGTGTCTGTGCCAGCGTTGGGCTTGATTAAAAAGCGTTATAAAACAATCAGTTAACAATTCCCCCTATTTTTGCTTTCGTGCAACTTGCATGAATGGCCATCGTGCATCCTGCATTTTGCGTGGTCGGCTGATCTTTTGTTGAACCAAATGGATTTCTGGCGCTCATGGTCCGCCTGTCCGGAACGGTGGATACAAAACATTGCAAAAACCGCATGTACAGCGCCGGAATCGCTGGCGTAATTTCGAGCGCAATTGAGCTCCAGCCCGACAACAAGAACCCAGACCCACGAGGTCGAACGGGAGTGACCATGAGTCGTACATCCAGCGACGCCATTACCTGGGGCAAGATGCTGCGCAAGCTACCCACTATTGCCAGAGCCATTCCCCGTATCGTCAAAGGCATGAAGCTCGCCAACGTCCAGGACCCGACCCAGCCTTGCGGCCTGGGCTGGTGTTTCGAACAGGCCACCCAGCGCAATCCCCAAGGGCCGGCGTTGTTGTGTGGCGACACGGTATTGAGTTACGCGCAGGCCAACGAACAGGCCAATCGCATCGCTCATTACCTGTTGGCACAGGGCATCGGCAAGGGCGACTGCGTGGCGATTTTCATCGAGAATCGGCCAGAGATGCTGGTGACGGTGCTGGCGGTGGCGAAGGTCGGTGCGGTCAGCGCCATGGTCAACACCTCGCAGACCGGGGACGCGCTGGTGCACAGCCTGGCGTTGGTCACGCCTGTCGCGGTGGTGGTCGGGGCAGAACGGGTCGCGGCCTTCAACGACGTGCGAGCCCGCACCTCACTGTCCGGCCACCGAACCTGGTGGGTCGCCGACCAGGACAGCGCCGTCGTTCCTTCCGGTTTTGTCGATCTGATAAGTAGCAGCGCCAGCCATCCAGGTGACAACCCGGCCAGCAGTCAGCGGGTTTTTTTCAACGACCCATGTTTTTATCTCTACACCTCGGGCACTACCGGGCTGCCCAAGGCCGGGGTGTTTCGCCACGGGCGCTGGATGCGCACTTCCACCAGTTTCGGCCTGATCGCCCTGGACATGCAGCCCGCGGATGTCTTGTATTGCACGCTGCCGCTGTACCACGCCACGGGCCTGTGCGTGTGCTGGGGAGCGGCGATCTGCGGCGCCTCGGGGTTTGCGATCCGGCGCAAGTTCAGCGCCAGCCAGTTCTGGAGTGACGTTCGCCGTTACCGGGCCACCACCCTGGGCTATGTCGGTGAATTGTGTCGCTACCTGGTCGACCAGCCCGCCAGTGCCGAGGACCGGCGGCACGAGGTCCGGAAGATGATCGGCAACGGCTTGCGCCCCGGGGCATGGTCGGCCTTCAAGACGCGTTTTGGTGTCGACCATATCTGCGAGCTGTACGCGGCCAGCGACGGCAATATCGGCTTCACCAATGTGCTGAATTTCGACAACACCGTCGGATTTTCCCTGATGGGCTGGGAACTGGTGCAGTACGACCATGACAGCGGGGCGCCGTTGCGCAACCTGCAAGGCCGGATGCAGAAAGTACCCAAGGGAGAACCGGGCCTGCTGATGGCGCGCATTGACGACAAGGCGCCGCTGGACGGTTACACCGATCCGGCCAAGACCGAAAAAACCATCTTCAAGGATGTCTTCGTTCCTGGTGACCGTTACTTCAATACCGGTGACCTGCTGCGCAACATCGGCTTCGGCCATGGGCAGTTCGTTGATCGCCTCGGTGATACCTATCGCTGGAAGGGCGAGAACGTCTCCACCACGGAAGTTGAAAACGTATTGCTACAGCACGCGCAAATCGCCGAGGCGGTGGCTTATGGCGTCGAAATCAATGGCACCAATGGCCGCGCCGGCATGGCGGCGATTACTCCGTCCGAATCCCTGGCTACCCTGGATTTTGCTGAGCTGTTGCAATTTTTGCAGTGCAAGTTGCCGGCCTATGCGGTGCCGTTGTTCTTGCGCATCAAGGTAAAAATGGACACCACCGGCACCTTCAAATACCAGAAAAACCGCCTCAAGAGCGAAGCCTTCGACCCGTGCGCCACGGACGATGAGCCGGTCTACGCCTGGCTGCCCGGCACCGCGACCTACGTGCGGGTCGACCGGCAACTGGCGGCGCAGATTCAGCAGGGACAGTACCGTTATTGATTCTGACTATGCACGGTGCAGAGAAAAAAGGGATGACAGGCCTGGAGTCCCTCGGGAAACTAGCCGCTTTGCGAAGACTTAAGTGGAGTTTCCCATGTCCGATACAAGCCGCCAGATGACCCCGGAAGAGGCTGCGGAGTTTGCCGAACAGGTGTTCAATGTCGCACGCCAGGGTGACGCCGCCATGATGGCCGCCTTGCTGAGCAAAGGTCTGCCCCCCAACCTGCGCAATCACAAGGGTGACACCTTGCTGATGCTGGCCGCTTACCACGGGCATGTGGAGACGGTGAAGGTATTGCTGGAAAACAAGGCCGATCCGGAAATCCGCAATGACAATGGCCAGAGCCCGATTGCCGGTGCGGCGTTCAAGGGCGACCTGGCCGTTGTCACCGCGCTGGTAGACGGCGGGGCGCAGGTGGAAGGCTCGTCCTTCGATGGTCGCACCGCGTTGATGATGGCGGCGATGTTCAATCGTGTGGAGATCGTCGATTACCTGATCAGCAAAGGCGCCGACCCCAAGGCCAAGGATGCCAACGGCGTCTCGGCGCTGGATGCAGCCAGGACCATGGGCGCGGTGGATACCACGGCGCAGTTGGAGAAGTTGTTGGGTTGATCCCTATCTTTTGGGGCTGCTTTGCAGCCCAGCGGGGATAAATCCCCTCGCCACAAAAGCTCCCAGGCCACAGCTTTCTGACTCAATCAATGTGATGCGCTATCCTGCGCGCCCTCAAAACCCAATCGCCACAGGATTTTCCCCATGAAAGCCGCACTCGTCGAACTCATCAGCAAAATAAGCTCCGGCTGCCTGGGCGATGCGGACGTTGCGAAAATCGCTGACGAAGCGGCCCAGGCCTACGCCGACCCGGCGGCTTTTCTGGCGGCCAACCCGGACATCAACTACGACGACAGCTTTCCGATTCCACTGGGGGAGTGGGTGGTGGTGGGGAGTCTGCCGGACACCGTGTTGTTTCAGGCCGACACTTATGTAGAGCTGTTCGAACAGATCGTTGCCTCGTTCGGGCCCGGTGTGGCCTTCAACCTCAAGCCCAAGCAACTGGCGAAAACCGAAGCCTTGACGGCGCTCAATCGCATCCAGATCCAGATGAGCAGTCTGAACAAGGAAAACGGCGGTTATGTGCTGATGAATTTCAGCCAGTTGCTCGACGATGAACTGCAAATGGTTCTGGTGTATGGCAACGACGTGCCGCGCGTGCTGGAGCTGTGCGCCGAAGTCGGCATCGCCGCCGCGCCGGCCCTGGAAACGTTGAAGGTTGCGATCCACGTCTGACGCAATAAAACGGAACCCTCGCCGGGCCCCCGCTATCCTAAGTGGGCATATCACCATCTGGGAGCGACACCATGGGTTCCACCTTCAACGGCCTGATTGGCCTGATCATCCTGGCGCTCGATATCTGGGCGATCATCAATGTGCTCAAGAGTGGCGCGGGAACGGGGGCAAAAGTCCTGTGGGTGCTGTTGATCCTTCTGTTGCCGGTGCTGGGCCTGATCATCTGGGCGATTGCCGGGCCGCGAGGCAACGTGCGGATCTGATCGCTTTTTGATGTTGCCCGGCAGGCCTCGGCCGCCGGGCATTGCGACCCTGTTGCGACGGTATCAGGCCGTCGCCAGTGCGTGTTTTTTCGAGGTCTTCAGGAAACTCAGCAATGCCAGCAGCGGGAAGCCGCTGCCGACGATCACCACCCATAACCAGCCGCCGTGCTCGTACACCGCGCTGGCAATCGATGAACCAAACGCGCCGCCGACGAAGATGCTGGTCATGTACAGCGCATTGAGACGACTGCGGCTTTTGGCGTCGAGGGCATAGATGGTGCGCTGGCCCAGGACCATGTTCATCTGCACACAGAAATCCAGCACCACGCCCGTAACCGCCAGGCCGATGACGCTGTAGAGCGGATGGATGAACGCTGGCAGAAAACTCAGGCTGGCCAACAGCATTGCCAGCAACGAAGCGATGCGGGTATGACCGGCATCCGCCAGGCGACCGGCAATGGGCGCGGCGATGGCGCCAATGGCACCGACCAAGGCGAACAGGGCGATTTCAGTTTGCGACAGGCCATGATTGCGCGACAGTTCCAGCGGCACGGCGGTCCAGAACAGGCTGAAGGTGGCGAACATGCAGGCCTGGTAAAAGGCTCGTTGGCGCAACAATGGCTGCTGGCGCAACAGGGTGCCGAGCGAGCCCAGCAGCTGGCCATAAGAGGCGCTGTGGTCGGGTTGGCGCTTTGGCACGGTCAATGCGAGGACGATGCTGATCGCCGCCATCAAGGCGGCGGCGATCATGAACATCGCCCGCCAGCCGAAGTGATCGGCCACCACGCTTGAGATCGGCCGCGCCAGCAGGATCCCCAGCAGCAGGCCGCCCATGATCCCGCCCACGACCCGCCCTCTGGACTCTTCCGGGGCCAAGTGCGCGGCCAGCGGGATCAGCACCTGCACCGACACCGAACTGAAACCCACCAGCAGCGAGACCAGCAGGAACACGTTCGGCTGGTCGGTGAACGCTGCCGCCAACAGACTGGCAATCGCCACAACGGTGGTGAGGATCATCAGGCGACGGTTTTCCAGCAGGTCCCCCAGTGGCACGAGGAAAAACAGGCCCAGGGCATAACCGATCTGAGTCAGCGAGACGATCAGGCTGGCCATGGTGCTGCTCAGGCCGACGTCGGGTGCGATCAGTTCGATAATGGGCTGGGCGTAGTAGATGTTGGCGACAATGGCGCCGCAGCAGAAGGCGAAGAGCAGGACCATGCCGCGAGTCAGGCTTGTACCGGCGGGCACGGAGGAGGGATGGGCACTCATGGCAATCTCATTAGTAGCTTGAAAGGATGGCGTGAGGCTAAAGAGTTAGCGGGCTCTGGAACAGGCTTTGTGGCTGATATCGGACATGCTTGCTATTGATGATGAAACAGGCGTGATCGTTCCCACGCGGGGCCTGGGAACGATCAAATGTGGATAGGACGTTATTGCCCGCTGTAGATCTGGTCGAAAACCCCACCGTCATTGAAGTGAGTCTTCTGCACTGTGCGCCAGTCGCCGAAGGTTTTTTCCACGGACAGGAAGTCCACTTTCGGGAAACGGTCGGTGTATTTGGCGAGTACCGCAGGGTCCCGTGGGCGCAGGTAGTTGGCGGCGGCGATTTCCTGGCCTTCGGGCGACCACAGGTACTTGAGGTAGGCCTCGGCGGCCTCGCGAGAACCTTTCTTCTCAACCACTTTATCGACCACGCTCACCGGTGGCTCGGCTTCGGCAGAAACGCTCGGGTAGATCACCTCGAACTGGTCGCGGCCAAATTCGCGGGCGATCATCTCGGCTTCGTTTTCAAAGGTCACCAGTACGTCGCCGATCTGGTTGGTCATGAAAGTGGTCGTCGCGGCACGGCCACCGGTATCCAGTACCGGCGCCTGCTTGAACAGTTTGCCGACGAAGGCTTTGGCCTTGTTCTCGTCACCGCCATTCTTGAGCACATACCCCCAGGCCGACAGGTAGGTGTAGCGACCGTTGCCGGAGGTCTTCGGGTTGGGCACGATCACCTGCACGCCGTCCTTGAGCAGGTCGGGCCAATCCTTCAGTGCTTTCGGGTTGCCCTTGCGCACGATGAATACGGTGGCCGAGGTGAACGGGGCACTGTTGTTCGGTAAGCGGGTGACCCAGTTTTCGGGCACCAGTTTGCCGTTATCCGCCAGGGCATTGATGTCGGTGGCCATATTCATGGTGATGACGTCAGCTGGCAGCCCGTCGATCACCGAGCGTGCCTGCTTGCTGGAACCGCCGAAAGACATCTGCACGATGATGTTTTCGTTGTGCTCGGCCTGCCAGTGTTTCTGGAAAGCCGTGTTGTAGTCCTTGTAGAAATCACGCATCACGTCGTAGGAAACGTTGAGCAGGGGCGGGGCGGCGTGGGCCAGGCTGCCAAAGGTCAGGCCAGCGGCGAGAAGGGAGGCACCAAAGAAGTTCTTCACTGCGAATTCCTTTTTATTTGAAAGGGGTTCCGGGCAATTAGCCGGCACACTAGCGGCAAGCCAATAGGCCATCAAGCATTAAAAAGTGCTTTGCTTATTCCAGTTTCTTAAACAGCGCATTGCCGCAACGGGAGCAGAACGCAGCTCCATGATCGTGGTTGTTTTTGCTGCAGACCGGACAATCATGCTTGAGCTGGTCACCGCGCATGGCCGTGGCCAGCTCAGCGGTGAAAATGCCCGTCGGCACGGCGATGATCGAGTAACCGGTGATCATCACCAGGGACGAAACCACCTGGCCCAATGCCGTCTTGGGCACGATATCGCCAAAGCCCACGGTGGTCAGTGTGACGATGGCCCAATAGATGCCCTTGGGAATGCTGGTGAAACCGTTCTCGGGGCCTTCAATGACGTACATCAAGGTGCCGAACACGGTCACCAGGGTCGAGACGCTGACCAGGAACACGATGATTTTCTGCTTGCTCCCCCGCAGCGCCGCCAGTAGGTAGTTGGCTTGCTTGAGGTAAGGCCTGAGCTTGAGCACGCGGAATATCCGCAGCATGCGAATGATGCGAACGATCAGCAGATACTGGGCGTCGCTGTAGTACAGCGCCAGGATCCCGGGCACGATCGCCAGCAAGTCCACCAGGCCGTAGAAGCTGAACGCATAGCGCAGGGGCTTGGGCGAGCAGTACAGGCGCAGGCCATATTCGACGATGAAGATGAAGGTGAACCCCCATTCGATGGCGGCCAGCAGGGAGGCGTAGTTCTGGTGCACGCTGTCGATGCTGTCGAGCATCACGATCACCAGGCTGGCGAGGATGATCAACAGCAGTGTGCTGTCGAAGCGCCGGCCGGCCACGGTGTCGGTCTGGAAAATGATCACGTAGAGGCGTTCACGCCAGTTGCTGCTATCCATAACCTTCGCCTGAACCAATAGTCAGCGAAGCCTAGGGTGATTGCCCCGCAAAGCGCAAGGCGCAGTGTCCCGACTGGCCTGTTGCCACACTCGGTGGGTGGCATGAACCAGCCAGCAGGCCAGGATGAAGGGCGCGGTCAGCGGCGCCAGACCGAGGGCAAGAAAGCCCGGTGTGAGCATGACCGCCAGCACAATACCCGCCAGCGGCAACCATCGCTGGCGGCGTTGTTGGCTGAGGGCCAGCGCCACCAGGGCCGGGTTATAACCGCCGAGCCCCGACAGGGCTTGGGTCGTGTCGTGATGCAGCAGGGAGAACCCCAGGCCTGCGGCTGAACCCAGCATCGCCCACCCGGCGGCGCGTGGATTGGCAATCAACAATCCCACAGCGATCAGCGCACCGGCGAATGGCTGGTCAAGAAACATGACCTGACCGAGTCCGCTCCAACAAGCGGCCAGCAAATTGGCCATCGTCAGTTCAACCGAAACGGGTGATGGCTGTGCCGGGGCAAAACTCAGCAGCAACCAGCCCAGCGCCACGAACGGCGCGGTGTAGGCGGGCAGGCACTGAGGGCCACGGCTGCGCTTGAGCCATTGCTCGGTCAACATCGCGCTGAGGCCGCCGCTGGCAATAATCAATGGCGGCAACACGGCTGACCAGGGTAACGCGAGGCTCAATAGCAGGCCCAGCAGGATGCCGTTGTAGCTGAACAGTCCGGCCTGTCGATCAACCTTGGCATAACCGCGTCGCTGGGCGGTGAGCAACCCGGCCACGCCGCCGAGTAACGCACCGCCAAACAAGGCGGGTGCGGTGAAGAGAATCGCCAGCAGGCACAGCAGACCGCACAGCGGATGACGCTGGAGGAAAATCTGGCTGAAGCCGTTGAGCAGGGCGGTGGCCCAGTCGGGGCAGTGGGTGTAGGGCATGGTGGGTATGTCTGATGGGACGGAGTTGCCCTTATCGCGAGCAAGCTCGCTCCCACACTGGATTTGCGGCGATCACAAACCCCTGTGGGAGCGAGCTTGCTCGCGATGAGGCCAGTACAAACGCTAGATCAACGTCTCAATGCGCAACGAATTGGTCGACCCCGGCTGCCCGAACGGAACGCCGGCTGTGATCAGTAGGGTGTCGCCACGCTGGGCCATGCCCTGGGCCTGGGCAATTTCCAGGGCGGTGGAACAGACTTCATCCACTTGCTTCAACCGGTCATTGACCACCGAATGCACGCCCCAGGCCACCGTCAGACGGCGGGCTGCTTGCAGGTTGGGCGTGAGGTTGAGGATCGGCACCGTCGGCCGCTCCCGCGCCGCCCGCAGGCTGGAGCTGCCCGATTCGCTGTAGTTCACCAGCACCGCCACCGGCAGCACGTTGCTGATACGCCGGATTGCGCAACTGATGGCGTCCGACGCCGTGGCTTCGGCCTTCGGCCGGCTGACATCCAACTGCGCCTGGTAATCCGGGCCGTTCTCCACCTGGCGGATGATCTTGCTCATCATCTGCACGGCTTCGAGGGGGTAATCGCCGGACGCGGTTTCCGCCGACAGCATCACTGCATCGGCCCCTTCAGCCACGGCGTTGGCCACGTCGGTGACTTCGGCTCGGGTGGGCGCTGGAGAAAAACGCATGGATTCAAGCATCTGCGTGGCCACCACCACCGGTTTACCGAGGGCGCGGCAGGTGCCGATGATGTTCTTCTGGATCTGCGGCACGCTTTCGGCCGGTACTTCGACACCCAAGTCACCCCGGGCAACCATGATTGCGTCGCTCAGTTCGGCGATCTCCCGAAGCTGGGTCACCGCCGACGGTTTCTCGATCTTGGCCATCAGGAATGCCTTGTCGCCAATCAACGCACGCGCCTCGCGGATGTCCTCGGGGCGCTGCACGAACGACAGCGCCACCCAGTCCACGCCCAGCTTCAGGCCAAAGCTCAAGTCGCGACGGTCCTTGGCGGTCAGCGGGCTCATGTCGAGCACGGCCTGGGGCACATTCACGCCTTTGCGGTCCGACAGTTCGCCGCCGTTGAGCACTTGGGTGTCGATGGCATCGGCGTGTTTGGTGGTCACACGCAGGCGCAGCTTGCCGTCGTCCAGCAGCAGGTCCATGCCCGGCTCCAGGGCCGCGATGATCTGTGGGTGGGGCAGGTTGACCCGCTGTTCATCGCCGGGCGTGGCGTCCAGATCCAGGCGCAGGGCCTGGCCGCGTTGCAGCAGCACTTTGCCGTCGGCGAATGTGCCCACGCGAAGTTTCGGGCCCTGCAAGTCCATCAGAATGCCCAGTGGGTAGTTGAGCTGCTGCTCGACGTCACGAATCCACTGATAGCGCTGGGCGTGGTCGGCATGCTCGCCGTGGCTGAAGTTCAGGCGGAAAATATTCACGCCGGCTTGCACCAGTTCACGGATGTCATCGATCCCACGGGTTGCGGGGCCAAGGGTCGCGAGAATCTTGACCTTTTTATCAGGCGTCATGTTTGGGGTTCTCAAGAATCAGGATGGCGCGAAAGTCGTTGACGTTGGTGCGCGTCGGCTCGGTAACGATCAACGCCTCCAGCGCGGCGAAGTAGCCGTAGCCATTGTTATTGTCCAGCTCGTCGCTGGCGCTCAGGCCCAGTTCGGCGGCTCGGCGATAGCTGTCCGGGGTCATGATGGCGCCGGCGTTGTCTTCGGAACCGTCGATGCCGTCCGTGTCACCGGCCAGTGCGTAAATGCCGGGATGGCCCTTGAGGCTGTCGGTCAAGCTGAGCAGGAATTCTGCGTTGCGTCCGCCCCGGCCATTGCCGCGCACGGTGACCGTGGTTTCGCCGCCGGAGAGGATCACGCATGGCGCCGCCAGAGGCTGGCCGTGCAGGGCGATTTGCCGGGCGATACCGGCGTGGACTTTGGCCACTTCCCGGGATTCGCCTTCCAGGTCGCCGAGGATTAACGGGCTGAAACCGGCCTGGCGGGCTTTCACCGCTGCTGCTTCCAGTGATTGCTGGGGGCGGGCGATCAATTGGAAGTGACTGCGGGCCAGGCGCGGGTCGCCGGGTTTGACGGTTTCCGAGTCTGGGCTTTGCAACCAATTGCGCACCGAGGCCGGTACTTCAATGTTGTAGCGCTTGAGGATCGCCAAGGCTTCGGCCGACGTACTGGGGTCGGCCACGGTGGGGCCGGAGGCGATGACCGTGGCGAGGTCGCCGGGCACATCGGAAATCGCGTAGGTGTAGACCGTCGCCGGCCAGCAGGCCTTGCCCAGGCGCCCGCCCTTGATTGCCGAGAGATGTTTGCGCACGCAATTCATCTCGCCGATGGTGGCACCGGACTTGAGCAAAGCCTTGTTGATCGATTGCTTGTCGGCCAGGGTGATGCCAGCTGCCGGCAGCGCCAGCAACGCCGAGCCGCCGCCGGACAGCAGGAAAATCACCCGGTCGTCTTCGTTGAGGTTGCTGACCAGCTCCAGCACCCGTTGGGCCACCGCCAGGCCCGCCGCATCAGGCACCGGGTGAGCGGCTTCCACTACTTCGATCTTCTGGCAAGGCGCGCCATGGCCGTAGCGGGTCACCACCAAACCGGTGACGTCGCCCTGCCAGCAGCGCTCGACCACCTGCGCCATCGCCGCGGCGGCCTTGCCGGCGCCGATGACGATCACCCGGCCGCTGCGATCGCTGGGCAGATACTGTTCAAGGACATGCTGCGGATGGGCCGCATCGATGGCTGTGGCAAACAGCTCACGCAGCAATTGTTGCGGATCGACCGACATGGCGGGCTCCCGATTTTTATTATTGGATGAAGCGACTCGATTCCCTGTGGGAGCGAGCCTGCTCGCGATGGCGTTAATCCAGTCACTTTATGTGTTGAATGTAAGACCGCTATCGCGAGCAGGCTCGCTCCCACAGGGGTTAGTGCAGGTTTACTTGTCGCGAATCGAGAAATTCGCCATGTGCTCCAACCCCTTGATCAACGCCGAGTGATCCCAGTTGCTGCCGCCGATGGCCGCGCAGGTGCTGAACACTTGCTGGGCGTTGGCGGTGTTGGGCAGGTTGATGTTCAGCTCCTTGGCGCCTTGCAGGGCCAGGTTCAGGTCCTTCTGGTGCAGGCTGATGCGGAAGCCCGGATCGAAGGTGCCCTTGATCATGCGCTCGCCGTGTACTTCCAGGATCTTCGAGGAGGCAAAACCGCCCATCAACGCTTCGCGAACCTTGGCCGGATCGGCGCCGTTTTTCGCGGCGAACAGCAGGGCTTCGGCCACGGCCTGGATGTTCAGCGCGACGATGATCTGGTTCGCCACTTTCGCGGTCTGGCCGTCGCCGTTGCCACCCACCAGGGTGATGTTCTTGCCCATGGCCTGGAACAGCGGCAGGGCGCGCTCGAAAGCGCCGCTGTCGCCGCCGACCATGATGCTCAGCGTGGCGGCCTTGGCGCCGACTTCACCACCGGACACCGGGGCATCGAGGTATTGCGCGCCTTTTTCATTGATCCTGGCCGCGAACGCCTTGGTGGCGGTGGGGGAGATCGAGCTCATGTCGATGACCACCTTGCCCGCGCCCACGCCCGCCGCGACGCCATCGGCGCGAAACAGCACGTCATCGACCTGCGGGGTGTCCGGGACCATGACGATGATGAACTCGGCTTCCTGGGCGACTTCCTTCGGGTTGGCCAGCGCCACCGCGCCGCCGGCCAGCAGATCGGCGGGGGCCGGATCGTGGTGCTGGCTCAGGAACAGACTGTGCCCGGCCTTTTGCAGGTTCATTGCCATGGGGTGGCCCATGATGCCGGTGCCGATGAATCCGATTTTAGCCATGAGAAAATCCTCTCTTATTTAGATGTCCCGGGTCTCTGTGGCGAGGGAGCTTGCTCCCGCTGGGTCGCGAAGCGGCCCCAGAAATCCATGTTGGGTGAAAAATCATGCGTCTGCTTCGCAGCCGAGCGGGAGCAAGCTCCCTCGCCACAAAGGCCGTATCGGGTCAAATCGCGTTATGGCTTTTCAGCCACCCCAGGCCCGCTTCCGTGCTGGTCAGCGGCTTGTATTCGCAGCCGACCCAGCCCTGGTAACCGATGCGGTCCAAGTGTTCGAACAGGAAGCGGTAGTTGATCTCGCCGGTTCCCGGCTCGTTGCGTCCCGGGTTGTCCGCCAGTTGCACATGGTTGATCTGACCCAGGTGCGCCGACAGGGTCCGGGCCAGGTCGCCTTCCATGATTTGCATGTGGTAGATGTCGTATTGCAGAAACAGGTTGGCGCTGCCCACCTGCTCGCGGATCGACAGGGCCTGGGCGGTGTTGTTCAAGTAGAAACCGGGAATGTCGCGGGTGTTGATAGCTTCCATCACCAGCTTGATGCCTTTGGCCTGCAGCTTCTCGGCAGCGTATTTCAGGTTGGCGACGAAGGTTTTCTCCACCAGGGCCTTGTCGCAGTTCTGCGGACAAATGCCGGCCAGGCAGTTGACCTGGGTGTTGCCCAGCACCTGGGCATAAGCGATCGCCAGGTCAACGCCCGAGCGGAACTCTTCAACCCGGTCCGGCAGACAGGCAATGCCGCGCTCGCCCTTGGCCCAGTCGCCGGCCGGCAGGTTGAACAGCACCTGGGTCAGGCCATTGGCCTGGAGCAGCGCCTTGAGCTCGGCGGAGCTGTAGTCATAAGGGAACAGGTATTCGACACCGGTGAAACCGGCCTTGGCGGCCGCTTCGAAACGGGCGAGGAAATCCTGCTCGGTGAACAGCATGGACAGGTTGGCTGCAAAACGCGGCATGATGGTCTCCTATAAATAGTTGGCAGGCCCCCTGTGGGAGCGAGCTTGCTCGCGATAGCGGTGTGTCTGCTTGCATCCATGTTGAATGTAGCGCCGTCATCGCGAGCAAGCTCGCTCCCACAGGAGTGCGTCGGCATTCAATCGAGCAACGAAATCGCTGTCGGCGCATCGTTGCCCACCAGCGCCAGGTCTTCGAATTCGTTGACGGCGTTGATCTCGGTGCCCATGGAAATGTTGGTCACCCGTTCCAGGATGATCTCGACGATCACCGGCACCTTGAATTCTTCGATCAACTCCTGGGCCTTGCGCAGCGCCGGCTGGATGCCGGACGGTTCGAACACCCGCAGCGCCTTGCAACCCAGGCCCTCGGCCACGGCGACGTGGTCCACGCCATAACCGTTGAGTTCCGGGGCGTTGAGGTTGTCGAAGGACAGCTGCACGCAGTAGTCCATGTCGAACCCGCGCTGGGCCTGGCGGATCAACCCCAGGTAGGAGTTGTTCACCACCACGTGGATGTACGGCAGCTTGAACTGCGCGCCTACCGCCAGCTCTTCGATCATGAACTGGAAGTCATAGTCGCCCGACAGCGCCACGACCTTGCGGCTCGGGTCGGCCTTGACCACCCCCAGTGCCGCCGGAATGGTCCAGCCCAACGGGCCGGCCTGGCCGCAGTTGATCCAGTGGCGCGGTTTGTAGACGTGCAGGAACTGCGCCCCGGCGATCTGCGACAGCCCGATGGTGCTGACGTAGCAGGTGTCCTTGCCGAACACCTGGTTCATTTCTTCGTACACACGCTGGGGCTTGACCGGCACGTTGTCGAAGTGGGTCTTGCGCTGCAGGCTGGCCTTGCGCTGCTGGCAGTCCTGCAGCCAGGCGCTGCGGTTTTTCAGTTTGCCGGCGGCTTGCCATTCGCGGGCGACTTCGATGAACGCCGTCAGTGCCGAAGCGGCGTCGGACACGATGCCCAGGTCGGGGGTAAACACACGGCCGATCTGGGTCGGCTCGATGTCCACATGAATGAAGGTGCGGCCTTCGGTGTAGACATCCACCGAACCGGTGTGGCGGTTGGCCCAGCGGTTGCCGATACCCAGCACCACGTCCGATTTGAGCAGCGTCGCATTGCCATAGCGGTGGGAGGTTTGCAGGCCGACCATGCCGACCATCAGCGGGTGATCGTCAGGGATGGTGCCCCAGCCCATCAAGGTAGGGATGACTGGGATGCCGGTCAGCTCAGCGAACTCCACCAGCAGCTCACTGGCATCGGCGTTGATGATCCCGCCGCCGGCCACCAGCAAGGGGCGCTCGGCCTGATCGAGCATGGCCAGGGCTTTTTCGATCTGCACGCGGTTGGCGGCGGGTTTGGCCAGGGGCAGCGGTTGGTAGGCGTCGATGTCGAACTCGATCTCGGCCATCTGCACGTCGAACGGCAGGTCGATCAACACCGGGCCCGGTCGGCCGGAGCGCATCTCAAAGAAGGCTTTCTGGAAAGCGTACGGCACCTGGCCCGGTTCCAGAACGGTGGTGGCCCACTTGGTCACCGGTTTGACGATGCTGGTGATATCCACAGCCTGGAAATCTTCCTTGTGCAGGCGGGCGCGGGGCGCTTGGCCGGTGATGCACAGGATCGGGATCGAGTCGGCCGAAGCGCTGTAGAGCCCCGTCACCATGTCGGTCCCCGCCGGCCCCGAGGTGCCGATGCACACGCCAATGTTACCGGCCTTGGTGCGGGTGTAGCCCTCGGCCATGTGGGAGGCGCCTTCAACGTGGCGAGCGAGGACATGATCGATGCCACCCACCTTTTGCAGGGCGGAGTACAGCGGGTTGATCGCGGCACCCGGGATGCCGAAGGCGGTGTCCACGCCTTCACGGCGCATCACCAGAACGGCGGCTTCGATTGCTCTCATTTTGCTCATTGTTTTGTGCCTCTTACGTTTTGTAATTGTATACAAGTTGCTTTGCGCTGAGTGTATTCACGGCGGACGGCGCAGGTCAATCCATTTCCTCAAGCACCTGTTTCATTCGTCGGAAGGCCGTAAATGCTGTGGCTTTTCGTCGATCAGGTTACGTTGCTGGATTTATTGTATACAAAAAATATTATCATTGTGTTCTATTGTTTGCGTCTGGTTTTGCCAAAGGCAATGCCGGGAACGCTTCCCACAACAAAAAAAGGACAGCACCCATGAGCGCTTTAACCTTGAAAGTCGCCGTCAGCCTGACGGGGCAAGCCATTGCCGCAGGCCGTGAAATCAGCGCTGCACCGCTGACCATTGCGGTCCTGGACAGCGGCGGCCATCTGATTGCCTTGCAACGCGAAGACGGCGCGAGCCTGCTTCGCCCGCAGATCGCCATTGGCAAGGCCTGGGGCGCCATCGCCCTGGGCAAAGGCTCGCGCCTGCTGGCCCAGGACGCCCAGCAACGCCCGGCGTTCTTTGCCGCTTTGAATGGGTTGGGCCAAGGCAACGTCGTACCGGCCCCGGGTGGGGTGTTGATCAGGGATCAGGAGGGGAGGGTGCTGGGGGCGATTGGTGTCAGTGGGGATGTTTCGGATGTGGATGAGCAGGTGGCGATCAGGGCCGTGGAGGCGCTGCAGTTGAGGGCGGATGTCGGGGTGGTTGCTTGATTTTGTGGTGAATGGACTGGCGTCATCGCGAGCAAGCTCGCTCCCACAGGGTTTGATGTTGGACACATAATGTCTGAACACCGCAAACCCTGCGTGGGAGCGAGCTTGCTCGCGATGATGACCTCCCAGACACATCCAGCCAAGAGTCTGCTCGGTATTCAAAATCCACTGATCTAGCCTTTGATGACCTGATCATTGGAGAGGCGAAGGAATGCCTGATTTACCTGCTTCACATCGCTTGCGTACTGGCCGCTACGGTGAGTTGAATCGAATCTATTTATTGACCTCTAACACGGCTGAGCGAAAGCCGATTTTTCAGGATTTCGCTTTAGGCAGGTTGGTCGTTGAACAGTTTCGATGTGCCCAGGATGAGGGATGGGCGAAGTCACTGGCTTGGGTGGTCATGCCTGATCATTTCCATTGGTTGATTGAATTGCAGCAAAGCCCGTTGAATGAGTTGATGCAAAAAACCAAGTCCTTGAGTGCTCGGGCGGTGAACATATCCACAGGGCAGAGAGGTCGCCTTTGGCAACCGGGATACCATGACCGCGCACTGCGGCGGGAAGAAGAGTTGATCATAATGGCGCGCTATGTCGTCGCTAACCCGTTGCGGGCAGGTCTGGTGAAGCGGCTTGGCGATTATCCGCTGTGGGATGCCATTTGGCTTTGACTTGAAATCGAGCTGTCTTCAATCGCGAGCAAGCTCGCTCCCACAAGGGATTCAGGTTTGCTAGCAGAACCTATATTCACAACAAAACCTGTGGGAGCGAGCTTGCTCGCGATAAAGGCAACTCGATCTATCAGCCTGGCTCACACCCCTTCAACACCAACCGAATAATCGTCTGCGCCGCCGCTTCGTAATCCGCCTCATCCAGTTTCGCCTTGCCGGTCACGGCGCTGATCTGCCAGTCGAAGTCGGCGTAGGTCTGGGTGGCCGCCCAGATGCTGAACATCAGGTGGTTTGGGTCGATGGGGGCGATCTGGCCGCGGTCGATCCAGGTCTGGATGCAGTCGATGTTGTGCCGGGCCTGGGCGTTGAGTTGTTCCACCAGGTCGGCACTCAGGTGTGGGGCGCCGTGCATGATTTCGCTGGCGAAGACTTTTGAGGCGAAGGGCAGGTCGCGGGAGATGCGGATCTTGGAGCGGATGTAGTGGCTCAGCACTTCGCCGGGCACGCCGTCCGCGTTGAACGGGGTCGAGGCCTGGAGGATTGGCTCGATGATACTTTCCAGCACCTCGCGGTAGAGGTTTTCCTTGGATTTGAAATAGTAGTAGACGTTGGGTTTTGGCAGGCCCGCCTTGGCCGCGATATCGCTGGTTTTGGTCGCCGCGAAGCCCTTGTCGGCAAACTCTTCGCTGGCGGCACGCAGGATCAGTTCTTTGTTGCGCTCGCGGATAGTGCTCATAAACCCAGGGGTTCCTTGCCTGTTCTGGCGGTTGCGCATGGTAGCACCGGCCTCGCGAAGCGCTCAAGAATGCCCCGCGGCCACGTCGGGCGCGCTATGCTGCGCAGCATTATTGTTCAAGGAGTTCCTCCATGGCCGGAAGCAGTTTGCTGTTACTGATCGACGATATCGCCACGGTGCTCGACGATGTTGCATTGATGACCAAGATGGCCGCCAAGAAAACCGCCGGCGTGCTCGGCGATGACCTGGCGCTCAATGCCCAGCAGGTGTCAGGCGTGCGTGCCGAGCGGGAAATACCGGTGGTCTGGGCGGTGGCCAAGGGGTCGTTCATCAACAAACTGATCCTGGTGCCGTCGGCGTTGGCCATCAGCGCTTTCGTGCCCTGGCTGGTGACGCCACTGCTGATGGTGGGGGGCGCCTACCTGTGCTTCGAAGGGTTCGAGAAACTGGCCCACAAGTTCCTTCACAGCAAGGCGCAAGACCAGGCCGAGCATGCGCAGCTGGTCGAGGCCGTGGCCAATCCGGCGGTCGATCTGGTGGCCATCGAAAAGGACAAGATCAAAGGTGCGATACGCACCGACTTCATCCTCTCGGCGGAAATCATCGCCATCACCCTCGGCACCGTCGCTGATGCACCGCTGACCCAGCAGGTGATCGTGCTGTCGGGTATCGCCATCGTCATGACCGTCGGCGTCTATGGTTTGGTGGCCGGGATCGTCAAGCTCGATGACCTGGGGTTGTGGCTGACGCAGAAGCCGGGGCAATGGGCCAAGAGCGTCGGTGGCGCCATCCTGCGCGCCGCGCCCTACATGATGAAAGGCCTGTCGGTGATCGGCACGGCGGCGATGTTCCTGGTGGGCGGCGGCATCCTGACCCATGGCGTGCCGGTGGTGCATCACTGGATCGAAGGTGTGACGGCCAGTGCTGGCGGCGCCGGGTTCATTGTGCCGTTGCTGCTTAATGCGGTGGCCGGGATTGTGGCGGGGGCGCTGGTGTTGGCGGGAGTGATGGTGGTGGGCAAGGTCTGGAAGGCGCTGAAAAGCTGAATCTGACAACAGATGACAACTGTGGGAGCGAGCCTGCTCGCGATAGCGGTCTACCAGCCAACATAAATGTTGAATGGCAGGCCCTCATCGCGAGCAGGCTCGCTCCCACAGTGGGTTTTGGGGTGGCCGGGAGTTACTCGGCAATCTGCAACTTGCGCGACTCGGTATACACGTAACGCACCTTCTCATATTCGAATGGCGAGTTCAGTTGGCCATAGCGGAAGCTGGTCTGGTGGCGCTTGTCCACGGCGCGCAGGAGCAGCAGTTCCGGGTGGTTGCCGCTGACTTCTGAAACGTTGAGGAAGTTGATCGCCGATTCAGCCGTGTAGTCCACCAGCAATCCCGAGGTATCGCGAAGGTTCGAAGGGCCGAAGATCGGCAGTACGAAATACGCGCCGCCGGGCACGCCATAGAAGCCCAGGGTCTGACCGAAGTCTTCGCTCTGGCGCGGCAAGCCCATGGCGGTGGCCGGGTCCCACAGGCCGGCGATGCCGACGGTGGTGTTGAGCAGCAGGCGTGCCGTGGTTTCCATCGAACGCTTGCCCTTGAATTGCAGCAGGCTGTTCATCAGGTTCGGCACGTCTCCCAGGTTATTGAAGAAGTTGCTCACCCCGGTGCGCAGGAAACCTGGCGTGATGTAACGGTAACCATCGACGACTGGCAGGAAGACCCACTGATCGAATCGATAATTGAAGTGGTAAACGCGGCGGTTCCAGGACTCCAGCGGGTCATAGACGTTCAGGGCGTTGAGGGTCGAGCGTTCGAACTCGCGCTGGTCCAGCCCGGGGTTGAACTTGAGCTTGCTCAACGGTTCCTTGAAACCGTCGGAGTCCACCACCACAGGCGCGTTGGCCTTGCTGTTATCGGCGTGGACCATGCCAGCACTCATTAACGCGGCGATAAGCAGGAGATATTTAGCCACGGAAGAACTCCAGCATGGCGTCGCTGTTGACGCGGTAGTTTAGGTTGCCGCAGTGGCCGCCCAATGGGTAAACCGTCAGGCGGTCGCCAAAGGTCTTGCGCAGGAAGCCCAGATCGCCCGGGCCGAGGATGACGTCGTCGGCGTTGTGCATGACGGCAATCTTCGGACTGTCGTGCAGGTAATCCTTGAGCGCATAAAGGCTGACCTGATCGATCAGTTGCAACAGGCTGCCGCCGTCGGTGCGCGCGCGCCACATCGGAATCACCTGCTCGGTGAGATAGCAGTCGAAATCGCATTGCAACGCGCGCTTGAGGAACGGCGTCAGGCTGGTGCTTTCGGTAATCGGGAATTTGGGCGGGATGATCAGGCCGCGACGGTTGATCAGGTCCGAGGTGAATGCAATGTCGGCCGCCGAGAAGCGGAACGAAGTGCCGATCAGCATCGCCATCTGCTCGTTGGTCAGGTGCTGCTTGGACTGCTGGAAATCATAGAGCAGGGCATCGTTGAGATCGATGTAGCCTTTTTGCTGGAAATAACGAGTCAGCTTGTTGAGCACCAACTCATAAAAAGTGGTGGTGTTGTTGATGCCTTTGACCTCGGTCTGGACCAGTTTGTCCAGGTTGGTGATCGAGGTATAGAGGTTGACCGGCGGGTTGAGCAACAGCACTTTCTTGAAGTTGAAGCTGCGTCGGGTTTCGTCCAGATGGGCGACGAAGGCCGCGTCCAGGGCGCCGAGGCTGTAGCCGGTGAGGTAATACTCGGTCACGGGCAACTTGGGGTTCTGCGCGCGCACGGCCTGCATCACCCGGTACATGTCTTCGGCGTCTTCCTTGGTGATGCCGGGTGTGGCGAAGCGCGAAGCGGCACTCATGAAGTCAAAGCTGGTGGGCGACGACAGCTGCACCACGTGGTAACCCGCCTTGTAATAGAGGCGCTTGAGGTATTCGTTGAGGCTGCTGTCGTATCGCGCGCCGGTGCCAGCGATCAGGAAGATCAGCGGCGCGGGCTTGTCCTGGGTCGCCATGCGGTAGGTGAGGCTTTTCACCGGCCAGAAATTGTCTGGCAGGATGAACTCGCGTTCCGGGCGCAGGGTCAGGCTGTGGTCCGCCTGGTCGATATCTTCGATCAAGGGCAGTTCCGGGCGCAGGTCCGGTGGCGTAGTGGCGATGGTCGCCTCGAACGGGTTGGTCAAGGGGTAGCCATAGCTGGCGGCATCGATGTCCACCGCCAGCGCGGACGCACTCAGAATAAGGCCGCCGGCGAAGGCAGCGAAGCGCAAGGAATGGAGCATGACTGGATCCCTTAAAGGAAGATGCCGATTGAAGTTCGCAGGCTATGACCGCCGAAGTGAAGCCAAGTGCCATGATTGGCACAAAACAGGCACAAAACAGGCACAAACGGGGCGCGATAGTAGCGCGAAGATACACGGTCACGCGTGGTAGCGGCTAGTTATCTGGCGGTTTGCCGAATTCGGGCGTGACCGGCAGGAGAGCATTTTTGTTGGCCCGAATGGCGCAGGCAGGTAGCTGGCGTTCTGATGTCGTTTCTCGTTGCTTCAACGTCGCAGGCAGAGCAGGTTCCAGATCGGCGCAGGTTGATGATCAACGAGTCAGTACTCCACTGACGTTCGAACCGGTTTTGCAGGCGAGCGTGATGGGGGCGCTGTGCACCATAACAATACGTTGACGCCGCTCGGCATCCGTCGGGCGCAGCACTTTCGGGGAAGTAACGATGAGAATGCGACGACTCTTGGGCGCAGGTGCCGCACTGGTACTGGCGATCAGCTCCACACTGGCCACCGCCGAAACCAAAACCCTGAGCATCGGTTATGTCGATGGCTGGTCCGACAGCGTCGCGACCACCCATGTGGCGGCCGAAGTCATCAAGCAGAAACTGGGCTATGACGTGAAGCTGCAAGCGGTTGCGACCGGGATCATGTGGCAAGGCGTAGCCACTGGCAAACTCGACGCGATGCTCTCGGCCTGGCTGCCGGTGACCCATGGCGACTACTGGACCAAGAACAAGGATCAGGTGGTCGATTACGGTCCGAACTTCAAGGATGCAAAAATCGGCCTGATCGTGCCGGAGTACGTCAAGGCCCAGTCCGTGGCCGACCTCAAGACCGATGACAGCTTCAAGAACCGCATTGTCGGTATCGACGCCGGTTCAGGTGTCATGATCAAGACCGAGCAGGCCATCAAGGATTACGACCTGACCGGGTATCAACTCAAGGCCAGTTCCGGCGCCGGTATGATTGCCGAGCTGACCCGTGCCGAGAAGAAAAAAGAATCCATCGCTGTCACCGGTTGGGTGCCGCACTGGATGTTCGCCAAGTGGAAACTGCGCTTCCTGGAAGACCCGAAAGGCGTTTACGGCGCGGCTGAAACCGTGAACAGCATCGGCAGCAAGGAGCTGGACACCAAGGCGCCGGAAGTGGTCGCGTTCCTGAAGAAGTTCCAGTGGAACTCGAAAGACGAAATCGGCGAGGTCATGCTGGCGATTCAGGAAGGCGCCAAGCCGGACGTCGCTGCCAAGGATTGGGTTGCCAAGCACCCGGATCGCGTGGCGGAGTGGATCAAGTAATCGACTTGGTCTGACTGTTCCGAAAGCCGCATGACTGTCTGTCATGCGGTTTTTTTGTGCCCGAAATTCCTGGATTCCCCACAATCCCCTTGTGGGAGCGAGCTTGCTCGCGATAGCGGTACATCTGCTTGCATCCATGTTGAATGTAGCGCCTCCATCGCGAGCAAGCTCGCTCCCACAGGAGGGCAATTGTGAAAGTGTGCGGGAAACCGGCAGCACCGTCATGTCGTTCTAATACTAAGGTCGTCTGGAACCTGGCCTTCAGCCGCATAGAGTAGAGCTGTTCCAATTAAATCTGTGCTGCGAGGATAAAAACAATGAACGACAGCATTTACCTCTCGATTCAAAACAGCCCGCGCTTCAAGGAGCTGGTGAGAAAAAGAGAAAAGTTCGCCTGGATTCTCTCGGCGATCATGCTTGGGTTGTATTCAGGCTTCATTCTTCTGATTGCCTACGGGCCGCATGTTCTCGGGGCCAAGATTTCGCCCGAGTCCACCATTACCTGGGGTATCCCCATAGGTGTCGGCCTGATCGTCTCGGCCTTCATCCTGACCGGTATCTACGTGCGACGCGCCAACGGTGAGTTCGACGATCTGAACAATGCGATTCTCAAGGAGGCTCAGCAATGATCCGGCGTCTAATGGCTCTGTTGAGCATCGCAGCTTTCGCACCGGGGGCCTGGGCGGCTGAAGCCCTGACCGGTGCCGTGCAGAAGCAACCGCTTAACGTTTCGGCCATTGTCATGTTCGTGGCTTTCGTTGGCGCGACCTTGTGCATTACCTACTGGGCGTCCAAGCGCAACAACTCGGCAGCCGACTACTATGCTGCGGGCGGGCGGATCACCGGTTTCCAGAACGGCCTGGCGATTGCCGGTGACTACATGTCGGCGGCGTCCTTCCTGGGGATTTCCGCGCTGGTGTTCACGTCTGGCTACGACGGTCTGATCTACTCCATCGGCTTTTTGGTCGGCTGGCCGATCATTCTGTTCCTGATCGCCGAGCGCCTGCGTAACCTGGGTAAATACACCTTTGCCGACGTGGCGTCCTACCGCCTGGGGCAAACCCAGATCCGCACCTTGTCTGCCAGCGGCTCGCTGGTCGTGGTGGCGTTCTACCTGATCGCGCAGATGGTGGGTGCCGGTAAGCTGATCCAGCTGCTGTTCGGCCTGGATTATCACGTTGCGGTGATTCTGGTCGGTATCCTGATGTGCCTCTACGTGCTGTTCGGCGGCATGCTGGCCACTACCTGGGTACAGATCATCAAGGCGGTGCTGTTGCTGTCGGGCGCTTCGTTCATGGCGCTGATGGTCATGAAGCACGTCAACTTCGACTTCAACATGCTGTTCTCCGAGGCGGTCAAGGTTCACGCCAAGGGTGAAGCGATCATGAGACCTGGTGGCCTGGTCAAGGATCCGATCTCGGCGTTCTCCCTGGGTCTGGCGCTGATGTTCGGTACCGCTGGCCTGCCGCACATTCTGATGCGCTTCTTCACCGTAAGTGACGCCAAGGAAGCTCGCAAGAGCGTGCTGTACGCCACTGGCTTCATCGGTTACTTCTACATCCTGACCTTCATCATCGGCTTCGGCGCGATCCTGCTGGTCAGCACCAACCCGGCCTTCAAGGACGCGGCAGGTGCCTTGCTGGGTGGCAACAACATGGCGGCGGTGCACCTGGCTGACGCGGTGGGTGGCAGCATCTTCCTGGGCTTCATCTCGGCCGTAGCCTTTGCCACCATCCTGGCGGTAGTGGCGGGTCTGACCCTGGCCGGTGCCTCGGCGGTGTCCCATGACCTGTATGCCAGTGTCGTCAAGAAAGGCAAAGCCAACGAGAAGGATGAGATCCGCGTGTCGAAGATCACCACCATCGCCCTGGCGGTGCTGGCGATCGGCCTGGGCATCCTGTTCGAGAAGCAGAACATCGCGTTCATGGTGGGCCTGGCGTTCTCCATCGCGGCAAGCTGCAACTTCCCGGTACTGCTGCTCTCGATGTACTGGAAGAAACTGACCACCCGTGGCGCCATGATCGGCGGCTGGCTGGGCCTGGTCAGTGCGGTGGGCCTGATGGTGCTCGGTCCGACCATCTGGGTGCAGATCCTGGGGCACGAGAAGGCGATCTTCCCGTATGAATACCCTGCGCTGTTCTCGATGGCCATTGCCTTCGTCGGCATCTGGTTCTTCTCCGTCACCGACAAGTCGGCTGAAGGCGTGAACGAGCGTGCACTGTTCTTCCCGCAGTTTGTGCGTTCGCAGACTGGCCTGGGGGCGAGTGGGGCGGTTAATCACTAAAGTAGCGGCAAGCTGCAAGGTGAAAGCTTCAAGTTAAAGCGTTGTGTTTGAAGAAATACCCCGGTCGAGAGGCTGGGGTATTTTTTGTGCCGGGTTGAAGGATGGCAGGGCTGCCGTCATCGCGAGCAAGCTCGCTCCCACAGGGGATTTTCAGTGAGTACAGGTTCTGTGTTCACAACAGGTCAACTGTGGGAGCGAGCTTGCTCGCGATGACGTCGGACCGGTCAATGCCGCTTCTGGATCAGATGAAAAGAGGCACAAACAAAACAGCCCCTGCTCTTATATAAGAAGCAGGGGCTGTTTCGGTGCAGCTCAAGACCTCATTGCAAGGCAGGTCTTACTTGCGGTCTTCCAGCTGGGTGATGTCACGCGACTCGTAGCCGGTGTACAACTGGCGCGGGCGGCCGATCTTGTACGGGCTGGAGAGCATTTCCTTCCAGTGGGAGATCCAGCCCACGGTCCGCGCCAGGGCGAAGATCACGGTGAACATGCTGGTTGGAATGCCGATCGCCTTGAGGATGATCCCCGAGTAGCGGGTACAGCGAGCGTTCGATGAAGTACGGGTCGGTCAGGGCGATCTCTTCCAGGCGCATGGCCAGTTCGAGTTGCGGATCGTTCTTGATCCCCAGTTCCTTGAGCACTTCGTCGCAGGTCTGCTTCATGACGGTGGCGCGCGGGTCGCGGTTCTTGTAGACCCGGTGACCGAAGCCCATCAGCTTGAACGGATCGTTCTTGTCCTTGGCCTTGGCGATGAACTTGTCGATGTTCGAGACATCGCCGATTTCATCGAGCATGGTCAATACCGCTTCGTTGGCACCGCCGTGGGCTGGGCCCCAGAGTGCGGCGATACCGGCGGCGATACAGGCGAACGGGTTGGCACCCGAGGAGCCGGCCAGGCGCACGGTGGACGTGGAGGCGTTCTGCTCGTGGTCGGCGTGGAGGATGAAGATCCGGTCCATGGCCTTGGCGAGCACCGGGCTGATCGGTTTGATCTCGCACGGGGTGTTGAACATCATATGCAGGAAGTTTTCTGCATAAGTCAGGTCATTGCGCGGGTACATCATGGGCTGGCCCATGGAGTACTTGTAGACCATGGCTGCCAGGGTCGGCATCTTGGCCACCAGGCGGATCGCGGAGATTTCGCGATGCTGGGGGTTATTGATGTCCAGGGAGTCGTGGTAGAAGGCCGAGAGGGCGCCGACAACGCCGCACATGACGGCCATCGGGTGGGCATCGCGACGGAAGCCGTTGAAGAAGGTCTTCAACTGTTCGTGAACCATGGTGTGGTTCTTCACGGTGCTGACGAACTGGGCCTTTTGCTCTGCGGTTGGCAGCTCGCCGTTGAGCAGCAGGTAGCAGGTTTCCAGGTAGTCCGACTTTTCAGCCAGTTGTTCGATCGGGTAGCCGCGGTGCAGCAGGATGCCGTTGTCGCCGTCGATATAGGTGATTTTCGACTCGCACGAAGCGGTCGACATGAAACCCGGGTCAAAGGTGAAACGGCCCGTGGCCGTCAGGCCCCGTACGTCGATTACATCGGGACCAACGGTGCCGGTTAAAATGGGCAGCTCGACGGGGGCTGCGCCCTCGATGATCAACTGCGCTTTTTTGTCAGCCATGTGGCCT
>LNAP01000471.1_pt1 | contig 55362 bp, 55 predicted proteins | sample 602601 | NCBI WGS metagenome assembly LNAP01 (sample SAMN02440304, study PRJNA202911) | soil metagenome | biome: Subtropical and temperate rainforests or woodlands; isolation source: soil samples (1 kg each in a 20% v/v slurry with milli Q water) were... ...
TTGAGCCCCGCAAGCTACGACAAGCACCGCTTGTCGGCGGGGCGAGTTGTGCGAACGCGCCATTTCCGTTCAGTGTCCGGGAAGCCCCGCCAGGGGCCGCCCGCGCGAAGCCACGCCTGTCCACCCCGCCAGCGACGCGACGTGTTTAAAGCAGAAAGCCCTAAAGCAGAAAACCGCAACGTGTTTAAAGCAGAAAACCTAAAGCAGAAAACCGCAACGTGTTTAAAGCAGAAAAGCACAAAGCCGAACATGCTCATGTCCGGCTCTGTAGCCTGCGCCCGGATCAAGCGTTTTCAGACCACCTTGCAGTGCCTCTGTATGCACGTGTCCAGAACCTCTTCGCCCGGCTTGTTCCACCAGTTTTCCGAGAAAATCTCCACCTCGCTATAGCCACTGAAGCCGGCGTCCTCCATCCATTGCCGAGCTTTCTTCAGCTCGACAACGCCATCGCCCATCATGCCCCGGTCATTCAGCAAATCTCGGGTTGGCGTCAACCAATCGCATACATGGTAGGCCAGCAAGCGTTTCTTGCCTGCTCGCGCGATTTGCTGTTCGAGTTTGGGGTCCCACCAGATATGATAAATATCGGCGGCAACGCCTAGCATGCCCGACTGTTCCGGATCGAGTTCGTCGCAGATATCCAGTGCATGCTCCAGCGTATTAATGCAGGCGCGCTCAGCCGCTTGCATCGGGTGTAGCGGCTCGATCGCCAGCGGCATGCCCACTTCGCGCGCGTAGTCCAGCGATGCGGCAATGCCATCGCGCACTTCAGCCCTGGCGCGGGCAATGTCGGTGTAATAAGGCTTGCCATCCAGCGCGCCAGGCAGGGCGCCTACCACCAGCACCACGCAGGGCGCGTTCAGCGTTTTCGCCTCGTCGATGGCGCGCCGGTTGTCGTCCAGTGCGGCTTGCCTGCCCGCCGCATCAGCCGCCGGAAAAAAGCCGCCCCGGCAGTAACCCGACAGCTCGATGCCCGTATCTTGAAGCTGGCGCGCCACTTTTTGCAAGCCTACCGCCGCCACCTGATCACGCCACGGGCTGATTGCGCGAATCTCGCGTTGGGCGCACTCGTTAATGATGCGATCAAGCGACCATTGTTTGCGCACCGTTGCCGTATTGATCGATAGCCAGCGATGGTCTTTGGAAAAATCACGCATGATGCATCCTTTAGTTATTGACGCCGTGCAGGGCAAGCAAGGTTTTCATGCGCTCCACCGCCAGTTCGGGGTGCTCGAACAGATTTGCGGCATCGGCCAGGCGGAATAGTTCGGCCAGGTGTTGCAGTGAACGTGTACTTTGCTGACCGCCTACCATCGTAAAGTGGCTTTGATGGCCATTGAGCCAGGCCATGAATACCACGCCGGTCTTATAAAAGCGCGTGGGCGCGGCAAAGATGTGGCGCGACAGCGGAACCGTAGGCCCCAGAATGGCGTGGAAGCGCTCAAGATTGCCTTGCGCCAGTTCGCCCAGTGCGGCGCTGGCCGCGGGGGCAATCGCATCGAAAATGCCCAGCAGCGCATCGCTTTGGCCATGTACTTGTGCGGTGCCTGCGCCGTCGCCGGCGATCAGTTCGGCGTAGTTGAAATCGTCGCCCGTATACATGCGCACGCTGGCCGGAAGACGGCGGCGCATGGCGATTTCCTTGTCTTTGTCCAGCAGCGAAATCTTGATGCCGTCGACCTTGTCGGCATGCGCCACGATAATGCCCAAGGCCGTATCCATGGCCCGGTCGATCTCGTCGCTGCCCCAATAGCCTTTCAGTTCCGGGTCGAACATATCGCCCAGCCAGTGCAGCACAACCGGCTGCTTGGCCTGGCTAAGAATACGGTCGTACACGCGCTCGTAGTCGGCGGGGCTTTGCGCTACACGCGCCAGCGCGCGGCTGGCCATGATGATCAGCTTGCCGCCCAGGGCTTCGATAGCCGCCATTTGTTCTTCGTAAGCGGCAATGACCTGGTCGATCGATTTTACTTCGCCAAGGACCAAGTGATCGGTGCCGCAGCCCGACGCCACCAAGGCGCCCGGCACGTCGCGCGCCGCATCGAGTGAACGTCGTATGAGTTCGAGCGAGGTGGGCCAGTCCAGCCCCATGCCGCGCTGCGCCGTATCCATGGCTTCGGCGACCCCCAGGCCGAGCGACCATAAATGCTGGCGGTATCCGATGGTGGCATCCCAGTCGATGGCGCATGCCAGCCACGGATCGACGGCGGCCAGCGGGTCGGCCACCACGTGAGCGGCCGAATAGGCGATACGATTGAACTTCGTGCCAGGTGCCGGCTTGACCGGCACACTGCCTTGCAGCGCATAGGCCTGCAATTGACCCGACGCAACGGGTAGATTAAGTGTCAGTGCCATGAGTTCCTTCCTTTAAATAGCCAAGTTGGGTACGTCAACCCAACGGCGTTCTTTCCAGCTGTCGAGCGCCGCTTCGACCAATTGCACGCCCTTGGCGCCTTCTTCCAGCGTCCAGACATACGGCTGGTCTTCGACGACATGGCGAATGAAGGATTCCCACTGAATCTTGAAGGCGTTGTCGTAGGTTTCGGTGTCGGGCACGTCTTGCCATTGATCCAGGAAGGGCATTTTCTGCTTTTCATCGGGGTTCCACGTGGGGCGTGGCGTGGCAATGCGCGCCTGGGCGCGGCAATCGGTGAGCCCGGCGACGGCCGATCCGTGGGTGCCGTCGACATGGAAGGTGACCAGGTCGTCGCGGCGCACCCGCGTGGTCCAGGAGCTGTTCACTTGGGCGATCACAGGCTCGCCGTTATGGCCGGTCAGTTCGAAAGTGGCATAGGCCGCGTCGTCGGCCGTGGCTTCGTAGGGCTGGTTGGCTTCGTCCCAGCGCTGGGGAATATGCGTGGCGCCCAGGCATGAGACGGTCTGGACTTTGCCGAATATATTGTCCAGCACATAACGCCAGTGGCAGACCATGTCCAAAATCATGCCGCCGCCATCTTCCTTACGGTAATTCCACGAGGGGCGCTGTATGGGTTGCAGATCGCCTTCGAATACCCAGTAGCCGAATTCGATGCGCACCGACAGCATGCGGCCGAAAAAGCCTGAGCGGCGCAGCATGTCGAGCTTGCGCAGGCCCGGCAGGAACAACTTGTCTTGAACCACGCCGTTTTTAAGGCCCGAGGCTTGCGCCAGGCGGCAGACTTCGACCGCTTCGTTTAGGTTCGTGGCGATGGGTTTTTCGCAGTACACATGCTTGCCGGCGCGAATGGCCTGGGCCAGCAACTGGGGTCGCATCTGGGTCGTGCCCGCATCGAAGAAAACGGTATCGTCGGGGTTGGCCAGGGCTTGAGCCAAGTCGGTGCCCCAGCGCTCGATGTTGTGCGTTTTGGCCAGCGCTTCGATTTTCTCGGCGTTTCGGCCGATAAGAATCGGGTCGGGCATGACTTTGTCGCCATTGCTGAGCGTCACGCCGCCTTGCTGGCGAATGGCGACGATGGAGCGGATCAAGTGTTGGTTCATGCCCATGCGGCCGGTAACACCGTGCATGATGATGCCGAGTCGTTGTGTAGTCATGGCGTGGTCCTTTTTTTAGTAAGTGGAACGCATTGCGTCCCAGGAAATGCCGGCCCCCGGGGTTGCCGTTGCAAAACCAGGGCAGTCAAGTGAAGTCAGGTCAATGAAACCGTGGCGGATGGACAGCCGCGCCGCGCCATCGGAGTGCTCGTAGAGCGAGGGGTGGAGCGTTTGGAAACGTAGCTGTTCTTCGGCGGGCAGGGCGTGCATGCCATTGACGTAGTGATGGCCGTTGCGCTCGACGTGTGTCAGGCCCAGCCAGCCGACCAGCGCCAGGTCCTGCTGCACGCCTATGCCGGCCTGCATGGTCAGGTCTTCGCCAGATTGAAAGAAAGGGATGCCTTCGGCAATCGTCCACAGTGCGCAGCGCGCCGCATTAATGACGGATTTGTAAACCCCTTTGCAGCTTTTGCTGGAAACGCCGGTATAGCCGATGCCATGCGCTTGCCTGAACGAATCCAGGGTGGCGTCGGATTCATCGATGAGCAGCGGAATGCGTTTGGCGATGGATTTGACGTCGGCGTTCAGGGCGTGGCTGCGCGGCAGCGGTTGTTCGATGAAGGCCAGCTTCTTGTGCAGTCCGGCCAACGCAGGAGTCGCTTCAAAATCATCGAAAAACTCGCTAAAGGCTTGTATGTCGGCGTATTGCTCATTGCCGTCGAAGGTGATCAGGTCGGCGCGGTGGTCGATGAGGCGAGCGATCTGTTCAAGGCGGGCCAGATCGGTCTGGCTATTGCCGGAAAGTTTGATTTTGAAGTGGCGGTGTCCGTAACGTTCAATGGCGTCGGCCAAGGTGGCGGGCAGGCCGTCTTGCGGGGCATCGCCAGGCCGGGTGAGCAATGCATCGGTCAGGCCCACGGTGTGTCGCGCTGCAATTTGGCGGCGTTCGGCGCTTCGCTTGCCGCAGCGCTCCATGAAGCCGCTCATGTCGAAGTGCGCCAGGTCGTTGGTAATGGCGTTATTGAGCAGGTTGATGCCGGGCAGATTGCGTGACATGGCCTGGGCAAAGCTCACGCCGGACTTAAGGCAAAGGGCATCGAGCACGGCGCGATCGATCAGCGCCGGGCCGTAACTGGCGGCCAGCGGGTTAAAGCCTGCTTTTTCGGCCGCAGCCAGCCCCGACTGATAGTGGTCCGAGAAGTGTTCCCAGGCGGTGCGCGGCTGGCGGTTTGCCGTATAGGCATCGCGGGCAAGCAGCAGTGCGGTGCGCAGTTGCTGGATGTTATCGTCGTTGGACAGCGCGGGGTTTTTGTCGAACCACTTGGGGACCATCATTTCGGCGGCGCAGCCTTCGGCGACGGACCCGTCGTTAAAGCGAATGCGTGCCCGCACGTAAACCTGAGGACAGGATGTAAGGGTGGCCATGCCAAAACCAAAGGGCAGGCGCAGCGTGATGTCGCGTTCAGAATAGCGCAACTCGTCGATGACAAAGCGCGGAGATTCCAGGCTCATGGTTTGCACCTGCGATAAGTATGGCGGGCCCGATCAGTGATCGAGCGTGCCTTCAGAGTAAAAATGCGCACGGATTTTTTTGGCGTATGCGGAGAATTCCGGCGAGCCCATCATGTCGAGGCTGCGCTCACGCGGCAGGTCGATGTCGTAAATGGCGGCGATCGAGCCCGGGCGTTCGCTCATGACGATGACGCGGTTCGATAGGAAAATGGCTTCGGAAATGCTGTGCGTAATCAACATCACTGTTTTTTGAGATTGGTCCCAAATACGGCGCAGTTCCAGATTCATTTTTTCGCGGGTCATGGCGTCGAGCGCGCCGAAGGGCTCGTCCATCAGCAGCACCGTCGGGTCGTGCAGCAGTGCGCGGCAAATCGATGCGCGTTGCTGCATGCCGCCTGAAAGCTGCCACGGGTATTTTTCTTCGAAGCCGGCCAGGCCCGCCATTTTTATGAGCTCAAGCGCTTTTTGGCGCGCCGGTCCCATGGGCATGCGGCGCATTTCCGCCTGCAGCAGGATGTTGTCGAGCACGCTGCGCCAGGCCAGCAGCACAGCGCTTTGGAACACGATGCCCACGTCTTTTTGCGGCCCGACGATGGGGCGGCCTGATAGCGTCAGCTTGCCGGACGTAATGGGCAGCAAGCCTGCCACCATTTTCAGCAAGGTGCTTTTGCCGCAGCCCGACGGCCCCACCACGGAAATGAACTCGCCAGTGCGTATTTGAAAGTCCAGAGGCTTCAGGGATTCGACATCGCCGTCACGCGTTTTATAGGTCTTGGTGACGCCGAGCGCTTCAATGAGTACATCATTGGGCATAGTGGATTAACCGTAAAAAAGCAATAAAGTAGAGGGCGACCGCGATCGCGGTCGCCTTTGAAAACTAACCGGGCGCAGCCGGCTTATTTGGCAGGCAGGTAGTCTAGCGTGACGTAGTCTTGCGCTTTGCCGCGTGTTTTAGGGTCTATACCGCCGTATTCGACCAGCAGGTCGAGCGATTTTTCGACGTTATCCATGCCGACGCGAAACGGTGGCTGGCCTTCGGTTTCCTTGGTGTGATAGAGCGCAATACTTTGCTTGAGCCCCACCAGCAGAGTGTCGCGCACGCCGGCTTTAGGCTTGGCTTTGAGCATGGCGTCGACGGCGGCGCCCGGGTCTTTTTCAGCGGCTTCGATGGTGCGGGTCGAGGCGCGCATGAAGCGTTTGACCAGGTCGGGGTTTTCGGCCAGCCAGTCTTTATTGACAATGATGCCGGAGCTGATCTGGTTTACGCCGGAGTCGGCAAAACGAAGCGGCAGTACTTCCTTGCCCGTTGCGTCTTGCAGCTTGATGGCCTGGTCCATGACATAGCCCAGCAGCGCATCGGCCTGACCATTCATGACGGCATTAAGCTTGGTTTGCGCATCGCCCGAAACGATCTTGATTTGGCTTGGGTCGATTTTGTTGGCTTTAAGATAAACCGGCCACATCTGGGACATGGAGTCGCCCGGGGTGGTGGCCACGATTTTACCGATCAGGTCCTGGGGCTTGGTGATGTTTTTGTCTTTGAAGGCCATGACCGACATGGGGCTGAGCTGAAACAGCACGCCCGTGGAAATGAGCGGCGCGCCTTTGGCGGCGGCCTTGATCATGGTGGTGACGTCGATGTAGCCGAAGGTGACTGATTTGGCGGCCACAGCCTGGGCAGTGACGGCCGAGCCGCGGCCTTCCTGGATTTCAAGGTCGATGCCTTCGTCGGCGTAGTAGCCCAGCTCTTTGCCCAGGAAGAAGGGCGCATGCTCGCTATAGAGATACCAGTTGAGCATGAGGGTGACTTTGTCCTTGGGCTTTTCTTGCGCCTGCGCGGGGGCAAGCGTCATGGCAAAGGCGGTCGCGGCACCGGTAAACCAGGCGGTAAGTACTTTTTTATTCATGACTGTCTCCTGAGTATTGATGGTTTTTTAGGTTATTGCAGACGTTAAAAGACCTGACGCTGGGAAGCGTGCCAGGGAATCATCAGGCGTTCGACGAGGTCGACCACCATGAATAACAAGACGCCAATGGTGGAGAGAATCACCAGTCCGGCGAACATGAGAGGCAAGTCGAAGTTGCCGTTGGCCACTTGCAATACATACCCGATACCTGAATTAGAGCCGACGAATTCGCCCACCACCGCGCCGACTACGGCCAGGGTGATGGATACCTTCAGACCGCTGAACATGGCCGGCAGCGCTTGAGGCAGGCTGATCTTGAAGAACGTTTGCAGACGGCTGGCACCCATGGAGCGCGCCAGGTCGAGCATATCGGGTTCAACGGACTTGAAGCCCATGACGGTGGCGACGACAACCGGGAAAAAGCCCAGCAGGAAGGCGGCAATGATTTTGGGAACCAGGCCGAAGCCGAACCAGACGACAAAGAGCGGGGCGATGGCGACTTTGGGAATGCTTTGCGAGAACACCAAGAGAGGGTAGACATACGATTCGACCGTACGCGAGTAGGCAATGACCATGGCCATGGGGATGCCGACGACGATGGAAAGCAGGAAGCCCGCCACCGTTGCCTGCGTGGTGGCGTAGCTTTCTTTGAGGAGCAGGGGCCATTGCTGAACGAGTTGCTCGACCACCTTGCCCGGCGGGGGAATAAGGTAGGCCGGGATGCCAAACAGACGTATGGTCAGATCCCATAGCACCAGCAAGATCAAAATAAGGATAAAGGGCCTTAATGCTGGTGAGAGCATTATTTTTTGCAGCATTGGAGCAGTCTCCTGGATGGTGAACGGCTGTTCGTCTTTAACCGACTGGTTAATTATGAATAGCCGCTCGCAATGCTGTCAATACTGTCTAGGGAAAACCCCGGTAAGGTTTTACGGCCCTGATTTTTTGTCTGATTCTTATAAAATAGCGTAGCCCAGAACCAGGTCGGTAATGTGCGAAAGACGCTCTGCCAAAGCCTTGGGCATCAGCAGGTTGCGCCCGAAAATAGCGGACAGCGTGTAGTTGTTCGACAGATAGAAAAAGCACAGCGAGGCAATGGAAATATAAAGCTGGACGGGATCGATTCCCGCTCGGAATATGCCTTGGCGGCGGCCTCGTTCAAGCACGGTGTCGAGCATTTGAATCAAGGGGGAGTTCATCTCCAGGATTTTTTTCGATTCTTTTAAGTGGCTGGCTCGTAACAGATTTTCGCTTCCAAGCAACGAGATGAACTCGGGGTGATCGACGTGGTAATTCCAGGTGAACGACACCAACTGTCGAAGTGCGTCAACGGGGTCGAGCATGTCAAGGTGCAGCATCTGCTCGGCGGCTCGAATGTCGCCGTAGGTGCTTTCCAGGACGGTCAGGAACAAGTCGTCTTTGTTACCGTAATAGTAGTAAAGGAGTCGTTTGTTGATGCCCGCGCGCTGAGCGATCCGGTCGACTCGGCCGCCGGCAAAACCGTGTTCGGCGAACTCGTCCCGAGCGGCTTTTAAAATGGCAGCTTGAGTGCGTTCGGCATCGCGCGAGGCAGGAATAGGGGTAGCGGATTTGCTGGCTGTCATGCCGTAATTTTAACTGGTTGGTGAATTAGATCAAGTATTCTGTGGTGGATGGAATACCCGTTGCGTGGAGCGATACAAAGCGCTGAAGCGGTGCATTAACCCCCGGGGACTTCTGCATCGGCCCCAGGCTGATGCAAGGCTAGACTTGCTGCACCGCGGCGGCCAAGGCGGCAGCCGCATCCAGGATGCCGGCGCGGGTAATATCAAGATGTGTGACGGCGCGCATTCGGTATGCGCTTTCCTGGCCGACGCGAATACCTTCGGCGAGCAGGCGCCGGGCGATTTGCGCCGATGTCAGGCCAGTGGCCTGGACATCGAAAAAAACCAGGTTGGTTTGAACTGCAGCAGGGTCAAGACCGATTCCTGGAATTTGCGCGATAAGACGGGCCAGCAACGCTGCGTTGGCATGGTCTTCGCCAAGGCGTTCAATATTATTTTCGAGCGCATAGATTCCCGCAGCGGCGAGCATGCCGGACTGGCGCATGGCGCCGCCAAGCCGGTGCTTCCAGATCCATGCCTGCTCAATGAAGTCCGCCGACCCGGCGAGCACCGCGCCAACCGGGCAGCCCAATCCTTTGGACAAGTCCAGCCAGACGCTGTCGCATGGGGCGGCATAACTTTTGGCGCTAATTCCGCTAGCTACCGATGCGTTGAAAATGCGTGCGCCGTCCATATGCAGCGCTAATCCGCGGTCGTGGACGGCATCGGCCACGGCGTGAATGGTTTCCAGCGGCCAAATGGTGCCCCCTCCCCGATTCGCGGTTTGTTCAACGACGGCTAGCCGGCTGCGAGGGGCGTTTCGCTTGGGTGCGCGGATCGCTTCGACCACCTGGTCTGCGGTGTAGATGCCGTGCTGTCCGCGCAACGGCCGAATCATGGCGCCGGCCAGGGCAGCGGCCCCCGCGCCTTCGGAGCCGACCAGGTGAGATAGTTCATCGGTCAGGATTTCGTCGCCAGGGCGGCAATGCACCAAGATGGCGATCTGGTTGCACATGACGCCGGAGGGCAGGAAAATCGCGCTTTCCTTGCCCAGTATTTCGGCGGCCATCTTGCACAGCGTGTTGGTGCTGGGATCTTCGCCGCGTTGTTCGTCGCCGACTTCAGCCTGCGCGATCGCGTTGCGCATTGCGACACTCGGTTGCGTGACGGTGTCGCTGACCAGATCAATACGAATTTTCTTTGGAGCCATCGGAAGGTTGTCCTGTGCGTGAGTGCTATTTGTTTTATTCGCTGTGTGTAATAAGTGTAGCCGCAGCCTGTTGTGCCCGGCGGCTTGGGCTTGAAAAAATCGTATAACGCTGAAATTGGCTTGTTTCGGGTATTTGACGCATACTCAAGGGCGACCTGTACTGTGAGGCTTTTGACATGTTGCCTTCAATGACGATGCCCGGCTATGAAACCAAGCTGGAGCGTGTCGCCATCGCCGGCGTTAATGATTTAGTTATCCGTTCATTGCTCGATCATCAGCAATTCCATGATCCGACCGGCGCCGCCCAGCGCCTGGGAATTTGTTCCGCGTCGTGGCCGCTGTTTGGGCTTTTATGGCCTTCTGGCATCCAGTTGGCCGCTCAATTGGCCTTGCGGCCTGTTTGCGCCAACGAGCGCATATTGGAGATCGGTTGCGGCCTGGGATTGGGCAGCCTGGTGGCTCATCGACGCGGAGCCCGTGTTACCGCCAGCGACTGTCACCCGCTTGCGCAAGCCTTTCTCGATAAAAATGTCGTGCTCAACGGTATGTCTCCACTTAAATACCGGCATGGTCAATGGGGTCCGACAGCGCTTGCTCCGCTCGAGGGAGTGGCGCTTTCCGCGCGGTATGACTTGATTGTGGGGAGCGACTTGCTGTACGAGCGCGACATGCCCGAGGAGCTCGCGCGTTTTATCGATGGGCACGCCTTGCCCGATGCCGAGGTCTGGATGGTGGATCCTAATAGGGGGCATCGCACTGCCTTTAATCGCCGTATGGCCTCCTATGGTTTTGATCTGGCGCGCGATAAATGCCTGGGACGGCAAGCGAAGCTAGCGGGTGACGATTACAAAGGTCGCTTGCTGGTTTACCGGCGGCGCGGTTTTGCCGATTAACCGAAGCTGCATTATTCTTGAACCCAGACTGGAAATTCAAAATAAGACAAAAGGGAGAGCCTAAATGAGCGTGGCGTTTATGAAGTTGGTTGAGCAGCGCAGTGCCGAGGCGCTGGCGTCGGGGGCGTTGCAGCCTATCAGGGCACAGGAAACGAAAATAGACGACCAGGGGCTGCCGTTCAGGGTGCGCTGGGTGTCGTCGCTTTCGGCCAAGGACTCGGCTAAAACAACCATGCCGGGCGGGCCGCGGGACCCCGATTTCAATCCGTTTTTGGCGCCTGAGCCAGCTCTGACCATTGGGCCGATCGGTACGCAACACGTGGCAATCTTGAATAAATTTCCCATTTGCCAATACCACCTGGTGCTGGCGCGGCGTGAATTCGAAGAGCAGTTGCTGCCGCTGACGCGGGAAGACTTCATGGCAATGACCGTGATCATGTCCCAGTCGGGCGGCCTGGGCTTTTATAACGGTGGGACGGCGGCAGGCGCCAGCCAGCGTCACAAGCATGTGCAGTGGATACCCGATGCGCCGGACAATGCCAACCTGCAGTTTCTAACCCAAGGTTTGCCCGACGGTTTGCAGGAACTGGCTGTGGCGGTTCATCCCAAGCTACCGATCCGGCATGCCTTTGTGAAAGCGCTATGCGGGCCGGGGACGCCCGCCGAGGACTCGGCAATCAGCCTGCACCGGGCCTTTGTTGTGGCTTGCGAGGCGCTGGGTATGGTCGAGGACAAAGTGGGGTTATTGCCGCCCTTCAATATGTTGACGGAGAACGGCTGGTTGCTGATTGTGCCGCGCAGCCACGAGTATGCGCATGATGTGTCGGTGAACGCATTGTCGTACGGCGGTACGCTGTATGTGCGCCATCCCGAGCAGGTCGAATCTATACGCCAGACGGGGCCATTAAGCGTGCTGGTTCAGGCCGCTTATTCTTGATGTAACGATGGATGCGCTGGGGTTAAAGCCGCAGCGCTGGCGCGATCGCGCGCTTTCTCATCGATGCCAATAGAGGGCGCTCAGAAGAGGCTCTACACCATTTCCCTTACGACGAACGGCCCCTCGTTCATCCTGTCTAAAACTGGCAATATTTGTTACGCATGGGCTGAGCGTTCCGGCGGAGTCAACAGTATCGTGTCCGATTAATAATAAATAATAGTACCAAAGTGGCGGAGTACACGATATGGCCAAAATTATTGGGTATTTAATTTATATAAGAAGAAGCTTATTATTTTCTTTTTTGGCTTTTTGTTTTTTTGTTATTTTTCTTACTGTTTTGTCTGGAAATAATTTCATTGATATTTTTTATAATTATTTTGAAAAAAGTAATTATTTGTTTTTGACGGTTTCTTTTTTTTATAATTTTATTTTACTTTGTGTTTTATTTTTTCTGGTAAGGCACATTTATTTTTTCTCTTTTTTATTTTCGTTTTTTGTTTTTTCTAATTACCTATCGTATAAGACTTTTGGTTCTATATTGACTTTTGATGTTGTGTCGATTTCTTTGTCTGAAATTGGACGTGCTAACGATTTTTTCGATTCGTATTTTTCATTTGAATTGTTTTTTCCTTTATTAGGGTTTCTTGTTGCTTCTTTTTTTTTAAAGAAAATTGCAGATTTAAATATAGGGTATTTTAAAATATCTAATAAATTAACTATTTTTATTTCTATTTGTCTTTTATTTTTATCTTTATGTTCTGGGTACTTTTTTGAGGCGAGGACTAAAGGCAGCTTTAATTTTTATATCGATCCGTTTCGTACTATATCAAAAATAATTTATACCGTTAATAATGGCGTAAATTATAAAAAAAGAATGGATTTAAACGAATTTCCTGAAAATAAATCTGCCGTAAAGAATATTTTGTTGATAATTGATGAAAGTATTGCTTATGGCCATTTGAGTATAAATGGCTACGATAGAGCAACGACTCCGTATTTGGCTTCCATCAAGAACGAATATTACAGTATGGGAAAATCTCTGTCTTCGTTTAATTGTTCAGCTTCTTCAAATTTCGTTTTAACCACAGGAATTCGGCCACAGGATATTCCAGATCCTCATGGGCTGCATACCCTTTCGCAACCAAGCTTATTTTCTTTTGCAAAGAAATCGGGTTTTAAGACTGCTTACTTTTCTGCTCAAACCCCGGAGGGGAAATTTCAGAATTATATGAGCAAGTATGATCTTGAACAGATAGATTTTTTTTACAGCAATAATTTGGAAAGTAGCTTTAATGACTATAATATGATTGAAGCTTGGGGCAGGTTTATTACGGAAAATGAAAATACATTTTCCATAATGGTTAAGCAGGGAGCTCATTTTCCTTGGAAATCAAATAAATACGAAGGAAGGCCGTTTGAGGCAGTTCTTCCTGACGGGGAACCGCTCTCTTTGAGCAGAAAGTCGGAAGCCATTAACTCCTATGATAATTTGATTGTCTGGGGAGTCGATAAGTTTATGGAGAAACTAATTCCAATGCTTTCTAAAGAAAAAGATTTTGTAATTTATACTTCTGATCACGGACAGAATATCTTCGATAATGAACAGGTCTCTGCAACACATTGTACGTTCTCCGGGATAGTTCCACCAGAACAAGGGTATGTGCCAATTTTAATTTTTGGTTCTAACGAAGTGAAAGTTAGTAGTGGGGCCGGATTTTATAGCCACTTTAATATCGTTCCAACGATTAAGCATGTAATGGGTTTCAAGGTTGATATGAACGATACGTTTTTTTCTGACACCCCCCAAAAATATGATTATTTCTTTTCTGGAGGGGTGTTTGATACCGCCCATAAAGTATACGTACCCCAGTAATCAAGACAGCGTATTTTCGTTGTGGGGTAATCGCTATAGGGGCAGCCGGAACGACCGCCCCTATAGTGTTATTCAAGCACCAACTTAGCGTCCGCCACCGCTTTTTTCCAGCGCTGCACTTCTTCGCGTTGGAACTTGGTGAACTCTTCCGGCGTATTGCCAACCACTTCAAAGCCGAGCCCGTTCAACGTGGTAATGACCTTCGGGTCTTTGAGCGTGGTTTGTATGGCTTTGGAGAGGATGTCGATGTTGGCTTTAGGCGTGCCCTTGGGGACGGCAAAACCTTGCCATGAATAGACCACCATATTGTCGATCCCCGCTTCTTTCATCGTGGGCACGTCAGGCAGCTCGGGCACCCGGGCGTTGCCGGTGGTTGCCAGGGCCTTGAGCTTGCCGGCTTTGATGTGGGTCAGGACGGCGCCCATGTTCTGGAATGAAATGTTGACCTGGTCGCCCAACAGGTCGACAATCGCGGCCGCTCCCCCTTTATAGGGCACATCGACACCGGTTGCGCCGGTGCTTTGCCTGAACATCACGGCGGAAAGGTGGTCGGACGAGCCGGTTCCCGACGAGGCGAACGAAAGCCGATCAGGATTTTTCTTGGCGTATTCAACCACGTCGGCGACGGAGTTTACCGGGAAGTTGGGCGCAGCGACCAGGATGTTGGGATTGCGTACGGCCATGCTGACGTAATCGAAATCGTTGGTGGGGCTATAGGCAAGCTTTTTGTACAGCGCTTCGTTGATGGAATACGTGCCGATGGAGCCGACCATCATGGTGTAGCCGTCGGGTTTGGCGCTTTTCAGTACTTGCGCCGCGATAGCGCCATTGGCGCCGGGCTTGTTGTCGACGATAAAGGTCTGGTTTAGAAGCTTGTTCAACCCTGGGGCGATGGTGCGGGCGGTAATGTCGGACGAGCCGCCCGGCACGAAAGGCACCAGCACCGTGACTTGTTTGCTGGGGAAGGTGTCGGCCAGGGCCAGGCCCGATACCGAAAGAATGGTTACGCTGCCTGCGGCAAGTACGAGCTTCTTGAACATGTTGTCTCCTGAATAGGGGAATGATCGATTTGCACACTTCTTTGAGTGCGAGCAGCGACAATAGCATAAGATATAGGATGTCTTACAACTAGGGTTTACCTTTTAATAATATTGACCACGACGCGTTTCACGAGTCAAACGCGATTAACACAGAGACAAAACGAATGAGCCGCGATGTAATTAAAGGATGTGCTTCGCCCCAGAATGTTCGGGATCAAATTTATAAGGTGTTGTGCGCCTGGAACATGCCCGACGAGACGGCCGCAATCACGGCCGAGCTGATGATGCAGACCGATTTGCTGGGAATCGATTCTCACGGCATTTCCATGCTGCCGGCCTACGAAGAAAAAGTAAATTCCAAAGTGCTGAATATCGGTGCGCTTGGCGCCATTGTTCAGGATGGCCCAAGCTACGCGCTGCTTGATGGCCAAGGCGGCCTGGGGCACCCGGTTTCGGCCAAGGCCATGAAAATTGCCATAGAAAAAGCGAAGCAGACCGGACTGGGACTGGTGTGCGTCCGTAATTCCCATCATTTTGGCGCAGCGGGCGTGTATTCGCGCATGGCGACCGAAGAAGGCCTGCTGGCTTTTGTGACCAGCAGCGCCAACGGCATCATCATGGTGCCCACGGGAGCCGCCTTGCCGATGCTGGGCACCAACCCCATTTCGTTTGCCGCTCCCGCTCAAAAAAATGAAGACTTTGTGCTCGATATGGCGACCACGACCGTGGCGGCCAATAAGGTCAAGGTGTACGACTATCTGAACAAGCCCTTGCCTGCCGGTTGGGCCGTCGATGGCGAGGGGCAGCCGGTGCAGGACTCCGCCGTCGCCATGGACTACATCTATGGCCGGCCTGAAGGCGGTTTGACGCCGTTGGGGGGAACGCCGGACATGAGCAGCCATAAGGGCTATGGGCTGGGCATGATGGCGCAAATTCTGGGCGGCACGCTTTCGGGCAGCGCTTTTGCCGCGACGTACGCCAAGACGCGCAAGCCGGGAGCACCGGACGATGTGGGCCATTTCTTCTTTGTGATCAACCCCGATATTTTCAATCCGGCCGGCGCATTCAGCGCCAACCTCGACGCAATGATCGACGCCATGCACGACACGCCGCCGGCCGATCCGTCCGGCAAAGTACTGGTGGCGGGCGATATCGAGGCAGCCAGCAAAATCGAACGAACGAAAAATGGCGTTCCAATCTCGGTCGCGCTGGACAAAAAGCTGACTGAAATCTGTTCGCGCGCCAATACGCCTTATGTGTTGTTCAACCCGTCTTGAAGTCCTTTTTATCAAGCTCGCCATCGTGAAATACCGTTTAATTTCCAAGTGACATCAACATGAAAAATCCTATTCCAAACGCCTTTCGTCAAAAAATCCTTGCTCGTCAAACCCAATTAGGGCTGTGGATGAATATGTCCAGCCATATCACCGCCGAGTTGGCCGGGATGATAGGTTTTGATTGGCTGCTGCTTGACGGCGAGCATTCGCCCAACGAAGTGCCCATGTTTCTGCATCAGTTGCAAGCGTTGAACGACAGCAATAGCGCGGCGGTCGGCCGGCCTCCCGCGAACGACCCGGTCATCATCAAACGGTTTCTGGATATCGGGTTTTATAACTTGTTGATTCCGTTCATCGAGTCGAAGGAAGATGCCGAGCTGGCGGTGGCCGCGACGCGTTACCCGCCTCACGGCATCCGGGGCGTATCGGGTAGCACGCGGGCCAATGGCTTTAGCGCGACCAAAGAATTTTTCGCGGCGGTTAACGACAACATCACCTTGTTGTTGCAAATCGAATCGCAAAAAGGCATCGACGCGGTGGACGAGATTGCCTCGGTGGCGGGCGTAGACGGCATTTTTATCGGGCCGTCGGATCTGGCTGCCGCACTGGGGCATATTGGCGATCCCAACCACCCACAGGTTCAGGAAACCATTAAGTACTTATACGAGCGCAGTACGGCGGCCGGAAAAGCCGTAGGCATACTGGCGCCAGTCAAAGACGATGCGCAGCGCTATCTGGACATGGGCTTTCATTTTGTGGCCGTGGGGGTGGACCTGGCGCTATTCAAGCAGTCGCTGACGGGCCTGCATCAACACTTCCGTCATTACGTGCAAGGGAATTAACCGCGTCATCGCGTACTACGATCATGACCAATATACAGAATCAGCCTTTATATATACGCATCAACGAAAATGACAACGTAGCCATTGTTGTTAATGATGGCGGCCTGAAAGCAGGCGCGCAGTTTGCGTGCGGACTGCAGTTGCGCGAAGCCGTACCCCAAGGACATAAAGTGGCTTTGAAAGCGATCGCATCGGGCCAGCCCATCGTTCGTTACAACGTGACCATCGGCTATGCGCTGGAAGACCTGCCTGAAGGCTCTTGGGTGAACGAGCAGAAGATCCAGATGCCCGATGCGCCGACGCTCGACGACCTGCCTATTGCGACGTACCGCGCGCCAGCGCAAGAAACCCTCGCGGGCTATACCTTCGAGGGGTTTCGCAACGATGATGGCACCGTCGGCACGCGCAATGTCCTGGCCATCAGCACCTCGGTTCAATGCGTCTCGGGCGTCGTGGCGTTTGCCGTCGAGCGCATCAAGAAAGAGCTGTTGCCGCAGTTCGTTCATGTTGACGATGTGGTGGCGATCGACCATACGTATGGTTGCGGTGTGGCCATTAACGCGCCAGGCGCCGAGATTCCCATCCGCACCTTGCGCAATATTGCCCTGAATCCGAATTTTGGCGGCCAACCCATGGTGGTCAGCCTGGGCTGTGAAAAACTGCAGCCCAATAAGCTCTTGCCCGACGGCACCATACCTATCTTGAAGCAAGATCCTTATGTGGTGGTGTTGCAAGACGAACAACACGTGGGCTTCCACTCCATGGTCGAGTCCATCGTGCGCATGGCGGAAAAAAAGCTCGAGAAACTCAATCAACGGCAACGCCAGGCCTGTCCAGTCTCGGACCTGATGGTGGGTGTGCAGTGCGGCGGCAGCGATGCATTCTCGGGCTTAACCGCGAATCCGGCCGTGGGTTTCGCCAGTGATCTGCTGGTGCGGGCCGGTGCGACGGTGATGTTTTCCGAAGTGACTGAAGTGCGCGACGGCATCGCGCAACTGACGGCCAGGGCCAAGACCCCAGAGGTGGCTCGGCAATTGATCGACGAAATGGCCTGGTACGACCAGTACCTGAAAAATGGCGGAGCCGACCGTAGCGCCAACACCAGCCCCGGCAATAAAAAGGGCGGTTTGTCCAACATTGTTGAAAAAGCCATGGGCTCCATCGTCAAGTCCGGCTCAAGCGCCATTTCGGGCGTGGTGTCCCCCGGGGAAAAAACCCGTCAAAAGGGCTTGCTCTACACCGCCACGCCGGCCAGCGATTTCATTTGCGGCACATTGCAAATGGCTGCGGGGATGAACATGCATGTGTTTACCACCGGTCGTGGCACACCATACGGTTTGCCGGCGATTCCGGTGGTCAAGGTGGCTACGCGTAACGACCTGGCGCGCCGTTGGCATGATTTGATGGACATCAATGCCGGACCGATCGCCACTGGCGAAGCCACCATCGAAGATGTAGGCTGGGAGCTTTTCAATTTTATTATTGATGTGGCCAGCGGCAAAAAGAAAACCTGGGCCGAGCACTGGAAAATTCAAAACGCCCTGGCTTTGTTTAATCCCGCGCCCGTGACCTGATCTCCGTCCTAGTTGACATCCTCTTAATGTGGGGCGGCGGCAAAGCGCATACCCGCGCTTTTTCCGTCCACCCGGATAAATCCGCCCAATAGGCGGGCTGGCCCGCATGCCTTACATTGCCCGCTTGCAAACTCTTTGTATGCAGGTCGGCATGTTTTCATCCAATATCTCTTCCCGGCCCGATCCGGCCGCCGATGCGCAGGCCGACACCCCGTCGCGGGCACCCGGCCTGTCGCTGTGCAACGACGTGGTCTTTAAAATCTTGTTCAGCCGCCACCCGCAGTTGCTGGCGGACCTGATCAATGCGGTGCGCCACCACGCCGTGCCCATCCGGGTCGAGCGTATCCTGAACCCCAACATTCTGCCGCAAGACTTGGTGGGCAAAGACATCGTGCTCGATATCCTGGCCCAAGACGCTGACGGCCAGCGCTTTGGCGTGGAAATGCAACTGGGGCGCTTTCGCCATTGGGCGCAGCGCAACGTGTATGGCATCGCCCGCAGCCTGGCCGGGCAACTGGTCAAGGGGCAGGATTATCGCCACTTGAAACCTTCCATCGGCATCAGCCTGCTGGCCTACAACTTGTTTCCCAATCACCTGGCCAAGGCCGACTGGCACTTCACGATGCGTGATACGCAGGTTCCGGCCGTGCAGTTGGGCGAAGCGCTGCAATTGCATATAATCGAACTACCGAAGGCCGAAACGCTGGGCGTGCTGCCCGCGCCGCTGTTGGCCTGGATCACTTGTCTGTTGCACAACCTGGATGAGGCCGCCATGAACGAAATCACCTACCCGCCCGTACGCGAAGCGCTGTCGCACCTGGAAGTCATGTATTCCGACGAAGAAGTGCGTCTGGCGGCCGAGCGCCGCGAACAAGCACTAGTCGATGCCGAAGACATGCTTGATCAGGCGCGGTATGAGGGTGAGCAGAAGGGTCGCCAAGAAGGTCGTGAAGAAGGTCGTGAAGAAGGCATTCAAAAAGGCATTCAAGAAGGCGCCGCCGACCTGCTTGCCGCGCTGCTGACCCGCAGATTCGGCCCGCTACCCGGCTGGGCTACCGCCCGCATGGCGCAGGCCGATGAAACCGCCCTGAGCCGATGGGCGCTGCGACTCTTGGATGCCCAGCGAATCGAGGATGTATTTGCGTAGATGCTGCCATTGGTTCCAACCTGTTTTTTCCGCCTTCAATGACGGGCAGTTCCGTCACAATATCCTGGTGCCAGGTGGCCAGCGTGGCTCGCACGACTTCCTGGAAGATGGCGGCGGGTATCGCAAGGCTATTTGGTAAAGAGGCGTCGATATCGCGGTTGGCGTTATCAGGCAACGACCAGGCAGCACTGGGCCGTTGCCATTATGCGATCAGATCGACGCCACGCCAACCGTCATGCCGCCGCACACATAAAGTATTTGTCCCGTGATGAAGCTGCTGCGCTCGTCTAAAAAGAACGATGCCGCCTGGGCAATATCGTCGGGCGTTCCTACGCGCTTGACCGGCACCGCATCGATAATCGCGTTGGTGCGTTCGGTTCCAGGCGGATTCGCGCAATCAAACAGTTCGGTGCGAATGGGGCCGGGCCGATGGCATTGGCCGTAATGCCCAGTTTGCCTAGTTTGCCTAGTTCAAGCGCCCAAACGCGAGTCATGCTGGCGCGAGGCTTGGTTGTTATTCAGGCTTTTTCGGACCAGCGTCCCTCCATGACGGTTTCCCAGATCAGCCAGAAGACACGTATTCCTCGTGCCGCCGTGCGTCGCTGCCTATATACGTTGGAAAAAATGGGCTTTGTCAGCAGCGAGGAAGGGGGAAGTTTTTGCTTGCGTCCCCGGGTTTTGTCGTTAGGGCACGCTTATTTCGCCTCCACACCGTTAAGCCGGGCGGCCGAACCCGTTCTGCGCCGCTTAAGCAAACCGCTAAATGAGTCCAGTGCGGTTTCTATTCTCGATGGCGACGATATTCTTTATATTGCGCGTGCTTCAACGAAGCGTTTGATGGCAGTGTATTTGGATGTCGGCAGCCGCTTGCCGGCAAGCTACACGGCAATGGGCCGTGTGCTGCTTGCGCACCTGCCGGAAGACGAGCGGGAGGCGCATTTGAAGCGCGCCTCGTTTTATCAGCACACGTCCCAACTCGCTCATGACCCCTGAAGCATTACGAGCGGAGCTTGAGCTCATTCGTGAACAAGGCTTCGCCATCTTGACCAGGAGCTCGAGCCCGGCGTGCGTGCAATGGCGCTGCTTTCTAGAAACGGTAGAGCTGGGCCGGGTTAGTGCTCAGAATTTTATTGCGTACTTCTACAGACGGCGCCCACTGATCAAGCAAGCCGAGCAGGCCGGCGTCGTTGGGCCGTAGCGTTTGGCCTGGATGCGGCCAGTTGCTGGCCCACAGGCAGCGGTCAGGGTAGGCGTGAGCCAGAGCCGAGGCCAGGACGCCCACGTCGTCGTAATTCGGTGCGCCGACCTTGGAAGTTTCGTACGTGGCGGACAGCTTCACCCAGACGCGGCCCGTATCGAGCAGGCGGCACAGGCTTTGGAAGCCGGGGTGAGAGACGGGGACGGGTTCCAGAAACTTGCCGACATGATCGATGACCAGTGTGCAAGGCTGAGCCAGCAGCAGGGCTTCGTATTCGGGCAGGTTGCGCCCATCCAGTTGCAGATTGATGTTCCAGCCCAGATCGGCAATGCGTTCGGCGACCGGTGTCAATTCCTCCCAGGTCATGATGTTGCCGCTATTGGGCACCATCATGAAGCGCACACCTACGACGCCGGCGGCATCCAGGCGTGCCAACTCGTCATCGGAGGCCCCTTGAGGCATGGAAATCACGGCTTTGGCCGTGCCGTTGGACGCGGCCAAAGCTTCTAGCGTGCACCGGTTGTCAAAGCCGTAACCCATGGCCTGAACGATGATGCTGCGTGATATGCCCAGGGCCTCGCGTTGCTTTACATGGCTTTCCCATGGCGTTGCGGGTGGCGAAACGGGCGAGGTTTGGGCAATGGGATAACGCTCGAGATCGTAGACATGGATGTGGCAGTCGCAGGCATCGGCGGGCATGGAAGGCAGTGGGGAGTTCATGTGGTGTCCTCGATAGGAGTTGAGTCGGCGTTATCTATTTAGGTTCGCAACTGGGCCAGACGCCGCGCGTGTTGGGCGTTAAGGGCTCCGGCCGGAGTTTGGCCCGCCAGGATGGCCCGTACTTGAGCGACGGTGTCCATGGCCTGGTGTTCCGCGGCTTGCGGCGTGAGACCGGCGATATGAGGACTGGCGATGACGCGAGGATGGCTGGCGATGATGGGCGCCGGCTTCTGGTCGCCGGCGCTGCCGACATCAAGCCCGCAGCCTGCGATGATCTCGTCGTTCAGTGCCTGCAGTAAATCGTTTTCGTCGACCAGTTCGCCGCGCGACGCATTGATGAAAAACGCCGAGCGTTTCATCTTCTGGAAAGCCTGTTTATTGAACAGTTTCGCAGTTTCCGAGGTGGCGGGCGCAAGGCAGACCACGTAATCGGCCATCGTCAGCAATTCGTCGAAAGACACGTTGGCCATGCCCTCTTCGCTTACGTCGGTGTAGGGGTCGTACACTTTGATGTGCATGCCGAACGCCAGCCCCAAACGGCATAGATACTGCCCGATAGTGCCATAGCCGATGACGCCTAAAGTCGTGCCGCGCAGTTCCTGGCCCATGCGCGCCGGCGGCGGCATGGCCGACCAGTAGGCCGCGCTGGTGATGCTGATGTTGCGGCTCAGGTCGATCATGGCGCCGATGACCCATTCGGCTACGGCGGCGCCGAAGCCTGGGGATGCATGGGTTACCAGAACACCGTGGCGGCTGGCCGCGTCAATGTCGATATTACGCACATCGACCGCGACGCGGCACACAGCGGCCAGTTTGGGCAATTGCTCAAAAACGGAGGCCGTGATGGGCGGCACGCGAAAGCTGACAATAATCTCGCAGTCGCGTGCGGCCGCGATCAGTTCTTGTTCGCTGGGTTCTTCATTGCCAGCATGTTGAATGACTTCGCCCAGTGTCTGGAGCTGTGCCAGTGCCTTGTTGCCGTAGTAGTTCGTAAATGAGTCTTGGCTGTGTGTCAGAAATATGTTGGCCATTAGCTGCGTTAAGTGTGATTGTGTTGAGCTGATTTTCTCGCGACCGGCGGGGCGGCAACGGATTGCCGGTTGACCAAGTGGGGAGTAAACGTGATTTCTTCGGGTTTCAGGCCCGGCGTATTAATGTGTGCAATGGCGCGGTCCACCATTTTTTGTGCCATTTCGGTAACCGGCATTGAGACCGACGTCAAGGGCGGCCAGGTATAGACGGACATGGACAGGTTGTCCATGCCCACGATAGAGATGTCTTCCGGAACCGATAGGCCAAGCTTGCGTATGCCAGCCATCAGGCCGATGGCGATCATGTCGTTGACCGTGGCGATGCCTGTGGGCCGGTCTTCCATCTGCAAAATTTGCTTGGCTGATTCAAAGCCCAGCGAATCCAGTTCAGTGTCGCCGAATTTGGATAGGGTTGTGATTTCTATGATTTGGGCCGAGATATCCGGACCGGCTTCGTTGACGGCGGCCAGGAATCCCTGCACTTTGTGGCGGCGGCTCATGGTCTGGCCCCGCGGCATCAGAAAGGCAAGACGTTTATGGCCGTGCGCTATAAGGTGCTGGGCGGCCAGGCGGCCCGCCAGCCGGTTGTCGGTCAGGACGTGGTCATGGCGAATTTGAGCGTCGGGTTCGACGGCCAGATCGAAGCTGATGACGGCCAGGCCGCGATCGATCGCGGCTTCAATGTGGCGTTCGTCACTTAACGAGGATACGACCACGACGGCGCCGACGCCGAAATCAATCAAGTCGTCAAGCATGCGGGACTCGAGCTGCTTGTCGCGATAGGTGTTGCACAAAAGCACCCGGTAGCCGTAGCGTTCCTGGGCGAAGTTTTCCATGGCGACCGCCAGTTGGCCAAAAGACGGATTGGCGGCAGTGGGAACCAGCAAGCCAAGAATTGGGATGCGACCGGTTTTAAGCTGGCGCGCCGCCTGGCTGGGGCGGTAACCCAGTTTGTTGATGGCTTCTTCGATGCGGGCGAATGTGTCTTTGCGCATTCGGTCGGCCCGCCCGTTTAAAACGTTGGAGACCGAGCTTACGGAAACATTGGCCAATCGCGCGACATCTTGGATGGTCGTCATCAGAAAAATCCTTGTTTAGCCATTGTTTTGATTGTCGTCATTAATTAAGTATATCGATTTACTAAACCGTTATTTTAAATGTATCACGTGGTGCTAAGGCGAACAACTAAACCTAGGGTAAAACCTAGTGTTTATATGATTGTTACGCCAAAAAATCCATGTTACGTTATAGGTAAATCGATTTACTAAAACGATAAACCATTAACCTTAGGGACAAACATGATGAAAATCCGTTTCAAGAAAAAATCTCTTCTGGCCGCATTGATGTCGGCTGCGGTTTTCTCTGCTGCGTTTAGCGTGCAGGCGCAAACGAAACGCGAGATCAAGGTATCGCATTCCGCCCAAGGCGTGATGTCGTCCGAGCTGCATACGGCTGCCTGGGTGTTCAGCAATTACATCAAGGAAAACTCCGACACGCTAACCGTACGCCTTTATCCCAACAACGCCTTGGGCGAAGAGCGCGCCGTGTACGAAGCGATGCAGTTGGGGGCGGGGGCCTCTTGCGCCGTAACCGGTACGGCCATCCTCAATAACTTTTCGAAGCGCGTAGGCGTTATCGATTTGCCGTTCTTGTGGCGCGATTACGATCACATGAGCGTCGCGCTCGACGGCAAGGTTGGGGAAGCGCTTAGCGCCGACCTTGAGAAAGCCGGCTTCAAGACGATAGCCTGGATGACAAACTGGGGTGCGCGCAACGTCGTCACCGCCAATAAATCGGTCAAAACACCGGACGATCTTAAAGGCTTGAAAATCCGTACGATTCAAAGCCCGGTGTACATCGACGCGCTCAATGCCATGGGAGCGAACGCAACGCCTATGTCGTTCGGCGAAGTCTACACCTCGATGCAGACCGGCGTGCTCGATGGCTTCGAGCACGGGTCGGCCATTGTGGTCACTCAAAAGTTTTATGAAGTCGCCAAGCATATTGCCCTGACTCGCCATTTCCTGGGGCCAGTCGTACTGGCATGCTCCATGACCGAGTGGAATAAATTCAGCGACAAGGAAAAAGCCGTTGTGATGGAGGCCGGCCGTCTTGCCAGCGACATCAATCGTTCGCTTGCTCCGGTACGCGAAAAAGAAGCATTTGATTTCCTGCGTGCCAAGGGAATGGACATCACTGAAGTCGACACCACCACATTCCGTGAACGTGCTGTTGCTTCGCAGGATAAATTTGCTGCCGATCGCGGCGCCGAAGACCTGCTCAAACAGATCCGTGCTCTTTGATAAATCGTAGATAGCATTTGCGGCTCTTTGGTCCGGCCAGGCAAGCGGGCAAAAGGGCCGCAATGCGGTCAGGGCTGGAAACGGCAGCTATTTAAACTTCATCTCATCTGCAAAGGACACCCCATGCGGTACATCAATGGGCTTGCTGAGATCCTGGTGAGCATACTTTTTGCCGCGATGATCGCGGTAGGCGCTCTCCAGGTTTTCAATCGTTTTTTCTTCAATATCTCAATAAGCTGGAGCGAAGAGTTCCAGAAGTACGCGTTTATCTGGCTGGTGTTTATTGCCATTCCGCTGGCCTATAACAAGATGGCGCACCTTCGCGTGGACTCCCTGGTTGATATGTTCCCGCCTGCGTTGCAACGCGTTCTGGGGCTGTTCTCCGATGTGCTGTGGGCCTTGCTGGGTATTGCCCTGGTTATCTTGACCTGGCGCATCATGAAAGTAACGCAATTTCAGGAAAGTCCGGGTCTGGGCATCAGCATGTCATGGGTTTACTGCGGCATGCTGGTGGGCGGCGCCTACCTTGTTTTATGCGTCGTTGCACGCTTTATGTCTCGCCACAAATCCGGAGAGCCTTCATGACGCTTGTCATTATTTTCGTTTGCATGCTGACGCTGGTTTTTTTGGGCGTGCCCATCTTGCTTTCCATTGCAGCGGTAAGCCTGACCGGCATCATCGTCATTCCAGACTTGGTGCCGGCGCTCATGCCGCAAAAAGCGTTTGCGATGCTCGACTCGTTCAGCTTGCTGGCGTTGCCATACTTCATCCTGGCGGGCGCCATCATGACCCGCGGCGGGCTTAGCGCTGGCCTGATTCAGTTTTCGCAGACGGTGGTAGGCCATATTCGCGGCAGTCTAGGGCATACCGCTGTGTTGTCATGCACCGCCATGGCCAATATATCGGGCTCGTCGGCGGCTGAAGCGGCTGCTGTGGGATCGGTGGTGATTCCGCCCATGAAGGAAAATGGCTATCGACCGGGCTATGCCGCGGCGGTCGTGGCGGCGGCGTCCACCATTGGCCCCGTTATTCCGCCTAGCATGACGATGATTATCTATGGCTCGATAACCGGGGTATCGATCGGCGGCTTGTTTATGGCCGGCATTATTCCGGGCATCATGATTGCTGTGCTGCTGATGGGGCTGATTTACGGCATGTCGTATTTGCCGGCTTACCCCGAACTGCGCCATACCCTGCCGCGTGCCAGCCTGAAGCAAATCGCCAACGCCACGGTAAAGGTGTGGCCTGCCTTGATGGCCCCGGTGGTCATCATGGGCGGGATTCTGGGCGGCGTTTTTACCGCGACGGAAGCCGGTGTTGTGGCTTGCGTGTACAGTCTTATCGTCAGCATGGCCTGGTATCGCATTATGCGTTGGCGCGATCTGCCCGCCGTACTGGCCGATGCGGCGGTCACGACAGCCATGGTGGCAGGCATTCTCGCCATGGCCGGTGTGCTGGGCTGGTTGCTAAGCTATCTGAACTTCAACGACGAGGTGTTGGGCGCGCTTAAAGGCGTGACAGAAAGCCGCTTGTTGATGCTGTTGTTGCTGACGGTGATTATGCTGGTTTTGACCATGATGCTCGATGGTCTGGCTGTCATTGTGGTGATGGTGCCGACCATTGTTTACATTGGCACGGCGTTCCAGATCGATCAGCTTCAGCTGGGCATCATCATGGTCATGATTACCCAGATCGGGGGGCTGACACCGCCCGTTGCGCTGCTGTTGTTCATCACCTCCAGCATTGCCAAGATACCCTTCTCGGAAGGGGTGCGCGCCATTTGGCCGTTCCTGGGCGTCATGCTGTTTGCGTTGCTCATGGTCATGCTGGTGCCATCGATCGCTACTTGGTTGCCGTATCAGGTGTTGAAGCCTTGATGTGGTTCGCGTCTGCGCTTCGTCTTTGACGGAGCTACGCAAAAAAAAACGGCTCTTGCACAAATTTCGAAGTGCGAGAGCCGTTTTTTATGGAACGAGTCGTAAAGTGAGTAGTCAGTAAATCACATCGAGCTTAGGCTGCAACCCCACGAGGGCATTCAGTTAATAACGCCCTGAAAGTAAAGAGCCCGCCTGAGGGATGCGGGTTTCCAGATTCAATGCTGTCAACATGCGGTGGGCTGTAGCGACAGCAGCAGTCACTACGGGAATGCCCAAGCGGTCTTCTACTAGTTGCACTGAGGCGAGAGACGGCATTTGTACGCAGGCAGACAATACGACCGCGTCTACACCCTTGATATTTAGACGTTGCACATGCTCGGCGGGTGCTAATGGATCTTGTGCGCCGACGGTTAAGTTATCGGCGATTTCCAGTGACAAGCTGTCGTGTACCGTAATGCCTTCATTTTCAATGTAGTCCACGACCATACGGGTCAAAGGCTTCATGTAGGGAGTCAAGATAGCGACTTTTCGGGCACCCATTGCATGCAGCCCTTCGACAAGCGCACCGGCGCTTGAAACAACGGGGGCTGGTGCATCGTTTGAAGCCGTTGTGGCGTGCAAACGTTCTTCAGAAATACGGTGATAGCCCTTGCCTTGACTCATGATGGCGACAAGGCAGGCGTAACCGAGTACATCCATGCGCGCATCAGACAGTTCAAGCGCGCAGCGGTCAGACTCTTTATCCATGGTTGCCAACTCTTCTGCAGTGACTTGCTTCATGCGCATACGGCTAGAGTGATAGGTGAATCGCTCCGGTAAAATACTTTCCCGCAATCTGAGCAGTGCTGGGATTTCGGTTTCCATCGTGGTGTTTGAGCTGGGAACAATCTGACCGATACGATAGGTTCGGGGCGTAGTGAGGGGCATGAGATGACTCCGTAGGGACGAGTACGGCCAACGCTGTCTGTTACAAACAGCGTTCAAGCCTATAGATGAATGGTGGGGTTTATTCGGGCGTAATGCCGGCAGACTTGACGGTATCTGACCAATAGGCAAGGTCGGTGCGCACGCGTTCAGCCAACACCGCAGGGCCTTCAAAGCGAGCTTCGATTCCTGCTGCCTGAGTACGGGTTAAGGTTTCGGGTTGGCCCAGGGCTTGTTCGACCCCTGCAACCAGTTTGTCGACGGTGGATTGTGGTGTGCCCGCTGGAGCAAATAGCGCAACCCAGGATTCAAGAGTGAAGGTTGGAACTCCCGCTTCAGCCGTAGTAGGGACGTCGGGCAGCATGGGGTGGCGCTGTTGGCTGGCAACGGCTAGACCGTTGAGCTTGCCTACCTGGATATGGCCCATGACTGAAGGTGGTGTCGTGATGAACAGATGCACGTTTCCGGCCAGCACATCTTGAATAGCTGCACCGGAGCCGCGATAGGGTACGTGTGTAATGTCGGTGCCTGTTTGTTGCTTGAAAATTTCGGTGCCAATGTGCGAGAGCGATCCGACGCCTTGCGACGCGTAGTTGTACTTGCCGGGTGAGGCCTTCAGGTGAGTAATGAGCTCACCAAGACTGGATGCGGGAAGTGAGGGGTGTGTCGCAATGACGTTGGTTGATACTGTGATCAATCCTACGGGTACGAAATCACTAGGTTGCCATGGCAACTTCGTTGTAAGTGCAGGGTTTCCGACGTGGTAGGCGGAGTACGATACCAGCAGTGTATGGCCGTCGGGCTTGGCGCGAGCTACATACTGATAAGCGATATTGCCGCTACCACCATCCTTGTTTTCCACGACGACCGTTGCGCCTAATGCCCGTGCCAGTGGTTCGGCAACAATACGCGCAGAGGTATCCACTAAACCTCCTGGTGGATTCGGCACGATTAGCGAGACAGGCTGAGAAGGGAAGTTTTGGGCCGCTGCGCTAAATGAGAGTGTTGCGAGTACGGCTACTACCAGTGGTTTTAGCATTATTTATCTCCTGAGTTTTGGTTCAGTGAAGATCTTAGTCGGTGAGTTTGATATATTCCAATATCATATTTATCTTGATTGATATGTTTTTTAAATAGACTAGGTATGGAACTACGTCAATTACGTTATTTTGTTGTGCTTGCAGAAGAGCTCAGTTTCACTCGTGCTGCAGCGCGCTTGCATATCTCTCAGCCGCCGCTAAGCATACAAATCGTTCAGCTTGAGCGAGAGCTAGGGGTGAAGCTGTTCGAGCGTACTAGCCGCCGTGTTGTATTGACGGAGGCGGGTCATACCTTTTTGCATGATGTGCGTTCGGTTCAGGAACGCTTGAAAAATGCATCGGAACGTGTGCTTGCCGTGGACAAAGGGCTGGCGGGACGGATAGAAATAGGGCTGTCTGGTTCCCATTTCATGGGGCCCTTGCCTGATGTGATCGCCCGCTATGCTGACTCACTTCCTGACGTGGCGGTTGTGCTTCATGAAATGTATCCGGCGGATCAGATCGAGGCGTTGCGAGAGCAGCGTATCGATCTCAGCATTTCGCGGGTGGTTGTCAATGACGAAATGTTATGTAGTGTTCCGCTCTGGAGCGATCAAGTCGTCGTGGCATTGCCTAGGGCTCATCGATTCGCTGGCCGGCGCAGAATAAAACTTGAAGCGTTGGCGTCAGAAAAATTTGTTTTCTTGAGGCAAGGCACATCCGCTTTTGCGCAGCGGATGTACAACGCCTGTTTGCAGGCTGGCTTCATACCGCATGAAGCACAGTCGGTCACTGAGATTCCGGCACAAATGAATCTTGTCGCTGCTGGCTTGGGCATTGCATTAGTGCCGGCTTCAGTTTGTACGAGATTTGAAGGGGTGGTCGCGGTGTGCCAATTGACTAAGGCTATAGGTGAAGCCGACGTATATGCTATTTTGCGTCGGGATTCGCGAAAGCGTGTAATCGATCGATTTTTAGATGTCGTGGGTAATGATGAAAAGCGTTAACGATCTACTCCAGTCGCGTCGTCATTCACCGACTCCGGCGTTTCAAATCGTGCAAGATGGCCGTCTCCGGCAGATACTTCCGCCCAGGTGTTCACGGCAAGATCAATGACGATGAGGCCGGCCGGTGGGCATCCTGGTCGCAGCAAGGACAGGGCGGTGGGGTGGGCGGTATCGGAAAGCGTGCTGGCGAATTGTTCGAAGCCGGGGTTGTGTCCGACCAGAAGCAAGACCTGAACAGACGACGCCGTTTCTTTGATGACCTCCAGGATATCGTCGACCGACGCTTCATACAGGCGTGCGTCGTTGCACTGGGCGATTTCCAGACTCAAAGCCGGGTGTAAAAACTGCCAGGTTTCCTGAGCGCGCCGCGCTGTTGAAACAACGGCCAGATCAGGCACAAGCCCTTGATCGGCCATGTGTTTCCCCATGACTCTGCTTTGTGTTTGTCCGTCTTTGGCAAGAGGGCGGTCAAAATCGCTGACGCCATGAGGCCGATCAGCTTTGGCATGGCGAAGAAGCATAATACGGCGCATTCCAATTTCCTTTAGTAGAGTCGATTTGCATTGCAAACCGTCATGTTAAGCCCGCCCTGAGCCGGGCGTTGTCCGCAGCGGCAGCTCGACATGTTTTACAACGACTTTCCGTTCAGTTTCGATCAGACGCTCTAGAAGGCTGTATGTCTCTTTGAAGAGCTTTTTGCCCAGAGCGTGTTCCAGGTGCGCGTACTGGATTTCGATCAAAGGCGCCATTTCCTGGACGATTTGCTCGCCTTTTTCCGCCGCGCGCACCAGCACGCGCCGCTGATCGTCAGGGAATCGGCTGCGCTCGATCAGCCCCATATCTTCCATGCGCGCCAGAACACCGGCCATGCTGGAGCTTAGAATCTGGCATCTTTCGCAAATTTCGCGCGGCTCAAGCTGCTGGTGTTCACTGACCGTGCGCAGCACACGCCATTGCTGTTCGGTCAGTCCGAAGTGGCTGATGATGGGACGAAAATGCGAAAACACGCTTTCCCGCGCCTTTAATAACAGTTGCGGAAGGTTGGGGTGATTAATCGGTCGACTCATGAGATTCCGTTTTTTCGATCTTCGCTATTCTACGAGATAGCCAGTATGGTTGATTATACCCGTTGACTCACTTACATGTTAGTGATTAAATTACTCATATGTTAGTAACTTAGTTGTGTTTTGCCGAGCAGCTTCGACGGCTGATGCGCGTTACCGCACGGAGCTTTAATTTAATCCTGAAGAAAACAATTTATGCTGCCCTTAAACGTAGTTCAAGACTTAGCTCATCGGTTGCATCAGGCCGAAAAAACGCGTACTCAAGTACGCCATTTTTCGCAGGCGTATCCGTCGATGACCATTGAAGACGGTTATGCCATCCAGCGCGAGTGGGTCAAAATCAAACTGGCTGAAGGGCGGGTGAACAAAGGTTGGAAAATCGGCCTGACGTCGCGCGCCATGCAGCTTGCCTCGCAAATTACCGAACCCGATTACGCACCCTTGCTGGACGATATGTTCTTCGAGGCAGGGGGCGATATCCCTTTTTCCCGCTTCATTGCGCCGCGCGTCGAGGTCGAGTTGGCCTTCATTCTGGGCAAACCTTTGAAGGGACCTGGTGTGACCCTGTTCGATGTGCTGGCCGCCACCGAATACGTGACTCCGGCCATTGAAATTATCGATGCGCGCATCGAACAGTTCGATCGCGACACCAAAGCGCCGCGCAAAGTGTTCGACACCCTGGCCGATTTCGCCGCCAATGCCGGCGTGGTGCTGGGAGGGCGCCCAGTGCGGCCGCACGACGTTGATTTGCGTTGGGTGGGCGCCATGCTGTTCAAGAATGCGGTCATTGAAGAAACCGGTCTGGCGGCCGCCGTGCTGAATCATCCTGCGATGGGCGTGGCCTGGCTGGCCAACAAGATCGCACCGTTCGGCGAACAATTGGACGCGGGCGATGTGGTGCTGGGGGGCTCGTTTACGCGCCCCGTGGCCGCCGTAGCCGGAGACACCTTCCAGGCTGACTATGGTCCTTTGGGCCAGATCGCTTTCCGTTTTGCATAAAAGGACTTTTCCCATGGATATGCCGCGTAATCGTTTAAAACAGGCTCTGCTGCGCAAAGAACTGCAGGTTGGCCTGTTTCTTGGTTTGGCCAATCCCTTGACCGCCGAAATCATGGCCGGTTGCGGATTTGATTTCCTCATGATCGATGCCGAGCACGGCCCGAACGATGTGCGCTCCGTTTTGACGCAATTGCAAGCTACGGCGGCCTACCCGGTCAATATGCTGGTGCGCCCGCCTAATCACGATCCGGCCCTGATCAAACAGCTCTTGGGGGCAGGCGTGCAGACCTTGCTTGTCCCCATGGTCAATAGCGGCGAGCAGGCACAGGCGCTGGTGGCGGCCGTGCGCTATCCACCAGCGGGCATGCGGGGCGTGGGTACGGCGATCGAGCGCGGTGCGCACTGGAATGGCGTCGAAAACTACTTTGCGCATGCCGACAACGAGATGTGTCTGATAGCTCAGGTTGAGTCTCAAGAGGGTTTGAATGCACTGGATGACATTTTGAATGTTGACGGCGTGGATGGCGTGTTTTTAGGGCCGGCCGATTTGGCTGCATCGCTGGGGCATCTGGGCCAACCCGGTCACCCCGAGGTCAGGGCGGTTATTGAAGAGGCGCTGGCGCGCATCGCCGCAGCTGGAAAGATCGCTGGCGTATTTTCCACCGATGTCGCGGCGGCGCGCAATTACCAAGAGCGGGGAGCTTGCTTTATTGCAATTGGTGTAGATACATTGATTCTACGTAATGCGGCGCTAAGACTGGCCTCGGAGTTTAAGGGGCCGTCCGTCGGCAAAGCGGGGGCGTCCTATTGATTTTTAGACTGCTGCCATTTCCCGACGGTGTAGAAAACACTAACGTGTTTAAAAAGGCGAATATCGCCATAGGCTGATCTGGCTGAACCGCGCCCGTGCAAAATACGCACGGGCGTTTTATTATTTTTTCAGCATCCATTCATGCTGCGGGTCATTGTGAAAGTGCCAGACTCGGGTTGGCCCCGCCATGACGTTAAGGTAGTAAGAGGTATAGCCGTGCGGCACCACAACGGGATGGTAGCCTTTAGGCACTTTGACGACGTCGTGGTCCTCGACGCACATGGTTTCGTCCAGATCGCGTTCGTCGGTGTAAACCCGTTGGAACGCAAAGCCTTGAGGCGGGTTCAGGCGATGGTAGTAGGTTTCTTCCAACTGGCTTTCTTGCGGGATGTTGTTTGAATCGTGCTTGTGGGGCGGGTAGCTCGATGAGTTGCCGGGCGGTGTAATCACCTCGACAACGAGCAGGCTGTGTGCCGGTTCGCCTTCGGGCAGGATGTCGCATACATGGCGGGTATTGGAGCCGCTTCCGCGCACCGAGCGCTTCATTTGTTCGGGTTTGATCAGGCGTGCCGGCAGGGTTTCGGACCCACCGGGCGCCGCCGCCACACCGACCTCGGCTTCGCCCAGGGCATGTATTGTGGCCGTTGATGATGGTGGCACATACACGGCATAGGGCGATTTGTCTTCAAACACGCTGGCGCGATCGCCGATATCAGTCCAACTGACTGTGCCGGAGGGCTGTGTCACCTCAACCGATACTTTTCCCGCCAGCACGACAATACACAGCTCGTTTTTTTCGCTATGAAGGGACATGCGTTGTTCATTGCTTAATCGATGGGCGGAAAACCCCACATAGCGTAAGCCTGAGGCGCCCTGAGGCACGTCGACAATCAATGCGCCTGGCTGTGATTTAACTTGTAATGGGCTCATAGTTCCGCCTCGATCAATAGTTTTTTTTCCCGGGCCGATTGCCACGCTGTAATTAGGATTTCAAAGTTTTGGCGGACTTGCCCGATAAGCGTTTCATCATCAATTTCTTGCGATAGCCAGGCCTGGCTGGGGGCGTGGAAAATAGATCGGCCGACCGTAAAGCCTTTGCACGAGCGGCTGGAACTGGCCGCCTCAAAGCCTGCAGCGACCTCGTTCAGCGGGGCGGCAAGGCCCAGCAATACAACGCCTTTGCAGTAGGGGTCGTGCTGTTCAATGAGGGCGTCAATTTCTGGCCAGACTGGGATTTCGGGGGCCGAGATCTTCCACCACTCGGGCTGTATGCCCAGACTGTACAGGCGTTTAATGGCTTGGATGACTTGTTCATCGCGATGGATGCCCGGCTTGGTCGGAGGAATGATCTCCAGCAGCAGGTCGTGTCCGCTGACCTGCGCGGCTTGATACAGGCTCAGTAGTTGCGCTTCTTGCTCCTGGCGCAGGGCGTCGGGGTGATAGGCGTCGTATTGCACTAGGCATTTAATAATGTGTTCGCGCGGCCAATGCTGCAGGGTGGAGCCCACGCTGCGGCCATATTCGAATTGCAGAGGCAAAGAACCCGGAAGTTCCACCGGGCGTCCTATCCACCAGCCCTGGCCGGTTGCGGCGTTCAGGGCGTCTTGGCCGAATTGCTCGTCGGCCAGAATGCCGACATGAATACCGGTGCGGCCGCGTTCTTTAATTGTCTGCTCGGTTTGCTTTACCGCTTCCACAAACAGCGATTTCAAGACGGGAATGCGTGCCGGGTCGGCATGGCATTGTTGCGCAAGATCAAGCATTTGGCTGCGATGATCAAAAGCGAATACGCATAGATCCTGCCATTTTTTTTGCTTGGCGCTGCTGCGGTGCAGACGTTGCAGTGTTTGGTCCTGATCCAGTTGCGTATTGGGTGTGCTCTGGGCGAAAAAGTAATCCAGTTCGTCCAAGGTCGGCATGGCCGGCGCGCAACCGTGGCGCGAGACCACCAGTGCGCCGCACGCGTTGGCCAGTTCGCAGGACTTGGCCCAGTCCTGTCCCGTCAACCAGCCTTTCAAAAGCCCAGACATGAACGCGTCGCCGGCACCCAGCACATTAAAGACATTCACTTTGAACGTGGGATAGGTCGTCGGCAGCAGGGCTGGAATGGCTTGTTCAAAGACGTTGCAGCCCAGTTCGCCGCGCTTGAGCACTAGCGTGGCCGTGGTGACATTGCGCACATTCTGCAGCGCCGTGATGATGGATGAAGAGCCGCCGGCAATCAGAAATTCTTCTTCGGTGCCGACGATCAGGTCAAACAGCGGCAAGACTTCAAGCAGGCGGTCGGAGACGTCGCGGCTGGCGATATAGCGCGTTTCGCCGTCGGCCTGGTCGGTCAGCCCCCACAATACAGGCCGGTAATCGATGTCGAGCACCGTTTTGACTTGGTTCTTGCGGGCCAGCTGCAAGGCGGCAATGCTGGTGGCAAGCACCTGCGGGCGGGATAAGTGCGTGCCGGTAATTAACAGCGCGCGTGACGATGCAATATAGGCTTCATCGAAGTCATCGGCAGAAACGGCCATGTCGGCGCAGTTCTCCCGGTAAAAGACCAGGGGAAAGGTTTCGCGGTCTTTGATGCCCAGCAGTACCAGCGCCGTTAGTCGCTCGGCGTCGACGGTAATGTGCCCGGTGTCGCAGCCTTCGGCTTGCAAGGTTTCGACCAGGAATCGTCCCATATGATCGTCGCCCACCCGGGTCAGCATGGACGATTTGAGTCCCAGCCTTGCCGTACCGAATGCAATGTTTCCGGATGAGCCGCCGAGGTATTTGGAAAAGCTGTGACTGTCTTCTAGGCGTGATCCCACCTGCTGTGAATACAGATCAACGGCCAGGCGGCCCAGGCAAATAAGATCAAAGGGGCGTTGCGCCCACGAGGTCGGTGTTTGGTTCATGGCATAGGGTCGTGAAGTCAGCAAAGAATCCTACTTTAGGACGTTTTCATTTAAATTTCAATTTATTTTCTATTTTATTTATAAATAGAATTATTTTTGAAATATGGCTAGAATAGCCGCTACACCCAAGCTGTCACGGGAAATCGAATTTTTGAACGGAGAGCATTCTTGAGCGCAAATACCGCAGTACAACTCTTCCTGGATCAGGTTGCGCAGCAGTATGACGACCTGTCCAAACAGTTAAAGCGTATTGCGGTCTATATCGAAGGCCACAAGAACGAAATCGTGTTTAACCGCGTCCAGGATATCGCGGATGCTTGCGAAGTGCAGCCGTCGGCCATCGTCCGGTTTGCGCAGCGTTTCGGTTTCAAGGGCTATAGCGATTTGCAATCTATTTTTCGCGAGTCCATGTTCGCGGCCGATGCGTCGAGCCATCGCTACCGCCAGCGCATCCACGAGGAAATCGAGCGAGGCTCGCCTGAGTCAAGCGCGGTGCTGGCGCAGCGATTTATTGAAGCAAGCCGTCGAGGGCTGGATGCGCTGTCCGATGTTTTCGATCCCGTCGCTTTCGAGGCGGCTGTCGATAAATTGGCCACCACGGAACATGATCTATACGTGGTGGGAATGGGGCGCTCGCTGTCGGTGGCTTCTTACCTGGTTTATGCGTTTCAAAACCTGAATAAGCGGGTCCATTTTGTGTCGGGTCTGGGCGGCGATCCACGCCAGTATATGCGCACCATCGGACCCAATGACACGCTGCTTGCCATCAGCTTTTCCCCCTATGCCAGCGAGACTCAACTGTGTCTGCAACAAGCCAGGGAGCGTGGTGCGACCGTGCTCCTGATTACCGATAGCGTGTTGGCGCCCATTTGCGCTTTTGCCGACATACAGTTGCTGGTGCGCGAGCAGACGGCCATTGCGTTCAAAACGCTCACCTCCACCATTTGCCTGGCCCAGGCCTTGTTTATTGCCTCGGCTCATCGTCTGGAAAGACAAGCAAAACCTGAACCCCAATAAAAGGGGCAGTTCCTTCCCTACCTTTCTCAGTGGAGACAAAATTGAAGAAGACAACATTTTCCAAGTTCTTATTAGCCTTGTCCGTCGCAGCCATGGCCTCGTCCCCGCAAGCGGCCGACTTCCCTGATCATTCGATGCGCTGGATTGTGCCTTATAGCGCGGGTGGAACGACCGATGTCATGGCGCGCCATCTGGCGTCCGAGATGGATACGCGATTCGGTCAGACGGTTGTGGTCGATAACAAACCGGGTGCGGCCAGCATCATCGGCGCGACCATTATTGCGCGCGCAACGCCCGACGGCTACACCTTCGGAACCGCGGACTCGGGCACCCTGGCGTTTAATCCCGCCTTGTATTCCACTCTTACGTACGATGCCGGCAAGGATTTCTCATATATCGGCGGTCTGGGGAAAATGCCGCTCGTGCTGGCGGTGACTCCCTCATTTCCCGCCAAGGACTTCAACGAGTTTTTGCAGGCAGTCAAAGCCAGCCCAGGTAAGATCACCTCGGCCTCGTCGGGTCACGGTTCCCCGCTGCATGTCGCGCTGGAATTGTTCAACCAGAAAGAAAAAGTCGACCTGCTGCACGTTCCTTACAAGGGGTCGGCTCCGGCCTTGCAGGATCTGATGAGCGGCCAGGTCAATTCCATGTTTGTGGATTTGCCCCCGTCAATTCAGTTGATTCAGTCCGGAAAGCTGCGCGTGCTCGCGGTGGCGACACCCGAGCGGCTCAGTGTGTTGCCTGATGTGCCGACGTTTGACGAGTTGGGCGTCAAAGGGTTTGAGGCCTACGCCTGGCAAGGCCTGGTCGCTCCTAAAGGAACGCCGGAAAAGGTTGTCGATCAGTTGAACAAAACCCTGAATCAGTCGCTGAACAGCGAAGAAATCATCAAGAAGTTTGCGGCCATTGGCATCCAGCCTATGCCCATGTCGTCAGCCGATTTTGAGGCTTTTGCTAAAAGCGAAGGCAAATTCTGGGGCGATGTAATCAAGAAAGCCAATATTAAGCTCGATTAATCCTACCGACTGCTTCGTTTCTAAGAAGGCTAAGGTCGCTGTGATGCGGCCTTAGCCTTTTCAAGCGTCATACTCCTCAATGGCAGCCTTAAGAAAAACCTCGACCAGTTGCAGGCGCGGCGATGAGCGCGCCCAGATCAGGCCGAAGCGGCGCGGCGCACAGGCGCTGGGAAGCGGGATGCTCACCACATTAAGGCCTTGCTTCCACAGGTTCCAGGCGTTGGGAACGATGGCCACGCCCAGGCCTTTGTTGACCATCAGCGAAATGGATTCCGTCGAGGCCAGTTCGAAACGTTCCTTGGGAACGATGCCGACGTTCTTCAGGTATTGCTCTATTTTCTGGCCGATCCACGTGTGTTTGTCGTAACGGATAAAAGGTTGCTGCTTTAACAGATCGTGCGCGTTCTGGCCCTGGTGTTGGGTCGAGGCCAGTAAAAAGAAATGCTCCTCGCTTAACAGGCGCCAGCCCATTCGTTTCGGCATGTCGAACGGCGGTTCCAGCGCAATGGCCGCATCCAGCTCGTTGTTTTCAACCTTAGGGTAAAACTCGCTGGATAATCCGGTTTGTATGGACACCTGCAGGGATGGGTAGCGCTCGATCAGCCTGGCCAGAATATTGGGAATTGTGCTGTTCAGTGATGTATTGCCCGCACCCAGCCTGAGTTCGCCCTTGATTTCCTGGGTGTTGGCCAATGCGGGTAACGAGTCGATGTCATCCAATATTTTCTGTGATGTGTCCAGGATCCGATAGGCGGCATTGGTCAGGTGCACCGTCTTTCCCGAGCGAGAGATGAGCGTCGTTCCCAGTTGCTCTTCCAGGGATTTCATTTGCTGGGCCACTGCACCGTGGGTAATGTTCAGGCGGCGAGCCGCTTCGGCCATTGAGCCATGGCGGTGGACGGCAATTAAGGTGTTCAGGAAGGTGCTGTTCATAAAGATAGAATATATATCGTTTAAAGGTAGTTAACAAACCCCCAGCCTAACTTTGCTCTGTGCATAATCCCATGAAAAGGAGATCAAGAAATGCGCAGCAAATTATTTGTACCGGCTTCCCGGCCCGAGCTGTTTTTCAAAGCCCTCAATAGTCAGGCAGACGCCATCAGCTTTGATTTGGAAGACTCCGTGCTGCATGACCGCAAGGGTTATGCGCGCGATGAGCTCACTAAGCTGTTTGGCGACGAGGCGTTGGAGCCGCTTAAACGGGAAACCGGAAAGACCATTATTGTTCGCATCAATCCGCTGGGCAGCGAGTACTTTGCCGAGGATTTGAAGGCCGCCTGCCATGCCAGCGTGGACATTATTAACGTTCCTAAAATCGACTCCGCCGAGGACGTCCTGGCGTTTGTCGGCTTGCTGGCCAAGGCGGAAGAGGCATTCAATGCCCGCTCGGACAAGAAGGCCAGCATCAGGATACTGGCCAATATCGAAACCCCTGTTGCGCTTCATAATGCGGCCCGGATTGCGGCGGCGCATTCGAAGGTGTGGGGCTTGCAGTTGGGGCTGGGGGATATGTTCGAACCCTTGAATATCGCGCGTTACGACGCGCAAAACGTGCATGCGATCCTGTTTTCCTTGCGCATGGCGTCCGCCCGCTCGGGCTGTGTCGTCTATGACTCGGCCTATGCCGACGTGGCCAATACCGACGGCTATCGGCAAGAAGCCTTGCAGGCAAGAAAGCTGGGTTTTCTAGGAAAAACCTGCATTCATCCCAGTCAGGTAAGCATTGCGAACGAGGTTTTCAGCCCCACCGAGCAAGAAATTGCGTGGGCTGAAAAGGTGGTGGCCGCCGCCACACAAAATGACGTCAACGGGGCTTACCTTGTTGACGGAAAAATGATTGATGCGCCATTTGTAGCTCGGGCTCAATCGATAATCAACCAGGCGAAAACACGCGGCTGAGAACAGCCGTTTATTCGCCCTATAGGAGACAAGAGATGACAAGACAAAAATTGCTTATTAAAGGGCAAATCGGAATGGGCAGTGCACTGCTGGTGGCGGGTTTAGCGACGGCGTTTGCGCCGGCGGCCGGCGCGGCGCCGTCTTTCCCCGACGGCCAGGCGATCACGCTGGTGGTGCCGTATCCGCCCGGAGGCTCGAACGATTCGTTTGCCCGCGCCGTGGGCGCCAAGCTGGGCACCTTGCTGGATACTTCCGTCGTTATAGTGAACAAGGGCGGAGCCGGGGGCTCGATCGGCGCGGCTCAAGTGGCCCGCGCCAAGCCCGACGGTTATACGCTGGTCGCGGTTTCATCCAGTTTTACGACCAATGCAGCGATCCAGGAAAACCTGCCCTTCGATGCTGAAAAAGATTTTAGAGCCGTGGCGTTAATGGCCAAAGGTCCGTTCATTGTCGCGGTTAAAGAAGGCTTGCCGGTGAAGTCAATGGCCGACCTGATCGCCTTGGCCAAAAAGAACCCCGGCGCCATCAATTACTCTTCGTCGGGACCAGGCAGCAGCAACCAGTTTGCCACTGAAATGCTCAATTCAGCCGCCGGCATCAAAATGACGCACGTGCCGTACCGCGGCATGGGGCCGGCCACCGCGGCCTTAATGGGCGACCAGGTCGACGTGCTGATTGCAAGCGGCCCGTCGATCTTGCCCGCCATCAACACCGGCAAGGCCAAAGCCATCGCCATCACCAGTCTGAAATCCAGTCCTATTGCGCCTGACTTGAAGCCGGTGTCCGATGCGGTTCCAGGATACGAGTTTGGCTTGTGGTGGGGGATTTTGGCGCCGGCCGGCACGCCCGATGCCATCGTCAACAAGTTGAACAAGGCGGTGCAAGAGGTCGTGACCACCCCCGAAATGAAAGACTTTTTTGTGCGCGAAGGCGCTGAATTTGCCACGGCATCGGCACAGGAATATCAGCAGATCATCAAGGACGATCTTGCGCGCTGGAAGAAAGTTGCCGCTCAAAGCAATATTACGGTTCAGAAGTAGTTTTCCAGGCCTTCAGTGGCCGATGTTTAAAGTTTAAGGTTTAAAGGTTGCACAGTATGGGATCGTCTATGTCAGTACCAAGTTCGGCGCCGTTATCAGGCATTAAAGTGTTAGACCTGAGTGCCTACATAGCCGGCCCATACGGTTGCAGCTTATTGGCCGACCTGGGGGCGCAGGTGATTAAAATTGAACCGCCCGATGGCGACAACCTGCGCAAGTATCCTTCGACCCTGGAAGCCGAAAGCCGCGCTTTTCTGGGGGTGAATCGAGGCAAGACGGGGCTCTGCCTGGACCTTAAAAAAGAGGCCGGCTATGAAGTGCTGGTCAGGCTGGTGCAAGAGGCTGATGTGCTGGTGCACAACTTTCGCCCCTCCGTGCCGCCGCGACTGAAGATCGACTACGAAACGCTTCGGCAGATCAATCCCCGACTTATTTATTGTTCCATGACGGGGTATGGGAAAACGGGGCCGTTGGCCGACAAGGCCGGTTACGACCAGGTGTTGCAAGCGCGCAGCGGCATCTGTTCGGCCCAGGGCAGCAAAGAACAGCCTGAAATCGTGTACGGTTCCGCCGTCGACTATTACGCCGCGTCCATGGTGTCGACCGGCGTGACCGCCGCGTTGTATCACCGTGAGCGCACCGGGCAGGGGCAAGAGGTGGGCGTGTCGTTGCTGGGCAGCGCCCTGGCGATGCAGTCGGCCCGTTTGGTCATGTCCGAAGACGAGCCCAGGAACATTGATCGCGATATGCGTTCCGGCGGTATTACGGGAATACATCCGACTAAAAGCGGCCACCTGTATATATCGGCGAATACGCCGCATTTCTGGAGCGCCTTGTGCACTCTGGTTGGCGTTCCGGAACTGGCGAGCAATGAACGGTATGACACCGTCAAGAAACGGGCTGCTCATGCCGATGAACTGATCCCCATTCTTCGTCAGGGGCTTCAGGCAAAAACCGCCATGGAATGGGAAGAGACGTTCGGCGTTTCGGTGCCGTGTTCGGCCGTGCGCCACGTCGAAGATATGTTCGACGATGTGCAGGTGGCGGAACAAGGCTTTATCGTCGACCTGCATCACCCCACGGTGGGTCGCTATAAAGGCATCGCCAGGCCGATCAAATTCAGCGGTGAAGAACCCAGCGCGCGACCGTTTGGGGCGCCGGCATTGGGTCAGCACTCGCAAGAGATTCTGCGCCAGCTGGGCTATACCGAGGAGCAGATTTCGTCTGTGCTCGATTCCGGGGCGGTGGTGGGCGCTGTGTCGTGAAATAAAGCAGGGAAAACATCCGATTGTCTGCTCGTCTCCGAATGTTCCTACAATACGAACTGAACAGACGTAAACAGACGTATAAAGGACGATTCATTATGGATGCGGATTTCTGGTTGACGCGTTGGCGCGACGGGCAAACTCATTTTCATCAGGGCCGGGTTATGCCATTGCTGCAAAAGCATTGGCCGTCGTTGGCACTGCCATCGGACGCTCGCGTGTTGGTCCCGCTTTGCGGCAAGTCGCTCGACATGATCTGGCTCGCGCAGCAAGGCCACCATGTGCTTGGGGTTGAACTGTCGCAATTGGCCGCGGAGCAATTCTTTGCCGAGAACGCTTTACAGCCGCAGACGCATGATTCCACAATGGGGCGCCACTACGTTGCGCAAAACATCGAGATTATTTGCGGTGATATTTTTGCGTTGGATGCGGCCACTCTCGGACAATGCACAGGCGTATATGACCGCGCCGCTCTGATCGCTTTGCCTCCCGAGATGCGCGGGCGCTATGTACGGCATGTGTATGCACAACTATCGGATCAGTACCGCGGGCTGCTTATTACGCTGGACTACGATCAAGGGGAAATGAACGGCCCGCCGTTTTCGGTGCAAGATACCGAAGTGCAGGCTTTGTATCTGGGGCACTCGAACGTCGAGGTCGTGGATCGGCGCGATATTCTGGCTGAAGAGCCCAAATTCGCCGAGCGAGGATTGACTCAGCTCGATACGGTTGTCTATCGCTTGAGTCGCTCGGCCTAGGTTAGCTTGCGCAGGTCGCTAGCCCCTGCTTGACCGAGCGATATCCAGATTGACTGACCGCGGGGTCGGTCAGGCTCCGGACGAAGCTGTCTTCGGCGGCACGGCGTAGGTCAGCAGAAGCACTGCCGTTCCGATCGCCAAAGGCATCCAGGACGCCGTAACGATGGCTACGATGCCCAGCGCAATGCTGATCAGGGACGAGATAAAAAGAAAGTTGTTGCGCGGGCCCAATAGGGCGCCGAAGGCGGTGCCAACGAGTATGGCGGCCAGAACCTGAATGACGTAGTGCATGGATGCTCCTTTTTTTGATTGAAGTCGCGAGCGGCACGAACATAGCCCGCGTCGTCGTCCATACAGGACCGCCCGAGTGTAGCATCGAACCGCTGCGCTGATCGCCAGATCCGTTGCGCGCAAGCGAGCGTTAGGTTTTACACTGTTCGTAAACGTTTAGCACCGTCTTATCCGGAGGCCGTTGCATGACCGACCTATCTGCTTATCTGGAATTCATTCAGTATCGGGGGCCACGCCAACCGACGTTGGAGGCGCTGCGTGAACTGCATGTCAAACACACCCGTTCAATTCCCTTCGAGAATCTCTCGCCCTTTACCGGTATGGCGGTAAGCCTGGATATCGATGCGCTCTTGGATAAGTTCATCAAGCAAAGGCGGGGAGGTTATTGTTATGAACATAATTTGCTCTTCCAATACCTATTGCACAGTATGGGCTTCACCACACGGGGGCTTGCAGCGCGTGTCCGTATGGACGTCCCGGGCGATGTGCTTACCCCTCGCAGTCACATGCTTTTGCTCGTCGAGGCGGAAGGCGAAACGTTCATTGCCGACACCGGGTTTGGCGGCCTGACCCTGACTGCGCCGATCCGGCTGGTAACGGATATCGTCCAGGACACCCCGCATGGGCCGTATCGGCTGCTACGCAAGGGCGACGCATTTTGTCTGCAAACCAAGATAAGGAATGAATGGCAAGATCTCTATGTTTTTGATTTGATGCCGCACTATCAACAGGATTACGAAGTCTTCAACTGGTATACGTCCACGCACCCAAGCTCTTTTTTCATCCATGATCTCGTCGCGGCCCGCCCGGCACCGACCGGCCGCCATACTTTGCGTAACAGGCAGTATTCGTTCTACAGCTTGGATGGCGGGGTTGAAAGGCGGCTGCTTGATTTGGTTGGCGAAATCAAGGAAGTGCTCGAGGATGAGTTTCGAATCACGACGTCGGCGGTGCCTGGGCTCGATTCCAGGCTCTTGGCGATATTGAGCAGGTAGCTTTGCATGAGCCCCACTTGTAACGGATCACTTGACCTATTGTCTCGGTGGAAAACGCCTCATAAAGGCTGTAAATCGCCACTGTGAGCGGTGCGTCCAGAGAAACCCGCCAAGAAATTGAGCGGGTTTTTATGTTCAAGAGGGCCTGCATCGCAGTACTGTTCTATACGCTATCTTCCAGTGAAGCTCCGCCTTCCTGACCCAGTTCAGCCCCGGTGACTGGATTTGAACTTGGATCGGACTTCGTGCGCTCGGCCATTGCCTTGACTGTTTTTGCCTCCTTCCCCTGAAGCTTCACTTGCGGCAGGCCATTTCCGCCGTCTGCAGGGATCTGCTCGTCGCCGCCGGTAAGGTATTCGAAATTCTCGTCGCTGTTCCATGATCCTCGCATGTCACCTTCACCTTGCGACATATTGGCGTATTTGTTTGCAAAATCCGGATCGACGGGCATCTTTCCAGGGGGAAAGTTGGGATGTATTGAATAAAGCGCTTTCTCGAACGACATTAAGTGAGCCGCCTCGCGCGTCATCAGAAAGCCCAAGGCCTCTTTGACGCCCGGGTCGTCCGTAACATTAATGAGACGCTCATAAATGATTTTTGCCCTGGCTTCCGCAGCGATATTGGATCGAAGGTCGGCCGTCGGTTCGCCTATGGAGTCGATATAGCCTGCTGTCCATAGTTGTCCGCCAGAGTTCGTCAGAGCAGGCCCGCCGCCATACAGAATCTGTGTTACATGAGAGTCATTGCCAGCCCCGTTGATCGAGCGGTAAAGTTCGCCCGCCTCTTCGTTGCCCTCGGCCAGTTTGCCTTTTGCCCCCTTGTTTAGCATGGCAACAATAGTACCAATGATCTCAAGGTGGCTAAGCTCTTCGGTGGCGATGTCCATCAACATATCCTTGCGGCCAGGATCATCCTCGCCCAAAGCCTGGGTAAAGTAGCGGCAGGCAGCCGCCAATTCTCCTTGGGGGCCGCCGAACTGCTCGAGCATAAGATTCGCCAGGCCGGGATTGCATTCAGCTACATGGACGGTATATTGCAAGCGCTTGTTGTGTGCAAACATGGAATACTCCTAAAGAATGTGAAAGGAAGGGCACCTAAACGTTTAGGCGGTTCTCCTTGTACGGGCACCCGGCGACTGCACGATGGGGCCGCGGGAAGTACAGCAATTTCTATGCCCCATGAATGTGCGAATCAGGCGGCCAGCCACTAACGGCTTTTAACCAAGCTATCAGTCTGCATGACGACCGCGGGCACGCTTGGGTTCATTGGCTCCGTATGCTTACGGTCTATGCTTTTCCGGCTTTTGTATTTGGCTGAGCCAGGGCAGCGCCTGGTGGATACTCATCACATGGAGCCATGTTCAGACTGGCTTTCATCGGGACGATCGCTCATGCGGTGCGTATTCAGATGAGTACCCTGACGCCAGGTCGGGAGTGTCCGAGTACGAAGGGGAAGGTTGGATAAGCCTGCATAAACGGCAATAAAAAAGCCCCGATTCTCTAGGGAAATCAGGGCTTTAGTTCGGTTGTTGATCCAAACTTCAACCAGTAGTGGTGCCGATGAGAGGAGTCGAACCCCCGACCTTCGCATTACGAATGCGCTGCTCTACCAACTGAGCTACATCGGCGTTTGGCGTAATTAATAACTAACCCGTTTGCGTTAAAGCCAAGCCCATAATTATACATAAACTCCATGGGCTTTGCTGAACTCATGTGCTCTACGTGTAACGGCGCCACACTTAGAAACCGCGTTTTTTGGCGATCAGTTCGCGCTCGAGTCCGGCGACGTAGCGTTGCACCAGGTTAAGTGTTGCACCACTGGGCGCCACAAACGAGCAGCCAAGGCGGTAACGGATCTTCTCATTAGCCAAGTTGACGGTTTCGGCGTGAGCCAGGCGCAGGTTCACGGTAATGATACCGACGCCCGGCAGTTCGATCGAGCAATCGTTATAAGCCGCGCCTTTGGTGTGGTCCAGCAATTGGCTATCGTCAAAAATTGCGATGCCGCCGCCGCTTATGTCGTCCAGCGGCAGCGATGCCGTGGCTGGCTGGCTACCTTTGGGCCGGGGTATAACGCACAATACCGGGGTGATGACAGGGGTGGTGATTCGAAAGAAGTCGCGGCGCTGTATGCGGGTGACTTCGGCCGGAATGGCCATGCGCAGCGCCGGCTGGTTGTCGTACACGCATGGGGTTATTTTCGTGGTGGTGAACTTGACGTGAACGCGCTCAAGCGAAGTCTCAAAAAAAATCTCGTTTAGCGCGGTGAGGCGGTTGTTCAGGTCGTTGTCGGGTGCACTATCGACGATGATTTCGTCGTTATCGGTATCGAGCTCCAGCAACGTGGTGATGATGGCGGTCTTGCTATGCTTATCGTGCATGCGAATAAGCGGCTTGTTCTTTTCGATCACTCGCAGAAGGGCGGTTATTTCCCGAGAGGCGGTAATACGAAACAGATCTTCGCTGTCCGGGGCACTGCTAAGAGAGTCCATGTCAGTCTTCAAGTGCAACAGTAAATAATTGTTTCAATATATACGTATTTGGCGGGGGCGTCTATTGGTCGCCTGTAGGCGGCGGCACGGAAGCTCGCTGAACTTCTGACGGCGTCGACGGGGTAGCGGTTTCAATGGCCGAAGGGAAAAGGTCCCAGCATGCGATGAAGAGGGCCGCGATAAGGGGGCCGATGACAAAGCCGTTCAGTCCAAAGGTGGCCAATCCGCCGATGGTCGAGATCAGGACGACATAATCAGGCATTTTCGTGTCTTTGCCGACAAGCAGGGGGCGTAGCACGTTATCAACCAAGCCAATGACGAATACGCCGAATGCGATCAGTACGGCGCCTTCCCAGTAGGCTCCGGTCACCAGAAAGTAAATGGCAACGGGAAGCCAGATGATGGCGGCACCTACCGCGGGTAAAAGCGATAGGAAAGTCATCATGACGCCCCATAGCAAAGCGCCTTCAATGCCCAGGACACCGAAAATAAATCCGCCCAGGATGCCCTGGGTAACGGCAACAACGATATTGCCTTTCAGGGTGGCGCGCACCACGGTAATAAACTTGCGAAAGAGCAGGTACTTGTGCTCGGTGCTCAAGGGAATGACTTTGATCATTTGCCGGCCCAGCTTCGAGCCGTCGCGAAGCAGGAAGAACAGCAAGTAGAGCATGATGCCGAAGCTGACCAGGAAGGCGAAGGTGTTTTGACCGATATTGACGGCCTGGGTCGCCAGGAATTTGCTGCCTTGCAGCGCTCCCGCCGAGAGCTTTTCCTGAATGCTGAACACGTCCGCGAACCCGAACTGGTCCAGCATTTGGTGTACTGACGGGGGCAGGGCGTTCACAATTTGTTCGAAGTACGCACCCAAGTTCAATTGCCCTGACTCGATGCGTTGGTATAACTGGGTTCCTTCTTTGACGAGCGAGCCGGTAATCAAGATTAAGGGAAGAATGACGATTACTAGGCAAAGCAGCAAAGTGGTCAGTGCGGCCAGATTGGGCCTGGCGGGAATTTTTGCCAGCAGTCTGCGATGCAAGGGGTAAAAACTGACGGCGAGTATCGCGCCCCAAAAGATGGCGCCGTAGTAAGGCAGTAATAGCCAGGCGAAGGCGAATGTCACCACAGTCAATAACAACAGGAAGCTTCGGTAGTGGCGATTATTTTCGTTCATATCTATTCCAGGATGCCAAGTCGGCCCATGTGAAAGCGTTTCGCACGGATCGCACGCATTGCGCGGCTAAAGTATACGTGGCCCGGTGCACGCCTTCGGTGATTTCCTTTCACTATTGTGGTTTTTATTCTAAAGGCCATTTCCATTTGTATACTGACACTTCAAGATTTATAAGATGGGTTAGAGTCGGTTAGGGGCGTATTCTAAGGATCTAGTGCTCAATGCAGAAGCCATCCGGGTTGTTTTCCTCTTCTTCCGTACCGAATGCCTGGATCTTGTCCAAAGTGCATGTGGTTTTATTGCTGGCGGGCATGGTCGCGTTGTGGACAGTACTGTGCGGAGTCAGCCACCGGGCCCCAGATCTGGACGGCATGGAGGAACTGGTCTGGGCTTCCAGTTTTGAGTGGGGGTATTTTAAACACCCTCCCTTACCGTCGTGGATCATGTATACGCTCAGTCGGGTTTTTGGCAAACCCGTTTGGCTGACTTTTTTTGCCGGCCAGTTGGTGTCGGCCGTGGCCCTTTGGTTCATCTGGTTGCTAGGCTGCGAGTTCACTACGCCTAAAAAGGCATTGATTGCGATGCTGATGGTGTCTGTCAGCATGTATTTCTCGCTACGCGGCACGATCTTTAACCACAATACAGCCCAGCTATGGTCTATTGCCGCCTCAATCTGGCTTTTTTATCGGGCTTTGCGTTATAAAAAAACGTCTTCCTGGGTATGGCTTGGCGTCGTCAGCGCGTTGGCCGTTATGACGAAATACAGTGCAGTTGTCCAGTTTTTTGCATTTTTCGTGTTTTTGCTGGTTCAGGGGCATTTTAAAGAGCAGGTCACGCGTCGGGGGATCGTGTATGCCCTGATCGCGTTCATGGCGGTGCTGTCTCCCCATATTGTATGGTTGATCAACGATTCGTTTGCTTCCTTCTCCTATGCAGAGCACGCCATTGCAGCCGAGGCGGATTACCCTCGGGTTCTCCGTGAAAACTGGGCTTTCTTTTATAACCAGGTGGGGCGCCTGAGTCCGATGCTGACGGTGTGGGGCTGTTTGTTTTATTGGGGTAGGAGGCCTCGCATGACGGCGGCTGGCTTGACGAGGCAGCCAGGTAGCGCGACGATTTCTGTCGACGATAGAACCTATGCGGCGGGATTGTCCGAGTGGGACCGGGCCTTCTTGCTATGGGTAGGCCTGACGCCGTTTCTTGCTACGATCTTGATCTTTACTGCATTGAAAACCTCGCTGGTGACGTCTTGGGCCTCCACTTTTTTTGTGCTGTATGGGTTCTACGCATTTTGGTGGATGCGCGGCGATGAGCAGCTTAATTTACGCAGGACGGTTGTCTTAGTCATTGCAGCGCATGTGCTGATGGCCGTGGGGTATGCGCTTGCGCGCGGGCCCGTTGCGTACTACCTGGGCTGGAATGCGCGCTCCACCTTTCCTGGCGCGATGATTTCGGCTGAAATGGATAAGGCCTGGCGCAGCCATGTGCCCGACGTTCCCTTGCGGCTTGTGGTGTCGGACCGGTGGCTGGGGGGCAATATCGCCATCCATATTGACTCGCGCACTAACGTTCTCATCAATGGCAGTTATAGTGAATCGCCGTGGCTGGATCCGGATACCGCGTTGAATTGTGGCGCCTTGATTGCGTATAGCCCCACCACGCATGATGCGCCCACTGAAGAGTTGGCTAAGTTATTCGAGCACGCTGTTTGGCGAGGTGTGGCAAGCGTGCCGTGGTCCACGCCTGAAAGCACTCGCATTATCGTGAATTGGGGCATCATCCCGCCCGGGCCGCAGTGTGCGTTACTTGAGCGGCAGGGGGGAAGGGTAGGGCCTAAATAGCGAAGGTAGGCGTGGCGGGGTAGCCGACATGGCCGTCTTGAATCAGCCAGGCGATATTGTCCGAATTGATTTCCAGCCCGCTCGCTAAAAGACCAAAGGCGGCTAAAAGGGCGCGTTGCTTGGTGCCGCCCGAGTCTTTGCTGATTCTGACGATTTCTTGCGCAAGGGCCACAGGCTTGGGTGGTATGCCTTCCGTGTCTACCCATCGCTCGACATGTCGAATGGCGGAAAGTATGCTTTGATTGTTCTGATAATCTAGGTTGTTTAACTGAGGCATAAAATAGTGTCCGGCCTGTGAAAATCAGCCTAAACTACTGCTATTAAGACCGATCCTCTTGAATATTGCATCATACGTATAATGAACTGTAGCGTGCGAAGAAATTCAAAAAGCCTTAATTAAGGGGTTCTTTTGCCTCTAATTCGGCAATAAGCCATTAGCGTGAGGGGGCAAGGGTCAAAAACAGGCGATTTGGCGGGTGCGACTTGCACACATCAAAATTTTTATGCTATAGTTTTGTTCTTCAGGCAATTCCCCGATAGCTCAGTCGGTAGAGCGACGGACTGTTAATCCGCAGGTCACTGGTTCGAACCCAGTTCGGGGAGCCAAGAATTTCAAGCAGTATCAGTAACTTAGAGCCGCTCTAGCCAGCGGCTCTTTGCTTTTCTGCCTGGTGCTGTGACCAAAACGTGACCACATTTACATGCTCGGCTAAGCGACCAGCGTTCAGGTGCACGTACTTCTTCACCATCTCGATAGTCTCCCATCCCGCCAATTCCTTGAGCACAAATAGCGGCGTACCCGTTTGGACATGCCAGCTCGCCCAGGTGTGGCGCAAGTCATGGAATGTAAAATCCTCTATGCCGGCAGTGTCCAGCGCGAGGTTGAAGGCGCGGCGGTCAATTTGCTCTATCTTCGCACCGTCTTCTTGCGTGTGCGGGGTGGTATTTTCTGTACCATCAAAGCGATACGCAGATAACCCAGAGAAGGGCGGCTTCTTTAGAGAGGGACTGCAACAACACATCGATGGCATACATCATGTCGCAGGGCTTTGCTAGACGCGGGCTAAAGGCGCCGGACAGCGCAAAGTTTCCCGCTTTGAGCCAGGTTAAGTCGGAAGCGATAGGGGATTGCCGGTTCCAGGTGGTGGCATTTCGCGATGTCCAGAACTCATTCGGCGCTACGCTCAGGATGAATTGCTCAGCAGAGATGGAGTACTTGCCGGACACGACAAGATGTGGCGAGCTCACAATTTACAGGTGAAATAGCATTCGCCCAAAAAATAGCCCCGATTTCTCGGGGAGGATTGTTAGGAGCCGCTGCTTGACCGCAGCAATAGGAGCAATCCTACTGCTATAACCAGCAACACAATTCTGCGTCGCATGACATTGTTCTCGCCCCGTGCGCGGGAGTTCGATGCCCGCAGATGCGGTCACATCTATCTAGTCATGGTCAATTGAGGATAGGCGTAAAAATGCCCTCCGGAGAGGAGACACGTAGAAAAAGGCGCTATGGTATGCGGATTGGCGTGCTAGACCCGGCGAAGGGGAGGATTAGGATTTATAGCGGATGGCCGCCAATGGAGGGGCGCGTTACCCTGCTACCGTGCCTGGGGAGCGGGCGGGGAGACTGATATGAATAAGAAACAGTTACTAGTGTGTGCGATCTGTTTGGTATTTGGCGGCACTGCTTGGGCACAAGTCAGGGTGGATATTGACCCGGAATTCCGCGGCAAGGTGCTTGGCGCTGGCTCACAAACCTACAGGTCAATGAACGAGGCTTTAATCCTTCTCACGAACCAATGCGACTTAGAGCCTGCACTTAAACTGGCTGTCACTGACGTTGTTAGCGGGGAGCGCACTCGCATGGGGTGCTCTGACGTTAAGAGGCTGAGAGAAGCGGCGGTAGCCGAGGCTAAAGCCAAAGATAAGGCGCGAGTTGAGGCGGTGCCAAAGTACACTGTGTTCGCTCAGGCTCAATCTGGAGAGTGGAAGCGAGGCGGGATATATGATACTGCGGAGAAAGGGCGCGCCGGGGCCGAGCGTCAGTGTGTTGATCGCCACATTCCTGGGAGGCTGCCAAATAAGGCCGCAAAGTTCGTTGACCCTTCAGGCCAGGAAGTAGTTATCCAGTGCCCAACGAGAAAGTAGGGGAACGCCAGGCATTGCGCCAGGCGTAAAAAAGCCCTCCGGAGGGGAGGGCTGATCTTATGGCTTAGTTAAGCTCTTTTGCTACCGTTTATTGATATGCGAGCATCGTTAACTGCTGAGGCGCCGCCAAGGTAAAACGTTGGTGGTATGCAATCGAGAGGTATTCTCATTGCTGGGCATCAGTTCGACTACAGCGTATTAACGCTCACCAGCTTCGTATGCGTCATGCAATGCGCGGTGATCTTGTACAAAAACACCAAGTAGCCAATACCAAGCGTGAGGATGCTAATAATGGCCCACAAGATGATGTTGCCGATGATGCTGGCCAGGTCGATCGTGCATACCAGGCGGCCGACCTTCTTGCCTTCGCCATCATAGGCGTAGGTCTTGCTGATAATGAAGCGCTGCATGTAATACGGAAACACGAAAAGGGCTAGGCCCAGAGTGACCAGTGTTAGCAGAAGCCAAACAATCAGGTGACCAAGGACATCGAAGGCGCCCAGCTCCGATTTAAGTTGCAGGTTCTGAAAACCAGCAGTGGGGGCCGCATGGATAGGTTGGTGCGTCTGCGCTGCAGGTGCTTTTGTGGCAGGGAGGGTAAGTTCTTGATGGTAGGCCAATTGAGGCTCCTTGTCAGTTTCTATGCTTCTAAAAATAAGTGCTGCTTGACTTCATTGCTGCTAGTTCGACTGTCGGCGCACGCTGGGTTGCCACAAATCCTTAATGGCAGTGCCGGCCGCCATTCTTGTGTCGTTATGGCATCCGCTCTCATCAGTCCGTCCGCCGTGAGCGGATACAGGCGAAGAAAGGGCGCTGCTAACGCCGGTCATGACCGGCCTGTTGTCCCCGCACGGCACACGGGGCGACGTGAAAACGTTAGCCGGAACAAGAGGCCGATTAGCCGATAGGGCTCGTCCATCCCTGACTCATGGGTAGAACAGCAGCAGGCCAAACACGGCAAATACGGTGAGATGCATATACCCTTGAATCGGTGACGTGCGTTGCCCGTTGAAGGTCAGCATGCTCAGCGCCGCGGTGATGAGGAAAAGCAGGATATCCGCATTGGAGATTCCCATGATCACCTGTTTTCCCGTGATCAAGCCAATGACCAGAACCGCAGGAACGGTTAGGCCAACGGTCGAGACGAAAGCGCCTAGACAGAGGTTGATGGCCCGTTGCATCTCATTTTTCATGGCCGCTTTCACCGCCGTGATCGACTCCGGCGTAAAGACAATAATGGCAATAAGGACTCCGCCCACAGCGACGGGGGCGCCGGAGGCGGCAATGCCAAAGTCCGTAACAATAGCGAGGTAGTGAGCAAGCAAAACGATAGGAAGAATCAGGGCCAGCAGAACGCAGGAGCGAGTCACAAGGGCGCGCGTAGCGTGTGGATCAGATAGAGATGAGCGGGCATCTTGCTCCGTCGGAGAACTCATGGCCGGGATCGTCATCGCTCCTTGCGGCGGCTGGACGAAGTATCGCCGATGGCTGCGCATCTGCATCCACAGGAAAATGCCGTACAACAACGTCGTCAGCACCGAGATACCCGCCGCCTGCATCGCCGAGAACTCTCCTGCGACGCTTGTGTAATTGGGCAGCACCAGCGCGATACCGGTAAGAAGGATGATCATTGAGAGGTAGGAGACCGCGCCTTGGGCGTTGAATTCCTGATCGCCATGACGGGTTGAACCGGCAATCAGGCAGATGCCCATCACCAGATTTAGAATGATCATCATCACGGCGAAAATGGAGTCCCGGCCGATGGTCGGAAATTCTCCGGGGCCAAGCAGCACGGATGCGATCAGGATCACCTCGATTGCGACGATCGACAGCGTAAGAATCAGCGTGCCATAGGGCTCGCCCAATTGATGCGCCAGGTGATCGGCTTCACGCACGACACCAAATGACGCCGCCAGGATGGTAATAAAGAGCACAATGAAAACGAGGGCTGCCGTCGTCGTGTTCAGTGGCTCGCCAAGCCATTCCGCGCCAAAAACCATGAAAAGCCCTACGACCAGCCACGAAACCAGCAGTCTGAGCCAGGTTGTTGGGGGTATGAGTTGCTGCAATCCAGGGTGTTTCATTGGGCTTGTGGCCGGTCGGGCAGCGGTTGCGCAAGTGCACGGACGAGGGTAAGACGGTTGGCCATTATGTATTCAACCAAAAATGTAGGGCCGTCCCTTTATCGTGATGCCATTCCGAGGTCGTCCCCGGTCAGGTTTGAATTGATCTATTCAAACGTTTAAATGTTATCACGTGAAGATTCAACCGTAACGTATCTGACTGCACATGTCAGGCCAAGTTTGCTTTGCGAGGCATCGGGTGCTGTCCGAAATCGGACATGGTCGCGGCTGCTGGCTTTGAACTGGCGATACGGTGGGGGACGAATCCCCGAAAGTATCCCTGACCGTGCGGTATGACGCTGATATTATCAACGCGTTCAAGGCCGGTGGCGACGGCTGGCAGACCCGCATGAATCATGCCCTACGGGATTGGCTAAAGACGCACCGGGTGTAGGGACGCAAACGAATCCTGTGAGGGGCTTTATCCCATGCCGCTCGAAACGCCCGGTTACGGTTTGCAAGGCCCGGATAGGTGCAGTCTGGATAGAATCATCGTTGTTACAAATAAAAAGAGGCCGCGATGAAGCTGGTATTGACTGCGGTGATGCTGTCCGTTTTAGCCGGATGTGTGGTGTATGACGACGGGTATTATTCTCGTCATGAAAGGGATGGCTGGTACTCCCACGACGATGACGATGATGATCGGCGCCATCGCCGTCATCGGGGCCATGACGATGATGACGATGATTAGAGAGTGAACGATGTCGGCACCGGCAAGTATTTGGCAGACCATCGTAAGCGAGTTTTCGGATATCGCCGATATCAACGAGGCCACGATTATTGCAGTTCGTTTGATTCTCGCGATAACGTTAGGCGCTGCAATTGGGTACGAGCGTGAGCGCCGTGGAAAAGATGCCGGGCTGCGCACTCATATGCTGGTGTCCTTGGGTGCCGCTATATTTGTATTGGTGCCGGCCACCAGTGGCATGGAAACGGCTGACGTAAGCCGTGTCATGCAAGGGGTCATCGCCGGAATTGGCTTTCTCGGGGCAGGGGCTATTCTGAAACAGGAAAAGGACCAGGAAGTAAAAGGCCTGACGACAGCCGCCAGCATTTGGGTTGCCGCGGCCATTGGCATTTCAGCCGGCTATGGGCGGGAGGCGACGGCCGTGGCCAGTACGTTGGTTGCGCTATTTGTATTGACCATTATTAGAAAACTGGAAAAGCCATAGCTTCGACTTTGTCGCGCGAACGTTGGCGGACCGCGTTTCTTTCAAGCGACCGCGGTGACGTCGGCGACTGATTGCCCTTTTTAAAGTAGGCGCTGCAATTTGCTGCTATCGTTAACGCTCGCTCATCAATTTGGAGATGCTATGTCCATAAGTTTAAGTGCGCGGTACTGGATCGGCTTAATGGCGGCGGGGGCTATTGTTGCTTCGCCCGCTTATGCGCAATATACCGGTCCTTCGACCATTAGCGAGGGAACCGTCGCGGCGATACTCGCCAATCCGGTGGATGACCAGGCAGTGCAACTGCAGGGCCAGTTGTTACGCCGAACCGGGGCCGACAAATATATTTTTTCGGATGGCACGGCCGAAATTGTCGCAGAGATAAAAGACAAGCGTTTTCCTGCTCAACCTGTGAATGAAAAAACAAAAGTCGAGCTTATCGGTGAGGTCGATACTGGCTTGCGACGTCCGCCTGAAATCGAAGTGGACTCCGTCCGGATAGTGGAATAGGCAGAGCCGACCAGGCTTCAAGCGGCCATACTTTTATTTTTCATCAATGCGCCCCGGCTGCGGCGTCTGTGCCGCCAGCCTTGGCGCGTACGGGGCGGGCGATCCAGACCAAACCAATCAGCACGACGAATAAGATCGCGGATGCATAGAAAATATCGGTGGCCGACAGTGTGAACGCCTGCTGGTTGATCAGGTTGTTGATAACGGTGGCCGATTGTTCATGGCTTAAGCCTTTTCCCTCTAGCTGAGACATAAAGACGTCAAAACCGGGCTCCCCGGGCTTGGCGGCTTCGACCAGTTGAGCATGATGCAGGCTGGCCCGGTTCTCCCATATTGTCGTGGTGATCGAGGTGCCGAAGGCGCCAAATAAAATACGGACGAAGTTCGACAGGCCGGCCGCGGCGGGAATGCGCTGGGTGAATCGGCCAGACTTTTATAGACAGTTCGTTGCCTCAGAAAAGTATTGCTGTTCGTAGTTTACCGGCGAAAGGTTCGCCGCATGGCTGTGCCGACGA
>LNAP01001063.1_pt1 | contig 55344 bp, 44 predicted proteins | sample 602601 | NCBI WGS metagenome assembly LNAP01 (sample SAMN02440304, study PRJNA202911) | soil metagenome | biome: Subtropical and temperate rainforests or woodlands; isolation source: soil samples (1 kg each in a 20% v/v slurry with milli Q water) were... ...
GAGTTTGCCTTGCGCCATCGTCGCCAGGCGCAGTCCCCGCCGCCCAGCCCGCCTAACCCGCCCGCAACGCCGCCGACCACGCCCCCGCGACGTGACGCCCGGGCCGAGCTGCCCCGCCCGCCAGCACCGAAGCGGCGGCCTATCAGGCTAAGGACAAAGCCGACCACGGCGCCGAGCAACGCCAACCCCAGGCTGTTGAACATAAAGAAAACAAACAGCCCTGTAAATATCGCCGCAGGCAAGGCCGGAAAAACAAACGCGAAAAACGCCAGGGGCAAGAGCATGCCAACCGGCTCGTCATCGTCGCTTGAACCGCTGCTCGCCCCGGGCGCGGGCGGCGGAAGGGGCTCGCCGTCAACCAGTTTGATCAGGCTATCCACGCCCGCACTGACGCCGCCGGCATAATCGTTTTGTTTGAACCGTGGCGCAATTTGCTCGCGGATGATGCGCCCCGCCAGCAGATCCGGCACGGCCCCTTCAAGGCCGTAACCGACCTCGATGCGCAGCCGGCGATCGTCTTTGGCCACCACCAGCAAAATACCGTCGTCAACCTCTTTGCGGCCCACCGCCCATTGCTCAAAAGCACGCACGGCATACTGTTCAATGGCTTCGCCGTCGGTGGTGGGCACCATCAGCACGGCGATTTGCGCGCCCTTGCGCTGCTCCAGGTCGGCCAGCTTCTGTGTCAGTTGCGCTTTGGCCGAAGCATCCAGCGTTTGCGTCGTATCGATAACGCGCGACGTAAAAGCGGGCACAGGCGCTAGCGCCGCCACGGCCGACGGCATGGCCGCCAGGGTCCACATCAATAACACCGCCCAGACCCCCGCAAAGAACGCGCACGATTGCCTGTCAAAAACCCGACGCATGACTGCCTTCATTGATGCTCCTGAATGTTATTGACGCCCCGGCGCAACACCGGCCAGGCCGCGGCCCGTGTTGCGCCCGCCGCGGTCTTGGCGGCTTACTTCGCCCCCGCCGGGGCAGGCAGGTCGAACTTGACCTCGGGGTCTTTGGTAATTTGATCCTGCTTGTCAACGCCATAGTTTTGCTTGACCTCATAGCCGAAGATCTTGGCGGTGATCAGGGTTGGAAACTGACGCACGATCAAGTTGTAGTCCTGCACCGCCTGTACGTAGCGCCCGCGTTCGGTGGCGATGCGGTTCTCGGTGCCTTCAAGCTGGGTCATCAGGTCGCGAAACAAGCCGTCGCTTTTAAGCTGAGGGTAGTTTTCGGACACCGCGATCAAGCGCGACAAGGCCGACGACAATTGGCCCTGGGCCTGTTCGAACCTGGCCATGACTTCGGGGTTGTCCAGGTCGGCCGCGGTAATCTGTATGCTGCCCACCTTGGAGCGCGCTTCGGTAACCTGGGTCAGCACCGCCCGCTCGTTGACCATATAGGCATTAACGGAATTGACCAGTTTGGGCACCAGTTCGGCGCGACGCTCGTACTGGTTCAAGACCTGCGACCAGGTGGTTTTAACCTGCTCGTCCAGGCGCTGAATGTCGTTATAGCCGCAGCCGGAAAGCGTCAGCACGACAGGCATTAACAAAAGCAGAAGGAATCGTTTCATGGTTTAGGCGCCCGAAGGAAGTCTGTTCAAGCTAGGGATTACAGCAGGTTCGAAAGCGCTTGCCAACTAACATTACGCATAACCGGCGGCATGTTGTAGCCAAATATTAATTCCAGCCGTTGCACAGTTACAAAATCAATCATTGCCACGCTGCCCACCGGCAGTTACAATCGTTGATTACGTGCCGAGCCAATCAGCGCGTATCTGCAAGCACTTCTTATGCTTTGCCTCGAGCCATTTTCAGGCTCTTTAACTTTTTTTCGTCTGCCTAGATTGGTGTCTCTCAACTCGAGCGATAGGCTGTCGCTGGAGTTTTTCTTGAATACCCAAATCCCCTTTGCCAACCCCTTTTGCGCGCCGTTACTGAAACCGGCTATACCATCCCCACCCCTATTCAAGCACAAGCCATTCCGCAAGTGCTCAAAGGCGGCGACTTGCTGGCCGCGGCCCAAACCGGCACCGGCAAAACGGCGGGCTTCACCCTGCCGATTCTGCACTTGTTGCTGCAAAACACGACCGAAGTGCGTAAAGCCGGTCGCCCTCGCTGCCTGATCCTGACTCCCACGCGTGAATTGACCGCCCAGGTTGAAGAGTCGGTGCGCACCTACGGCAAACATACCTCGCTGCGTTCGATGGTGATGTTTGGCGGCGTCAATATCAATCCGCAAATCAACGCCCTGCGCAAACCGCTGGACATCCTGGTGGCCACCCCCGGCCGCCTGCTCGACCATGCGCAGCAAAAAACCGTCGACCTGTCGGGCGTGGAAATTCTGGTGCTGGACGAAGCCGACCGCATGCTGGACATGGGCTTTATCCGCGACATCCGCCGCATTCTGGCGCTGCTGCCCAAAACACGCCAAAACCTGTTGTTCTCGGCGACGTTCTCGGACGAAATCCGCGAACTGTCCAAAGGCGTGCTGAACAACCCGATTGAAATTTCCGTCGCCCGTCGCAATACGGCCTCGGAACTCGTGACCCAGACCATGGTCATGACCGAGCAGTCGCACAAGCGCGACCTGCTCAGCTACATTATTCGCGAAAGCGGATGGCATCAGGTGCTGGTGTTCACACGCACCAAGCACGGCGCCAACCGCCTGGCTGAAAAGCTGGTCAAAGACGGCCTGGCCGCAGCGGCCATTCATGGCAACAAAAGCCAGGCAGCCCGCACACGCGCGCTGGCCGGCTTTAAAGACGGCAAGGTCGCCGTGCTGGTCGCCACCGATATCGCCGCGCGCGGCATCGACATCGATCACCTGCCGCATGTGGTGAACTTCGAATTGCCCAACGTGCCCGAAGACTACGTCCACCGCATCGGCCGCACCGGCCGCGCCGGCAGCGAAGGCTCGGCTTTATCCCTGGTCGATAAAACCGAAACCAAATACCTCACAGCCATTGAAAAGCTCATTAAAAAGCCCATCGAGCGCACAACCATCGACGGCTGGTCGCCTTCCATGGTGACCGCCGAACCGGCCGCGTCGCGTTTCGATCGCGAAGACAGCCGCCCGTCGCACCGTTCAGGCGCCCCTCGCTCGAACAACGGCCCGCGTGGCGGCAACCGTTCAGGCGATGCGCCACGGTCAGCCGGACGCTCGCGCCCTGAAGGCTCAAACGGCGGCAATCGCGCCGGCAACAATGCAGGCCGCCCAGGCAATGCACCGCGCTCGGCGGGCAATTCGGCAGCGCCCGGCAACCGTCCGCGCAGCAATCCGAACCGCTCATCGAACGGCCCACGGCCCGCGTTGTTAAGCAAGTAAGATCAGGGGCCTGCGGCATCGCAAAGACTTTCACGTTAACTCCACTTGCGTTAAACCATGTCTTTTTCCACTTGGCTTGCCTTTTTCGCCGCCTCTTGGGCGATCTCGTTTTCCCCCGGCTCCGGCGCCATTTCAGCCATGGCGTCGGGCCTGAAATACGGCTTTAAACGCGGCTACTGGACCACGATCGGGTTAATCGGCGGCATCATGTGCCAGGTTGTGGTGGTGGGTGCGGGTCTGGGCGCCCTGCTCGCCGCGTCGGAACTGGCTTTTGACGTCGTAAAGTGGCTGGGCGTGGCGTACCTGGTGTACCTGGGGTGGCGGCAAATTCAAACCGATGCCTCGCCCGTTGCGGTCGAAGCGCAAAACCCGGCACCCTTCAAGATTCGCGAATTACTCCTGCACGGCTGGCTGGTTAATATCACCAACCCCAAGGGCACGGTTTTCTTACTGGCCGTGGTGCCGCAATTCATGGACTTGTCGCGGCCGCTGGCGCTGCAATACCTGATTATCGGGGCCACGCTGTGCCTGACCGACCTGGTCGCCATGGGCGTCTACACCGCCCTGGCCGCCAAAGTCCTGAAACTACTGCGCAGCCCGCGCCATATACGCTGGCTTAACCGCTGTTTTGGTTCCTTGTTCATTCTGGCCGGCACGGTGCTGGCAACATTCAGCCATCACAAATAACGTTATGCCGTTCGCCTGAACCGGCCCCTGAAACGACACACGCTAAAATCATTTTATGAGCCTTACAAAAGAAGTCGCACGGCGTCGCACATTCGCCATTATTTCGCACCCCGACGCGGGCAAAACCACCCTCACTGAAAAGCTCCTGCTGTTTTCAGGCGCCATCCAGATCGCCGGCAGCGTAAAAGCGCGTAAAGCCAGTCGCCATGCCTCATCCGACTGGATGGAAATTGAAAAACAGCGCGGCATCTCCGTGGCTTCGTCCGTCATGCAAATGGAATACCGCGATTGCGTCTTGAACTTGCTCGATACGCCGGGCCACCAGGACTTCTCGGAAGACACCTACCGCGTGCTGACCGCCGTGGACGCCGCCCTGATGGTCATCGACGCCGCCAACGGGGTCGAGCCGCAAACCATACGCCTGCTGCAGGTCTGCCGGGCCCGCAATACCCCCATCATCACCTTCATCAACAAGCTGGACCGTGAAGTCCAGGAACCGCTCAACCTGCTTTCCGAGATCGAATCGCACCTGGGCATGGACGCGGTGCCGTTCTCGTGGCCGGTAGGCATGGGCCGCTCGTTCGGCGGCGTGTTCGACATTCGCCGCAACCGCATGCGCGTCTTCAAATCCGGCCAGGAGCGCCGGGAAGATCAGGACGAACTCATCGACGGCCTGGACAACCCCCTGATCGCCAGCCGCTTCGGCGACGCCTTTAGCAAGGCCAATGAAGAAATTGAACTGATCAACGCCGCCGCCCCCGAATTCGACCATGCGGCCTTCCTGGCCGGCCAGCAGAGTCCCGTATTCTTCGGCTCGGCCATCAATAACTTCGGCGTCCAGGAAGTGCTGGATGCCCTGGTGGACCTGGCTCCCAAGCCCGGTCCGCGCCATTCGCTGCAGCGCGACGTCCAGCCCGACGAGCCCAAGTTCAGCGGCGTGGTGTTCAAGGTGCAGGCCAATATGGACCCGGCCCACCGCGACCGCGTTGCGTTCGTGCGTGTCAGCTCGGGCCGCTTCCAGCGCGGCATGCGCCTGAAAGTGTCGCGCACCGGCAAAGAAATGCGGCCCAACAACGTGGTGTCGTTCTTATCGCAACGGCGCGAACTGGTGGATGAGGCGTATGCCGGCGACGTCATCGGCATTCCCAACCACGGCGTGCTGCATTTGGGCGATGTTCTGACCGAAGGCGAAAACCTTCAGTTTACCGGCCTGCCCTTTTTTGCACCTGAACTCTTTCAGGCGGTGGAAGTCAAAGATCCTTTACGGATCAAACAGCTGCGTACCGGCCTGATGCAACTGGGCGAAGAAGGCGCCATTCAGGTATTCCGTCCCGAAGCCGCGGGCGGCTCGTTGTTACTGGGCGCTGTCGGCCAACTGCAATTTGAAGTCGTGGCTCACCGGCTCAAGACCGAATACGGCGTCGACGCCCGGTTAATGCCCTCGCGCTACAACATGGCACGCTGGTTTACCGCCGATGATCCCAAGGTATTGCGCAAGTTCATGGACTCGAACGCCGCCAACATCGCCTATGATGTGGTTGATGCGGCCGCTTTCCTGGCCAGCTCACCTGCGCAATTACGCGTGGCGCAGGAGCTTTACCCCGGTATCGAGTTTCACGCCATGCGCGAGCACGGCGGGAAGGTTTTTGGTACAAAAGCGTAGTTTTGCGTACAAAGTGTAAACATTTAACAGAGCTAAATTCTAAATAGAAAGTATGCTTGTCTTTTCTAGACCGAGGATCTGAATGTCTTGGCGTTTTATCTTTGTAGTGTTGGCCATTGCCGCAGGCGCTTCGGCCTGGGGCGGCGTCCAATTAGGCGACTGGCTGGTGGCTCACGGCCCTCAACAAGCCCCTGCCGCGGCCGAGCCTCCCGAACTCTCGGTGGTCCCGGTGCTTGATGCCAATGGCCGCCCTTACGTCGCCCAGCCGCCGCAACCGCTGGTCGACGGCCGACTGGCCGTCCCTGAACCCCCGGTCACCGTTGCCTGGCAGATCCCCGACCGGTCCCTGACGCAAACGGATAATCCGGTTATAGATTTGGCGACCACCACCATAACCATGGTCGAGGCCCAGGAAATCGCCCAGGCGGGCAATCAGCGGCTAGTGGGTATCGCCGACGTGGGCGATCTGAATCTGGGCGGAGGCACCGGCAGCGGTTCCCAACCGATACAACCGATCGAAACACCGCCCGCGCCTGTGGCGAGCAGACCGGCCGCCCCCAATACCTCGTGGCAAGCGAGCTTGCGCCAAGACCTGCAGGCCTGCAGCGCGCTCGGTTTCTTCGATCGGCCCAGCTGCTCGTGGGCGGCACGCAATAAATACTGCGAACCCAACCGCGGATGGGGCCAGGTTCGCGACTGCCCGGCGAAAAACTTTTAAGCCGGGCCGCATTCAGGCGGGCATTTATTCGCCGTGTTCGCCCATTTGGGACTGCAAGTAATTTGGCAGTCCCACCCGATCGACCAGTTCGATTTGGGTTTCAAGCCAATCGATGTGCTCTTCCGTGTCGTTCAGAATGTCCTGGAACAGGTCGCGCGACACGTAATCGCGCACCGATTCGCAATAGGCCATGGCCTCTTTCACCGTGGCCTGGGCCCCCGACTCCAGCTTAAGGTCGCATGCCAGCAATTCAGGCACGTTTTCGCCAATAAGTAGCTTATGCAAGTCTTGCAGGTTCGGCAGCCCGTCCAGCATGAAAATGCGTTCTATCAGGCGATCGGCATGTTTCATTTCGCCAATGGATTCGTCGTATTCGTGCTTGCCCAGTTTATTCAGGCCCCAGTGATTGAGCATGCGCGCATGCAGAAAATATTGGTTAATGGCCGTCAGCTCGTTTTTAAGTTGCTGATTCAAATACTGGATTACGGTGGGATCGCCCTTCATGGCTGTGCTCCTGAGTTGTTAAGTTACCGGTTTAATTGCCGGAAACACGCGATCGCCTAAAGCAATCGTGCAATAGAAGCAGCCTACCATGGAGCGCAGGCAATTTCACGCCGCAGCGCAAAGCCCGGCGCGTGTGGTTCGTTCGCATTAAAAGAACGACAGTACAAATAGGAATGAGTATGCGTGTAAAAAATGATTAGGCAGCAAGCCAGCCTGCATGACGCCTGCAGCGTGCCCACACGCCGGAATACCGCTTTTTTTTATTATAAATGGGGCGGAAAAACAATACCGTACACGAAAACAACGCATGGCAACCGCCGCCCGACAAATAGTGTAACCATTTGATTCCGGACATTAAGCGCGCCGGGCGACGACTTCGACCATAAGACTGACGCTGGCCACATGCGCATCGTTGGCGGCTTCGGCCACCAGAGCGCCGTAGCCCAGTTCGGCCGGCGCATGCTGGGAAGCATAACGGCCGCCCGGCAGATATTCGGCCGCGGTCTCGGCGCAGCAGCCGCAACATGTCGCGACCCCAAGCTCGCCTTGAAGATCGGACATCGTATGGGCACCGCCGGCAACAGCCGTTTGGATTTGACGCTCGGTGATAGCGTTACAGATACAAATAAACATGAGAACAATTATCATCTAGCTTATTGAAAAAAGCAATCGGCTCCATAAAGAAATTTGTATCCGCCCGCAGCAGCGGCCGAGGCCTTTGCGCTATACGCGCCTGAGGCCTTTTAACCCTGTTGTAAAGAGGCCCTTGCCTTGCGCACGGAAGCCGCTTCAATACCCGCTGCCTCGCGGTATTTGGCCACGGTTCGCCGCGCGATGAGCACACCGCCCTGCGCAAGTTTGTCGGCGATTTTACTGTCGGACAAAGGCTTGTTTACCGGCTCCTCGCGGATGAGCTGAGTAATCAATGAGCGCACCGCCAGCGCCGAAGTATCGCCCCCGTCGTCCGTCGCCAGCGCGGTTCCGAAGAAGCGCTTCAACTCGATCACCCCCCACGGCGTCTGGGCATATTTTTGCCGGGTGGCGCGCGAAATGGTGGACTCGTGCAATTCCAGGCTCTGGGCAATATCGCGCAACAATAACGGACGCATCGCCTGCTCGCCCCGATCAAAAAACGCCTGCTGATGCTCGACGATAAATTGAGCCACGCGCAACACCGTGTCAAAGCGCTGTTTCACGCTTTTAATCAATCCATGGGCCTGCACGACATAGCCTTGCAAGGCGGGTTCCGACTTGGGCTCGGCCAGCAAACGCGCATAAAAGGCGTTCACCCGCAAGCGCGGCATCACCGCCGGATTCAATGCGGCCTGCCATCGCCCGCGCAGCTTGCGCACCAGGATCTCCGGAATGACGTAATCGGCCACACTGGCGGCCCAGGCCCGTCCCGGCTTGGGATTGAGCGTCAGCAACAAGGCGTGCGCAGCGCGCAAGGTATCTTGAGAGCAATCCAGCGCGTCACGCAAGCGCGCGGTATGGCCCGCCGCCAGTAAGTCCAGATGATTGCGAGCCATTTCCCGGGCACAGTCCAGTACAGGCGGATCAATGCTTGAAGCCAGCTGATCCAACTGCAAGGTCAAGCATTGACTTAACGACGCCGCGCCAACTCCCGGCGGATCAAACGATTGCAGCAAATACAGCGCCGTGCGCCATTCGTCCAGCTCGATATCCGGCTCAGGGGGCAAAAGCGATGACATCACGTCCAGCGGCGTCGTCAAATAGCCGTTCTCGTCCAGCGCATCGATCAACACCGACACCAGGGCACGGTCGCGTTCGGAAGCACGGGTCACGCACAATTGGGCAAGCAGGTGTTGGCCCAGCGTCTGCGCGGGGCTGGCTTCAGGCCGGCCGACATCGTCCTCCGAACTGGAGCGCGAGTTGGTTAAAGCCAACAAGGAAAAATCGTCGGTTTCATTATCGCCGGCAACGGGTTCCGCCTGCGCCGCTTCGGTGTCATACTCTTCTTCGCGCTCAAGCAATGGATTTTCAAGCAAGGCCTGGGCGATTTCCTGTTCGAGATCCTGCGCCGAAAGCTGCAGGAATCGAATCGATTGCTGCAGTGCCGGCGTCAAGGCCAGGTGCTGGTGCTGACGAAGTTCTAAAGACTGGCGCGATTGCATAGGTACAATATTTAGCATGAAACAGAATCCACTACACCAGCCCACCCGTAACGATGATGCCGTGCTGCGCAATACATTGCTCAAGCTTACCGCATCGCAAAAAATTCTTTGCACCGTTGTCGTCGCCGTGGTGGCGCTGGTCTGGTACGACCTGCTAAATAAGCTGGTGGTCTTTGGCGATACCCTGGATTACTCGGGCCTGCATGCCTTCGGCGTCCAGGCCGTGGAATTCATTAAACGCTATAACCCGTTTTTCTGGTGGGCCGTCGTCGTTTTGTGCACCATCATCATTGCCTACTTCTTGTATGGCTTCGTACAAAGCACACAGCGCAAAGTGCAGGGCAAGCTGGTCGAGGCCGACACCCTGGCCACGCTGGTGGATCAACTTTCAGAGCCGGCCAAAGAAGTATTGCGGTGGGTCTGGGAGGACCACCGCCACCCGATTACCGTTGGAGTTTTACAACGCACCTCAAGGGAACTGCGCAGCCGGCGCGCCAGTAAAATCGACCTTGCGCGCCAGCATGCGGCGTTGCTCGATCCCGCCGCCCGGCCGGTTGACCCCGAACTTTAGTTGCATTTTCGGCCGGAATATGTTCGACTAGACCCATGAGATCCGATAACGTTTCCTTCGCAAACGCTACGCCCCGCAGCCACGCTGCCGGCGCGACGGGTCGTGTCGGGCTTGCTGCCCGCGCCTCTTCCTCTTTAGCCCTTGCGCTATCGCTGCTACTACTACCGATCGGTTGCCGGGCCTAGTGTCATGTGGCAGTTCGGCAGCCTATTAGCCACGTAAAGTTCCGTCAATTATCAGCTCCACTGCCCATTATTGCTGTCCAACCGCGTAATTTTGCCGCCTGCTGATAATCTTTAGCCGTATAGAATTTAGTTAAATAGGTGCATCATGCTCTCTACTCCCTCAGACAAATATCGTCCATTTGTTCCGTTTACGCGCGACTTTTCCGAACGTACCTGGCCCAGCAAGCGCATTACTCACCCTCCGGTCTGGATGAGCACCGATTTGCGCGACGGCAACCAGTCGCTGATCGAACCCATGAGCGTGGAACGCAAGCTGCGCTTTTTCGAGCAACTTATCAAAATCGGTTTTAAAGAAATCGAGGTCGGCTTTCCTTCCGCCTCGCAGACCGATTTTGATTTCGTGCGCAAGCTGGTCGATGAAAAACGCATTCCCGACGACGTCACCATTATTGTGTTGACTCAGTCGCGCGAAGACTTGATTCGCCGCACGGTCGAAGCCGCGGCCGGCGCCAAGCAGGCCATCGTGCATATGTATAACGCCTGCGCGCCGGCATTCCGAAAAATCGTCTTCGGCATGACGAAAGACGAGGTGAAAAAAATCGCCACGGACGGCACGCAGCTCATCAAGGATTGCGTTGCGCAGCATCCGGAAACCCAATGGGGCTACGAGTATTCGCCTGAAGTATTCAGCACGACGGAACCGGAATTTGCCTTGGATGTATGCAATGCGGTCACCGAAGTCTGGCAGCCTACGCCCCAGGCCAAAATTATTTATAACCTGCCGGCCACCATTGAAGCGACCACGCCCAATATGTACGCGGATCAAATCGAATGGATGCATAACAAGCTCAATAAGCGCGACTGCATTGTGCTTAGCGTGCACCCGCACAATGACCGCGGCACGGCGGTGGCGGCGGCCGAATTGGCCGTGATGGCGGGCGCCGACCGGGTCGAGGGCTGTTTGTTCGGCAGCGGCGAGCGTACGGGCAACGTGGATTTGGTCACGTTGGCGCTTAATCTGTACACGCAGGGTGTCCACCCCGGCCTGGATTTTTCCGACATCGACGAAGTGCGTCGCTGTGTGGAATACTGCAATCAGTTGCCGGTGCATCCGCGCCACCCTTACGCGGGCGACCTGGTCTTTACGGCGTTCTCGGGTTCGCACCAAGACGCCATCAAAAAGGGCTTCGCCCGTCAACAGCCTGATGCGTTGTGGGAAGTGCCGTATTTGCCTATTGATCCAGCCGACTTGGGGCGCAACTACGATGCGATCATTCGGGTGAACAGTCAGTCCGGCAAGGGCGGGGTGTCGTACTTGCTCGAGCAAGAGCACGGCCTTGTGTTGCCGCGCCGTTTGCAGATCGAATTCAGCCGGGCGATTCAGCGGGTTACGGACGAGACGGGCGCCGAGGTCTCGGCCTCGGCGGTGTACGATTTGTTCAATCGCGAATACCTGGAGCTTGAGCAGCCCTGGAAGTTGATTCGTCATCGTATTACGGGCGACCCGAAGGCGGGTACGGGCAAGCAGTTCACGATCGAGGTGGAACTCGAGGAAGAAGGCCAGGTTCGCCATTTGGTGGGTCATGGCGATGGCGCGATCGCGGCGTTTATCAATGCGCTGAATGTGGATGCGCGCATCATGAGCTATCACGAGCATGCGATTGGCACGGGCACGGATACGCGCGCGGCGTCGTATGTGGAGTTGCGGGTGGGCGAGGCGCCAACGGGTTTTGGCGTGGGTATTCACGTGGATATCGTGACGGCGTCGTTCCTGGCGATTCTGAGCGCGGTGAACCGCAATGCGGTGAGCCAGGCGGCAGAGGCGGCTTTGGTTGCCTGATGCATTGATGGTTGATGCGTGAAGGCGGCTAGCTTTTAAGCCTGGCTTGTTTCAGGCAAGCGGCTGATAACTCGCTGGTAGAAAATGCCCCTTAAGAAGCTGGATGTTTATCCTGGCTTTTCGAGGGGCTTTTTCTTGCGGAGGGCTTGATTGCTTCTGGATGCTTATTACTGCGATCGTGTTTTAAACACGTCGCGGCGAATGCGCCCTGGGCAGCCAGGGCTTGCGTGGGCGGCCCCTTCGGGCCTAAACCGTCGCATCGGGCAAAATCGGGGCGTTCGCGAACTCCGGCAAACGAACAGCCACTGGCTGTTCGTAAACGTCGCCGTCAAACAGCGCGAACTTGCACCCCCGATTTTGCCCGACGCGACGGCGCCCCCGAAATCGCCCTGCCTGCCCAAGGCGCCTACGCCACGACTCGGGAATTGATCACTTGAGGGAATGCAAAATCCATTATGCAGTGTGGCGGTGGCATCGGGTCTGATGCGGGATCTTCTGGGACGCAGCGAGCCGGACGCGAAGGTAGCCCGAACGGGCGGACGAGCGAGGCAAGCGAATTCGGCGCCGTAGGGCGACGAACAGTCACAGGATCCCGTACCAGACCCGGTGCCACCGCCACACGGGTTAAGTACCTAAGAGCGGAGATCAAACAACCCTTACCAGGACGGCGCGGGCTCCCAGGTGACATCGGCATTGTGCTCGCGCGAAACCCGCAACATGTTCAGCAGCGGGAACGCGCGTCGTCGAAAGCTGACCGGCTGGGTAATGGGATGTTCTTTCACGTCGTTATTATCGACATCGTCGGAAAAGTCGGATTCGGTATCAAGGGCCATGGCTTGTTCTATACCGGCGATGGCCACATCAAGCTGCTCGTGCGTGATAACGCCGCGCTCGGGCAAGGTGTCGGTGAAGGGCTTGCCCGCCGCCTTCAAAATAGGCAAGGCATGCTGGGCAAACATGATCACTTCGGGGGCCGGTTTGGAGTGAAAGACGACTAGCATATTCGGTTTCCCTCAATAGACAGATTTATACACTACGCTAACATAAGCGAGCTGCCAAGGGGCAACATGACGAGCTACCATTCTAGCGGAGCCAGTCATGCAGCGGTGCGTCTTATGGCAGGTTTTTTTCCTGATGATTTTGTCGGCTCCGGCAGGGGCGCAAGGCACTTGCCAGGCCGGGCTGCTGGGCCAACCCTGCTCTGAAGGCGGCGTGGCGGTGTTGGCCAATAGCGAACCCAGCCTGAACCTGGGTGTTGGCAACCCCATCAACCTTGTCACCGGCAACAAATACCAGCACGAAGTCGATCTGCCGCCGCTGCGGCAAGCGCCTCAGCTCGAGATCAGTCGGCACTATAACGGCCTGGACCCGCGCAGTTCGGTGCTCGGGCGCGGGTGGTCCTTGGGCTATGACACGCGCTTATTCTTTCAGGCGGGACGCTGGCAGATCGTGCAGGCCGATGGCAGCCGCCTTGTTTTTGAAGGCCCGGCCAATCGGGCGGTTTCCAGTCGCCATGGCTCGCTGCAAGCGCACGCCGGTTTATGGGTCTGGACCTGGCCTGACGGGCGCAAACTCAGTTTCGATCAAAGCGGTCGCCTGGTGCGCATCGCCGACGGTTCCTCCGCGGCGGGCAATACGCTGACTATTGAACGCAACACCCAGGCCGGCGCGTTGTCGGGCGTCATTACGCACATCACCAGCGCGCAAGGGCTGGTCTTGTCGTTCCACTATCGGGTCGTTCATGGGCGTGCTTACCTGCAAGCCATTGATACGCCGGCGGGCCGCTTTCAGTATGAGTTCGAGCCCGTAGACCCGGCACAACCCACGAGCGCCCTGCGCTTGAAAAGCGTGATCCGGCCCGACGGCATGCAGCGGCGTTACCTGTACGAAGCACCCTATCAGGCGGGCAATGCCTTTGCACTGACGGGCATCGAAATTGCGGCCGCCGACGGGCAGGGTGTTCAACGCCTCAATACCTGGGCCTACGATCGTTCGGCGCGGGCCATTCTTTCCATTCGCGGCGGCCCACAGTCGCTGCGCGACAAGATTCACATCGACTACCGCGAGCCGCCCGGCACGCAGCGCCATGGTCTGACCGTGATTACGAACGCCAACGGCGAAACCAGCCAGTTTCATACGGCAATACGCGGCGGCCGGCATGTCTTGTTGAGCGTCTCGGGCCAGCCCTGCCCGAACTGCGCCGCGCCGGGTACGCGCGCCAGCTACGACGCGTTGGGCCGCCTAAGCGGCATCAACGGCACGACCATCAAACGGCGCGAATCGGGGCATATCGCACAGTTGGGCGCGCCCGAATCGGGCTGGCCGGGCCTGCAAATCAACTACCAGGAGAACGGCCTTAGATCGTCGTGGGCATCGACGCTGACCGGCATGGAACAGACCTTTTACAACCAGCACAACCGGCCCATACGGCGGGCTTTTTCGAACGGAGATCATTGGGATTACCACTACGACGCGGCCGGACGCCCCACTCAAATCGTGCACGCCTCCGGGCAGGAAAAACACACGACGGCGCTTCACTGGCAAAGTCATTTTCTGGCACGTATCGAGCATCCCCACGAGCGTGAGTCGCGCCAGTACGATAACAACGGACGGCTGCAAACGCGCCACATTGAGCGCGTCGCTTCATCATCGCGCCAAAGCCTGCGTTACACCGAAAAATTCGACTACGACGCACAACATCGGCTGACGCGCCACCACCTGCCCGAAGGCGGATCCCTGGTTTACGAATGGGGCGTCCGCAACCGACTGCTGGGCATCACCTGGCATGACGCTCAGGGTACAGCCCACCCGATTATCGGCGCCACACCCGATCAGCCAGGGTATCGCTACGGCAATGGCTTGCGCCTGCGGGTCGGCGCTGAAAACGGCCAGGCCGCCGAGCTGCTGTTGGCGGACGATGCGGGCGCCCTGTGGACGCAGCGCCTGGACTACGATCGGCACGGCCGGCTGCAGCAAGAAAGCCACGAGCATGCCGCAGCCGCCGGAGCGCAAACCTGGCGCTACGCACACGATAACGAGGGGCGCCTTATCGGCGCGCAGCAAAAGGACGAAGCGACGTGGTATGCCTGGGAAAACGACGGCGCCCTGGCGGCGATGCGGATCCAAGGCGGCACTGTCAAGCCGAACATGACGCGCGACCCAAGCGGCCTGCCAACAACAGCGCAAGGCTATGCCTTGCTCTACGGCCCGAACCGTCGCCTGGTCAGTGTGGCTCGCGACGGCCAGGTTCTTGACCGCTACTGGCACAATGCGTTCGGCCAACGCATCCGCACCCAAACTCCTCTGGGGCAAACCGATTATTTTTACCTGGACAACCGGGTCGTGGCCGAGGCACGGCGCAGCCCCATCCAGCGCGACAATGCAAACGCTCCAAGGGTCACGCGCCGCTACGTCTACGCGCATCATGTGCTGGTTGGCCTGATCGACTATATGCCGCCCAGCACTTCGCCCAGCGGCAGGCTGTATTTCGTGCATGCCGATCTTATCGGCGCGCCGCGCATGGTGACCGACGCCAGCCGAACTACCCGCTGGCTTGCGACCTACAGTCCCACCGGGGCCGCCACGCGCGTTGAAGGCGACTTGATGCTGGACCTTCGTCTGCCGGGCCAGGTGTATGACGCCACCACCGGCTGGCACGATAATCTGCTGCGCACCTACCTGCCCGAATTCGGCCACTACCTGGAACCCGATCCGCTCGGTCCCCAACCCGGCCAGCAAGCCCTGGGCTATGCCCGGCAGCAACCCAGGCGCTATATCGATCCGACGGGCTTGTTGCTCTTCGCCTTTGACGCCACGCGTTATGACGCGGGCAATCAAAGCAATGTCTGGAAAATGAGCCAGCGCTACCAGGACGGGCCGGTGTTTTATCACGCCGGCCCCGGCAATCCTCACCTGATTGACTGGGACGCGGTTACTGCCTATAACGCGCCGCTCATTCTTGAAACGCAATGGCAGTCTTTACTGGATGAGCTTGGACAAGCCAAAAAGAACGAGGTCACGCCCATCGACATCCTCGGTTTTTCACGGGGAGCCGCTCTGGCCCGCCACTTTGGGAATCAGATCAACCGCTACGTCTCCAACGGCCTGTTCTCGTACACCGACGATCGCCGCGGCCTGGTGACGGCCTGCGTCGACCTGCGCTTCATGGGGCTATTTGATACCGTGGCGCAATTCGGCCTGGCGGGCAGTCAGAACAGCAATTACGACCTGAGCATCGCGGCGGCATGGGAATGGGTGGCGCATGCGGTGGCCTTGCATGAGCGGCGTTGGCTCTTTCCAGTGGCCTCGGTTGGCGGCAGCCAGAACGCCGTCGAAGCGCCATTTATCGGGGCGCACGCCGATATCGGCGGCGGCATCGCCTATGATGAGCGCGGCGAGGCCAGCCGCCATGGCGACTTATCCGACGTTGCCCTGAACTGGATGCTCTGGCAGGCGCGCGCCGCCTCCCTGCAATTTAGCGCGGGCGACCCGTCTCAAGGCGAAATCAGCAATCCGGTCGTGCACGATCAGCGCTCGGTCATGGCTCGCTCCGTTCAAAACGGCGATCGCCGTATCGATGATGCCAACGGCGCGCTGCTGCATCCCTACCAGGACGATCATGCGCGGCTGGGCCGGACCCAGCGCGACGCAACCGAACCGCTGATCCAGCGCCATGAGGGCTGGCGCCGCCAGGATAGGGCCGATGTGGGCCAGGTCGACATGAGCGGCTATGCCTACTGGCTGCACAACGAACTGGGTTGGCAGGCGCTGCCCGTGTAACTCCTTATATAACAAGCAGGTAGGGCCGGTTTCCGGTCCCGCCCCGAATCCAATTCAGAACACCATAAGGGAAATCACGCTATCATTTAACTCTTCCTGGATTTCGCGGGGGTCTTGTGTTGGCCATCGCGCACCTTCACGGCCCCGCCGGGCCTCGCTTTCTCTTTAATTAGAACGTCTTATGCTTCTTGGGCAACAACAACAACAACTTATTTCGCTACTTCGCGCCACCGTGGCCCAGATTCTTCCCGATGCCACGCCCAACATCCTGCTTGAACGCCCCAAAGTGGCCGCCCATGGCGACATCGCCACCAATGTAGCCATGCAATTGGCCAAGCCGGCCAAGCGCAATCCCCGTGAGCTCGCCCAGCAAATCGTGGAAGGGCTGCAAGCCAGGCCTGAAATACAGGCCTTGATCGCATCGGCTGAAATCGCCGGCCCGGGGTTTATTAATTTTCGCCTGACCCATGCCGCGCGCCAGGCCGTACTGGACGAAATCTGGACCGAAGGCGACCGCTACGGCATGCTCGCGCCGAACCACGAAAAAGTGCTGGTTGAATTCGTTTCCGCCAACCCGACCGGCCCATTACATGTGGGCCACTCGCGCCAGGCGGCGCTGGGCGACTCGCTTTGCCGCCTGTTCGCGACCCAGGGCTACGACGTCACGCGCGAGTTCTACTATAACGACGCAGGCAACCAGATCGACAACCTGGCCATCAGCGTTCAGGCCCGCGCCAAGGGCCTGTTGCCCGAGTCGCCCGACTTCCCCGCCGACGGCTACAAGGGCGACTATATTCTGGACATTGCCAACGGCTTCCTGGCCGGCGAATCGGTTCAAGCCGCCGACGGCGACTCGGTGACCGCCACCGGCAATATCGACAGTCTCGACGACATCCGTCATTACGCCGTGGCGTATCTGCGCAAAGAACAAGATCTGGATCTTCAGGCCTTCGGCTTGAAATTCGACAATTTCTACCTCGAAAGCTCGCTCTACACCAGCGGACGCGTCGAAAAAACCGTGCAGGCGCTTATCGACGCCGGCCATACCTACGAGCACGAAGGCGCGCTATGGCTGCGCACCACAGAACTTGGCACCGGCGACGACAAAGATCGCGTCATGCGCAAGTCCGAAGGCGGCTACACCTACTTCGTCCCCGATGTGGCCTACCACGTAGCCAAATGGGAACGGGGCTACCATCGCGCCATCAACATCCAGGGCAGCGACCACCACGGCACCATCGCCCGCGTGCGCGCCGGCCTTCAGGGACTGGGCCTGGGCATTCCCAAGGCGTTTCCGGAATACATCCTGCACAAAATGGTCAAGGTCGTTCGCGACGGCGCCGAAGTCAAAATATCCAAGCGCGCCGGCAGCTATGTCACCATGCGCGATCTGATCGACTGGGTGGGCCAGGATGCCGTCCGTTTCTTTTTAAGCCAGCGCCGCGCCGATTCCGAGTTCGTCTTCGACATTGACCTGGCCCTGTCCAAAAGCGAAGAGAATCCGGTCTATTACATTCAATACGCGCACGCGCGCATTTGCTCGATGATCAGCCAGTCCGGCCTGGCCGACCAGTTGGGCGCGGCCGACATCAGCACGCTGGTGGCGCCGTCCGAATTCGCGCTCATGCAGCGGCTGGCCGAGTATCCTGCCGCCCTGACGCAAGCCGCGCAAGAACTGGCGCCGCATCAAATTGCGTTCTGGCTGCGCGACTGTGCCGCTGACTTCCACGCCTGGTACAACGCCGAGCGTGTTCTGGTCGACGACGAACAACTGAAAATAGCCCGCTTGCGCCTGGCTCATGCCACACGACAAATTCTGGCCAGCGGCTTGAATCTATTAGGGGTGTCTGCCCCGGAAAGGATGTAACAACGTCTTATGGCAAGAACTCGTCGTAAATCCACAAAATCCAGATCCGGCGGAAGCACGCTGTTCGGCGTGCTGGCCGGGTTGATCCTGGGCCTGGCCGCAGCGGTGGCGGTGGCTCTTTTTGTCACGAAAGTCCCCATGCCCTTCGTCGACAAAGCCACGCGCGACCCGGCCAAGACGCTCTTGCCCGACGTGCGCGATGCCCCCGACCCCAATATCGGGCTGTATGGCCAAAACAGCCCGGGCGGCATGCCGTCGACCGGCCCGACCGCCACGGCGCCCGCTCCGCTTCCCGGCACCGCCTCCCCAGGCAAAACTCCGCCGTCGATGTCCGATGACATCAGCGCCCTGATCGCGCGCCTGGACGATCAACCCGCCTCGCCGGCCAAGCCGGCCGCGGCGCCTTCTACCCCGGCAGCCAAAAAAGACTCCGCAGCCAAGCCCGCCAATACGCAAACCACGTATTACCTTCAGGCAGGCGCCTTTCGCTCGGAAAAGGACGCTGAAGCCGTCAAGGCCCAGGTTTTATTACTGGGGTTGCCGGTTCAGGTTCAAAAAGCGCAGGTCAACGGCGCTACCATTAACCGCGTGCGCGTAGGTCCATTCAAGGGTATTGATGAAATGAACCGGTCGCGTGTGCGTCTGGGCGAAGCCAAAATTGATTCATCAGTCGTGCGCCCTTGATCCACCGGCTTTTAATTCATTAAATAGGGCCGTGGGGCACCTTAACGGAACTTGATGTTGCATTAGCGGTCTCACCCAATCGATTTGTTTAGGATGAAAAATATGTCGTTTAAAAATGTTGTTACGCGTGTTCTGGCCGTACTCACCATGGGTTCGGCGTCGTTATTGGCCCAGACCGCCTCGGCTCAGCCCGCCGGCCAGCCTTATGTCACGCTGGAGCAGGCACAGCCATCCGACACACCCGGAAAAATCGAAGTACTGGAATTTTTCGCCTATAGCTGCGTGCACTGCGCCACCATGGAGCCCATGCTCGAAAAATGGACCAAGACGCTGCCCGACAATGTGGTGTTCAAACCGGTTCCGGTCGCCTTCAATGCCAGCATGGCCGACTTGCAAAAGCTGTATTACACGCTGGAAAGCCTTGATCGCCTAGACCTGCACGCAGCGGTTTTCAAGGTGCTGCACACTCAGCGCAAGCCCATGTACGACGCCAAAGCCATTACCGATTGGGCCGTTGCCCAGGGCATTGACCGCGGTCAGTTCGAATCGGTCTTCAATTCGTTTGGCGTCACCACCAAGATCGGCCGCGCCAACGAGCTGGCCGAAACCTACAAGATCGAAGGCACGCCCACGTTGGCGGTTGGCGGCAAATACGTAACCTCGCCCGCCATGGTCGGCACCTACGAAGGCGCCATCACCGAAGCGCAAAAATTGATCGGGCTGGCCAGCAAGTAATTCATTGCCAGCATCGGCAAAAAAAGCCGCACAATGAACTACACCCCAAAAGTTGGCACCAATCCAACCTTTGGGGTGTTTTTCGTGCTTTAAATTCACTCTTTAATATTGGCCGTCTTCACGATACGCTCGTAGCGCGCCTGTTCGTTTTTCACGAACTCGGCGAAATCCTGGGCGCTGCCGCTGCCCGGCAACGCGCCTTGCGTCGCCAGCTGGGCCTGGACATCGCTGGCCTGCAAGACCTGGTTCAGTTCTTGATTAAGCCGCGTGACGATGTCTTGCGGCGTGCCGGCGGGCGCAAACAGGGCCGACCACGAAATCATCTTGAAGCCCTTGAATTCCGGCGTCTCGGCCAGCGCCGGCACATCGGGCAAGCTGGGCAGACGCTGGTCATCGGTCATTACAATGCCTTTGACTTTCTTGCTCAGCACCGCCGGAATGGCCGAGCCGCTCACCAGCATGGCCAGATCGATCTGGCCTCCCATCAGGTCGGTAATCACCTGGGCGCCCCCCCGATAAGGCACATGCAATAAATCAATATTCGCCTGATGCATGATGGTTTCCATGGTCAGGTGCAGGACGGTGCCGATGCCCGAGGTGGCATACGTCAATTTGCCGGGCTCGGCACGCGCCAGGGCCAGCAACTCGGTGAAAGTGTTGGCCGGCAAATCGGGGCGAGCCATCAACACCATGGGCGCCGTATTGATCAAGCCGATGGGCGCCAGGTCTTTCAGGGCATCGTATTTCACCGCCGCCGGATTGATCAGCTTGGTGATGGCGATGGGGCTGTCAACGCCCAACACCAGGGTGTAGCCGTCGGGCGCGGCCAAAACCGCCTTGGCGATCCCGATCGTACCGCCGCCGCCCGCCGCATTTTCAATGATCACAGACTGACCGAGCCGTTCGCTCAATTTCTGGCCTACCAGGCGGGCAATGCCGTCGGTGCTGCCTCCCGCGGTAAAGGGAACGATCAGGGTAATGGGTTTGGCCGATGGCCACGGGGCCTGCGCCTGGGCCGCCGATACGCAAGAAAACGCCAGGAGGCCGGACAGCAGCCAGGAAGAAAGTCGTAATGACATGAAAAGGCTCCGAAAAGGTTAGTGAGCGGAATCAGTGGACGCAGGCTCGATGCGAGCGCGCAAACCGTCGAACGCAGCCGTCCATTCGGCACGCCAGCGGCGGCGAACGCTGTCATCGATCCAGGCGCCCTGCAGGCCGTTCAACATCAGTTCGCGCAGTTCATCGACCGAAAAACCAAAGTCTTCCACCATCATCTTCCAGACCTTGGTCGGCGAAATATTATGCAGCGTGGGGTCGTCGCTATTGGGATGCATGCGCAAACCCAGCTTGTGCATGGCGCGAATAGGATGATCCAGGGCCCAGCGCTCGGGCGCGAGCGTGCGCAGGTAATACGAATTGGCGGGCACGACCGTGAAAATCATGCCTGAATCCACGCAGCGTTGGGCGAACTCGGGTTGATCGACCACGGTATAGCCGTGATCGACACGGTCCACGCCGAGCAGATCAATGGCGGTTTTGACATTGGTCCAGGGCAGCCCGAACTCGCCCGCGTGTGCCGTTGTTTTCAGGCCGACGCGTTTGGCGGCGGCATAAGCGTCGGCGAACCGTTCAGGCGGGCCGTTGGCTTCGCGGTAATCCATGCCGATGCCCTGAACCTCGTCGCAGCGGTCGGCGGCGATCCAGTCCACCATTTCCAGCGCGGCGGCCAGGTCGGCCTCGCGATCAATCGCGGGAATCAGCCGGCCGATAATGCCGTCGTCGGCCTGGGCATCGTGGATGGCCCGGACAATGGCGTCTTGCAGGGTCTTGTATGACAGCCCCGATCCGCGCACCGTGCCGGTGGGGTTCCAGAAAAACTCGGTGTACAGCACGTTATGCGCGCGTGCGTCTTGCAGGTATTCGCGCGTGATGCGGTAAAGGTCGTCGGGCCGTTTCAGTATATGGGCTTCAAGCGCCCGCAGCCCCGGTATGGCGCCCTGGCGTTTTTCTCCTTGCGCATACAGGCCGGCGACCGCCTCGGGGGTCATGCCGCCTTCGCGGCGGGCCAGTTCCTGGAAGGTATCGTGGCGGATGGCGCCCAGCAAGTGGCAATGCAGCTCTGCTTTGGGAAGGGCCGTGAAAAATTCGTCAAGCGTTAATGGATGCTCGACGGGAGCCGTCTGAACGCTCATGAAGTCACCTTGATCTGTCTGTGTGTGCGGTAGGGCATTTTAACCCCTCCGCCCGACGCGCAACAGGCGGCGTCCCCCCTGAGCGTCGGGCCGACGGCTTCTTACGAACGGGCTTTTTCAAGCGCCTGCGTCAAATCGGCGATCAGGTCTTCCGGCGACTCAAGGCCGATATGCAAGCGCACGACAGCGCTGTCGCGATCGTTGTGGCTGTCGGTCCAGTAGCCATGGCTGGCCAGCGGGCCGTGATCGACCAGTTGAACCAGGCTTTCAAAGCCGCCCCAGGAAAAGCCGATGCTGAACAACGCCAGGGCGTCGACGAAGGCGCGCGCCTGGGCTTCGTGAAGCTTCAGCTCGACGGCCAGCATGCCGTTGGAGCCATGGCAGTCGCGTTGCCACAGTTCATGTCCGGCGTCCCCCGGCAAAGCGGGATGATAAATGCGGGCCACCTCGGGGCGCGAGGCCAGGAAGCGGCATATATCGAGCGCGTTCTGGCTGTGCTGGCGCATGCGTATGGGCAGGGTGCGCACGCCGCGTATGGCCAGCCAGGCATCGTCGGCGCTGACGGAATAGCCCATGGCGTAGTGGGTGTCGTTAAGACGCGCGCACAGCGCGGCGTCGTTGGCCATGACGGCGCCCAGCATCAGGTCGGAATGGCCGCCGATGTATTTGGTGCCGGCCACGACCGAGACGTGGGCGCCCAATTCCAGCGGACGATAGATATAGCCGGAGCCCCAGGTATTGTCGCTGGCCAGGATCAGGCCGCGCTGCTTGGCCAGCGCCGCCAGGGCGGGAATATCGAGCATTTCAAACAGCAGCGAACCCGGGGACTCGATGTAGAGCATGCGGGTGTTGTCTTTGATTTGCGCTTCCATGGCGTCGGGCATGCCGCGACAGTAAGTGACCTGGATGCCCAGGCGGCTTAATACGGTTTTATCGAGGTAACGCACGGGGCCGTAGGCGCAATCGGCCACAATGACGTGGTCTCCGGTGTTAAGCAGGGCCAGGAAGGTGAGCGTAATGGCCGACAGCCCCGAGGGAGCGAGAAAGCTGCGCTTGGCGCCTTCGAGGGTGCAAAACACGTCTTCCAGGGCGGCGTGGGTGTCCATGCCGATACGCCCGTAGGTGACGGCGCGCTCTCCGCTGCTTTTGCTGACCTGGGCTCGATCCAGGGCGTCGAGATTGGCGAAACGAACGGTGCTGGTGCGCATTGAGGGCAGCGCGACGGGCGCTGCCTGGGTGTGCGGATCGAATTCGGCGATGCCCGTATGCTGCAGGAGCGTATCGAGGTGAGACGGAGCAAAAGTGGCCATGGCTTGCACAAAAATAGTTTAGGATTAGTTGCTTAAACTACCATAAATCGATGCGCCCGGCGTTTTGCCAAGGCCGCGCTATTCTTGCTCAGGATGTCTGTATGTTGACGTATGACGTCGCGCTGTCTTTTTTCGGAATTGCGGTGTTGCTGGCCCTGGCGCCGGGGCCGGACAATGTGTTTGTGTTGATGCAGTCGGCGCTCTGGGGCCGTGTGTCGGGAATGTTTGTGGTGCTGGGGCTGTGCACGGGGCTGATCGGCCATACGCTGGCGGTTGCGGTGGGCCTGGCGGCGGTATTTGCGGCGTCGCAGACGGCGTTTACGGTGTTGAAGTTGTTGGGGGCGGCTTATTTGCTGTATTTGGCCTGGGGGGCGTTTCGGGCGAAGGGCGGCACGGCAACGGGCGAGGCGCCGGCGCGGCAATCGGAGTTTTTGTTGTTCCGGCGCGGAATTGTGATGAACTTGACCAATCCTAAGGTGTCGTTGTTTTTCCTGGCGTTTTTGCCGCAATTTACGTCGCCGGCGCGAGGGTCGGTGGCGTTGCAGACCTTGAGCCTGGGGGCGTTGTTTATGTTGGCGACGTTGTTGGTGTTTGGGTGTATTGCGTTTTTTTCGGGGCTGTTTGGGGAGTTCGTGCAAAGGTCGCTGCGGACGCAGCGGGTGCTCAATTGGGTGGCGGGAACGGTGTTTTTGGGGCTGGGGGTGAAGTTGGCGATGAGTAGCCGGTGATGAATCGTTGCGTCATTTTCGGGCTGACGAGACCATGATTGGGTGATCCATTCGATAATTTTGACACTCCCTTTTGACGGGAAATAGGCAGAGCAATAATGTATCAAACCAGCCCGAACACAAAAATTCCGACACTCCCTTAAAAATAGGTTCTTAAACGGGGTTTTAAACACGTTCTTAAAGCGGCGCGCGCGGCCGGGTCCTGGCTGGGCTTAGCGTGAGCGGCCCCTTTGGGGCTTCCCGGGAAATCGCCCCACATCGCGCGTTCGCACAACTCGCCTGGCCGCCAAGCAGTGCTTGGCGAAGCTCGCCAGGCTCGAACAGGTGCTCTCTTGCCTCGCGATGTGAACCGATTCCCCGGCGCTCCCGAATCGCCCAGCCAGGACCCGGCCGCGCGCACCTTGCGTTTGGGCATTTTGAAGGAAGCACTACAGACGCTTCCGATCCACACACAAAACGTCTTCCAAACCTCAATTCGGATCAACACGTGCAAACCTCTTCCAACCCTCAACGCCGCAGTCGCGGCGGTGGCGGCCTGGGCTGGCTGGGCGATTTCGTGGGCGCCGCTCAATGGGCTGCAATCGGGATTCAAGTGAGCGCCTGTTCGAGCACGACGCTTGCCGACAAGCCAGTGGCTTGTCGGCCGTGCGAGTTGCGCGAACGCCCGATTTCAGCCCGTTGAGCGGTTCAGCCCGAAGGGCCGCCCGCGCGAGCCCGGTCAGCCCAAGCCGCCACCGCCGCGACGTCTTAAGAAAAGCATTGCCCCGCCGTTTGTATTGCCCCGTCGTTTACTCAAGCTTCTTAGACGGCGGTGAATCGAATAACGCCGTCCTCACCTATCTGGCGACTAAGTTTTCCTTCGTAATACAAAGCATGCAGGTGGGCCAGGGCTTCGCCGATGGCGAAGGTAAGTTGATGCGCGTCCAGTTTGCGGCGGAACATGAAGGGGACGACATCGTTGGCGCTGTGGGGCTCGCGACAGGCGACGAGGACCTCGTCCAGGCGTTCGGCGTGGTGGGCGTGCTGCTGGGCGATGCGTTCATGCAGGCCGCGGAAGGGACGGCCGTGAGAAGGCAGGACCAGGGTGTCTTCGGCCAGGTCATCGTAACGGCGCAGCGACTGCAGGTATAAGGGCAGCGGATTGGATTCGGGCTCGTAGTCGAACACGCTGACGTTGGTGGAAATGCGCGGCAGGACCATGTCGCCGGCAATCAGGGTCTGCAGGGGTTCACAGTACAGCGAAGCATGTTCGGGCGAGTGGCCATAGCCGGTAATGACTTGCCAGTCGCGCCCGCCGATGTCGATGCGGTCGCCGTCCATGATGCGCACGAAACGCGCGGGCACGTCGGGGACCAGGCTGGGGTAGTAATTCGAGCGCTTGCCGATGGTGTCGCGCGCTTCGGGGTCGGCCAGGCCATGGCGAACGAAGTGGTCGAGCGCGGCTTGTCCGCCTGCGCCGGCCGTGCCTGAGCTGTTGGTGGCCGGCCGGGACCACAGGCGTGCAATGGCGTATTCGGTCATGGGCATCCACAGCGGGGCGTTCCAGCGCTCGCACAGCCAGTGCGCCAGGCCGACATGATCGGGGTGCATGTGGGTGACGATGACGCGCAAGATGGGCAGGCCGTCAAGCACGTTTTCAAACACCTGTTCCCACAAGGTTTTGACTTCGTCGCGCGAGACGCCGCAGTCGACCACGGTCCAGCCTTCGCGCCCGTCGATCTGGTCGCGCAATAGCCATAAATTGATGTGGTCCAGCGCAAAAGGCAGGGGCATGCGGATCCAGCGCACGCCATCGGCCAGGGTGGCGGCGCGACCTGGCTCGGGCAGGGTTTCGCCCCAGGGGTAAGTCAGCTTTTGTTCGTTTGCATTCATGAGTTTTCTCCGAGGCCTGGACCGGGTAGCTAATATGGCATCATAATTGACGTTTACGTAAACTGCCAATCGAAACCATGACACTGCCCACCTGGACGATTTCCGAGCTTGCTCAAGAATTTTCCATTACACCGCGTACGATCCGTTTCTACGAAGATCGCGGCCTTGTCAGCCCGAAACGCGAGGGGCGTACGCGCATTTACTCGGCCCGCGACCGCACGCGGCTGAAATTGGCATTGCGCGGCAAGCGGCTGGGCCTGGGCCTGGACGAGATCGGAAGCCTGATCGATATGTACGACGGCCCCGGCGGCACGGTGACGCAGTTGCGGCAGTATCTGGCGGTGCTGGCGCAGCACCGCCAGACGTTGGAGTGCCAGCGGCAGGACCTGGAACAGACGCTGGCTGAAATCGAACTGCAGCAAATTGAATGCGAAGCGCTACTGGCCAAACGGCTATAGCCGTTTGGCATCCGTGCCGCCTAAACAGCGTTTATGATTGAGCATCGGGCCACATAAAAAAAACGACGGCCCAGACTGAAGGTGAGGGGGAGCCAACCATGCCGCTGTGCGGATCGAATTTCGACTTGGAACAAGATAGCTGTCGCTTGCCTTTTTCCGGGAGCGCACCTTGAACTTTTCCGCTGACCACCTGCATATCGAACCGGTGGCTCGACGCGGGCTGTTGCCGCCCGCGGTGGCGCAGATTGTGCTTGACGGCTTTAATCGCCACTACGCCTTGTTTCGCTATGTGGCGCAACGCGCCAAGTCTTTATTTGAATCGGGCGACTGGCGTGCGATTCAGCAACTGTCGCGCGAGCGCATCCAGTACTACGATACCCGCGTGAACGAATGCTCGGCCACGCTGAACACGGCATTAAAGGGCAGCGACGCCAGCCCGGCCGGAGCCTCGCCCCTGCAGGCGCTGACCCAGGAGCAATTGGACTTCTGGCAGGCGGTCAAGTCCGACTATGTAAGCTTGCTGGCCGGGCACCGGCAACCCGAATGCGCCGAAACTTTTTTCAATTCGGTGTCGTGCCGCATTTTGCATCGCGATTACTTTCATAACGATTTTCTATTTGTGCGGCCCGCGGTGTCCACCGACTATATCGACAGCAGCGTGCCGTCGTACCGCGAGTACTACCCCACCACCGACGGACTGGAAAAATCCCTGGTAAAAATGGTGGCCGACTTCGGCCTGGCCTCGCCGTTTTTCGACCTGCCCGCCGACGCGCGCGCCCTGGCGCGCATGGCCGTACGGCAATTGCGGCGCACTATTTCCAGCGAAGGCGGCCAGCGCATTGCGCCCGATTGCCAGTTGCACGTCCTGAACTCGCTTTTCTTCAGGAACAAGGGCGCTTACATCGTCGGGCGCCTGATCAACCAGGGCGCCACCTACCCGTTCGCCATCGCCCTGCTGCGCACGCCCTCGGGCCACATTACCCTGGACGCGCTGCTGCATTCCCACGACGACCTGAGCACCTTATTCAGTTTTACACGGGCCTATTTTCTGGTCGATATGGAAGCCCCCTCGGCCTACGTCAATTTTTTAACGACCTTGCTGCCGCGCAAGCCCAAGGCCGAAATCTACACCACACTCGGCCTGCAAAAACAGGGGAAGACCCTGTTCTATCGCGACTTCCTGCATCACCTCACGCATTCGCACGATGCCTTCGACATCGCCCCCGGCATCAAAGGCATGGTCATGACGGTTTTTACCTTGCCCTCCTACCCTTATGTGTTCAAGCTGATTCGGGACCGCATCCTTAAAGAGGGCATGGACCACGCTACCGTGCGCAAAAAATACCTGCTGGTCAAAAAGCATGATCGCGTGGGCCGCATGGCCGATACCTGGGAATACTCGCAAGTGGCCCTGCCCCGGGCGCGGTTCTCGAAGGCCCTGCTGGCCGAGCTGCGCGATCAGGTGCCGGGGCTTATCGAGGAAACCGCCGATTCCATCGTCCTGCGCCATGTGTACATCGAGCGGCGCATGACACCGCTGAACCTGTATCTGGCGCGCGCTTCCGACACCGCGCTCGACCAGGCCGTGAAGCAGTATGGACAGGCCCTGCGCGACCTGGCCGCCGCCAATATCTTTCCGGGCGACATGTTATTCAAGAACTTCGGGGTAACCCGTCTGGGCCGCATCGTCTTCTACGATTATGATGAAATCCAGCCGATGACTGAAATGAATTTCCGGCGCATTCCCGACGCCCCCAATGAAGAGGCCGAATTATCGGCCGAGCCGTGGTACCCCGTTGGCGCCAACGACGTGTTCCCCGAAGAATTCGGCCACTTTTTACTGGGCGACCCGCGCATACGCGCCGCTTTTTTAAAACACCACGCCCCGCTGCTTCAACCGCAATGGTGGCAAGCTTGCCTTGATCGTGCTAAACAAGGGCATATTGAAGATATATTCCCTTATGACCCAACTCGGCGGCTGCCTCGCGCCACCGCTACCACCCACGTTCCGGCCACGACACATACTGAATCTGTTTTATAAACCTAGGAGCAAATCATGTCTGATCCCATTGTTGTAGTCTCGGTCGCTCGTACCCCCATGGGCGGTATGATGGGCGCCCTTTCGGGGCTCTCCGCCCATGAACTGGGCTCCATCGTCATCAAGGCAGCCATTGAACGCGCCGGCATTGCCGGCGAAGCGGTCAATGAAGTCATTATGGGCAATGTCCTGCAGGCCGGCCAGGGCCAGGCGCCGGCGCGCCAGGCCGCTTTGGGCGCGGGTTTGCCGATGGGCGTCGCATGCACCACCATACATAAAGTATGCGGCTCGGGCATGAAGGCCGCCATGTTCGGCCACGACCTGCTCGTGGCCGGCAGCGCCGACGTCGTCGTGGCCGGCGGCCAGGAAAGCATGAGCAACGCCCCCTACCTGCTTTTGCGCGGCCGCCAGGGCTATCGCTACGGCCACTCCACGGTGTACGACCACATGGCGCTGGACGGCCTGGAAGACGCCTACCAACGCGGCACCGCCATGGGTGTTTTTGCCGAGGACTGCGCCTCCAAATATTCGTTCACGCGCGAACAACAAGACGCCTTTTCGCTCGAATCGCTGCGCCGCGCCCGCGCCGCCACCGCCGACGGCAGCTTCAAATGGGAAATCGCCCCGGTCACCATTGCCGGACGCAAGGGCGACACCGTCATCGATACCGACGAAGGCCCCACCAAAGCCATGCCCGAAAAAATCCCGACGCTCAAACCAGCCTTCAAAAAGGACGGCACCGTCACCGCCGCCAATGCCTCGTCGATCTCCGACGGCGCCGCGGCCCTGGTCCTCATGCGCGAATCAACCGCCAAGAAATTGGGCGCAACGCCGCTGGCGCGCATTGTGGCCCACACCCAGCATTCGCACGAACCCCAATGGTTCACGACGGCGCCGGTCGGCGCCATGCAAAAGCTGTTGACCAAAAGCGGCTGGAACGTGAGCGATGTCGACCTGTTCGAAATCAATGAGGCGTTTGCGGTGGTCACCATGGCGGCCATGGCCGACCTGAAGCTGGATCACAACAAGGTCAATATCCACGGCGGCGCAACCGCCCTGGGCCACCCCATTGGCGCCTCCGGCGCGCGCCTGCTGACCACGCTCATCGGTTCGCTGCGCCAAACCGGCGGTAAACGCGGCATTGCGACGCTGTGCATTGGCGGCGGCGAAGCCGTCGCCATGGCGCTTGAAATGGTCTAAAGCGGCGTAGGGGCAAATCGTGCCGGTACCAGGCAAGATTCGTCCCTACCGTATCCGACGCGCCGCGCGCTGCGGCGCGTCAGGCCGGCGCACGCCCATGTGCTCATCGACGGCGGCGGCCAGATCGACCAGAGCCAACAACTTATCGCCATTGCCTGCGACGCCCTTTCCGACTGGCGCCCACCTACCCGCCCGGCGAAAAAGCAACATTCGGCCCGAGCGCTTAAAATAAGGATAAAACGCTTGTTGCTAGCCCCTGCAATTGAGCGTACAGTGAATCTGACTTTACCGGTTAACCCTTAACTTTTCGTTGACTCTGTAAAGGGCAACCTACATCGCTATGTTCGATATATTGGTTTATTTATTCGAGAACTACTACACGCCTCAGGCCTGCCCTGAAGCGGACGTTCTTGCGCACAAACTGGCCGCTGTCGGTTTCGAGCACGACGACATCGACGAAGCGCTGGGCTGGCTGCACGGCCTGGCTCAAACCACCGAGCAATGCGTCGAGCTGGCGCATGCCCCCAGCCGTAGCGGCCACCGGGTCTTCACCGACTCCGAATACCAAACCCTGGGCACCGAGGCTATCGGCTTCATCAGTTTTCTGGAAACCTCCGGCGTGCTGCCCACGGCCCTGCGAGAAATTCTTATCGATCGCGCCCAAGCCACCGACGAGTCCCCCATCCCGCTCGAGAAAATCAAAATCATTGCACTCATGGTGCTCTGGAGCCAGGAAGCCGAAGTCGACCACCTGGTGCTTGAAGAACTGCTTACGGACGATCGCACGCGCTTATCGCACTAAGCATCGTCTTCCCCATCCGCATGCCACCCCGTTATCCCGGCCCACGCCCTTATGTGGGCCGTTTTGCGCCCAGCCCCAGCGGACCGCTGCATGAAGGCTCTTTAGTGGCCGCCATGGCCAGCTATCTGGATGCACGCGCGCACCACGGGCAATGGCTGGTGCGTATTGAAGACATCGATACACCCCGCGTGGTTCCCGGCGCCGACGCCGTCATCATGGGCCAGTTGCAGGCCCTGGGCATGCACTGGGACGACGCCCCGGTGTGGCAATCGCAACGCCTGGCGCGCTACCAGGACGCCTTCGACACGCTGCTGCAAGGCCAGCAGGTCTACGGCTGCGCCTGCACCCGCCTGGAAGTCAGCCAAGCGCTGAACGCCCAGGCCGAAATCCAGGCCCGGGACCAGGCGCGGTCCCGACAGCCGACCCGGCCCACGCCGCCTGACGCTGGCCTAAAGACACAGGAACGTCCCTACCCCGGCACCTGTCGCCATGGCTTGCCGCCGGGACGACGCGCGCGCGCCTGGCGCTTCAAGACGTCGTCGTCCGTCACCGAGACGTTCACCGACCGCTGGCTCGGTCCGCAGCGGCAAAACGTCGGGCGCGAGGTGGGCGACTTTATCCTCAAGCGCGCCGACGGACTTTGGGCCTATCAATTGGTGGTCGTGGTGGACGATGCGGCCCAGGGCGTCACCGACATCGTCCGCGGCGCCGACTTATTAAGCTCTACCGCACGCCAGCAGGCGCTGGCCCGCGCATTAGGCGTGCATTACCCCGCCGTCATGCATGTGCCGCTGGTGCTGGACGAATATGGACAAAAACTATCGAAGCAAAACCACGCCACCGCCCTGGCCACCGCCCATCCGGTCCAAACCCTGAACGCGGCATGGCGGCGGCTGGGCTTCGAAACGCTGTCCGCCGGCGATGCCGCTGCGTTCTGGGACCGCGCAACACGGCAATGGGCCCTACGCTTCAACGTGAATGCCAGGACTTAAGCCGACATAAGGACGCCCGACACCCTCAAATGCGCCCTTTTGCGCCGCAGACAGGCGGTCGATCCAGGCCGCATTTCCTTAATTTGCCCGGGGTCTGATATATTGAGCCGGCAAGGCAAGAAACCACTTTTATGCGCCCCGACTTGCGCAGAGCGATTGACACCTCGTATTATCCGCGCTATCGCTGCCGAAATGCAGTCACTGGAATTTCATGAACAAGACGCTGATTATTGCCGAGAAACCCTCGGTTGCTTTAGACCTGGGTGGGTTTACGCGCGAAGGCGATTATTTTGAAAGCGAACAATTCGTGCTGGCCTCCAGCATCGGACATTTGCTTAGCCTGGTCGCGCCCAACGATCCCGTACGCGGCAAATGGAGCTTTGCCCATCTGCCGGTGATCCCGCCCCAATTCGAGCTCAACCCCACCGACAAGCGCTCAACCGAGCGCCTGAAACTGCTGGTCAAATTGCTCAAGCGCAAAGATGTCGGCGCCATCATCAACGCCTGCGACGCGGGGCGGGAAGGTGAACTGATCTTCCGTTACATCGTGCAATACTCGGGGGTCAACAAACCGATACAGCGCCTGTGGCTGCGGTCCATGACCCAAACAGCCATCCGCGAGGCCTTTGACCAATTGCGCGACGACGAAACCATGAAGCCCCTGGAAGCGGCGGCACGCTCGCGCGCCGAGGCCGACTGGCTGGTGGGCATTAACGGCACTCGCGCCATGACGGCCTTCAACAGCAAGGACGGCGGGTTCTTCAAAACGCCGGTCGGGCGCGTGCAAACTCCTACGCTGGCCATCGTCTCCGAGCGCGAAGAACGCATTCGCAAATTCGTGTCGCGCGACTACTGGGAAGTGCATGCCACCTTCGTGGCCGCCGCCGGTTTCTATACCGGGCGCTGGTTCGATCCCAAGTTTTCCAAGACGGAAGACCCCGAACAACGCGACTCGCGACTGTGGTCGCAGACCGCGGCGCAAACCATTGTCATGGCCTGCCGCGAACGGCCCGGCTCGGTCACCGAAGAGTCCAAACCCTCGACCCAGACCTCGCCCGCGCTGTTCGACCTGACCTCGTTGCAACGCGAAGCCAACTCGCGCTTCGGGTTTTCCGCCAAGACCACGCTGTCGCTGGCGCAAACCCTGTACGAGCGCCACAAGGCCCTGACTTACCCGCGTACCGACTCGCGCTACCTGCCTGAAGATTACCTGTCCACGGTCAAGGACACCATGCAGGCCTTGTCCGAAGGCGGGTCGTCCGCGGCCGCCAGCGTCCGGCCGTTTGCCGCGCAGGTCTGCAAAGAAGGTTGGGTCAAGAAAAACCGGCGTATTTTCGACGACAAGAAGGTGTCGGATCACTTTGCCATCATTCCAACCCAGCAAATCCCGCGCGATCTGAGCGAAGCCGAAGGCAAGATCTACGAACTCATCGCGCGCCGCTTTCTGGCCGTGTTTTTCCCGTCGGCCGAGTTTCGCCTGACCACCCGCATCACCGAAGTCTCGGGCCATCGCTTTAAAACCGAGGGCAAAGTGCTGGTTGCGCCCGGCTGGCTGGCCATCTACGGCCGCGAAGCGCAGGGCGACGACACCAACCTCGTTGCTGTGGCCGACGGCGAAAAAGTCCAGACCGACGAAATTGAAGCCAAAGCCCTGGTGACCAAACCGCCGGCCCGCTTCAACGAAGCCACCCTGCTTTCCGCCATGGAAGGCGCGGGCAAGCTGATCGACGACGAGGCCCTGCGTGAAGCCATGTCCGAGCGCGGCCTGGGCACGCCGGCCACACGCGCCTCGATCATCGAGGGCTTGCTCAACGAAGGCTATTTGCGCCGCGAAGGGCGCGAGCTCGTACCCAGCGCAAAAACACGCCAGCTCATGACCCTGCTGTCCGGGCTTGGGGTCAACGAACTGACCTCGCCCGAACTGACCGGCGAATGGGAACACCGCCTGAAACAAATTGAACAGCGCCAACTGGGCCGTGAAGAATTCATGCGCGAAATCGCGCAAATGACCCAGGTCATCGTCAAGCGCGCCAAAGAATACGAACGCGATACCGTACCGGGCGACTACGCAACGCTGACCACCCCGTGCCCCAAATGCGGCGGCGTCGTCAAAGAAAACTACCGCCGCTATGCCTGCACCAGCTGCGACTTTTCCATCGGCAAGCATCCAGGCGGACGCACCTTCGAAATTCCCGAGGTCGAAGAGCTTCTTAAAGAACGCACGCTGGGACCCTTGCCCGGCTTCATCAGCAAGATGGGCCGGCCGTTTGCCGCCCTGCTGCGCATTACCGACGAATACAAGCTGGAATTCGACTTCGGTCAAAACGACAAAGACGATGCCGAACCGGTCGACTTTTCAGACCGGACGCCATTGGGCGCCTGCCCCAAATGCGGCAATGCGGTGTACGAGCACGGCATGAATTACGTCTGCGAAAAATCTGTCGGCCCCGAAAAAAGCTGCGATTTCCGGTCAGGCAAAATGATCTTGCAACAAGAGATCAGCCCGGCACAAATAACCAAGCTGCTGAGCGACGGCAAGACGGATCTACTGGACGGCTTCGTGTCCAGCCGTACGAACCGCAAGTTCAAGGCTTTCCTGGTCAAACAGCCCAACGGCAAGATCGGTTTCGAGTTCGAGCCCCGTCCCGAAAAACCGGGCAAAAAAACGGCCGGTAAAACGGCAGCTAAAACCGCCACGAAAACCGCCAGCAAAACAGCGGCTAAGGCAGCCACCAAGACCGCGGCCAAAAAGGTGGTCAAAAAAACGGCCGCCAAAACAGCCGTAAAAAAAGCCACGAAAACCGCCGCTAAAACAGCGATTAAAACAGCGGCCAAGAAGGCGACAAAAACCGTTGCCGTCATCGATGGCGACGATAACGACCCGCCGTTTTAATCTTGCCGCTTCCGGCTTTTGAATAGGCCTGAAGCGCGCGTGGCGGCCAACGGTTTGCACCAACACATGGGGCCGGCAATACCCTTGCCGGCCCCATGTGTTGGGTGCTAATGCTTAACGTGATTCAGGATTTTGATGAATTGACCGCCGGGGGATCCTGCTGATCCCAGCCTAACGTGGCCCCGCGTGCAAACGCGGCATAAACCGCTTCGCTGCGATTATTGACATCCAGCCTTTGATACAGCGTTTCAGTATGGGCCTTGGCCGTCGAAACGGAAATATTCAAATAGCGGCTGACCGTCTTGATGGGATAGCCGCGCGCCAACAACACCAGCACCTCGTACTGACGCGGCGTAATGCGCAGCATTTCGGCCTCGGTCGCGGCCACATCGGTCTCTGGGCCATCTTTATGACCGACACGCGCGGTGCGCTCGGGAAGACGCGCATCGGGATAGACAGCGCGCTTATCGCCGTGTGGATCAAGTCCGGGCATCAGAGCCTGGGGCATAACCGATACCGGATACACGGGACCATTGCCCGTACGCGAAGGCGGCAATGGAAAGCACTCGCCCCCCGCCATCACCAAACGAATCGACGCCAGCAGCAGATCGCTTGGTGCGCTGTCATGCACATAGCCCGCCAAAATGGGACGCAATCGGGGCAGAGAGTGCGGCACGGACGTGGTGCTGGACAGCAAGAGCATACGCTTGGGCACATAGATACGCTGTGTCGCATGCGTCAACTCGAATACGTCTTCGTAAGAGTGCACGCACAATAAAGCCAGATCGGGATTGTTTACGTCGGCAGGCACTGCGTCGTACAAACTGGCGTAGTCTGTACCCGACAATGCAAAAGAAGGTTCCTCGCGGGCAAGAAGCTGCAAAATGCCCTGGAGACGTTGCGTATCCGGTTCAATTACAACAACTACGGTCATTGTCGACCCTTCACTTAGAGTAGCGCCTATCGTGCTGCCGCGGCCGATCTGTGATGTCGGCCGACCGCATGGGGCGGTACGGACTGACTACGAAAGCACGCCTGTCAAAAAAACGGCAACGCATGGGGGACCACATGTATCCACCGTGCAGTGGATGCTTACACCTGACACAATCAATATATTAAACGTATGGCCTATCAGGTTGCAGCAAATTGGAGCAAGTTGCAATAGATAATTTCCAGCAAATTTTGAGCGGTTTCGTCGGACAACAAGGCAAATGAAGTCCTGAGCGAATAAAATCGCATGGAGTTGTTCACAACGGAGGCTATCGATACCGTTGCATTGGTTTCTTCTTTTAACCTATATCATAAAAGCTAGGGTCTATGCCCGGTACTCTGCAAACGGCCCAGGTTTTTTTTGAAAACCGCGCTATTAAGCCGAAGCCAAATGGCCCTGTTCCACTGCCCCGACAATATCGCTCAAGGCAGCTTCGCCGGTGTAGAAAAGAGCAGGCCAGGAAGAGGGCAAGCACGCCGCTATAGTTAGAATTGAAGTGCTTCTTCCCCTCTTCACTGACCTAAACCAGCTCTTCTCGCCGCATTGTTCTGATTGACGTTTTATTGTTATGGCGTTTGTTACTTTTGTAACGCATGACACCGTTTATTAACGTCTCGCAATGCTGATGTGACACATAGTAAAAGACCACGGGGGGTTCGACTATGCGTCAAAAAGCTTAGGCCTGCCTGTCGAAAGAACTAAGCCATTTACCCTAAATCATTCGCTGAATCAGTCTTCGACGTACCACGTGTCTTCAGACAGCATGACTTGTTGATGGCCGTAGCCCGCCGGCATCATGGGAAAACAGTTCTCTTGCGCCAGCACGACAACATCAAGAAAAAACGGGCCGTCGTATGCCATGCATTGCGCCAGGGCGGCATCCAGGTCGGCCGGGTCTTCAACTCTTGCCGCGCCCCAGCCGAAGGCTTTCGCCAGCGCCACGAAGTCGGGCAGCGATGCGTTGTAACTATGGCTGTAGCGGCCTTCGTGTATCAGCTCCTGCCACTGGCGCACCATGCCCATATGACCGTTATTGCAAAGCACCACCTTGACCGGCGCTTTATGCTGCGTGGCGGTCGCCAGCTCTTGAATATTCATCAGCACCGACGCGTCGCCGCTGACGCACACGACCAGTTTGCCGGGATGGGCGATTTGAGCGCCAATGGCCGCCGGCAAGCCGTACCCCATGGTGCCGGCCCCGCCCGAAGTCAGCCAGCGATTGGGGCGGTTGAACTTGATGTATTGCGCCGCCCACATCTGGTGCTGGCCCACATCGGTGGAAATCACGGCATCCGTGCCCGTCAGCGCCTGATTCAGCTGGTGCATGAGATGCTGCGGCAGGATATGCTCGGGCGAGGGTGTAACGTTCAGGCAGTCCTGAGCGCGCCAGACGCCAATCCGCTGCCACCAGGCATCCAGATGGCCGGCCGGCAACTCGGCCTGGGCCAGCTCTTTACGCAACGCACGCAACAGCGGATAGCAGTCGCCCACCATCGCGACATCGGCGCGCACCACTTTGTTAATCGAGGCCGGGTCGATATCGATATGTATTTTGCTGGCGTGCGGGCAAAAATCAGACAGGCGCCCCGTGATCCGATCGTCAAAACGCGCCCCCACGCAAATGATGAGATCGGCATGATGCATGGCCAGGTTGGCTTCCAGCGTGCCGTGCATGCCCAGCATGCCCACGAATAGCGGGTCGTCCGCCGGGAAAGCGCCCAGGCCCATCAGGGTCAGTGTGCAAGGCCCGCCGACTTCCTGCACCAGGCTGGTAAATGCATGGCAGGCATCAATGCCGGAATTAATCAAACCGCCGCCACCGTAGAAAACCGGGCGGCGGGCATTGGCGATGAGCGCCGCCGCCCGCTTCACGGCGGCTTCGGCGGTCGGACTCGCCGTGTCAGGCTCTTGCACCACCGGCGCACGTTCGGCGGGCGGCGCATCGGCCGGCACCAGCCCGATCTGGATGTCTTTAGGCACGTCCAGCAACACCGGGCCGGGACGCCCCTGCGTCGTCAATTGATATGCCTTGGCCACGATGGACGCCATGTCCTGCGTGCGGCGCACCTGCGCATTCCACTTGGTGACCGGGCGCGAAATGCCGATGGCATCGCATTCCTGGAAAGCATCGGTGCCGATGGCGCTGGTGGCGACCTGGCCGCTGATACACAGGACGGGAATGGAATCGCTTAAGGCATCAAGCAAGCCTGATGTCGTATTGGCCATGCCCGGCCCGGACGTAACCAGCACCACGCCCGGCTTGCCGGTTGAGCGCGCATAGCCTTGCGCGGCGTGCATGGCGCCTTGTTCATGGCGCACCAGGACGTGACGAATGCGCGGCTCGGAATACAGCGCATCGTACAGCGGCAACACCGCCCCGCCCGGATAGCCGAAAATCGTGTCGACGCCTAAACCGATCAGGGTTTGCAGTAGTGTTTCGGCGCCATTAAGGCTATGAGTTTCAACAGAAGTATTCACGAGATAACCGCTTTTGCATAAGATAAGAGTATTGCAACATATTAATCCCGTCCACGCGCCGGGTCTTGTCACTGAGTTAACGCCGTTACAAGCCGCCGGCCCAGCCTTTTACCCAAAAACATCTACAATCTCTTTATGACTGCATCCTCCGCGCCCTGGCATATCGTCAAAAAATCCCCGCTGCATGGCAATGGCGTCTTCGCCCTAAAAGACATTCCGGCGGGCACCGCCATCATCGAGTACACCGGCAAACGCATTACGCCCGAGCAAGCCGACGAACTGCATCCCGTCAACCCCGACGACCCCTTCCATACTTTTTTCTTCGCCATCAGCTCAGGCAAAGTCATCGACGGCGGCAACAAGGGCAACGATGCGCGCTGGATCAACCATTCTTGCGGACCCAACTGTGAAGCCCAGGAAAACGCCAGCGGCAAACGCGTGTACATCGTCGCGCTGCAAGACATCCCGGCCGGCGCGGAGCTGTTTTACGACTACGGACTGGTCATGGAAGGCCGCATCACCAAAAAACTGCAGCGCCAGTATCAATGCCTGTGCGGCGCGGAACACTGCCGCGGCACCATGCTGGCCTTGCCCAAGAAAAAGACCGGCATTGCCAAAAAAGCGGCATAAGGCAAGCTATTAAAGAGGCACGCGGTTAAGCCTGTCCTGACGCATCGCGCATCCGGCGCAAGCAGTCTTGCGCCGTACCCACCACCACGCGGGTACTGCAGGCAATCATTAAATTCAGGTTCAGCCCGAAGTCTTCCACCAGATAGCCTTGCGCATCGACATAATCGGCCAGGCCAGGCTCCGGGTTCACCGCGACCTGCTGCACCAAGGAGCGCTCCTGGCCGGTGTAGACCCACACCGGCTTATTCAGTGCCACGGCATAGCCCACCTCGAATACGGTACCCGAATCGGGCTCGGCGCCGCGAAACGGGTTCAGATTGGCCATGACTGCATCAGCCTGTCTGATCAGGCCAAGATTGGCCTGGCAGATCCATTGCGCCAGCCCGGCGCCCGTCAGCTCCGATGGCGCCGCGTTATCCAGGGGATACAGCCCCTGGAAACCGTGCTCGCCGCACATCGCCTTCAAGCGCTCGCCCTGCTCGACGGCATCAGGACGAAAGACATCGAATCCGGCCAGGTAAATTTTCCGCATTATTTGAAGGCCGTTTCGATAAAGCTGCGCAACTTGCGCGAATGCAAGCGTTCCAGCGGCATGTCGCGCAGTCGCTCGAGCGCTCGAATGCCGATATGCAAATGCTGCCCCACCTGCTTGCGATAAAAATCGCTGGCCATGCCGGGCAGTTTCAGTTCGCCGTGCAAGGGCTTGTCGGATACGCACAGCAAGGTTCCGTAAGGCACCCGAAAGCGAAAGCCGTTCGCGGCAATCGTAGCGGATTCCATATCGAGCGCAATGGCGCGCGACTGCGACAGACGCTGCACGGGTTCATGGTGGTCGCGCAGTTCCCAATTGCGGTTGTCAATCGTGGCCACGGTGCCGGTTCGCATGATTTTCTTCAGCTCCCAACCCGACAAGCCCGCCACTTCGGCCACCGCCTCTTCCAGTGCAACCTGGATTTCAGCCAACGGCGGGACCGGCACCCAGATCGGCAGGTCGGCATCCAGAACGTGATCCTGGCGCACATAGCCGTGCGCCAGTACGTAGTCCCCCAGGCGCTGGGTGGTGCGCAAGCCCGCGCAATGCCCCAGCATCAGCCAGGCCGAGGGCCGCAACACCGCCACATGATCGGTAATCGTCTTGGCGTTGGATGGCCCGATACCGATATTGATCAGCGTAATGCCGGTATGGTTTTCACGCACCAGGTGATACGAAGGCATTTGCGGCACGCGTGCCGGCGCGGGGCCGCTGCGTTCCGCATCCGGTCCGCGCAAGGTGATCTGGTTACCCGGCTCGACCAGGGCGGTGTAGCCGCCTTCGCCTTGGGCCAGCGTTTCGCGCGCCCATTGGCAAAATTCGTCGACATAGAACTGGTAATTGGTGAACAGCACGAAATTCTGAAAGTGCTGGGGCGCCGTGGCGGTGTAATGCTGCAGCCGGTGCAACGAGTAGTCCACCCGCGGCGCGGTGAACGGCGCGAGCGGCTGCGGTTCGCCGCGCCGCCCCTGCCAGGTGCCGTTCACAATGGCGTCGTCGGTCACCACCAGGTCGGGCACGTCGAAGTGGTCGCGCAGCGCATGCCCTATCGTTTCGGTGTAGACCGCTTCCACATACTGACCGTCTGCAAACGCAAAATGCAGCGGAATCGGTACGTCGGATTCGCCGATCTCAACCGGCACGCCGTGGTTCTTGATCAGCAGGCCGATTTGCTCGCGCAAGTATTCGGCATACAGCGCGGGCTGCGTAACAGTGGTCATATACGTACCGGGCTCGACCACATGGCCGTACGACAGGCGGCTATCGACCTCTTGGTAGGTATTGACCTTGATGCGGATGGCCGGGTAATAAGCCCTTACGCGCTGTTCGCGCTCGAAGTCGCCCTTGGCATAGTCGGCAAACCCGGCGCGTATAAAGGCCGTATTGCGCGTGTAAATTTCCACCAGCCGATCCACCGCCGCCTGCGCGTCCCTGAATCCCACAAACGGAATGAGCTTGGGTAAGGCCGTGCGCCCTTCAAAACCATCAGACTCGTACATGCATGCACCACTCGATAAAAAAATAATAGTGTAGAAACGTACTATGACAACCCATAGCGCGTAAGCAGAACCTCCGTAATCGCCGATTATTTGCTTTAATGAGGCCGACCTACATGCCGCCGGGAATCTCATGAGCGTAATCGTCAATGCCGTTGTACCGCTGTTCGGTTTGATAGTACTCGGCTATCTTAGCGCCCGAAAGCGAATCCTGGGGCCCGCCGCGGTCGACAGCCTGAACAAGTTCGTCGTCTGGCTGGCCCTGCCCGCGCTGCTCTTCGAAGCCATGGCCAAAATCACCTGGGAACAGGTCAACCAGGCCGGCTACGTCCTGGCCTCTACCCTGGCCATCGCCCTGGTGTTCCTGGTGTCGTACGCGCTCGATCGGAAACGCTCCGGGCGCCTGGCCGACGCCAGTATTGAAGGCCTGGCCAGCGCTTACTCGAATTCCGGATTCATGGGCATTCCACTGTGCCTGATGATTTTCGGGGAAGCCAGCCTGCCTGCGGCCATCATCGGCACGCTGCTTACCGCCTGCGCGCTCTTTGCCTTTGCCATTGTGCTGATTGAAGTCGATCTGCAAGGTTCGCGCAGCATCGGCCTTACCAGTAAAAAGGTATTGCATTCGCTGGCACGCAACCCGCTGGTTGTCGCCCCACTGGCCGGAGCCCTGGTCGCCAGCCTGCAAATTCAGTTGCCCTCGCCCGTGCTGCAACTGACCAGCCTGCTGGGCGCGTCGGCTAGCCCCTGCGCGCTCATCACCATCGGTCTGTTCCTGGCTCAGGGTCAACCCACCGAAAGCCCAGGCGCCGTTTGGCGCATCGTGTCGCTGAAAATGGTGCTGCACCCGCTGATCGCCTGGATACTGGTGCGCTGGGTATTCGACATGCCGCCGCTCTGGGCCAATGTGGCCATACTGCTGGCCGCCCTTCCCATAGGCACGGGCCCTTTCATGCTGGCCAAGCTTTACGATCGCGAGCCGGCCATCACCTCGCGCGCTATTCTGATCTCGACGCTGCTGTCGATCGTGACGATTTCCTTGCTGACAGCGGTTTTAGGCCTTGCGAACAATTCGGGCTGAAAAACATTGCAACAAAAAATATCCGCACCACTTATACTAGCCCCGTCCCCTTCAAGGACGAGTGTTTGCACCAATGCGTCGTATTTATTCTGTTCATTCAACAAAGGAAATACCACTATGGCTGGCTGGTTCGAATTACATCAGGCAAAAAACGGGCAATTCTACTTTGCACTTAAGGCGGGCAACGCCCAAACCATTTTATCCAGCGAAATGTACGTCACGCGCGCAGCAGCCGAAAACGGCATTGCTTCCGTGCAAAAAAACGCGGCCCAGGCCGACCGCTACACCAAGGCCACAGCCAATAACGGCCAGTTCTATTTCAACCTTAAAGCAGCCAATCACCAAATTATCGGCAACAGCCAAATGTATGCCGATGAAGCTGCGCGCGACAAAGGCATCGCCTCGGTTCAGGCCAATGGACCCACGTCCGGAATCAAGGAGTCGATCAACGCATAGTGTTGATCATGGGCCAGCGTCCGGGCATTCTAAATGAGCTGGTCCATGAACGACGCCAGGGCAATATCGCGTTCGGTAATGCCCTTGGCGTCGTGCGTCGTCAGCGTCACGCTGACGCGGTTATAAACATTGCTCCATTCGGGGTGATGATCCAGCTTTTCCGCCTGCATGGCCACTTGAGTCATAAATCCGAATGCCTCGTTGAAATTTTTAAACATAAAGGTTTTATGAATCGCATCGCGGCCTTCGATGGCCGACCACCCCTCAAGCAGCAACAAGGCCGACGGAGCCCCTATCAGTTTAAGTTGAGCCTTCATGGCAGCTACTCCTTTATGTCTGGCGAATCAAATGCCGGATAAACGACCGGCGCAAAACCCATGCCTTCGGCCGTCAAACCCTAGTCCTTTTGCGTCACGTAGTGTTGAGTACTTACAAAGTACAGGCCATAATGGGCGCACGAAAAAACGCGGCCAACGCCCTTTGGGGGCGAACGCCTATACATTAATAACAGTCTACTCGTTTCAAGTCGCTACGCCTATGCCGCTTGAAGCGCCATGCGGTTACAAGTAATTCATCTTTGCTTTGTCTTTGTTTAACCCCTTAACGAAGGACCTGTCATGACGGAAAGAACCCCATCCAAACGGCTGCAAGTTGCCACCGTGCTGTACAACTTTATCGAGCAAGAAGTCTTGCCCGGCACCGGCGTAGCGGCGGATGCGTTCTGGTCAGGCCTGGATAAACTCGTCCACGACTTGGCCCCCAGGAATCGCGAGCTGCTCGCCACGCGCGATCGGCTGCAAAGCCAGCTCGACGACTGGTACAGGCAAAACCCCGGCCCGATCAGCAATATGGACGCCTACCGGGCCTTCCTGACCCAAATCGGTTATTTACAAAGCGCTCCCGACAACGTCCAAATCAATACGCGTAATGTTGACGTCGAATTTACCGACCAGGCCGGCCCGCAACTGGTGGTGCCCGTCACGAACGCCCGCTATGCGCTCAACGCCGCCAATGCGCGCTGGGGCAGCCTGTACGATGCGCTCTATGGCACCGATGCCATCTCGGAAGACGAGGGTGCGACACGCGGTGGCGGCTACAACCCCGTGCGCGGCGGTAAAGTCATTGAATTCGCCCGGCGCTTTTTAGATCAAAGCATCCCGTTAACCAGCGCGTCCCACGTCGATGCCGTCGCGTATAGCGTGGTCGACGGCGCGCTTAACGTCCAGCTGCAAGACGGCTCAAGCGCCGGCCTCGAGCGCCCGGAACTGTTCATCGGACATCGCGGCGACGCCGCCAGCCCCGAGGCCCTGGTTTTCAAACACAATGGCCTGCACTTCGAAATCCAGATCGACCGCCAGCACCCCATCGGCCAGCAAGACCACGCCGGCGTCAAAGACGTGCTGCTCGAAGCCGCCCTGACCACCATCATGGACTGCGAAGACTCGATTGCCGCCGTCGATGCCGACGACAAAGTGCAGGCTTACCGCAACTGGCTGGGGCTCATGAACGGCACCCTGGCCGAAGAGGTATCCAAAGGCGGTAAAACCTTTACGCGCACGCTCAATCAAGACCGCCCATACACCGACACCCATGGCCAACCGCAAACCCTTGCGGCCCGCTCACTGATGCTGGTGCGCAACGTCGGCCATCTGATGACCAACCCCGCCGTTCTGGACGAGCACGGCAACGAAGTGCCTGAAGGCATTCTCGACGCCGCCATGACCACGCTGATTGCCATGCACGACCTTAAGCGTAAAGGCAACTCCCGCGCCGGCTCGATCTACATCGTCAAGCCTAAAATGCATGGCCCGGCCGAGGTGGCCTTTGCCAGCGAGCTTTTCGGCCGCGTGGAGGCGATGCTGGGCCTGGCGCCCAACACCATCAAAATGGGCATCATGGACGAAGAGCGCCGCACCAGCGCCAATCTGAAAGCCTGCATAGCGCAAGCCACCGAACGCGTCGCCTTCATCAACACCGGGTTTTTGGACCGCACCGGCGACGAAATGCACACCTCGATGGAGGCGGGTCCGATGGTGCGCAAGGGCGACATGAAGCGCAGCGTCTGGATCGATGCGTATGAGCGCAACAACGTGCAGGTCGGCCTGGAATGCGGTTTGCGCGGGCACGCCCAGATAGGCAAAGGCATGTGGGCCATGCCCGACCTGATGGCCGACATGCTGGTTCAAAAAATCGGCCACCTGAAAGCCGGCGGCAATACGGCCTGGGTGCCCTCGCCCACCGCCGCCACCCTGCATGCCTTGCACTACCACCAGGTCGACGTACAAGCCGTGCAGCGCAGCCTCGAAGGCCAGTCTGAACCGCTGCTCGATAAGGTGCTGACCGTGCCCGTCGCGCTCGATACCAACTGGACGCCGGAGCAAATCCAGGAAGAGCTCGACAACAACGCCCAGGGCATTCTGGGCTATGTCGTGCGCTGGATCGACCAGGGCATCGGTTGTTCCAAAGTCCCCGACATCCACAACGTGGCGCTCATGGAAGACCGCGCCACCCTGCGCATCTCCAGCCAGCATATGGCCAACTGGCTACGCCACAACATCGTCACACAGGAACAAGTGATGGAAACCATGCAACGCATGGCGGCAGTGGTCGACAAACAAAACGCCGGCGATCCCGCCTACCGGCCCATGGCCCCCGGCTTTGATTCGCCCGCGTTCCACGCCGCTTGCGATCTGGTGCTCAAAGGCCTGGAGCAGCCCAATGGCTACACCGAACCGCTGCTGCATCGCTGGCGCCAGGTGGTCAAGGCGGAATAAAAATCGGCCGCTAACGCGGCAGCTAAAAACACAAATCCCGGCCACGGCCGGGATTTGTGCATACGGATACCGCCTGGAACTGTCGTAGCCGCGCTACGCCGCCGTAAAAAACTGGGGATGATCCACTCGAATCTGAGCGGTATAAGCCAGCGTTTCCGATAAATGCGCGCGCAAGCTCTGCTGCGCCAGGACGGGGTCGGCCTGCTCAATCGCCAACACAATACGGCTGTGATCGCTGACAATACGATGGAGCTTTCCCACCGCCGGCAAATGCAGGCGCCGCAATCGGTCGATATGGCCGCTACGGCTGCGCACCAACGTCCACAGTGCGTCTTTATCGGCGGCTTTGTACATGCAGCGATGAAACGCTTCGTCGGCCAAGCTAAAGCCGCTGAAATCTTCATTATCGCGCAACACTTCCTGTTTCTTCAAAAAGGCTTTCATTTCGGCAATCAGGCGAGCCGGTTTTTTCAATGCCAGTTCGCGAACGATTTCAAGCTCGATCGCCTGGCGTAAAAAATGCGTTTCTTCGGCAAACGCAATATCGATCAGGCTGACCTTAGTGGCGGACTGCGGAAACACATCAACGAGCCGTTCTTCAGCCAACTTCAACAGAGCTTCGCGTACCGGTGTTTGGCTAACATTATATTGAGCCGATAATTGAACCCGGGACAACGGCACCCCAGGCAACATTTCCAGCGAGACAATTTTCTGCCGGAGCAGTTCATACAATTGCGGCGCCGCGTAACGACTGCGGTCCAACTCAATCACAGAGCTCATTGCCAAGACCTATTTTATTTCTACCAATCATAAGTATTTTATATTTTTCTAATAATATACTAATATATTAGTATAAAGAGATGCTGCACGCAGCATTTTTCACAAGATGCTGCAAACCACTGAAGGATGACATGAATACCATAAAACAATTAGCCTTGGTAATTAGGAGTAGTACTCGCAAGATCTAATCGTCTTGGCAAGTAAACCACAAACGGCGGCTGGGCAAGCAATGCCAGGCAGCTACTACAACTCAAGAGAAACAAATGAAATCACCAGAATCATTACGCAGTGCACGCTGGTTCGCTCCCGACGACCTACGCGGTTTCGGTCATCGTTCGCGCATCATGCAAATGGGCTACGCCCCTGAAGACTGGGCGGGCAAACCCGTTATCGCCATCATCAACACGTGGTCCGACATCAATCCCTGTCACGCCCACTTCAAGCAGCGCGTCGAAGACGTCAAACGCGGCATCCTGCAGGCGGGCGGCTTCCCGATCGAACTGCCCGCCATGTCGCTGGCCGAAAACTTCGTCAAGCCCACCACCATGCTGTATCGCAACCTGCTGGCCATGGAAACGGAAGAGCTGATTCGCTCGCATCCGGTAGATGGCGCCGTGCTGATGGGCGGCTGCGACAAAACCACGCCCGCGCTACTGATGGGTGCAACCAGCGCCGGCGTTCCTTCCATTTACGTCCCGGCCGGCCCGATGTTGCGCGGCAACTGGGAAGGCAATGTATTGGGTTCCGGCTCGGACGCCTGGAAGTACTGGGACGAGCGCCGTGCCGGCAACATCACCAAGGCGCAATGGATCGGCATCGAAGGCGGCATCGCCCGCAGCCATGGCCACTGCATGACCATGGGTACGGCCAGCACCATGACCGGCATTGCCGATGCACTGGGCATGACCTTGCCCGGCGCATCGTCCATTCCCGCCGCCGACGCCAACCACATCCGCATGTGCGCTGAAACCGGACGTCGCGCGGTTGAGATGGTATGGGAAGACCTGACCCCCAACAAAATCCAGACCACGGCCGCGTTCAACAACGCCATTATCGTCGCCATGGCCATGGGTTGCTCCACCAACGCCATTATTCACGTGATTGCGCAGGCCAAACGCGCCGGTTGCGACATCAGCCTGGACGATTTCGAGCGCATCAGCCATATCGTGCCGGTCATCGCCAACATCCGTCCCAATGGCGACAAGTACCTGATGGAAGACTTCTACTACGCCGGCGGCATCCGCGGCCTGATGAGCCATCTTACCGAGCACCTGGACTTGGGTGTCATGACCGTCACCGGCAAAACCCTGGGTGAAAACCTGGAGAACGCCGCCGTCTACAACACCGACGTCATCCGCACGGTCGACAACGCCATCTACAAAGAAGGCTCGCTCGCCGTCCTGAAGGGCAACCTGGCGCCCAATGGCTGTGTCATGAAGCCCGCTGCGGCCGAAAAGCATTTGCATAAACACACCGGCAAGGCGCTGGTGTTCGACAGCTACCCCGAAATGAAAGAGCAGTTGAACCGCCCCGACCTGGACGTCACCGCCGACAGCGTACTGATCCTGCGCAACTGCGGACCGCAAGGCGGGCCGGGCATGCCGGAATGGGGCATGATCCCGATTCCCCAAAAACTGGTTGAGCAAGGCGTGCGCGACATGATCCGCATATCCGATGCACGCATGAGCGGCACCAGCTATGGCGCCTGCGTGCTGCACGTATCGCCCGAATCGTATGTGGGCGGCCCGCTGGGCCTGGTGCAAAACGGCGATGAAATTTCCATCGACATCGCGGCGCGCACCATCAACCTGAATGTGCCCGACGAAGAGCTGGAACAACGCAAAACCAAGTTCCAGCCCCAACCGCCACGGTTTGAGCGCGGTTACGGCTGGATGTTCAATCGCCATATTCAGCAAGCCGACCAAGGCTGCGATTTCGACTTTTTACAATCCAACTTCGGCAAAACTGCCGGCGAACCCGATATTTTCTAGGAAACAACCATGAGTGCTTTAACACCCGCGATTAAAAAACAGCTGGAACAAGTCAGTTGCGCAACGCTTGCCACCGCCTTGTACAAACGCGGCCTGCGCAACCAGATGATTCAGGACGTGCTGCCACTGGGCCCCAAAACGGAACGCATGATCGGGCCGGCTTTCACGCTGCGCTACATGCCGGCGCGCGAAGACCTGAACCAGCTTGCCGTGTTCCGCGATCGCGACCACCCGCAGCGCAAGGCGGTTGAAGAGTGCCCTCCGGGCGCGGTGCTGGTCATGGACAGCCGCAAAGATCCGCGCGCGGCATCGGCCGGCGGTATTCTGATCTCGCGCCTGATGAAGCGCGGCGTGGCGGGCGTCGTCACCGATGGCGGTTTCCGCGATTCGTACGAAATTGCCGAGATGGCCATTCCGGCCTACCACAACCGTCCATCGTCGCCCACCAACCTGACGCTGCATCAGGCCATTGAAATCAACGGCCCGATCGGCTGCGGCGATGCTCCTGTTTTCCCTGGCGACATCATTTTCGGCGACCAGGAAGGCGTGATCGTGATTCCCGCGCACCTGGTCGAGGAAATCGCCGCCGAAGCGGTTGAAATGACGGCATTTGAAGACTTTGTCATGGACATGGTCAACAATGAAGGGCGTTCGATTCTGGGCCTGTACCCGGCGACCGACCCTAAAACGCTGGACGACTTTGCCGCCTGGAGAAAAGCCAACGGTCGTTAAACGTTTAGCGATTAGCGTTCTTTTGACACTGGGCGGGCGTTGTTCGACGGCCTGTGTTCTTTTAACGCTGGGTGGGCTTTGTTCTATGTTCTTTTGACGCCGGCTGGCCGCCGCTTCAGCGGTGCCGGCACGGCGTGCTGTTTTCCGCATCTGCCTCGTCCAGTCGGGCGGCGGGCGAACTCGCTTCGCTCGGACAGCGCCCGCCGAAAGCCCCCTCCTTCCCTTCGTCAGCCTGCGGCGCACGCCTGACCGCCGGCACCGCTGAAGCGGCGGCCAGCCGGCTGCGATGGGGGATTACCAAGAGATGAACGCATCGGCCAGCGTTTTGGCTTTTAGTTGCCTTTCCAGATCAAGCGTGAACGCTAAGGCGACGCGCAGATAGTACCGTTGTACGGCAAGCGAAGCCGACTTCGTTCCCGTTTGATATGGAAATGGAATAACAGATAGATAAAGGGCGGTGTCCTACACCGCCGTGTTGCTCTCAAGATCTGAAAAGTTGTTAATCTTGACCGAACCCTCGGGAAATCGTGCAATCACTTCCAGTTGGCCGCCCATTGCTTCAATGTGGCTGCGTAGAGTCGAGAGATACATGTCGGTGCGTTTCTCCTTCTTGGCAATGGAGGGTTGCTGAACATGCAGTATTTCGGCCAGCATAGTTTGGGTCAAGGCCGTTGCGCGAGCCTGTGATTGGGGCGACATGCGCGCACGCAACTCAGAAAATTTATTAGTCATTGATCAGCCCTTCTTGGCGAAGTTGCTCCAAATGTTCATCGTAAAGCCTGTCGGCGATGGGAATGGTCACTGTCCGAACTCATCGGTGTACTCAATGTCCCAGGTCATCAGATACAATATAGCCCCAAGGGAATATTCCATCAACGGAATGATTTGAACGTTCTTGTACTTCGTCCCCGTCTAGTCACAGTGAATACGGGACACCTACTATATGGCTCAGATTGGCGTGATGGTGAAAGGCAGGCAAGCTATTGTCCAGCGGGCTACTACGTAGCGACGCCAAATTGGGAGATAAAGTTCGTCCATTGAATCCTGCTGCTCCCCGAGCAAATTGCCTCGCGAAGCCCTATCGCAGCCGGCTGGCCGCCGCTTCAGCGGTGCCGGCGGTCAGGCGTGCGCCGCGGGCTGACGAAGGGAGGGAGGGGGCTTTCGGCGGGCGCTGTCTGAGCCTAGCCTCGCGCTGTTTGCGAGGCGTAGCGAGTTCGCCCGCCGCCCGACTGGACGAGGCAGACGCGGAAAACAGCACGCCGTGCCGGCATCGCTGAAGCGGCGGCCAGCCGGCGTCAAAAGAACACAGAACAGCGCCCCCAACGTCAAAAGAACGCGTACAAGCAAGTATCCGCTTACCCGCGTACCTTCGCAATCACCTCGTCCAGGCGTACCAGCATCAGCTCGATTTCATCGGCGCTGACGTTAAGCGCCGGCATGAAGCGCAGCAAATTGGGTCGCGGCGAATTGATCAGCAAGCCTTCGGGCGCCTGTTGACGTGCGGCTTCGACAATGGCGCCGCCATCCGGGCGATCCATGATGAGCGCGCGCAGCAGACCGACCCCGCGCTCGCCCTTCATGCCCCACTTGGCCGACAAGGCCAGCAAACCCGCCGATAACTGCTGGCTGCGCGCATTGACCGAGTCCATGAAACCCGGCGCCGTGATCGTGTCGAACACCGCAATGCCGGCCGCCGCCATGAGCGGGTTGCCGTTATAGGTACCGCCCTGATCGCCATGGGCGAAACAGCAGATTTCCTCGCGGGCGCACAAGGCGCCCAGGGGCACGCCGCCGCCAATACCCTTGGCCAGCGTCATGATGTCGGGAGTAACGCCGGAATGTTCGTAGGCAAAGAGCGTACCGGTGCGCCCCATGCCGGTCTGCACTTCGTCGACGATCAGCAGCAAGCCGTGCTCGTCGGCCAGCTTGCGCAGGGCCTGCATGAATTCGGTTGTAGCCGGGATGACACCGCCCTCGCCCTGAACGGGTTCGAGCATGATGCCCACGGTTTTCTCGTTGACGAGTGCACGCACCGAATCCAGATCGTTCAGGTCGGCTTTAGGAAAGCCGTCGACCTGAGGGGCGAAGATCTTGTCCCAGCCGGGCTTGCCCGAGGCCGACATGGTCGCCAGCGTGCGGCCATGGAAGCTATGGTCGAAGGTAATGATTTCATAGGCGCCGTTGCGATGCAGCTGGCCCCATTTGCGCGCCAGCTTGATCGCTCCTTCGTTGGCTTCGGCGCCGCTATTGGTAAAGAAGATGCGATCGAAACACGACGCGCCAGTCAGGCGCTTGGCCAAGTCGATGGAGGGCTGGTTATAAAAGCCGGGAGACGGGTTGATCAGACGTTTCGATTGCTCGATCATGGCCTGCACGACCGCCGGCGGGCAATGACCCAGGCTGTTAACCGCCCAGCCTTGCATGAAGTCCAGATAACGTTTGCCGGCATGGTCTTCAAGCCAAGAGCCTTCGCCGCGAACAAACACCAGGTCTGGGCGCGAGGTGATTTCCATTAGCGCCTTCACGCCCGACTGATCAAATTCCATTTTCCCTTCCTACCGTCAAAAGAATGAGAGATTGCAGAAAACCCTGCGACCCTGAATTTTAACAGTGCTTTGCCGACGAACGCCGCGAGCCCAGGCGTTTGACTCTATTAAACAACTGCAAGCCGAACACATTGACCACCAGGCCCAGCATGACGACCGCCCCGCCGACCCACTGAACCATGGCCAGCCGCTCGTCCACGAATACCGTCGCGGCCACCAACCCGACCACCGGCACCAACAGGCTAAGCGGCGCCACCTTGCTGACCGGGTGGCGGGTGAGCAAACGCCCCCACAGCACATAGCCCATGATGGTGGCAACCAGGCCCAGATAAAGCAGCGAACTAAGCCCCACCCAGGTGGCCTGGCTCAGGCTCTGGCGAATTTGCTCCGGCCCCTCGAACAGCCACGACAGAATGAAGAAGGGAATGGGCGGGATCAAGGCGCCCCACACCACCAGCCCCACCATGTCCACCTTGCCAATGCGCTTGACGATGATATTGCCGCTGGCCCAGCTAAACCCGGCGCATAAGGTCAGGACAAATCCCAGAATGGGAACGGTGGCGGCCTGGGCCCCCTGCTGAATCAAGACCAACCCGCCCACCGCGATCGCCATGCCCAGCATATGATGCATGCGTATGCGCTCGCCCAAAAATAAAGCGGCAATCAAGACCGTGAAAAACGCCTGCGACTGCAACACCAGGGACGACAAGCCCGCCGGCATGCCCACATACATGGCCGAAAATAAAAACGAAAACTGCCCCAGGCTGATCGTTAAACCGTACATCGCCAGCAACTTCCACGAGACAGCCGGGCGCCTGACGAAAAACACGGCCAACGCCACCAGAAGAAAGCGCAAGCCGCCCATTAAAAACGGCGGAAACTCATACAACCCTATTTTGATGACGACAAAGTTAACGCCCCACGCCACGATTACGGCCAACGCGGCGAGCCAGTCTCTTAAGGGCATTTTTTATCCTTGCATGCGGGTTGAAACAAGGCTCTATTGTGCCGTTTTTTAGACTGTGTGCACGCGCGCGAAATATTTCTCCAACCGTCCCTGCACTTGCTCGAGACACAGGCTCAGTACCCAATAGATGGCGGCGGCGGCCAAATACAGCGGCAGCGGCTCAAACGTGGTGGCGATCACGTCTTTGGTCGCCAACAATAATTCGGTAACCGTAATCACCGACACCAGGGACGTATCTTTGATCAGGCTGATCAACGTATTGCTCATGGATGGCACGGCCAGGCGCAAGGCCTGCGGCATAATGATGTACTGCAGGTTTTGCCGGTAGGTCAGGCCCAGGCTAAAGCCCGCCGACCACTGCCCCCGCGATATGCCCAAGATCGCGCCGCGCATGCTCTCGGAGATATACGCGCCGGCATTCAGACTCAGCGCCAACACCCCCGCCGTCAACGGGTCGAACGAAATGCCGATACTGGGCAAGCCGTAATAAATAATGAAGACTTGCACCAGCAAGGGCGTACCGCGCATCATGCTGACATAGGCCGTGGCGGGCCACCGGCACAGGCGGCTGGGCACAATGCGCGCCACCGCCAGCGCAAAGCCGATCACCAGCCCGCCGGCCATCGCCGAAAATGCAAAAATCAGCGTGTAACCGGTGCCCTTCAACAAAATAGGCGCAGCTATCTGCATTAATTCCAAAAAATTCATCGTCGACCTGTCGCGTTATAAAAGAACGTCCCCGTATGCGCTTTATACGCTTGCGGGGACGAATCATTCAACTGCTTTTTAATTCCATTTCCAATCAATCGTGAACGGTGTCGGCTTTGCGTACCGCACAAAGGTGCTGTCTGCGCTTCGCCTTCGTGTCCGCCATCCGATTTGGAAATGGAACAAGGCGCTCAGCGCGCCTGGCTCGGGGCTACTTGGGTTCGCGCACCTTGCTCACATCGATGCCGAACCATTTATTGGAGACCTGGGCAAACTGCCCGTCGTCGAACAGCTCTTGCAGCGCCTTGTTCAACGCCATCTCGAAGGCAGGATTACCTTTCTTGAACGGTATGCCATTGAACTTGGGCTCGCCCACAATAGCCCCGCCCTTGATGGGCAAGCTCGACGTCTTCACCAAGTACGCCGTCATCAACTGATCGTTCAGTGCCGCATCGACACGCTTGTTGACCAGGTCGGACAGATACTCGGGCGCGCCCGGATAACTTTTAACCTGTACTCCTTCTTGTGCTTTGGCCAGGTTTTCGTAATTACTGCCCTGCGACACGCCCAGTCGTTTGCCTTTCAAGTCGGCAAAGCTTTTATAGTCGCTGGCATCGTCTTTGCGCAGAATCAGCTGCGGGCTGGACGCCACGTAGGGAATCGAAAAATCAAACGCTTTTTGGCGATCCGGCGTAATACCCACCTGATTGATAATGACGTCGAACTTGCCTGAATGCAGGCCGGCCAGAATGGCGCTCCATTCGGTTTTAACGAACTGGACCTTGACGCCCAGTTTGCCGGCAATGAGTTTGGCTACGTCCACGTCGAAGCCGTCCAACTGATGCGTTTTGGTGTCCACAAAATTAAAAGGCGGATACGTGCCTTCCAGTCCCACAATCAAGGTGCCGCGCGATTTAACCGTATCGAGCAAGTCGGCGGCCTGTGCTGTGCCCGCCGTCAATGCCGCCAACGCGGTCATGCCCGCAGCCAGAAAATAGCGCGCAAAGTGTGTAAATTTCATTTGTGTGTACCTGCGTTGATAAGTATTGCGGCTACGGAATACGAGTCCGATCGTCGGTTGCGACGGCTCGCTCGCCCCGCCAAAACTTGATATTACTTATTTCTCTGCCGCTTTAATACCAATTAGTTATTACATGCTCATAACCAATTGATATTAAAAAATCGAATTTATAGTTGCTTGTAATTAGCACAAGGGCAATTGCTGCTGCACCGGCTCGGGCCCGGCATGGACGCCGGCTTCAGCCTGCGGCGCCAGGCTGCTGATCCGCACGCCCAGCAAACGGATCTTGTGATCAAACGGCACCCGCTTCAGACACAGGCCCGCCGCGCGATGAATCGCATCCGCCTGCGCGGTGTGCAAAGGCAGCGTCACATCGCGCGTCACGGTGCGAAAATCATCGAACCGCAACTTGATGCCGACGGTGCGCCCCACGTACTGCTTGCGCTCCAGGTCGCCGGCCAACTGCGTGCACAAGCGCCGAAACACCTCGGACAAGGCCGCCTTGTCGTGCACCACATCCAGATCACGCTCGAATGTCGTTTCCCGGCTGATGGACTTGGGTTCCGAGTACCTCACGACGGGACGCTCATCGAAACCATGCGCCACCTCAAGCAGCCACTGCGCATAGCTCAGGCCGAAATTCTGTTGCAGCGTTTCAGGGGCGGCGGCGGCCAGGTCGGCGATGGTCTCGATACCCAGCGCGGCCAGCTTGACGCTGGCTTTGGGTCCGATTCCATTGACCTTTTTGACCGACAGCGGCCAAATTCGGGTTTGCAAATCGTCCGAGCTTAAAATCGTCAAGCCGTCGGGCTTGTCCAGTTCGGAGCCGATTTTGGACAACAGCTTATTGGGTGAGATGGCAATGGAACACGACAGTCCGGTGGCCTCGTTCACCGCGGTTTTTATACGCTGGGCCAGCTCGTGGCTAGGCTCCGGGTGATCGGTCAGGTCGATATAAATTTCATCGATGCCACGGTCTTCAATGTGGGGAGCCACGCCCGCCACCGCCGCCTTGAACAAGCGCGAATAATGGCGATACTGCGCGAAGTCCACCGGCAGCAAGATCGCCTCGGGCGCCAACTGCGCAGCCTTCATCATGCCCATCGCCGAAAACACCCCCAAGGCGCGCGCCTCGTAGGTCGAGGTTGTAACCACCCCGCGCCCTGCATAACCGCGCAAGCGCGAAAACACACGGGTGCCGTCGGCCTGCAACCGCGGTTGCTTGTCGGCCCCGGCGCCAATGACAACCGGCAGCCCGCGCAACTCGGGATAGCGCAACAACTCGACGGACGCATAAAAAGCATCCATATCGAGATGAGCGATGCGGCGCGCAGGCGCGGCTTGAGGCGTTTTCGGGAATTCCATAAGCAATCACCACCACCAAAACAGGCGGTTGCAAAGAAAGTTTACCCCGTCCCGCGCCATTACGCGCCGCAGCGGCGGCCCGATAAGCCTGAGCGACCGACCGCTACTTAAGCGCCAAAGCGCGCCCCCGCGCCGCGCGCGACGCAGGCCCTGCATGGCGCGCCCTGGTATGGGTGATATCGGCAGTCACCTCCTCGAGCTTCACTGACTGCTCCAGCGATGCATCGACCACGTCAGCCATGATGTCGGTGACGTTGCGCGAAGAAGCCACAATATCGCTCATGGTTGCGCCGGCCGACTGGGCCAGCGCCGCGCCCTTTTCAACCTGATCGACCGAAGCCATGATCAGGTTTTTGATTTCCTTGGCGGCCGTCGCGCTGTTCTGAGCCAACATGCGCACCTCGGCCGCCACCACGGCAAACCCCCTGCCATGCGTTCCGGCGCGGGCCGCCTCGACGGCGGCATTGAGCGCAAGAATATTGGTCTGAAAGGCGATGTTGTCCATCACACCGATGATTTCGGATATCTTGCGCGAACTTTCAGTAATGGTGTCCATGGTGTGCACCACGCTCTGAACCATTTGTCCGCCCTTTTCAGCCACATCGCAAGCCTGGCG
>LNAP01000801.1_pt1 | contig 55273 bp, 51 predicted proteins | sample 602601 | NCBI WGS metagenome assembly LNAP01 (sample SAMN02440304, study PRJNA202911) | soil metagenome | biome: Subtropical and temperate rainforests or woodlands; isolation source: soil samples (1 kg each in a 20% v/v slurry with milli Q water) were... ...
CGTACTCGGCGTCGGCGAAGGTCATCTGCTTCATGGAAAAACTCGGCTGGCGGGATCGGCGTATTTCACCAGATTCGGGAAGTCTTTTTCAGACCTTCCTTAAGCGGGCGTTCGGTTGGATATGGACTAGCGCTATCCCATTAAAAATGGCTGACGATTGTAGCCCGGTATCTATCCGTCTGCTCTTTATCGACGGTAGAGGACGACCTCTGACCGCCTGTCGGCAGCCTCGTCGCCAAGACTCAAGCGCATTCCAATGCTGGTATTAATTCCGCGCCGTATGCGCTGGCTGCCATGCCTGCGCCAAGCTTGACTCGAATCAATTCTTTCCCTATCTGGGATTAATACCAGATCAATTATTCTGCGCTTTTAATAAGCTTCTTTTGAATTGATAGGGTGCGCCGCAACTTTTTACTCCGACGGATAGTTTTCTCGTGACTAAACTGATGGTCGAGATCAACTCGATGTTAAGAGGGCCAGGCATGCGCCATTGTTCTAGAGTTCTGCTGCTCGTGTTACTGGTTTTACCAAGTGTCCTTTGGGCGCAAGCGAAATCCAGTAGCGATGTAAGTTACCGCCCAGATGTCACGATTACACTTAGGACCGACATCGCAGATGGAAAACTCGTCTATGTCAGTGAGTCCGGCCCGACGCGTGGCGAAGTGAATCCCGAATTGCGGGTGCCCGAAGGTGCGGTGGTTCAGATCAATCTGATCAATGGCGACGGCGCAGTGCATGATATCGCCATACCTGAATTCGACGCTGCGTCCAGCGAAATTTCCGGCAAAGGCGCGGCGACCGGAATCGTGTTTCGTGCGACCAAAAGCGGGACGTTCGAGTACTACTGCACACTGCCTGGCCACAAGGCTGCGGGAATGGTCGGCAAGCTGATTGTGGGCGATGGACCGGCGGCGGTCGTCGAACAAGGCAAGGATTTGTCCAAGGATCCGATGCAGGTAGGTGAGCCGGTTGGTGACCGTGAACCGAAGAGCATCACCCTTGACCTTCGCACGACCGAGGAGGAGGGCCGCCTCGCCGACGGGAGTACCTACAAATTCTGGACGTTCGACGGCACGGTGCCCGGCCCCATGGTGCGGATACGCGAGGGCGATACCGTCACCCTTAATCTCAGTAACGAGCCTGACAGCGCCCATATCCATTCCATTGATCTGCACGCCGTGACCGGCCCGGGTGGTGGTGCGGCGGTTACTCAGGTGGCACCGGGGCAAACACGCTCCTTCACCTTCAAGGCATTGCAGCCAGGGCTATACGTCTATCACTGCGCTACGCCGATGGTTGCTCAGCACATCAGTAACGGCATGTACGGACTGATTCTGGTCGAGCCGGAGGGTGGACTGCCGAAGGTCGATCACGAGTTCTATGTAATGCAGGGTGAGCTGTACACCGCCAGCCCCAGGGGCGCGCGCGGTCTGCATGAGTTCTCGCTGGACATGCTGCTGGGTGAAACGCCGCAACACATGATGTTCAACGGCGCGACCGATGCGCTGACCAAGACTCACAAGATGGAAGTCAACGCAGGCGACAGCGTGCGCATCTTCTTCGGAGTCGGTGGCCCCAACCTGATCTCCAGCTTTCATGTGATCGGTGAAATCTTCGACAAGGTCTTCGACCAGGCTTCGCTGACCAGTCCGCCGCTGACGGATGTGCAGACGACCCTCGTGCCTGCCGGCGGAGCGACCATGGTCGAGTTCGTCGCAGATTACCCGGGCAGATACATCCTCGTTGATCACGCCCTGTCGCGCGCCGAGAAAGGCCTGAGCGGTGTGTTGACAGTGAAGGGCGACGCGGATTCCTCGATCTTCTCCAGCCCCGAACCGATCGATCCGCACTCCGGGCACTGAACGCGGTTTGCTTATACGGCAGCTAACGCTGCGAAGGAGAAAGCATGCAGGCTCGAAAGCTCTACGGCCCGTTGAAGATCCTGAGTGTGGTCGTGCTGGCGCTGATGTTCGGCGCGATGCTCTATGCATTCACGATGACGCTCATTCACTGGACAGGCATCAATGTCTGAGGGCACGCCATGAACAACCGTCAAGCGAGGCTCTTCGCGATTGCTGCAACCGGTGTGGCGACGCTCGTGTTCATCGGTCTGACGGTGGATAGCCACCGGCAGTTTCCCAAGCTGACCAATGCCGACAGCATCACGGCGGAGGTCAAGCACGGGATGGATGTCTGGCACAAATACAACTGCATCAACTGCCACACGCTGTTCGGCGAGGGCGCGTACTACGCGCCCGATCTGACGAAGATTACCCAGCATCGCGGCGAGCCGTATCTGAAGGCTTATATGCGCGATCCCTCGAAGTTCTACGACGAGAAGATCCATCGGCGTCTGATGCCGAAACAGGACCTGGCCGAAGACGAAATCAGTGACCTGATCGCCTTTCTCGACTGGGTCAGCAAGGTGGACAACCAGGGCTGGCCGCCGCGACCGATCCTGGTGACCGGCAGTTTCGTGCCGGGTGCAGACACACTGAAGGCTGGCGGCGAGCAGCGCAGTGATTTGCCGCCTGGTGCCCGGCCGGTGGATGCCGGGGATGACGAGCGTGCGCTGGGTGAGCAGGTTTTCCGAGGCGCAGTGCCTGCCTGCAATGCCTGCCACTCCACCGCACCAGGCGCTGATATGGCTGGCCCCACGCTCGCCGGTATTGCAACTCGGGCGGCGGCTATCGTCGCGTCGCCCGACTACCAAGGGCAGGCGCAGGATGCGCGCGGCTATATCCGCGAGTCGATCGTGTCACCCAGCGCGCACATCGTTCCCGGCGCGATGTATTCGGCAGACGGCACCTCGTTCATGCCGACCGGTTACGACGGCAGCCTGACGGATGAGCAGATCGATCAGCTGACGGCCTATCTCGAAACGCTCAAGTGACACGACGGCCAAGCCGACCCACGTTCGCTTCAAGGGGAAACTACGATGCGCTATCAGTCCCAATCGGTCGCCTACTGGTACTTCGCGGTCGCGATGGTGTTGTTCGGCCTGCAGCTGGTGTTCGGCCTGCTCTCGGCAACCAAGTACATCGGGCCGGACCCGCTGTTGTATATCCTGCCTTTCGACGTGACCAAGGTGATTCACACCAACCTGCTGATCGTCTGGGTACTGACCGGCTTCATGGGGGCGACCTACTGGATGATACCGGAAGAGTCGCGCGCCGAGCTGCATAGCACCAAGCTGGCCTATGTACAGCTGGTGCTTTGGACGCTGATGGGCGTCACGGCGATCATCGGCTACCTATTCCGCTACGGCACCGGCAACAAGCTGCTCGAGCAGCCGTTGCCGCACAAGATCGTCATCGTCATCTGCATGCTGATCTTCCTCTACAACATCGGTATGACGATCCGCAAAGCGGGGCGTTTCACCACGACCGAAGCAGTGTTGATGATCGGCTTTGTCAGTGCCGCACTCCTGTACTTGCCGGCGTTGCTGCATTACGAGAACTACACGGTTTCCATTTTCTATCGCTGGTGGACGATTCATCTGTGGGTCGAGGGCGTCTGGATGATGATCATGGGCGGCTTCCTGGCCTACCTGCTGATCCGCTTGTCCGGTGCGGATCGGGAAGTCATGGAGAAATGGCTGTACGTGATCGTCGGCCTGGTGTTTCTCGCCGGCATCCTCGGCACGGCGCACCATTATTACTGGGTCGGCGTACCCACTTACTGGCTGCCCATTGGCGGGTTTTTCAGCGCGCTTGAGCCGCTGGCGCTCGTCGGCATGGCCGCCTATGCCTACGGCGCCATGCGCCGCTCGGGGCTGGCGCACCCGAATACGCTGGCGTTGCACTGGACGATCGGCAGTGCGCTGTTCTCCCTGTTCGGTGCCGGGCTACTGGGCTTGGCTCATACCTGGCCGAGCGTCAACAAATGGACCCATGGCACGTTAATCACCGCGATGCACGGCCATGCCGCGTTCTACGGTGCCTACGCAATGATCGTCATGGCGATGATCAGCTATGCCTTGCCATCGCTGACTGCCGGACGACGGGAGCAGGGCACGGCGCTGGGCTACTGGGCATTCTGGCTGCAAATCACCGGCATGTTCGGCATGACGCTGTCGTTTGCCACCGCAGGTATTGCGCAGGTCTATCTGGAGCGAATCATGGGCATGGGCTATCTGGATGCACAGCTGAAGATTCAGATCCATTTCGTGATGCTCATTGCCACCGCGTCGCTGTTCACCGTGGGCGTTGCCCTGTTCATCTACGACTTCTTCCGCTACACGCCACGCTTCGTCCTGGATGATACGGAGCCGGTGCTTGCAGAGAGGGAGGTACACCCGACGTGACGTTGCCCGAATACCCGCCACTGGCGAAAGCAAGTGAGGGGGAGCCGTTCTACGTACCGTTCGGCAATGAAGTCGCGATGTTCGAGCGCTGCCATGCGCGTGGCTTGGCAGTCATGCTCAAAGGGCCGACCGGCTGTGGCAAGACCCGCTTCGTCGAACATATGGCCTGGAAACTGGACCGGCCACTGATCACGGTGGCTTGCCACGATGATCTGTCGGCCAGCGACCTGATCGGGCGTTTCCTTATTCGCCATGACGGTACCGTCTGGCAGGATGGCCCTCTCACCCGCGCCGTGCGTGAGGGGGCCATCTGCTATCTGGATGAAGTCGTCGAGGCGCGCCAGGACACCGTGGTCGTCTTGCATGCCTTGACCGATCACCGGCGCCTGCTGCCAATCGACAAGACCGGTGAGTTGCTGATGGCTGCGCCGGGCTTCCAGTTGGTGATCTCCTACAACCCGGGCTACCAGCGCATGCTCAAGGATCTCAAACCGAGCACCCGCCAGCGCTTCGTGGCCATGGACCTGGATTTCCCGGGCGAAAATGCGGAGGCGAAGATCGTCGAGCGCGAGAGTGGTGTCGACGCACCGACTTCGCGTGCCCTAGTCACGCTGGCCCGCAGGCTGCGAGCGCTGCGGGACCGCGGCCTGGCCGAGGTGCCGAGTACTCGTCTGCTGATCGCCGCGGGTGCACTCTGCGTCGATGGCATACCCGTTCGGGAAGCGTGCCTGGCGGCAATCGTCTCGCCACTTTCGGACGACGAATCCTTGGTCGGAGCGATGCGCGATCTGGTCGACGGAACCTTCATCTAGACCATGGCCGAAGCCGAGGAGGTTCTTACCGACGCTGCGCGGCATGCCACGGTCTTCGCCCAGCGCCTCTGGCGTCGCTACAGTCCCGCGCCGGACGCACCGGCAAGTCTATCGCTGAGCGAGGTGGCGGAGCGTCTGGAACTGCTGCTGTCGGCGGTGTTCGGCAACAGCTATCGGCTGCGCATCGCCCAGCCGCCGGCGCGACCGACCTTGCTGGGCAACTGGTTCGGCCGCACGCCCAGGCCGCAGCGATTGGCGGCAGTACCGGCAACCGATGGCACAAGCATCTGGCTTCCTCGCTCGTTGGATATCCCTGATCGAGCACTGGCGGCGAATCTCTACAAAGTGATGGCCTTGCAGCAGGCAATGCGCATCCGCCGCGGTAGTGCACTGAGCCTCTGGCGCAGCCTCCCGCCACTTGCCGGGGCGCTGTACCACCTACTTGAAGTCCAAGCGGCCGAGCGTGAACTGCTGGAGGAAATGCCAGGGTTTGCTGAATCGGTGCAGGCATTGCGGGCCTGCGCATTCACGCGTCGTCCACCGCTGAGTGCGTTCGGTTTGGCACGACGCCCCCTGGAGGCTCGCGTGCGTGCATTGCTGGTTGGCGAAGCTGATGGTGTTCCGCACTCGTCTACGCCAGACGACTCGTGCGAGCTGGCGGTTCGATTGTTGGCTGAATGGGGGCTGGAACCTGCCTCTGGAGGACGCATCGGTCAGGAGCCGCTCTTCGCTGATTGGTGGACCGGCATGCTGTTGGCACCTTCGCCGCACCATCAAAACTCCGCCGGCGCTCAGAGTCAGTTCGACCCCCCTCAGGCAGCGCCGCAGAGCGTGCGCCTCGAACGACGCCCCGACATTCGCCAGGCGCGCCCCGATGAGGATGAATCGGAGGAAAGCGGACCGCTGATGATCCAGCTGGACGAGCCACATCCCCACGCTGAGGACCCGATGGGCTTGCAGCGGCCCATCGATCGGGACGATGCGGATGCGGAGCTGTTCGGTGAAATGCTCGGCGATCTTCCTCAGGCGCGTTTGGTGGCGTCACCAGGGCGACCCAAAGAGGTGTTGCTGGCTGATGATCCTCCGGATGCCTCTGCTATCGCGCTTGCGCCCGGCGTTTCGGTTCTGCAGCGAGGCATCGCCTATCCCGAATGGGACTACCGCAGGCAGCATTACCGCGAGCAGAACGCCCTCGTGCAGGTACGCACGGCCCCGCCGGGTAATCCAGTCTGGGTAGCGGAAACGCTCGAGTCCCATCAGGGATTGCTCGAGGGGATTCGCCGCCGCTTCGAATTGCTGCGCACCCATCGGGCCTGGTTGCGCGGTCAGGTCGATGGCGATGAGCTGGACCTGGATGCCTATGTGGATGCGGTTGCGAATCTGCGGGCTGGCAGCGGGCTGACCGATCGTCTGTACCGCACGCAGCGTTGCGCGGAGCGGAACCTGGCCATCCTGCTGCTCATCGATGTCAGCGGATCGACGGACAGCTGGATATCCCAGGGGCGACGCGTGATAGACGTCGAGCGCGAAGCGTTGTTGCTGGTCAGCATCGCGCTGCAGAGCCTGGGTGCACCCTATGCGATTCAGGCATTCTCAGGGCAGGGCAGCGAATCGGTGGTGGTCCGCGATATCAAAACCTTCGAGGAGGCTTATGGCCAAGAGGTAGCGCTACGCATAGCGTCGTTGGAGCCGGAGCATTACACCCGCTGCGGCGCGGCGATCCGTCACGCCAGCGCCAATCTCATGTGCCAGCCGGCGGCCCGTCGACTGCTGCTGGTGTTGTCCGATGGAAAGCCTAGCGACAACGATGACTACGAAGGGCGATACGGAGTCGAGGACACCCGCCAGGCGGTTCTGGAGGCCGTGCTGCAAGGTATATCGCCGTTCTGCCTGACCATCGACCGGCAGGCCAGCGCCTACCTGCCGCGCATATTTGGCGCCACCCGTTATGCACTGTTACCACGCCCTGAGCTCCTGCCTACCGTTCTACTCGACTGGATGAGGCGTCTGGTGCAGGGATAGTTGGCCAGCATATGTCCTCGATTTTCGGCTGGGCTGACGTAAGTAGTGATTCGCCGGGCGCGGCTCGGCTTTTGCTCGGCGCGACGGGCAGGGTGACTTATGTCAATCGAGCCACTAGAATGCTTGCCCATTCTGGGGCCGGAACGCCCGGCTTATGTCTGTGCAACGAGGAAAATCCATGCAAGTTTCTGTTGAAAGCACCTCCGCCATCGGCGTGCCGGTCGAGCGCATCGAGACCGAAGTCAACAAGCGTCTGCAACAGACCGCCAGCCGTGCCAAGATCCCTGGTTTCCGTCCCGGCAAAGTGCCGATGAGCGTGATCCGTCAGCGTTACGAAGAAGCCGCCCGTCAGGAAGCGCTGGGCGATCTGATCCAGTCGACATTCTATGAAGCCGTCGTTGCCGAGAAGCTGAACCCGGCCGGCGCGCCGTCCGTCGAGCCGAAAGTGTTCGAAAAGGGCAAGGATCTGGAATACGTCGCTACCTTCGAAGTGTTCCCTGAGTTCGAAGTGGCCGGTTTCGAGGCCATCGAGATCGAGCGTCTGCAGGCCGAAGTCGCCGATGCCGACGTCGACAACATGCTGGAAATCCTGCGCAAGCAGAACACCCGTTTCGAGAACGTCGAGCGCGCTGCCGAGAGCGGCGACCAGCTGACCATCGATTTCGTCGGCAAGATTGACGGTGAGACCTTCGCTGGCGGCTCGGCCAAGGGCACTCAGCTGGTGCTGGGCTCCGGTCGCATGATTCCTGGTTTCGAAGACGCGCTCGTTGGCGCCAAGGCCGGCGAAGAGCGCGTGATCAACCCGACCTTCCCCGAGGACTATCAGAACCTCGACCTGGCCGGCAAGACTGCCGAGTTCACCGTCACCGTGAATGCCGTCGCCGCTCCGCAACTGCCCGAGCTGAGTGATGAATTCTTCGCCCAGTTCGGCGTGCAGGAAGGTGGCGTCGAAGGCTTCCGTGCTGAAGTGAAAAAGAACATGGAGCGCGAGCTGCGTCAGGCCATCAAGACCAAGGTGAAGAATCAGGTCATGGAAGGGCTGGTCGCTGGCAACCCGATCGAGGTGCCCAAGGCGCTGATCGACAATGAAGTGAACCGTCTGCGCGTGCAGGCCGTTCAGCAGTTTGGCGGCAACATCAAGCCCGAGCAGCTGCCGGCCGACCTTTTCCAGGAGCAGGCCAAGCGCCGCGTTGTTCTGGGTCTGATCGTGGCCGAAGTGGTCAAGCAGAAGGAGCTCAAGCCTGATGAGGCCCGCGTTCGCGAGCTGATCGAGGAAATGGCCTCGGCCTACCAGGAGCCGGAGCAGGTCGTCGCCTGGTACTACAAGAACGCCGAGCAGTTGAACGAAGTTCGCTCGGTTGTGCTCGAAGAGCAAGTTGTAGATACTGTCCTGCAGCAGGCTAAAGTGACCGATAAGTCGGTCTCCTACGAAGAAGCTGTCAAGCCTGCGGAAGCCCCGCAAGCAGCCTGATTTCTTCATATATTCGAGTGCACAAACATAAGCCAGCCTCGTGCTGGCTTATGTCTTTTGAGGCATGACATAGGGAGTATCGTTGGAACATGTCCCGCAATCCATTTATGCAAGCTCCGGACATTCAGGCCGCCGGTGGCCTGGTCCCGATGGTGATCGAGCAGTCCGCTCGCGGCGAGCGCGCCTATGACATTTATTCCCGCCTCCTCAAGGAGCGGGTGATTTTCATGGTCGGCCAGGTCGAAGACTACATGGCCAACCTGATCGTCGCGCAGATGCTGTTCCTCGAGGCCGAAAACCCCGAGAAAGACATTCACCTGTACATCAACTCCCCGGGCGGCTCGGTGACTGCAGGCATGTCGATTTACGACACCATGCAGTTCATCAAGCCGGATGTGTCGACCATCTGCATCGGCCAGGCCTGTTCCATGGGGGCTCTGTTGTTGACCGGTGGCACTGCGGGCAAGCGTTACTGCCTGCCGCATTCGCGGATGATGATCCACCAGCCGCTGGGCGGCTTCCAGGGTCAGGCTTCGGATATCGAGATCCACGCACGTGAGATTCTGACCATCCGCGAGCGTCTGAACAAAGTACTGGCTCACCATACCGGTCAGCCGATGGAAGTGATTGCCCGCGATACCGACCGCGATAACTTCATGAGCGGTGAAGACGCCGTCAAGTACGGCTTGATCGACCAGGTTCTTACCCAGCGCCAACTGGCGGTCTGATCCCTGCAGCCTGCGATATGTGGCTGCTCCGTGGGCTTGAAAAAGCCCACGATTGCCTTCATCTTGTGTTTCAAGCCTTCCCGATTGGATCGATCGAATGACTGACACCCGCAACGGCGAGGACTCCGGCAAACTGCTCTATTGCTCTTTTTGCGGCAAAAGCCAGCATGAAGTACGCAAGTTGATCGCCGGGCCCTCCGTTTTCATCTGCGACGAGTGCGTCGACCTGTGCAACGACATCATCCGCGAGGAGGTGCAGGAAGCGCAGACCGAGAGCAACGCGCACAAGCTGCCTGCGCCGAAGGAGATCAGCGGCATTCTCGACCAGTACGTCATTGGTCAGGAGCGCGCCAAGAAGATCCTGGCGGTGGCCGTTTACAACCACTACAAGCGCTTGAACCAACGCGACAAGAAAGAAGAAGTCGAGTTGGGCAAGAGCAACATTCTGCTGATCGGTCCAACCGGCTCGGGCAAGACGTTGCTGGCCGAAACGCTGGCACGCCTGCTCAATGTGCCCTTCACCATCGCCGATGCCACTACCCTCACCGAGGCGGGCTATGTGGGCGAGGATGTCGAGAACATTATCCAGAAGCTTTTGCAGAAGTGCGATTACGACGTTGAGAAGGCCCAGATGGGCATCGTCTACATCGACGAAATCGACAAGATATCCCGCAAATCCGATAACCCGTCGATTACTCGGGACGTATCCGGTGAAGGCGTACAGCAGGCACTGCTGAAGCTGATCGAAGGCACCGTTGCGTCCGTCCCGCCACAGGGTGGTCGCAAGCATCCGCAGCAGGAATTCCTGCAGGTGGATACGCGCAACATCCTGTTCATCTGCGGTGGTGCGTTTGCCGGTTTGGAGAAGGTCATCCAGGGTCGTTCAACTCAGGGTGGTATCGGCTTCAATGCCGAGGTTCGCAGTAAGGACCCGGGCAAGAAGATCGGCGAGGCGTTGCGCGCCGTGGAGCCTGATGATCTGGTTAAGTTCGGTCTGATTCCTGAGTTCGTTGGCCGTCTGCCGGTGATCGCGACGCTCGATGAACTCGATGAGGCTGCGCTGATCCAGATTCTGACTGAGCCGAAGAATGCGTTGACCAAGCAGTACGCCAAGCTCTTCGAACTCGAAGGCGTGGATCTGGAGTTCCGCCCGGATGCACTCAAGGCAGTCGCTTCGCGCGCTCTTGAGCGCAAGACCGGCGCACGTGGTCTGCGTTCGATTCTTGAAGGTGTGTTGCTCGACACGATGTACGAGATTCCTTCGCAGAAGGAGGTCAGCAAGGTTGTCATCGATGAAAGCGTGATCGAAGGCACATCTCAGCCGTTGCTGATTTACGAGAACACCGAGCCGCCAGCCAAGGCGGCGCCTGAGGCGTAATCGAACAAAGGGGCCTGCGGGCCCCTTTGCATTTGGTCCGCCGCCTTGTTTTTTACGGTGTGTGCCCTCATCTTTGTTGCAAGGGCATCGCCCATCCGTTTACCGCCGAATGGCCGCCGTAGAGCTGAATTATGAAGACAACCATCGAATTGCCCCTTTTGCCGCTGCGCGATGTGGTGGTTTACCCGCACATGGTGATCCCGCTTTTCGTTGGCCGTGAAAAATCCATCGAAGCACTCGAATCCGCCATGGCCGGCGATAAGCAGATCCTCTTGCTGGCGCAGAAGAATCCCGCTGATGACGATCCAGGTGAAGATGCGCTGTACCGTGTTGGCACGGTGGCGACCGTGCTGCAGCTTCTCAAGCTGCCAGACGGAACCGTCAAGGTACTGGTCGAGGGCGAGCAACGTGGTGTGATCGAGCGCTTCGTCGAGGTGGATGACCACTGCCGCGCCGAAGTTTCCTTGATCGAAGAAGCTGAGGTCGACGCGCGCGAATCCGAAGTATTCACGCGCAGCCTGCTCAGCCAGTTCGAACAGTACGTGCAGCTGGGCAAGAAGGTTCCCGCCGAGGTTCTTTCCTCGCTGAGCAGCATCGATGAGCCCGCGCGTCTGGTCGATACCATGGCTGCGCATATGGCGCTGAAGATCGAGCAGAAGCAGCAGATTCTCGAAATCACCGACCTCCCGGCGCGCGTCGAACACGTACTTGCGCTGCTTGATGCCGAGATCGACCTGCTGCAGGTCGAAAAGCGCATTCGCGGTCGCGTGAAGAAGCAGATGGAGCGCAGCCAGCGCGAGTACTACTTGAATGAGCAGATGAAGGCCATTCAGAAGGAGCTCGGCGATATCGACGAGGGCCACAACGAAGTCGACGAGCTGAAGAAGCGCATCGAGAACGCCGGCCTCAGCAAAGACGCCTACACCAAGGCCAACGCCGAACTCAACAAGCTCAAGCAGATGTCTCCGATGTCGGCCGAGGCGACAGTGGTTCGTACCTATATCGATTGGCTGGTAAATGTGCCGTGGAAGGCTGCCAGCAAGGTGCGCCTGGATCTGGCGAAGGCTGAAGAGGTACTGGATGCCGATCATTACGGCCTAGAAGAGGTCAAGGATCGTATCCTCGAGTATCTTGCCGTCCAGAAGCGCGTGAAGAAGCTCAAGGGGCCGGTGCTGTGCTTAGTAGGCCCGCCGGGCGTGGGTAAGACCTCGCTGGCCGAGTCCATTGCACGCTCGACCAATCGCAAGTTTGTACGCATGGCACTGGGCGGCGTACGGGACGAGGCCGAGATTCGAGGTCACCGCCGTACTTACATCGGCTCCATGCCCGGTCGTTTGATTCAGAAGATGACCAAGGTAGGGGTTCGCAACCCCCTGTTCCTGCTCGACGAGATCGACAAGATGGGCAGCGACATGCGAGGTGATCCGGCGTCGGCTCTTCTGGAAGTGCTCGACCCCGAACAGAACCACAATTTCAACGATCATTACCTCGAGGTGGACTACGATCTTTCGGACGTGATGTTCCTCTGCACCGCCAACTCAATGAATATTCCTGCGCCGCTGCTCGACCGTATGGAGGTCATCCGGCTGCCGGGCTACACCGAGGACGAGAAGGTTAACATCGCCATTCGTTACCTGGCGCCTAAGCAGATCGAGGCCAACGGCCTGAAGAAAACCGAGTTGGAGTTTCAGGAGGCGGCGATTCGCGACATCATCCGCTACTACACCCGCGAGGCGGGTGTGCGCAGCCTGGAGCGCCAGCTGGCCAAGGTATGCCGCAAGGTCGTGAAGGAGCATGCCGCGGAGAAGCGTTTCCACGTGGTCGTGGACGCCGAATCCCTTGAGCATTTCCTGGGCGTTCGCAAGTTCCGTTACGGGCTTGCCGAACAACAGGATCAGGTAGGGCAGGTCACTGGCCTTGCCTGGACCCAGGTTGGCGGCGAACTGCTGACCATTGAGGCTGCTGTGGTGCCCGGAAAGGGGCGCCTGACCAAGACCGGCTCGCTGGGCGAGGTCATGGGCGAATCGATCACCGCGGCTCTTACAGTGGTTCGCAGCCGTGCCGCGAGCCTGGGCATGGCGGCCGATTTCCACGAGAAGCAGGACATTCACATCCACGTGCCCGAAGGTGCGACTCCGAAAGACGGCCCGAGCGCCGGTATCGGCATGTGCACTGCACTGGTTTCCGCGCTGACTCAAATTCCGGTGCGCGCAGATGTCGCAATGACCGGCGAAATAACATTGCGCGGGCAGGTGCTTGCAATTGGCGGATTGAAGGAAAAACTTCTGGCTGCTCATCGGGGTGGGATCAAGACGGTGATCATTCCGGAAGAAAATCAGCGTGATCTGAAAGAGATTCCTGAAAATATTAAGCAAGACCTGCAGATTAAACCGGTGAAGTGGATTGACGAGGTCCTGCAAATTGCGCTGCAATACGCGCCGGAGCCCTTGCCCGATGCGGCTCCCGAGATTGTTGCAAAGGACGACAAGCGCGAGCCTGATTCCAAGGAGCGAATCAGCACGCATTAGTCTGGAAGGCCACGTTGACACACTTCAGGCGCCCTTGTTTAATCGGCCTCTTGTGTCATAGCCATCTAGCACCGCTTTGCTTACACCCGAAAATTAAAGATACGACTCAACAGAAATAAGGGGACTTAGAGTGAACAAGTCGGAACTGATCGATGCCATCGCTGCATCTGCTGATATCCCAAAAGCTGTTGCTGGCCGCGCGCTGGATGCAGTGATCGAATCCGTCACCGGTGCCCTGAAGGCTGGTGACTCCGTGGTACTGGTTGGTTTCGGTACTTTCGCTGTCAAGGAGCGCGCTGCGCGCACTGGTCGCAACCCGCAGACTGGCAAGCCGATCAACATCGCTGCTGCCAAGATCCCGGGCTTCAAAGCTGGCAAGGCTCTGAAAGACGCTGTCAACTAAGCGTCTTTCTACCCGGCCAGTCAGCTCGCGCTGCACTGGCACGGGGCGGTTGTCGAGCAGGCCTGGCCTGCTGCAATCTGGCTTGGGGGAATAAGCCCAACCGCTCCAAAAGCTCCGAGAAGGCGCATCCCTGGATGCGCCTTTCTTTTATCCGGTTTCCACCCGCGTTGCGCATCCGATCGCGCCGCAGACTCCTGGGGGTCGCATGCTTCAGAACATCAGGGACAATTCGCAAGGCTGGATAGCCAAAACGATCATCGGCATCATCGTAATGCTGCTGGCGTTGACTGGCTTCGAGGCTATCTTCAATGCCGCGAGCAACAACCAGAATGCCGCGGAGGTCAACGGCGAGGAGATTTCCCGTTACGACCTTGACCAGGCAATGAACATGCAGCGGCGCCAGCTTGCGCAACAGCTTGGCCAGGATTTCGATGCTTCGTTGCTGGATGATCGTCTGCTTCGTGATTCCGCGCTCGGCTCGCTGATTGATCGCATGTTGCTGTTGCAGAGTGCCAAGAACGCCAATTTCGCCTTCTCCAGCGAAGCGCTCGACCAGCTGATTCTGCAAACCCCCGAATTTCAGGTTGATGGCGCTTTCAGCGCTGCACGTTTCGATCAGGTCATCCAGCAGATGGGCTATTCCCGTCTCCAGTTCCGCCAACTGCTCGAGCAGGAAATGCTCATCGGACAGCTGCGGGCCGGCATCTCCGGAACCGGGTTCGTTACCGATCAGCAGGTTGATAACTTCGCGCGTCTCGAAATGCAGACCCGCGACTTCGCCACTCTCACCCTGCCTGCTCAGCAGGAGGCAATTGAGGTCGGTGACGAACAGATCAAGGAATACTACGAGGCAAACGCTGACCGTTTCCGTACACCTGAGCAGGTCATCGTCGAGTATGTCGAGTTGAAGAAAGAGTCATTCTTCGATCAGGTCGAAGTGTCTGACGAGGAGCTGCAGGAGCTTTATCAGAAGCAGATCGCCAATCTGGCCGAGCAGCGTCGCGCTGCGCATATCCTCATCGAGACCGGCGGTGAGCTGAGCGACGACGAAGCCAAAGCCAAGATCGATGAAATTGCTACCCGGGTGAAGAACGGTGACGACTTCGCTGCGGTCGCCAAGGAAGCCTCTCAGGATCCAGGTTCTGCGAGCGAGGGTGGTGACCTTGGATTCGCCGGACCGGGCGTATATGACCCGGCATTCGAAGATGCACTCTATGCCTTGAATGAGGGCGAGGTCTCGGCACCGGTCAAATCCGAATTCGGCTGGCACATCATCAAGCTGCTGGGTGTTCAGTCGCCGGAGGTTCCTGCCTTCGAGAGCTTGAAGCCCCAGCTGGTACGCGAGCTCAAGGCGCAGCAGGTCGAGCAGCGCTTCGTCGAGACCAGCAAGCAGCTGGAAGATTCGGCATTCGAAGCATCCGACCTGGCCCAGCCCGCTCAGGAGCTCGGCTTGATGGTGCAGACCACGGAAGCCTTCGGGCGTGACGGTGGCGAAGGCATCACGGCCAATCGTCAGGTGATCCAGGCTGCTTTCAGCGACGAGGTACTGGTGGATGGCGCCAACAGCAGCGTCATCGAGCTCGATCCCGATACCTCCATTGCACTGCGCGTGAAGGAACACCTGAAGCCTGCGGCTATCCCGCTTGCGGATGTGCGTGAGGATATCGTTCAGCAGCTTCAGCGCAGCCTGGCTGCCGAAGCGGCACGCGCCAAGGGTGAGCAGTTGTTGGCGGACCTGCGTAAAGGGCAGCAGCCTGATGACGGCCAATGGCAAGCCGTAGAGGCAGCCACGCGCAGTCAGGAAGGCGTTGCGCCAGCCCTGTTGCAGGCGGTATTCCGCATGCCGCGTCCAGAGCAGCAGGATAAGCCGAGCTATTCCGGAGTGGCACTGAGCAACGGTGATTACGCGGTTGTACGCCTGAACGGCGTCAATGAGCCGGAAGCGGCGCTGACCGATGAAGAGAAGCTGAATTATCGACGCTTCCTTGCATCTCGCGTCGGCCAGCAGGACTTCGCAGCGTTTCGGCAGAAGCTGCAGGCTGAGGCGGAAATCGAAAGATTCTGACTGCCAACTGACAGACGAAACCACTCGGTTTCGTCTGTCAAACAGAGAGGACGCCCCGACTGGTTCGGGGCGTTTTCGTTTGAAGCTGTTGAGTGTCAGCGCAGCAGTTTGCGCCCCAGCCAAGGCCCTTGGCGTAGCAATGCCGCGTGAACCTGCACCAGTTCCGCGCCTGCACGCATGCGTGCCTGCAGCTGGCTTGCGGTCTGGATGCCGCCAACCGAAAGCAAAGCCATGTCATTTCCGCAGAACCGACGCAGGTGCTCGATCTGTTCGCAGGCTTGCGCCTGTCGTTGTGGGTCTTGCCAGGCCAGATAGCGCTCGCGCGTCGCCGGTGGCCCAGGGTCATGGGCAGCGAGCAGTCCGTCGAATCCAAGCTCAAGTAGCAGCCCGGCAAGCGAGAAGGGAATCTGCTCAGGAAGGCAGCGCAGCTTGGCTATCAGCGGAACCCAACGCTCACCTCTCTGATTAAGCTGATGCTGTTCTTCACGAAGTGCGGTCAGCAGGTTGTGCAACCGCGCGCCCTGATGAAGCAGCGGGGCGCTGGACGGGCCGATCAGGTTCAACACGAGATAGTCAGCATGCCGCCAGGCACCGCGTAGCAACGCGCAGGTCTCGGCGGTGGAGCATCTGGCGTCCAGGGTCATATTCACGCCTAGGCGTGCATCGCCTGGCGGGATTGGCTGCAGCCGGGCGAGCGCAGCCGCTGTCAGGCTGCCGATCTCGTTGAAGCCGAATCCCAGCGACGCGACACGCCGTCCCAGTGCACCGTGGCGGTCGAAGCCCGCCGCAATACCCAACGGCGTCGGGAATTCCAGCCCCATTACCGTGACCGGGTGGCGCGGCATCGCGCTCAGGCGGCACGCGACGCTGGTGAGATTGAGAGCGATACGATTGCACAGCGCTTGCCAATCCATCGGCTTATCCATGGCGTTGCTCGAAGTCCGCCATGAAACCCACCAGCTGTTGCACACCCGATACTGGCATCGCGTTGTATAGGCTGGCCCGCACGCCGCCAAAGGCAGCATGCCCGCGCAGATGGGTCAGGCCGCATTGCTCGGCCTGGTCAAGAAAGATCTCGGTCAGCCCTGCGTCGGCCAGTTGAAAGCAGGCATTGATCGACGAGCGATCCTGGACCTTCTGCGGGCAGTGGTAGAGATCGCTGCCGTCGATGTAGCGGTACAGCATCGCGCTTTTTTGTCGAGCAGCCGTTGCCATCGCCTCAGCGCCGCCTCGTTGCTTGATCCAGCGCAGCATCAATGCAGCGACATACAGGGTGAAGGTCGGTGGTGTATTGAAACGGCTCTGTTGCTCGGCTTGGACCGCATAGCTGAACGCCGCAGGAAGGCCTGCTGGCGGCGCGTGCAGAAGATCGTCGCGCACGACGACGACGCACAGCCCGGCTGCACCCAGGCTCTTCTGTGTGCTGGCGTAGATCACTCCGAAGCGCTCGACTGGAACGGGGCGGGTGAGGAAATCCGAGGTCATGTCCACAACCAGGGGCACCGGCAGCGCGGGAAACTCCTGCAGTTGCAGTCCATTGGCGGTTTCGTTGCTGGTGATATGGCAGTAGCCAGCCAGTGGATCGAGCCGCCAGTGCGCTGGTGAGGGCAGGGCGGTGAAGTCCTGATCCGCCCCACTGGCGATGACGTTCACAGGCGCGTGACGGCGCCCCTCGGCAATTGCCTTGCGTGCCCAGTGACCGCTTTCCAGGTAGTCCGCGCCTTGTCCCGGGCGCAGCAGATTGAGCGGCAACAGGCCGAACTGCGCCGATGCGCCACCTTGCATGAAAAGCACGCGATAGTTGCTCGGAATCTCCAGTAGTGCGCGCAGGTCGGCATCGGTTTCAGCCATCAGCTGTTTGAAGGCGCTGCTGGTGAAGGGGTGCTCCAGTATGGAGAGTCCGCTGCCACGCCAGTCCTGCATTTCCTCGCGGATCTGCGCTAGCACGTCGGTAGGCAGCATCGCCGGGCCGGCAGCGAAATTGTACTGCCCGCACTGCTCAGAATAGATGCAGGCCATGACTACCACTCGCCATGAGGAACAGCAGGGGAAAGGACAGGATCGTGTTGCTGCGCGACGAAAGGAAGGTGATCCGCGAGCAGCGCACACGCTCCTCCAATGTCGCTGGGACGAAGCCGAGCAGCTTCTTCTGATGCGGCCAGAGCACCAGCCAAAGGTTGAGCAGCATCAGCGTGCCAATCCAGGCACCAAGACCGATCACCGCCAGCGGCCCCTGCAGCAGCAGCGCCTCGACCAGCCAGCCGCGTTGCCAGAGCATGAACATGCCGGACACCCAGACCGCCACGGAGGCGTAGCGGAAGATGCCGTGCTCACGTTTCATCCGCGCTTCCAGATCGCTGTTCAGCGTAGCGGTGTCGATGCCGTTCTGCAGTGGCACGAAGCGCGGGTTCTGGATGAAGTTGGCGTAGTTGTGCCCGACCCAGACCAGTGCGAACAGTAGGTGCGCATAGCGGGCCAGCAGATCGAGGATCGGCAACTGCATGCTCACGTCACCAGCCAGTAACGCAGTAACAGGTAGCAGCCGAGCGTCAGCGCGAGTCCGGCGCTGACGGTGCCGCCGAACGAGTCATGGGGCAGTTTCAAGTTCCACCCCCTGACTGGCCTGTCGGGCGATCAGCGTGCCTTGCGGGCGCGTGGCATCCTGCGCCAGTTCAACGGCCTGGCGAATCAGCTGGTGATGTGGGGATTTACTGCAGGCCGGGTCGGTGTTGGCACCGTTGCCGGTCAGCAGCAGCGCCTGGCAGCGACACCCGCCGAAATCCTTTTCCTTATCGTCACAGCTGCGGCAGGGTTCGGGCATCCAGGCGTCGCCGCGGTAGAGGTTGAACACCGGCGAGTCGTGCCAGATCTGCTCCAGTCGTTGCTGACGCACGTTGGGGAAGGCGAGGTTCTTGAAGTTGCTGGCCTGGGAGCAGGGAAGCACGTTGCCGTTCGGCGCGATAGTGACGTGAATGGCGCCCCAGCCATTCATGCAGGCCTTGGGGCGACCTTCGTAATAGTCGGGGATGACAAAGAAGATGGTCAGGCGATTGCCATAACGCTCACGCGCCTTGTGCACCTCGTCTTCGGCTCTCTGCAACTCGGCATGGGTCGGCATCAGCGCATCGCGGTTGAGCAGTGCCCAGTTGTAGTACTGCACGTTCGCCAGCTCGAGGTACTCGACTCCCAGTTCGACGGCGAACTCGATGATGTCCGGCACCTGAGCGATGTTCTGCCGGGTGATCGGTACGTTGAGCACCATGGGGAAGTCCATTGACTTGATCAGGCGTGCCATGCCGAGCTTGCGCTCCAGGGCATCGACGCCGGCCAGCTGACGTGCCACGTCACGGTCGGTGGACTGGAAACCGAGCTGGATGTGGCGTAGTCCGGCATCCTTCAGGGCGCGTAGGCGCGCCTCGGTCAGTCCAATGCCGGAAGTGATCAGGTTGGTGTAGTAACCCATGCGGTCAGCCTCGGCGACAAGCGTTTCGAGGTCCTTGCGTAGCGTGGGCTCGCCGCCGGAGAAGCCGATCTGCATCGCGCCCATGGCGCGGGCCTGGGCCATCACGTCGATCCACTCGGCGGTGCTCAACTCATCCTGACGGTAATCGGCAAAGTTGCGTGGATTACTGCAGAACACGCACTGCAACGGGCATTGGTAGGTCAGCTCCAGTAGCAGCCAGACCGGGTTGCCGCTGCCGTCAAGCCTTAACTCGGATCCAGCCCTTGCCATGGGACACCTCCAGGAAGTTCAGGACGCCGTTGCGAATCGTGTCGACGTCGGATGCGTTGTAGCTGAGGGCCAGCTGGTCGATCAGCTCGGCGACGCTGGTCTTGCCGTCGCAGCGCTGCAGAATCTCGCCGCCAGTGGCGTTCAGCTTGACGATGCCTTCGGGGTACAACAGTACGTGGGCATGCTGTGAGTCTTCCCAGCGAAAGAGGAAGGGCGGGCGGATCTCGTAACAGCTGGCGGGCAAAATTTTTGTCGTTGTCATCATGTCCATCCTCGCTCGACCGGCGTGAAGCCATGTGCGATCACGCCGGTCAGGGGCTCAGCGTACGTAGACGTACGCAGTGACTTCGAAGCCCAGACGCAGGTCGCAGAAGTCCGGATTGATCCACTGCATGGCGTATCTCCTCATTGGTTGGAGTCAGGAAAAGCAATGTCGCACCCCGAAGCTAAGGCGCTTTGCCACGGCGACTAATAAGACTTTGGGGTTGGTTTTGCCGCCTTTTGGTCGCGCTTTTCTTGCGTTGCGGGAGAATTTGCGCTGTGGGTCAGTGTCCTTGTTCAGCGTCATTTTTAAGGTGCTATTCAAGGCCTATTCTGCTCGGCTTTTTTCTCCCGCTTCGGCCTGCCCGAACCAATCGCAAACCGCCATCAACGCTGCCTCTGCGCCTTGCCATCTACTACCAAATGAGGAGCCCTCCGCTGCCATGGGTGCATACCGGAGCGAAGACCCCACTGCCTAAGATCGGCCCATGTCCTGTGCACCTTCCGGCACAGGCTCCGACAAGCAGAAGAAGAGAGGCCCATCATGATCTACGCCCAGCCCGGTACCGCAGGCGCCGTCGTATCCTTCAAGCCGCGCTACGGCAATTACATCGGTGGTGAACTCGTCCCGCCGGTCAAAGGCGAGTACTTCGTCAACACCTCGCCGGTAAATGGTGAAGTCATTGCCGAGTTCCCGCGTTCGGGCGCCGAAGACGTCGAGAAAGCGCTGGACGCCGCCCACGCTGCTGCCGATGCCTGGGGCAAGACCTCGGTGCAGGACCGCGCGCTGATTCTGCTGAAGATCGCCGATCGCATCGAAGCCAACCTGGAAAAGCTCGCTGTCGCTGAAACCTGGGACAACGGCAAGGCCGTCCGTGAAACTCTGAACGCCGACGTGCCGCTGGCTGCCGACCACTTCCGCTACTTCGCTGGCTGCATCCGCGCCCAGGAAGGCAGCGCCGCCGAGATCAACGAGCACACCGCGGCCTATCACTTCCATGAGCCGCTGGGTGTTGTCGGCCAGATCATCCCGTGGAACTTCCCGCTGCTGATGGCCGCCTGGAAACTGGCTCCGGCCCTGGCTGCCGGTAACTGCATCGTGCTCAAGCCGGCCGAGCAGACCCCGCTGTCGATCATGGTATTCATCGAAGTCGTCGGTGACCTCCTGCCGCCGGGCGTACTGAACATCGTCCAGGGCTTCGGTCGCGAAGCTGGTCAGGCGCTGGCCACCAGCACCCGCATCGCCAAAATCGCCTTCACCGGCTCGACCCCGGTCGGCTCGCACATCATGCGCTGCGCCGCCGAGAACATCATTCCGAGCACCGTGGAGCTGGGTGGCAAGAGCCCGAACATCTTCTTCGAAGACATCATGAATGCAGAGCCTGCGTTCATCGAGAAAGCTGCTGAAGGTCTGGTACTGGCCTTCTTCAACCAGGGCGAAGTCTGCACCTGCCCGTCGCGTGCACTGATTCAGGAATCGATCTTCGAGCCCTTCATGGAAGTGGTGATGAAGAAGATCAAGGCGATCAAGCGTGGCAACCCGCTGGATACCGACACCATGGTTGGCGCCCAGGCTTCCGAGCAGCAGTTCGACAAGATCCTCTCCTACATGGAAGTCGCCCAGCAGGAAGGCGCGCAGATCCTCACCGGCGGCGCAGCCGAGAAGCTCGAAGGCGGCCTGGCCTCCGGTTACTACGTGCAGCCGACCCTGATCAAGGGTCACAACAAGATGCGCGTGTTCCAGGAAGAAATCTTCGGACCCGTGGTCGGTGTGGCGACCTTCAAGGACGAAGCCGAAGCCCTGGCGATCGCCAACGACACCGAGTTCGGCCTGGGTGCCGGCGTCTGGACGCGCGACATCAACCGCGCCTACCGCATGGGTCGTGGCATCAAGGCCGGTCGCGTGTGGACCAATTGCTACCACCTGTACCCGGCTCACGCGGCGTTCGGTGGCTACAAGAAGTCCGGCGTCGGCCGTGAAACTCACAAGATGATGCTCGACCACTACCAGCAGACCAAGAACCTGCTGATCAGCTACGACATCAATCCACTCGGATTCTTCTGATGAGGGCCCCGGCGTGTGAGCTCCAGCGCGCCGGTTTATTTTGCTACGCACGTCATGTGCAGGGACCTGCGCCGCTTCTGCTGTAATCCCCCTCGAACCGAGCGCAAGGTTCCTATCGCAACGCGGCTCCGGCCGCGTTTTTTTTGCCCGGTGGCGAACCAGCCATCGCGTGCATCGAACTCCCCGCCGCCGATACGCCTCCCATCAACATGCCCTGTGCCGAAGATGAGGAGAACCCCATGTCGCAACTGCTCGAACCCTGTTCGCTAAAACACCTGAAGCTGCGCAATCGCGCGGCCGTTGCGCCGATGACCCGCGTCAGCGCCGAAGCCGAGGGTGCTGCCAATGAATTGATGCGCGACTACTACGCCTCGTTCGCCAAGGGTGGCTTCGGCATGGTCATCAGCGAAGGCATCTATACCGATACGGCCTACAGCCAGGGTTACTTCAACCAGCCGGGGCTTGCTACGGAAGCGCACCGGGACAGCTGGCGGCTGGTAGTCGACGCCGTGCACGATGCTGGCGCCGCTTTCGTTGCCCAGCTCATGCATGGCGGCGCGCAGACCCAGGGCAACATCCATCATGCCCGGCACATTGCGCCATCGGCGCTGCAGCCCGGCGGGTCGCAGCTGACCTTCTACGGTGGCGAAGGACCCTATGCGACGCCCGCGCAGATCAGCGAAGACGAGATTCAGGAAGCCATCGCCGGGTTTGCCCAGGCCGCGCGCCATGCCCGTGAGGCCGGCTTCGACGGTGTCGAATTGCACGGCGCGAACGGCTATCTGCTGCACGAGTTCATCAGCGCCGAGTTCAACCGGCGCGATGATCACTGGGGAGGCGATTACCTCGGTCGACTGCGCTTGCCGCTGGCCGTCATCGCTGCGGTGCGGGCAGCGGTCGGCAATGACTTCGTGGTTGGCATGCGCCTGTCGCAGAGCATGGTGAGCGACAGCCAGCTGAAATGGGAGGGTGGGGTGGACGAAGCCCGGCAGCGATTCCGCGCACTGGCTGATGCTGGCCTTGATTATCTGCACGTTACCGAGCCGGACGCTGCTGCGCCGGCGTTTGGCGACGGGCCGAGCTTCGCTGCGATCGCAAAGGGCAGCGTGTCGATCCCGGTTATCGGCAACGGCGGCATCGTCACGGGCGAGCAAGCAGAAAAGTTGCTGACTCAGGGAGACATGGACCTGGTCGCGGTCGGCAAGGCCGCGCTGGCGAACAACGACTGGCCGCAGCGAATCGCGCAGGGACTGCCGCTCAACGAATTCGACGGCACGATGTTCGTACCCATGGCGACCATCACCAATGAACTGGCCTGGCGTAATGCCAATGGTCGGTCGGCGCTGGGTTCAAGTTGACAGCGCACCAAGGCCGGGCGTTAGCTGGTAAACGAAACGCAGCAATGACAGCCGTCTGTCGGGCACTACCAAGGCACGGCGCTGTCTCCTTCCAAAGTACCATTCTGCTCGAGGCAGAACAGGGGGCTTAATTGGGCTGTCGGAATCTTCCGGCACCATAAAAAGAGGACCGACCTATGTGGACTAAACCCGCCTTCACCGACATGCGTATTGGTTTCGAAGTCACCATGTACTTCGCAAATCGTTGATCGATCAGCCCCGGCTCCGGCCGGGGCTTCGCTTTTGGGGGCTGTCCATGTTCATCCGTATTCTTGGTTCCGCTGCGGGCGGCGGTTTTCCGCAGTGGAACTGCAATTGCGCCAACTGCGCCGGCCTGCGCGCCGGCACGCTCAATGCGAAGGCGCGTACCCAGTCGTCGATCGCCATCAGTGATAACGGTGTCGACTGGATTCTGTGTAATGCCTCGCCGGACATCCGCGCCCAGCTGGAATCGTTCCCGACGCTGCAGCCGGCCCGTGCGCCACGCGATACCGCCATCGGTGCCATCGTTCTGCTGGACAGCCAGATCGATCACACCACCGGCCTGCTGACCCTGCGTGAGGGCTGCCCGCATGAGGTCTGGTGCACCGAGATGGTCCATCAGGATCTGACCACCGGGTTCCCGCTGTTCAACATGCTCGAACACTGGAACGGCGGCTTGAAATGGAACCCCATCGCCCTGACCGGCAGCTTCACCATTCCCTGTTGCCCGAACCTGCACATCACGCCGATTCCGTTGCGCAGCTCCGCGCCGCCATATTCGCCGCACCGCAATGACCCGCATCCCGGTGACAACATCGGCCTGCTGATCGAGGACCGTAAAACCGGTGGCACGCTGTTCTATGCGCCGGGCCTGGGCAAGGTCAGCGACGAACTGCTGGAAACCATGCGCCAGGCCGACTGCCTGCTGGTCGACGGCACCCTGTGGCGCGATGACGAAATGCTCGTGCGCGAGGTCGGCACCAAGCTCGGCAGCGAGATGGGACACCTGCAGCAGAGCGGCCCGGGGGGCATGATCGAGGTGCTCGACGGCATGCCCGCGGTTCGCAAGATCCTCATCCACATCAACAACACCAATCCGATCCTCGATGACGATTCCGTCGAACGCGAAATCCTCGGCGAGCATGGAATCGAAGTGTCCTTCGATGGCATGAACATCGAGCTATAGCACCCGAATCGCGGCCTTCAGCCGCCTGGTGCTGCGATACGAACATCGGAACGATAAGAAAAGGAAAGACACTGCCATGATCCTGCCAGCCATGAGCCCCGCGGAATTCGAACAGGCGCTGCGCGCCAAGGGCGAGTACTACCATATCCATCACCCGTTCCACCGGGCCATGTACGCCGGGCAGGCGACACGCGAGCAGATTCAGGGCTGGGTCGCCAACCGTTTCTACTATCAGGTCTGCATTCCGGTAAAGGATGCGGCGATCATGGCCAACTGCCCGGATCGCGACACCCGTCGGGAGTGGATCCAGCGCATCATCGATCACGACGGCGCGCCGGGGGAAGAGGGTGGTATCGAAGCCTGGTTGCGACTCGCCGAATCCGTCGGCCTGGATCGCGAGCAGGTGCTGTCGCAGGAACTGGTGCTGCCCGGTGTGAGGTTCGCCGTGGATGCCTACGTCAACTTCGCCCGTCGCGCCAGCTGGCAGGAGGCCGCCAGCAGCTCGCTGACCGAGCTCTTCGCCCCGACGATCCACCAGTCGCGCCTCGATAGCTGGCCGCAGCACTATCCTTGGATCGATGCCTCCGGCTACGACTACTTCCGCAAGCGCCTGAAGGAAGCCCGCCGCGATGTCGAGCACGGTCTGCGGATCACCCTGGAGCACTACCGCACCCGCGAGGCGCAGGAGCGTATGCTGGAGATCCTGCAGTTCAAACTCGACGTGCTCTGGAGCATGCTCGACGCCATGAGCATGGCCTACGAACTGGATCGCCCGCCGTACCACACCGTGACCCGCGAGCGTATCTGGCACAAGGGCATCAGCCTCTAGGCACGCGTTCCGTGGGCAGATCCTGCCCACCCATGAGGCATCCGGCCCCTGTAGAGTGGACCGCCTGACGACCATGACCACGTGGCCAGGCAGCAACCTGCCCACTGGCGAGACAATGATGATGAGCGATATTCAACTAACCCAGATTCCAGCGTTGCGCCGTGGCTTCCGCTTCCAGTGGGAGCCCGCGCAGAACTGCCATGTGCTGCTCTACCCGGAAGGCATGATCAAGCTCAACGAGAGCGCTGCGGCGGTGCTGACCGAAGTGGACGGGACGCGTAGCGTCGGTGCGATCGTTGCCGATCTGCAGGCTCGCTATCCCGAGGCCGAAGGGATTCAAGAAGATATCGTTGCGTTCCTGGAGGTTGCCGTTGAACGGTTCTGGATCGAGCTTCGCTAAACCCGGCTACGAGCCCGGCCCGCCGCTCTGGCTGCTGGCGGAGCTGACCTATCGTTGCCCGTTGCAGTGCCCGTACTGCTCCAATCCGCTGGACTTCGCCCGTAGTCATGAAGAACTGAGCACCGCCGAGTGGATCGAGGTGTTCCGCCAGGCACGCGAGATGGGCGCGGCCCAGCTGGGTTTTTCCGGCGGCGAACCATTGGTGCGCCAGGACCTGGCCGAGTTGATCGAGGCGGCACGGGGACTCGGCTATTACACCAACCTGATCACATCCGGCATCGGCCTCACCGAAGAGAAGATCGCCAGCTTCGCCGAGGCCGGCCTGGACCATATCCAGATCAGTTTCCAGGCTGCCGACGAGGAAGTGAACAACCTGCTCGCCGGCTCGAAGAAGGCCTTTGCTCACAAACTGGAAATGGCCAGAGCGGTGAAGAAGCACGGCTACCCGATGGTGCTCAACTTCGTCACCCACCGGCACAACATCGACAACATCGACCAGATCATTCGGCTGTGCATCGAGCTCGAAGCCGATTTTGTCGAACTCGCCACCTGCCAGTTCTACGGCTGGGCGGAACTGAACCGTGCCGGGTTGCTGCCGAGCAAGGAACAGCTGGTACGTGCCGAGCGCATCACCAACGAGTGGCGCGACAAGCTCGCCGCCCAAAACCATCCGTGCAAGCTGATCTTCGTGACGCCCGATTACTACGAAGAACGCCCGAAGGCCTGCATGAACGGCTGGGGCAACCTGTTTCTCGATATCACGCCGGACGGCACGGCGTTGCCTTGTCACAGTGCGCGCCAACTGCCTGTTGAATTCCCCAACGTACGTGAGCACAGCATCGAGCACATCTGGCGACACTCCTTCGGCTTCAACAAGTTCCGCGGCTACGACTGGATGCCCGAACCCTGCCGCAGTTGCGACGAGAAGGAACGCGACTTCGGCGGCTGCCGTTGCCAGGCCTTCATGCTCACCGGCGATGCCGCCAATGCCGATCCCGTGTGCAGCAAATCGGCGCACCACGGCAAGATACTTGCGGCTCGCGATCAGGCAGACCACGGCGCGCTGGGGCTCGATCAGCTGCAGCATCGTAACGAGAAGGCTTCCAAGCTCATCCTCAAGGTATGAAATCGCCCCGCAACGATTCGTCAATGCTTCATCCATCCGCCGCGGTGCTGCCCTATGGCTTCTGGCCCAGCGCCTGGAGCGCCGAGGCCGCCGCGGCCGCCAGCCAGGACTATGCCGAGCTGCGGGCCGGTCACGGGGGGCTGTTCTGGGTCGAGTACGACCCCGTTCAAGGGCGCTGCACGCTGTGGTTCTGGCAGGCCGGCAGCGCACGCTGCCTGACTCCGGACGGCTTCTCGGTACGCAGTCGCGTCTATGAATACGGCGGCGGCGCGTTCTGTCTGACCGGTCAGGGCATCGCCTTCGTCAACGAGGCAGATCAGCAGATCTACTTGCAGCCGACCGATGACGCCGAGACCGCGCCGCCAATCGCGCTGACCGCGGCGCCTGAGCGCCGTTATGGCGATCTGCAACATGACCCCGTCAGTGATGCGATTCTGGCGCTGGAGGAATCCCATGAGGCCGTTGGCGTCGTGCATCGTCTGGTGAGTATCTCCATGGTCGATGGTGCGCGTCGCGTTGTTGTGGAGGGCGCCGACTTCTATGCCGCTGCGGTGCTCAGTCCGGACGGTGCACGGCTGGCTTGGATCGAATGGAATCGTCCCGAGCAGCCCTGGACCTCGTCGCGCCTGTGCGCAGCTGAACGCCTGCCTAACGAGCGTTGGGGCAACAGGCAATGCCTGGCAGGCGCGGATGGAGGCGAGTCCTTGCAACAGCCACGCTTCGCCTCCGACGGACGGCTGTTCTGCCTCAGCGATCGTCTGGGTTTCTGGCAGCCTTTCTATGAGGCAGACGGCCAGCTGCGTCGGTATTCGCTGACGGCATGCGGAGAGGCGGACGAGGCGCAGGACTTCGACTGCGCACCGGCGCCCTGGCAGCTGGGCACCACCAGCTACCTGCCACTGGCTGGTGGCGGCCTGTTGTTGACGCATATGGTCGATGGTTATGGCTGGCTGTTCGAGCACGCTGCCGATGGCAGCCGGCGACAACTGGCAGCGGATTTCACCCGTTGCCGCCAATTGGCCGCCAGCCAGACCCACGTATTCTGTATCGCTGGCGCTCCGGAACGAGCGCCAGCGGTACTTGCCATCGAAAGGGCCAGTGGAGCGGTGCAGATTCTCGCCGGCGGCGTGCAGCCGCTGTCGGCCAGTCATTTGTCGCGCCCGCAGTCCATGCGCTTTCCGACCGGCGATGGCGAGGTCGCACATGCTTTCTTTTACTCACCCGCCAATGCGAACTGCCGCGGCGAACCGGGGGCCTTGCCACCGCTGGTGGTATTCGCCCATGGCGGGCCGACTTCGGCGAGCTATCCGGTATTCGATCCACGCATTCAGTACTGGACCCAACGCGGCTTCGCCGTGGTCGACGTGAACTATCGCGGCAGCAGCGGCTTCGGGCGGGCCTATCGACAACGATTGCGCGAGCAGTGGGGGATTGTCGACGTGAAAGACACCTGCCAAGCCGCACGGGCATTGGTGGAGCAGGGCGCGGTCGATCCGCAGCGCTTGTTCATCCGTGGCTCGAGTGCCGGTGGCTTCACGGCCTTGAGTGCGCTGGCTGCGACAGCACTGTTTCGCGGCGGCGCCAGTCTGTACGGCGTTAGCGATCCGCTGGCGCTGCGGCGGGTAACGCACAAGTTCGAAGGCGATTACCTCGACTGGCTGATCGGCGATCCGCAGCAGGTGCCGGAGCGCTTTCGGGAGCGCGCCCCTCTGCACAATGCCGACCGAATCGGTGCGCCGGTCATCTTCCTGCAGGGCGGGCAGGACGCGGTGGTGCTACCTGAGCAGACCGAATCGATGGTCGCGGCGTTGCGTGATCGTGGCATTGAGGTGGAATACCGCCTGTATCCCGATGAGCGCCACGGGTTTCGACAGGCAGCCAACCTTGCGGATGCGCTGCAAGGGGAATTGGGCTTCTACCAACAGCTGCTCTGACGCGTTCCGCCGTACGGGTGGCGCGGCCAGCCATTTGACGCATTGCTTTACCTGATCAATGCAGTAGGCTTGCGCCCGTTAGTTACAAAAAATAAAAAAGGCCGTAGTCATGAGCCCGAATATCAGCCTCCAGCGCAAGTTCGTCTCTCCAGAAATCATCTTCGGTGCCGGCTGTCGCCACAGTGTCGGAACCTGTGCGGCCAACTTCGGCGCGCGAAAGGTGCTGGTGGTATCCGACCCCGGCGTCGTGAAGGCGGGCTGGGTGGCTGACGTGCAGGCCAGTCTCGACCGGCAGAACATCGAACACTGCTTGTTCACCGGCGTTTCACCCAATCCCCGTTGCGAAGAGGTGATGCTCGGCGCCGAGCTGTATCGCAGCGAAGGCTGCAACGTGATCGTCGCGGTAGGCGGTGGCAGCCCGATGGACTGCGCGAAGGGCATCGGCATCGTCGCGGCGCATGGGCGCCATATCTATGAATTCGAAGGGGTGGATACGCTGCGCGTGCCCAGCCCACCGCTGATCCTGATTCCAACGACTGCCGGGACCTCGGCGGATGTTTCGCAGTTCGTGATCATTTCCAACCAGGAAGAGCGGATGAAGTTCTCCATCGTCAGCAAGGCAGCCGTGCCGGATGTCTCGCTGATCGACCCGGAAACCACGCTGAGCGTGGACCCGTTCCTTTCCGCCTGTACCGGCATTGACGCGCTGGTGCATGCCATCGAGGCATTCGTGTCGACTGGTCATGGGCCGCTGACCGACCCGCACGCGCTGGAAGCCATGCGACTGATCAACGGCAATCTTGCGCAGATGATCGCCAATCCGGCGGATATCGCGCTGCGCGAGCAGATCATGCTCGGCAGCATGCAGGCCGGGCTGGCGTTTTCCAACGCGATCCTCGGTGCGGTGCATGCCATGTCCCACAGCCTCGGCGGCTATCTCGATCTGCCCCATGGCGTTTGCAACGCCGTGCTGGTCGAACATGTCGTCGCATTCAATTACGACGCCTCGCCGGACCGCTACCGCAAGGTCGCTGAAACGTTGGGCATCGATTCGCGCGGGCTGAATCACCGTCAGGTTCGCGAGCGCTTGGTGCAGCATCTGATTGATCTCAAGCAGCAGATCGGCTTCCGTGAAACGCTCAGCCTGCACGGGGTGAACCTTTCCGATATTCCGTTCCTGTCGCAACATGCGATGCAGGACCCCTGCATCCTGACCAATCCACGCTCGTCGACGCAGCGGGACGTCGAGGTCGTCTATGCCGAAGCCCTCTGATGACCAGCATCAGGCCCTGGCGCAACTGCTCGGCTTCGGCAGCCATTCCGCACGCAAGAGTCACTACCCTGAACTGGTGGCGCGCCTGGAAGAGCTGGAAGGGGAGCGCAATCGCTACAAATGGCTGTTCGAGCACGCCGTGCACGGCATCTTCCAGGCCAGCATCCACGAAGGTATTCGTGCCGCCAACCCCGCCTTGGCGCGCATGCTCAATTACGACACCCCGGAAGAGGCGCTGTGGGCGCTGACCGATCTGTCCCATCATCTATTCATCGGCGGCGAGGAGGAGCTTCGGCAGATCCGCCATACCCTGAGCCAGCAACATGGCCTGTTCGGCTACGAGACGCGCCTGCGCCGAAAGGACGGCAGCGCCATCTACGTGATCATGAACCTGTTGCTCAAGCCGGACGAAGACGGTCTGGTGGAGGGCTTTGTCGCCGACGTGACCGAGCGCAAACTGGCGCAGTTGCGGCTGTTGCAGCTCAACGAAGAGCTCGAGCAGCGCGTCGCCGAGCGCACCTGTGAACTGCGTGAAGCCCGCGATGCGGCGGAAGCTGCCAACCTGAGCAAGGACAAGTACCTCGCCGCAGCCAGCCACGACCTGCTGCAGCCGCTCAACGCCGCGCGCCTGCTGATCTCGACCTTGCGCGAACGCAAACTGCCGCAGAACGAGTTGCATCTGGTGGAGCGGGCCCACCAGGCCCTGGAAGGCGCCGAAGACCTGCTGACCGATCTGCTCGACATCTCCAAGCTCGATCAGGCCGCGATAAAACCGGATATCGATATCTATTCGCTGGACGATGTCCTGCTGCCGCTGGTGTCGGAGTTCCAGTCGGTCGCTGCTGCCGCAGGGTTGCAGTTGAAGCACTACATCCCGCGAGTTGCTATCAAGACCGATTTCCGCCTGTTGACGCGAATTCTGCGAAATTTCCTCAGCAATGCCTGCCGTTATACCGATCAGGGCTGCGTGCTGGTAGGGGCGCGCATGCGCGCCGGGGCGCTGCGTATCGAGGTCTGGGACACCGGCCGGGGCATCCCTGAGGAGGAGCTGCAGTCGATCTTTCTCGAATTCAACCAGCTCGGGATCGGTCGATCCGCGAAACGCAGTGGAGTAGGGCTGGGACTGGCCATCGTCGACCGTATCGCCAGCATGCTCGGCTACCAGGTGCTGGTGCGCTCGAAACCGGGGCGTGGTTCGGTGTTCAGCATCGACGTGCCGCTGGCCGAAGCGATGCCCCGCGAGCGGGTTGCGGCTCCGGCAGTCGTGCCGCAGCTGGGCGATCCGTTGCCTGGGCGGCGCCTGCTGGTGATCGACAACGAAGAGAGCATCCTGCTAAGCATGACTGCGTTGCTCGAACAGTGGGGCTGCACTGTGGTGACTGCCACCGACGAGCAAAGCGCAGTGGCAGCGCTGGCTGGCGTTGCGCCGGATGCGATCCTCGCCGATTACCATCTGGATCACGGGCTGACCGGCTGGGACGTCGTGCTCGCGGTGCGCGGACGCTTCGACCAGGCGCTGCCGGCGGTGATGATCACCGCCGATCGCAGTGACCAATGCCGCCAGCAACTGCAGGGCTGCGGCGTGCCGGTGCTGAACAAGCCAGTCAAGCCCGGCAAGATGCGTTCGGTGCTCAGCCATCTGCTCGCCGGCAATGGCAATGGCGGCGGACAGGATTTGGGCTGACACGATCTGGATCAAGTTTTGCCGGGCGCCGGCTCGGCTAGACTCCTTGCCATGAAAACCCATCTGCGTCTGCTACTCGTCCTGTTGATCAGCCTCGCGCTCCCCGTGAGCAGCATGGCTGCGCTCGAACAGAGCGCAGAACCGTGCCAGATGCAAAGCGACATGGAGAGCTCGGGGCATCTCGCACACCAGGCTGAAGCTCAGCACGAGGACGCGCATTCGCACGATGGCAATCCACTGTGTGAAAGCGGCCACCAGTGCAAGACCGGCAGCATGTTGCAGGCGGGCATAGCGCAGCCGCATCTGACCGCCTCGCTGCCGCAACTCGCAGTTCATTACCCCGAGTTCTTTCCCGCCCGCTCCAACGCCGACGTCTGGCGCCCTCCGCGTTACTGATTCCATCGCTGACCTGACTCGCCCCACGCTCATGCGTTGAGGCGCTGTAGGCATGCCGTTGCGGTATGCAGGAAACCGAGGAATCCAATCCATGATCTCCCGATTGATAGGGAAATACCGGCCGTTCGCGGGCGTGGTTTTTGTCGCCGCGTTCGGCCTGCCCGGCGCAGCCACCGGGCTGACATTCGACGATGCCCTGAGCCTCGCGCAACAGCAGGCGCCGTCGCTACGTGCCGAGGCATCTAGGCTGCAAGCCGCGCGTAGCGAAGCCGTCGCTGCGGGCGAGCTGCCCGACCCGAAACTGCTGCTGGGCCTGCAGAACGTGCCGATTGAGGGTGCCGAGCGCTGGAGCCTCGATGAAGACGGCATGACCATGCGCATGGTCGGCCTGATGCAGGAAGTTCCGAACCGCGACAAGCGCAAGGCACGCCGCGATGCGGCACAGGCGTCTGTCCAGCGCGCAGGTGCCTCGCGCGAGGTGGAAACCCTCAGGGTGCGTCTGGCGACTGCCCAGGCGTGGATCGCCACCCACGCGGTGGAACGCAAGATCCAGCTGTTCAACCAGTTGTTCGAGGAGAACCGCCTGCTCGCCGAAGCAATTCGAGCGCGTATCGCCGGCGGGCGAGGGCGGCTGACCGACAGCGTCGCGGCGAAGCAACAGGCGGCGTTATTGGCTGATCGCCAGGACGAACTGGAGCAGCAGCGCCGCCAGGCACGCGCGGCGCTGGTGCGCTGGGTTGGCAGCGATGGCAATCGACCGCTGTTTGGCGAACCGCCACGCTGGGCGATTGCCCCTGAACAACTGGCGCAGCGGATCGGCCAGCACCCGCAACTGACCGCCTATGCGCCGATGACCCAGGTGGCGCAGGCACGCATCCGTGAGGCGACCGCCGAGAAACAGGTCGACTGGAGCTGGGAGGTCAGCTACCTCAAGCGCGGTCGAGAGTACGGCGACATGGTCAACCTGCAGTTCAGTTTCGACCTGCCGGTGTTCCAGCGCTCGCGGCAGAACCCGCGGATCGCCGCCCGCTACGCCGAGCTTGAACAACTGGAAGCCGAACGCGAAGCCATGACGCGCGAATTCGTGGAGCGGCTGGATGTCGAGCTGGCCGAGCTGGACCGTTTGCAGCGCGCACTCGAACGCAACGCAGAGGTGCTGCTGCCGCTGGGAGAGGAAAAGGTGGATCTCGCGATGGCCGGCTATCGCGCCGGGACCAGCGAACTGGAAGCGGTGCTGACAGCGCGCAACGAACTGATCGAGACGCGCCTTGAACACATCGACCTGCAGGGGCTGGTAGCCATCGCGGCTGTGCGCTTGCACCTCGCCTACGGAGAAGCCAAATGAGCCGGAATGTTCTCGCAAGCGTCACCCTGGCCGGGGTGACGGCGCTGATCGGCGCGGGTGCCGGCTACTGGCTGGCCAGCTCTGATGACCAGGTTTCCGAACCAGTCGCATCCGCGGTCGAGAGTGACGCCCAGGTGCTGTACTGGTACGACCCGATGATGCCGCAGCACCGTTTCGAAAAGCCCGGCAAGTCACCGTTCATGGATATGGACCTGGTGCCGCGCTACGCCTATGAGGACGGCGATGTCGCCACCATCAGTATCGATGCCGGCATCACGCAGAACCTTGGTATTCGCCTGACAACCGTCAGCCGCGGACAGCTGGTGAATGTGATCGAAGCGGTCGGCGTGCTCGAATACAACGCGCGTGATGTCGCGCTGGTTCAGGCTCGAGCCGGCGGGTTCGTCGAGCGCGTCTATCGGCATGCGCCAGGCGATGTGCTGGACAAGGGCGCAGCGCTGGCCGACCTGCTGATTCCCGAGTGGTCGGCCGCTCAGGAAGAATACCTGGCCCTGCGGCGAATCGGCGAACCAGCGCTGCTGGCGGCCGCACGGCAGCGCCTGCGTCTGGCCGGCATGCCGGCATCGACCATCAGCCAGCTCGAACGCAGTGGCAAGGTCAACGCGTCCGTTACCATTTCCACCCCGATCGGCGGCGTACTGCAGGAGCTGGATGTTCGCGAAGGGATGACGCTTGCGGCTGGTGCGCCGCTCGCGCGGATCAATGGGCTGGACAGCGTCTGGCTGGAAGTGGCGGTGCCAGAGGCGCAGAGCCAGGGTATCCGCGTCGGCCAGCGCGCCACTGCGCGGCTGCCGGCGCTGCCGGGCCAGCTCATCGAGGGTGAGATCACCGCGGTGCTGCCGGAAGCCAATGCTGCAAGCCGTACCCTGCGTGTGCGGGTAGAGCTGCCCAATCCGGACGGGCTGCTGCGGCCCGGGCTGACGGCTCAGGCCAGCTTGGCCGGTGGCGACGATGCGTCGGTTCTGCTGATTCCCGGCGAGGCGGTCATTCGAACCGGGCGTCGCAGCCTGGTAACGCTGGCCGAGCCCGGCGGCCGCTATCGCCCGGTGGAAGTCGAGACCGGGCGGGAGAGCGGCAGCCAGACTGTCATCCTCCGCGGCCTGGAGGAAGGCCAGCAGGTGGTTGCGTCCGGCCAGTTCCTGCTGGACTCCGAAGCCAGCCTGCGCGGCATCGTCGCGACGCCCGCGGCCAGGGATGTGCAGCACGACCATGGCTATGGTCAGCCGGCACCGACGCTGCATGAATCCGAAGGCCGCGTCATGGCACTCGCCGATGCCCGCGTGAAGATCGCACACGGCCCGTTCCACACGCTTGGCATGCCCGGCATGACCATGGCGTTCGCGGTGGCCGATGCGGCATTGCTGCAGGACATCGAGGTCGAAGACCGGGTCCGTTTCGCCGTTCGGGAAACCGATGCAGGCCTGCTGGTCGAGCGAATTCAGCCGCTGGAGAAGCAGCCATGATCGCCGCGCTGATTCGCTGGTCCGTCGTCAATCGGTTCCTGGTGCTGATGGCGACATTGCTGATGACTGCCGTGGGCATCTGGGCAGTGCGTACCACGCCGATCGACGCGCTGCCTGATCTGTCGGACGTGCAGGTGATCATCCGCACGCCCTATCCGGGGCAGGCGCCGCAGATCGTCGAGAACCAGGTGACCTATCCACTGACCACCACCATGCTTTCGGTGCCTGGGGCAAAGACGGTGCGCGGCTATTCGTTCTTCGGCGACAGCTTCGTCTATGTGCTGTTCGAGGACGGTACCGATCTCTACTGGGCGCGTTCGCGGGTGCTGGAGTACCTGAGTCAGGTGCAGAGCCGGCTGCCCGCCAGCGCCAAGCCATCTATCGGGCCGGACGCTACCGGGGTCGGCTGGATCTACCAGTACGCGTTGGTCGACCGCAGCGGCACGCACGATCTCGCGCAACTACGCAGTCTGCAGGACTGGTTCCTCAAGTACGAACTCATCACGCTGCCCAACGTGGCCGAGGTGGCGACCATCGGTGGCATGGTCAAGCAGTACCAGGTCGTGCTCGACCCACTGAAGATGGCCAGCCTTGCCGTCACTCAGGCGCAGGTCATCGAGGCCATCGGCATGGCCAACCAGGAAACTGGCGGCGCAGTACTCGAATTGGCCGAAACCGAATACATGGTCCGCGCCTCCGGCTACCTGCAGACGCTCGAGGATTTTCGCCAGATTCCACTGCAGCTGAGCGCCAGGGGCGTGCCGGTCACGCTGGGCGATGTGGCGCATATCCAGCTCGGCCCGGAAATGCGTCGGGGCATCGCAGAGCTCGACGGGGAAGGGGAAACGGTCGGCGGGGTGGTGATCCTGCGCAGCGGCAAGAACGCGCGGGAAACCCTGGCCGCCGTGCACGCCAAGCTCGAAGAGCTGAAAAGCAGCCTGCCCGAGGGTGTCGAAATCGTCACCACTTACGACCGCAGCGAGCTGATCGACCGCGCGGTGGACAACCTCAGCTTCAAGCTGCTGGAGGAATTCGTCGTCGTCGCACTGGTGTGCGGCATCTTCCTCTGGCACCTGCGCTCGTCGCTGGTGGCGATCGTCTCGCTGCCCATCGGCATATTGATCGCCTTCGCCGTGATGCGTTACCAGGGCATCAATGCCAACATCATGTCGCTGGGCGGCATTGCCATCGCCATCGGTGCGATGGTCGACGCGGCGGTGGTGATGATCGAGAACGCGCACAAGAAGGCCGAGGCCTGGCGCCACGCCAATCCGGGCAAGGAGCTGGAGGGTGAAGAGCACTGGCAGGTCATGACCAGCGCAGCGCAGGAGGTCGGCCCGGCGCTGTTCTTCTGTCTGCTGATCATCACCCTGTCGTTCATTCCGGTGTTCACCCTCGAAGCGCAGGAAGGCCGTTTGTTCGGCCCGCTGGCCTTTACCAAGACCTATGCCATGGCCGCAGCGGCGGGGCTTTCGGTGACCCTTGTGCCGGTGCTGATGGGCTACTGGATTCGCGGCAAGCTGCCGGACGAGTCGCGCAATCCGCTCAACCGCGGGTTGATACGGGTCTACCGCCCTGCGCTGAATGCGGTGCTGGATCACCCGAAATCGACCATTGGCGTAGCCGTGTTGATCCTGGCTACCACGCTGTGGCCGATGTCACGCTTGGGTGGGGAGTTCCTGCCACCGATGGACGAGGGTGATCTGCTCTATATGCCTTCGGCACTGCCAGGGCTGTCAGCACAGAAAGCCGCGCAGCTGTTGCAACAGACTGACCGCATGATCCGCACGGTTCCGGAAGTCGAAACCGTGTTCGGCAAGGCCGGCCGCGCCGAGTCGGCGACCGATCCGGCACCGCTGGAGATGTTCGAAACCACCATCCGCTTCAAACCGCGTCGGGAGTGGCGTGCCGGCATGACGCCGGAAAAGCTGATCGACGAGCTGGACCGGGCTGTGCAGGTGCCAGGCCTGACCAATATCTGGATCCCGCCGATCCGCAATCGCATCGACATGCTTGCCACCGGCATCAAGAGCCCGATCGGCGTGAAGATCGCCGGCGCCAATCTGGAGGAGATCGACCGTGTCAGCCAGCAGGTCGAGGCCGTTGCCAGAAAGGTGCCGGGTGTCAGTTCGGCGCTGGCCGAGCGCCTGGTCGGCGGGCGTTACGTCGATATCGATATCGATCGTCAGGATGCCGCCCGCTATGGGCTGAACATCGCCGATGTGCAGTCCATCGTTTCCAGCGCCATCGGTGGCGAAACCGTCGGTGAGACCATTGAGGGCCTTGCGCGATATCCGATCAGCGTTCGCTATCCTCGTGAATGGCGCGATACCCCCCAGCGGCTGGAGCAGCTACCGATCCTCACGCCGCGGGGCAGCCAGATCACCCTGGGCAGTGTGGCGCGAGTGCGCATCAGCGACGGTCCGCCGATGCTGCGCAGCGAGAATGCGCGGCTGGCGGGTTGGGTTTACGTCGACGTGCGCGGCCGGGATATCGCGTCGGTCGTCGCCGATCTGCGCGATGCGGTCAGCAGCGAAGTCAGTCTGCTGCCCGGCATGAGCCTGGCCTACTCGGGACAGTTCGAGTTTCTCGAGCGCGCCAACGAGCGCCTCAAGCTGGTGGTGCCCGCGACGTTGCTGATCATCTTCTTCCTCCTCTACCTGACCTTCGGTCGGCTGGATGAGGCGGTGCTGATCATGCTGACCCTGCCGTTCGCGCTGACCGGCGGCGTCTGGTTCCTCTATCTAATGGATTACAACCTGTCGGTGGCCACTGGCGTCGGCTTCATCGCACTGGCGGGAGTCGCTGCGGAGTTCGGCGTGATCATGCTGCTATATCTGAAGAACGCCTGGGCCGATCAGCAGCGCGACGGGCTGAACGGCGAGGTCGCGCTGTGCGAAGCAATCCGCGAAGGTGCGGTGCAACGGGTACGCCCGAAGGCGATGACCGTTGCTGTGATTGTCGCTGGTCTCTTGCCGATTCTGCTGGGAGCGGGCACCGGCAGCGAAGTGATGAGCCGCATCGCGGCACCGATGGTTGGCGGCATGCTGAGTGCGCCGCTGCTGTCGCTGTTCGTCATCCCGGCCGCCTATCGTTTGATGCGCAGGCCCAGGAGAGGAACACAGGCGCGGTAGGCTCGGCTACATCAACAATAGGAGGAAGGAGTAGCCGAGCGACCCGAGCAGGAATGCACCGAATCGGCTGTTCCTTTCCGTTGGCAGCTCCTCCTTCAGGACGTTGAGGATGATCGCGCCAGCGATGAAGGCAGTTACGGCCGACACACCCAGCTCCGAGAGTTCGATGACCGAGCCGAACGCCCAGCCGATCAGGGTTGCCCCCGCCAGGATCCAGCGGCCGCGTCGGGCAAACAGGTCCTGGTGATCATGCTGAAGGGCCACATCGTTGACCATGAAGTGCAGCGACATGGCCACGGTGTACCAGACCAGTTCCAGCGCCTGGCCGGAATCACGGTTGGCGAGGATATGGCCGATCAGTGCGTTGTAGCCGGCAAATGCACCTATGTGCAGCCAGAACACGCCCGCGTGGGAAGGTGCACCTTCAGGCCGCTCGTCGCGGTGCTGCTTGATCAGCCGTTCGAGCCCGTAGAAGCAGACCAGGCCGACCAGTGCCAGCAGATAGGCATGGTGTTCCAGGTAGCGCAGCGGGTGAAACCCGCTATCCTCCATCACCCTCTGCCCGTCGGCCAGCTCGGGGAGCAGGTGGACGAAGACGTAGGCAACGGCGACGCCGCCGGCTGCGGATAGCCAGCGGCTACGCGGTAACTGGTGGAGTTTGCTCAGTCTGCCGGTCAGCATATGAGTGGCCGTCAGCACCAGTGCGGCGATCAAGGTAAGCATGGGAAATCCAGGGAAATGGCCATCTGGTTTGTGACTTTGGCCGTTCATCGGCGTTCAGCATGCAATTCGTCGGCAGAGGGGATGGACTTATGATCTCGATCAGTTACCTGCGTCGTGACCGGCCAGGCCGATGATTTTTTTGATAGAGTTCGCTCCTGAAAAAGCGAGCAGCCAGCCAGCTTTTAGTACGGTCAATGAGGTGTCTGCTTGATTAGGGTGCTGGTGGTCGATGACCACGATCTGGTTCGCACGGGCATCAGTCGCATGCTGGCGGACATCTCCGGTCTTCAGGTAATAGGCCAGGCGGACTCCGGCGAAGACGCCATCCGCAAGGCGCGGGAGCTCAAGCCCGATGTGGTGCTGATGGACGTCAAGATGCCGGGCATCGGTGGCCTCGAGGCGACCCGCAAGCTGCTGCGCAGCTACCCCGATCTGAAGGTCATCGCTGTGACCATATGTGAAGAAGACCCTTTCCCGACGCGCCTCCTGCAGGCTGGCGCCGCGGGTTATCTGACCAAAGGTGCGGCGCTGGAGGAAATGGTGCAGGCCATTCGCATGGTATTCGGTGGTCAGCGCTACATCAGCCCGCAGATCGCCCAGCAACTGGCGCTCAAATCCTTCCAGCCGCAGCTCAGCGAATCGCCATTCGATCTGCTTTCGGAGCGGGAAATCCAGATCGCATTGATGATCGCCAACTGCCAGAAGGTGCAGAGCATCTCCGACAAGCTCTGTCTCTCGCCGAAAACAGTCAACACCTACCGTTATCGCATCTTCGAAAAGCTGTCGATTACCAGCGATGTCGAGCTTGCCCTGCTGGCGGTTCGCCACGGGATGGTCGACACCGTCAACTGATGAGCGAAACCTTCGACCCATCGGCGTTCCTGGCCGCCTGCAGCGGCCGGCCGGGCGTCTACCGCATGTTCGACGCACAGGCCAAACTGCTCTACGTCGGCAAGGCCAAGAATCTCAAGAAGCGTCTGGCCAGCTATTTCCGCAAGACGGGCCAGGCGCCGAAGACCGCCGCACTGGTGGCCAAGATCGCTCAGGTCGAAACCACCATCACCGCCAACGAGACCGAGGCGCTGCTGCTCGAGCAGACCCTGATCAAACAATGGCGACCGCCTTACAACATCCTGCTGCGGGACGATAAGTCCTATCCCTATGTGTTCCTCTCGGCCGGTGAGTTTCCACGACTGAGTATTCACCGGGGCGCGAAGAAGGAGCCGGGACGCTACTTCGGCCCCTATCCGAGCGCCGGCGCGATCCGCGAAAGCCTGAGCCTGCTGCAGAAGGCTTTCTTCGTACGCCAATGCGAAGACAGCTACTACCGCAACCGCACACGTCCCTGCCTGCAGTACCAGATCAAGCGCTGCAAGGCGCCGTGCGTAAATCTGGTCGAGCCGGAGGAATACGCCGAGGACGTACGACATTCGGTCATGTTCCTCGAAGGCCGTAGCAATGCGCTGGCCGAAGAGCTGTCACGCAATATGGAAAAGGCGGCGATGAACCTCGATTTCGAGCGTGCCGCCGAGATTCGCGATCAGATCGGCATCCTGCGTCGCGTGCAGGATCAGCAGAGCATGGAGGGCGGCACTGGCGACGTGGATATCGTCGCCGCGGTGGTCAGCCCGGGCGGCGCCTGCGTTCACCTGATCACCGTGCGTGGCGGCCGGGTGCTGGGGAGCAAGAATTTCTTCCCGCAGGTGGCTATCGAGGAAAGTGTCGCCGAGGTGCTGCAGGCGTTTCTCGAACAGTACTACCTGGGCGCCGCCGAACGCGATCTGCCGGGAGAGCTGATCGTCAACGCCGTGCACGAGGACTTTCCGACGCTGATCAGTGCCATCGCCGAGCTGCGCAGCTTCGATCTGACCATTACCCATCGCGTACGTGGCACGCGTGCGCGCTGGCAGCAGCTGGCGCTGACCAACGCGGAACAGGCGATGGCTGCACGCCTGGCCAATCGTCAGCATCTGTCCGCTCGGTTCGACGCGCTGGCCGAAGCGCTGGAACTCGACGAACCGCCGATGCGCCTGGAATGCTTCGACATCAGCCATTCCAGCGGCGAGGCGACGGTGGCGTCCTGCGTGGTCTTCGGGCCGGAGGGACCGCTGAAGTCGGACTATCGACGCTACAACATCGAGGGTGTTACCGCGGGCGATGACTATGCGGCGATGCACCAGGCGCTGTCCCGGCGTTTCCGCAAGGCAGCGGAGGGCGAGGGCAAGCTACCGGACATCCTGCTGGTCGATGGCGGCAAGGGCCAGCTGAACATGGCGCGTGAAGTGCTCGAAGAACTGGCCGTGCCGGATCTGATCCTGCTCGGCGTGGCCAAGGGTGTGACGCGCAAGCCGGGGCTGGAAACCCTTTACCTCAACGATGCGGCTCACGAGTTCACGCTTCCCGGAGACTCGCCGGCGCTGCACCTGATCCAGCAGGTGCGCGACGAGGCGCACCGTTTCGCCATTACCGGCCACCGTGCCAGACGCGGAAAAGCGCGGCGAACCTCGACGCTCGAAGGTGTCCCTGGCATCGGACCGAAGCGCCGTCGCGAACTGCTTACGCATTTCGGCGGTCTTCAGGAACTGTGCAGAGCCAGCCTCGACGAGATCGCCAAGGCTCCCGGCATCAGTAAAAAGCTTGCCGAGTCGATTTATGCCGCCCTGCACAGTGAGTAAACTGTCCCCGAATTCCGCCGATCAGTGGTACCGATGAATATCCCGAACTTGCTCACCGTTCTACGCGTGCTGCTGATACCCATCTTCATTCTGCTGTTCTATCTCCCATTCTACTGGAGCTACCTGGCCGCGAGTGCAGTATTCACCGTTGCGGCGCTGACCGACTGGCTCGATGGCTACCTGGCGCGCCGTCTCGAGCAAAGCACGCCGTTCGGTGCCTTTCTCGATCCGGTGGCCGACAAGCTGATGGTCGCTGTAGCGCTGGTGTTACTGGTCGAAGAGCATTCGAACCTCTGGCTGACATTGCCGGCAGCAATCATCATCGGTCGGGAGATCGTCGTCTCGGCCTTGCGCGAATGGATGGCCGAGCTGGGCGCTCGCGCGCAGGTGGCGGTGTCGAACCTGGGCAAGTGGAAGACCGCTGCGCAGATGGTCGCGCTGGTGATCCTGCTGGCCAATCCGCCGCAGCCAACAATCTGGGTCGGGCTGGGTTATGCGCTGTTGATCGTGGCGGCGGGGCTGACGCTTTGGTCGATGATCAATTACCTGATGGCTGCCTGGCCGCACCTGAGCACCTCAGAAAAGAAATAAAAACTTTTTTAATCAAGGGGTTGACGGCAGCATTCGATCGTATAGAATGGCGCCCGTCACCAAGACAACGCGGGAATAGCTCAGTTGGTAGAGCACGACCTTGCCAAGGTCGGGGTCGCGAGTTCGAGTCTCGTTTCCCCGCGCCGCAGTAATAATGCGGCGCCTTCGTTTTGAGGCCGGTTGGCAGAGTGGTTATGCAGCGGATTGCAAATCCGTGTACGCCGGTTCGATTCCGACATCGGCCTCCATATTGAAGAGCCCCAAGCAACTAGTTGCTTGGGGCTTTTTCTTTTGCGCGGCTAAAAGCCAGGCATCTTGATACGCCATTTAGTTTGGCAACGAGCGACTCCGTAAAGGCTATCTATACTTCGAGAGCGCCTTTCGCGCGAGGAGAACAGCCATGCGACGCCTCACAGCTTTCACCCTTGCCGTCCTGTTCAGCACGCCGCTGCTGGCGATGCACTGTCCCATGGACATGGCCAAGATTGATGAGCAGCTCGAAACCAATCCGCCCAAGGATGCCGCTACGCTGCAGCAAGTTCGTGAGTTGCGTGCTGAGGGCGAGCAGCTGCATCAGGCTGGCAAACATGCCGATTCGGTAAGGGTGCTGGGCAAAGCGCTGTATCTGTTGGGGCTGAAGCCCTGATCAGCGCGCCCGGCGCAAGCCGACCAGCAGCCAGAACAGCAGTCCCAGTATCGGGAAGACGGCAATACCGATTGCCCAAAGCGCCTTTGCGCCTACGGTTCGCTCACTTTTGAAGACGCTGATGATCGCAAGTAGATTCGCGGCTATCAGCGCTCCCGCGGCCGCTATGGCCAGGTACGTCATCGAATCGGACACTTCTCGCTCCTCCTGACAGTTCAACTATGAGGCCGTGAACTGCACAGGACGGTTCCGTTCGACAGTCGCGCCGCATTTGCAGCGTTGCGACGAGATCACTCAGCCCAGCAGCTGCTCAAGCTCATCGCTGCTCGGCACCTTGCCCTCCACGACAATCTCCTCATCAACTGCGAGCGCAGGGGTGCGCATGACGCCCGCGTCGATGATGGCGTTTACGTCGGTGACTTTCTCGACCTCGAACTCCAGGCCGAGTCGCCGCGCGGCAGCTTCGGCGTTGGCGCAAAGCTGTTGGCACTTGGCGCAGCCAGACCCATAAACAGTCAGTTTCATTGTCGTCCTCACATCAGTTGGCCATAGAGATAGCCGCTGAGCGTGGCCATGACCACTACCAGCGAGCAGTACACGATCGTTTTCTGCGTGCCGAGCACGGTACGAATCACCAGCATGTTCGGTAGCGACAACGCAGGCCCCGCCAACAGGATTGCCAGTGCCGGGCCCTTGCCCATTCCTGCGCCCAACAGACCTTCCACGATGGGCACTTCGGTCAGGGTAGAAAAATACATGAAGGCGCCGAGGACCGAGGCGAGGAGGGTGGAGGTGAAGCTGTTGTCGCCCACAGCCCAGACGACCCACTCGCTGGGAATCAGCCCTTCGTGGCCGGGGCGGCCGAGCAGCATGCCGGCGATCAGCACCCCGCCAAGCAGTAACGGCATGATCTGTTTGGTGAAGTCCCAGCTCTGACCGACCCATTCCTGGCTTGCTGCGTTCTGGCGACTGGCCTGTAGCATCAACCCCGCGATGCCTATGACCATGGCAAGCTCTGGCCATTGAGGCGCAAGCAGAGCGCTCGCAGCGACCAGCGCGCCAATCATGAACAACGGTCGTACCGACCAGTTCCAGCGACGCACCAGCAATGACGCCAGCAAGATGGCGAGGGTTGCGGTGATCGGCCACTTCCAGGCATGCACGGCCATCCAGGCCGAGTTCTCCGCGCTGGCCCAGTTGGCGAATACCAGAATGCCGATCATCAAGCTGAACAAGGCGACGATGTCGCCGAGCGGGTGCCCGTCGTCGTCGCCGGCGAAACCGCGGGCACTTTTGGCCGCGCGTGCAGCCTCCTCGCGGCGGTAGAGCAGGTGCATGATGGCGCCGATTACCAAGGCGAACACGATGGCACCAACGGCTCGAGCGATCCCGAGCTCGGCGCCAAGCACCTTGGCGGTGACCACGATGGCCATGACGTTGATCGCCGGCCCTGAATAGAGAAAGGCGATTGCTGCACCCAGGCCGGCACCGCGCCTGTAGATGCCGCCAAACAGCGGCAATACGGTGCAGGAGCACACCGCCAGCAGCGTGCCGGCGATGGATGCCACACCGAACGCCACGGGCTTCGGCGAAGCCGGACCAAGGTGCTTCATCACGGCGCCCTGGCTGATGTAGACGGCCATTGCGCCCGCGATGACGAAGGCTGGCAGCAGGCAGAGGATCACATGTTCACGGGCGTACCACTGCGTCAGGCGCAGGCCTTCCAGTACTGCGTTTTCGAAACGGGGCTGGCCCATCGGCAGGAAGAAGATCAGCAGGAACGCCGCGCACATTCCGAGCAGCACTTTGGCTTCGGTGGGATGGCGCCGCCAGAAATTACCCAAGTGCGCTCTCAGCGAAATTGGTGTGTCACTGGTCGAGGCAGGCTGCTCTTGTGCGGGGCTGTCCATGTCTGTGGTCCTCTCAGGCGTCTGCATCGATGGTAGTCAGCCTGCGCGCCGCCCTGCTGATCAGGGTCAAGCGAAGGTGAGTGGTTCCAGCTCAATCAGCCGGCAACGCCCGGTTGTACCAGTCACGGCTGCGGTTGATGCTGCGCACCAGCCAGAGCATAACCGGCACCTCGATCAACACGCCCACAACAGTCGCAAGGGCCGCACCGGAATTGAAACCATAGAGCACGATTGCAACGGCAACCGCTAGTTCGAAGAAATTCGAAGCACCGATCATTGCAGATGGGCCGGCAACATCATGGCGAACCAGGAAGCGACGGTTGAGCCAGTAGCCGAGCCCGGCGATGAATAGTGTTTGCAGCAGGATCGGTACTGCGAGCATGGCGATGATCAACGGCTGGGCCACGATCGCTTCGCCCTGGAAGGAGAACAGCAGGACGAGGGTCGCCAGCAACGCCACGATGGAAAATGGCTGCACCTTCGCCAGCGCCGCCTGAAAGGCCGGCTCACCGCGCTTCATCAGCCTGCCGCGAATGAACTGGGCGATGGCCAGCGGAATGACGATGTACATCACTACCGAGAGCAACAGGGTATCCCAGGGCACTGGAATCGACGACACGCCGAGCAGCAGGGCGACGATTGGCGCAAAGGCAACCACCATTACCACGTCGTTCAGCGCCACCTGGGTCAGGGTGAAATTGGCGTTGCCGTTGCAGAGATTGCTCCAGACGAAAACCATCGCCGTGCAGGGTGCGGCGCCCAGGAGGATCAGGCCAGCCATGTAGCTGTCGAGTTCGGAAGCCGGGAGCCACGGCGCGAAGACATGCTTGATGAATACCCAGCCGAGCAGGGCCATGGTGAATGGCTTGACCGCCCAGTTGACGAACAGCGTGATGCCCATGCTCGCCCGCTGTGCATAGACCTCCCGCAGCGCCGAGAAATCGATCTTCATCAGCATCGGGATGATCATCACCCAGATCAGCAGGCCGACCGGAATGTTCACATGGGCGATTTCCAGCGCGCCGACCGCTTGTGCGGCAGCGGGCAGTCCCAGACCGAGGAGGGTGCCGGCAACGATGCAGAGAAAGACCCAGAGCGTCAGATAACGCTCGAAGAATCCGAGCGGGACGCCGGCCGCTTTCTTCCCGGCCACTTCACATTGACTGGACATCGCTAATTACACCTTTTCGCATGATGATCGGGATTGCATCGGTGGTTGCTAGGGGCGCTGCAGGGGCGTTGCGACAAGTGCCTGAACGACCTCATCGACGGTACTTCGCGCCGTGCGGGTGACGCCGATCAGCGTGGCAGATGCCATGCCGGTCCAGTCGCCGTAGCCCACCAGCCAGAGATTGGGTTGCTTCACGACACGGGTGCCTTCTACCTGTACTTTGCCATCGGCCTCGATGATGCCGAGTTCACGAAGATGATCCAGTGCCGGGCGGAAACCTGTGCACCAGATCACCGCGTCCAGATCCTCACGACGCCCATCCGCCCACTCGACTCCCGTTTCGGTGAAGCGCGCGAAGGGGCGCTCGGCCACCAGAACGCCGCGCTCGCGGGCTTCGCGCACCGGCGGCACCATGACGATGTCACCGAAGCCGCCGGCCGGCTCGTCGATGCTGCGCCCCTCCTGCTGCGCCTTCCAGCGCGCGGTGGCGCGCTCGAACAGCACGCGGCCGTCGACATCGTCGGGCAGAAACGCAGGTGGCTCCTGAGTGACCCAGCGTGTCTCGCTGACTCTGGATAGCTCGGCGAGGACCTGCGCGCCGGAGTTTCCACCGCCTACCACCATCACCCGTTTACCTGCGAAGGGACCAGGGTCACGGTAGTGAGCCGAGTGAATCTGCGCACCCTGAAAAAGCTCGCGCCCTTCATAAGGCGGAATGAAAGGCTTGCTCCAGGTGCCCGTCGCACTGATGACTGCGCGAGCCAGCCAATGCTGATCGCCTGCTCGCACAAGCCAGAGATCGTCGAGGCGGCTGATCGTAACGACTCGAACCGATCGCTGAATGGGAAACCGGTAGCGATCTTCGTAGCGTCGCAAATAATCGATAACATCGCTGCGCGTGGGATTGCCCGGCTCGACCGGAGCAGGCATCGGCCAGCCGGCAATCGAGCTCCAGGCGGCGGGTGAGAACAGTCTCAGCGACTCCCAGGCGTGCAGCCATGCGCCGCCGGGACTGGGCTGTTCATCCAACAGCAGATAGGACAGCGACGTGCGGCGCACAAAGTACGCAGTCGTCAGGGCGGACTGTCCTGCGCCAATGATGATGACATCGAGAACATTGGGTGCTGTCATCAAGCGGCTCCGGTGAAGGCGGATATTCGTTCGAATAAATATATGCGATGCGGAATATACGCCTCTTGTTCCGGCGCAACAAACTCGCCTTTGTCACGCGCAGTGAATAGCAGGCGTAGCTCAAGAGAGAGAGCTTTACTTGCTTATGCGCTAAGCAATATATTCGCCAAAGCATATCTTATGGGGAGCGCCTTCATGGCCTACAAATCGCGTGTCCTGTTCGTCTGCGTCGCCAACTCGGCACGCTCCCAGCTCGCCGAGGCGTTGCTGCGGCATACCGATTCGGAGCACTTCGAGGCGTTCAGTGCAGGCACCGCTCCCACCCAGGTCGATCTACGAGCGTTGGCAGCGCTCGAGCAGCTTGGCGTTGCGACAGTGGGATTGCACAGCAAATCGCTGGAGGAGGTGGAAGCGCAACCGTTCGATTTCGTGATCACGCTGTGTGATAAGTCATCGTTGGAATGCCTTGCACTGCCTGGTGCGGGCGAGTACATCGCCTGTAACTTCGAAGACCCTGCCACCAGCGACCAACCGGATGCCTACCGGCACACGCTTCACGAGATACATGAGCGGATCAAGATGTTCGTGTTGGTCAAGAACAAGCGCTGAGAAGATATCAATGGTCGAGCACCTGACACCTACCACTGTATTCAAATGCCTGGCAGACGAGACTCGCGTGCGGATCGCGTTGCTCGTCGCCCGCGAAGGCGAATTGTGTGTCTGCGAGCTGACCTGTGCTCTGGATGAAAGCCAGCCAAAGATCTCGCGGCATCTGGCGCTGCTGCGCGGATGCGGAATTCTGGAAGACCGCCGTCAGGGCCAATGGGTCTACTACCGACTCCACCCGCACCTGCCTGACTGGGTGACCGACATGCTGCAGCCGATCCTGGCCGCCAACAAGAATTGGCTGGGCGATAACGTGCAGCGCCTCGAAAGTATGCGCAACCGCCCAGAACGCGCCAGCTCATGCGCCTGAATCAAGAACGACCATGAAGATTCTCTTTCTCTGCACCGCCAACAGCTGCCGCAGCATTCTGGCCGAGGCGCTGTTTAACCATCTCGCGCCGGCCGGCATGCGCGCGTTCAGCGCCGGCAGCGAGCCAAGAGGCGAAATCAATCCACTGACGCTTGAGGCGCTGGCGCGGGCCGGCATTGCGGCTGATGGTTTGTATAGCAAGAGCAGCGACGCGCATCAGGCGCTGAATCCCGAATTCGTTATCACCGTCTGCGACAAGGCCGCTGGCGAAGCGTGCCCGGTACATTTCGGCCCAGCCACCAAGGCTCACTGGGGGCTTGCTGATCCTTCCGAGAGCGTCGGTAGTCCGGAGGAAGTAAAAGCGGCGTTCGATGCCACGCTGGTCAGGCTCAAGCTACGTTTCACCGCGTTTCTCGCGCTACCGCTCGCTCAGCTGGATGCCGCTACGCTGAGAACCGAGCTGGCGCGCATCGGCACACTTTGAACCTAGCAGGACATGCCTAATGAACGACGATCTGCCCAATATCGACCCAGATCTGCTGGATATGCCTGACCTGGACAAGCTTGCTCTGCCGGCAGGTCCAGAACATAGGCCACGCATCCTGCTGCTCTATGGCTCTAACCGGGAGCGCTCCTATAGTCGTCTGCTGGTACAGGAAGCTGCGCGCCTGCTCGAGCGTTTCGGTGCCGAGACGCGCATCTTCAATCCGTCCGGATTGCCGCTGCCGGACGATGCACCGGACAGCCATCCGAAGGTGCAGGAGCTGCGCGAGCTGATGCAGTGGTCGGAAGGTCAGGTGTGGTGTTCGCCGGAGCGTCACGGCTCGATGAGCGCGGTGTTCAAGGCGCAGATCGACTGGGTGCCGCTGGCCATGGGCGCGGTGCGGCCGACACAGGGCAAGACGTTGGCGATCATGCAGGTCAGTGGCGGCTCTCAGTCGTTCAACGCGCTGAACCAGATGCGCGTGCTGGGCCGCTGGATGCGCATGATCACCATCCCGAACCAGTCCTCGGTGGCCAAGGCCTTTCTCGAATTCGACGACGCCGGCCGGATGAAGCCCTCGGCCTACTACGACCGCGTGGTGGATGTGATGGAGGAGCTGATCAAGTTCACCCTGCTGGTACGCGGTCGGGCCGACTACCTGGTCGATCGCTATTCGGAACGCAAGGAGTCGGCCGAAGCGCTGTCCCGTCGCGTCAATCAACGCTCCATCTGACTTTCAGGAATCGCCCGCGTGTCCCATCCCTACGACATCCTCGATGTACCCGGCAGCGCCGGTCAGCTGATCTTCACACCGTGCCCCGGCAGCAAGGGCAGCAGCGTCGATGAGGCGCTGGCTACCCTGCAAGCGGCCGGCGCTGACGCGCTGATCACCCTGATGCCCGCCGAAGAGCTGGCCCGCAACGAAGCGACGCAGCTGGCGCAGCTCTGCGCCGAGCGCGGCCTCGAGTGGTTTCACCTGCCGGTGGCTGACGAACAGGTGCCGCTGGCGGACTTCGACGAGGCTTGGGAACAGTCGGCGGATCGGATCAATGAGCTGCTGGATGCCGGCAAGCGCATCGCCATTCACTGCAAGGGCGGCTCCGGTCGTACGGGACTGATCGCAGCGCGCATCCTGATAGACCGCGACGTGCCGCGCGCAACCGCCATCGCCAGCGTCCAGGCGTTGCGCCCCAAGGCTATCCAGCATCCGGCCCATGTCGGCTGGATCGAACGCTTCAGCGCATGACGGGCTTCGCATGCTGAATACGCTTGGCCTGTTCGTCATTACCGCGATAGCGGAGATCGTCGGCTGCTATCTGCCATACCTCTGGCTGAAACAGGGCAAGAGTATCTGGTTGCTGCTGCCGGCTGCGCTTTCCCTCGCGCTGTTCGCCTGGCTGCTGTCGCTGCATCCCACCGCCGCCGGGCGCGTGTATGCGGCGTACGGCGGCGTGTATGTCGGCGTGGCGCTGGTCTGGCTGTGGCTGGTCGATGGCGTTCGCCCGACCTGGTGGGACCTGCTTGGCTGCGCCGTTGCGATGCTGGGCATGGCGATCATCATGTTTGCGCCACGAACTTCCTGATTCACCTTTTAAAAGCGAGTCATCCATGAGCATCAAAGTTGGCATCAACGGCTTCGGCCGCATCGGACGTCTGGCACTGCGCGCGGCATGGGATTGGCCGGAGCTGGACTTCGTGCAGATCAACGATCCGGCAGGGGACGCGGCGACCCATGCGCACCTGCTGAACTTCGACTCCATTCACGGTCGCTGGCAACACGAAGCGGGATCCGATGGCGACTGTCTGGTGATCGACGGTCAGCGGGTAAAGGTCAGCGCCAACAAGGCGATCAGCGAAACCGACTGGTCGGGCTGCGATCTGGTCATCGAGGCCAGCGGCAAGATGAAGACCGTTGCCGTGCTGCAGCAATATCTGGAGCAGGGCGTCAAACGCGTCGTGGTCAGCGCGCCGGTGAAGGAGCCGGGTGCACTGAACATCGTCATGGGCGTCAACGATAGTCTGTTCGATCCGGCGCAGCATCGCATCGTCACCGCGGCATCCTGCACCACCAACTGCCTGGCGCCGGTGGTCAAGGTGATCCATGAGCAGCTCGGCATCCGCCACGGTTCGATCACCACCATCCATGACCTGACCAATACCCAGAGCATTCTCGATCAGCCGCACAAGGACCTGCGCCGCGCGCGGGCCTCGGGCATGAGCTTGATTCCCACGACCACCGGCTCGGCCACGGCGATCGCCGAAATCTTCCCGGAGCTGCGCGGCAAGCTGAACGGCCATGCCGTTCGCGTGCCGCTGGCCAATGCCTCGCTGACCGATTGCGTGTTCGAAGTGGAGCGCCCTACCGATGCCGCTGAGGTGAACCAGCTGCTCAAGGCCGCGGCAGAGGGCGAGCTGAAGGGCATCCTCGGGTATGAGGAGCGGCCGCTGGTTTCCATCGACTACCGCACCGACCCGCGCTCGTCGATCATCGATGCGCTGTCGACCATGGTGGTCAACGGCACTCAGGTGAAGATCTACGCCTGGTACGACAACGAATGGGGCTACGCCAACCGCACCGTGGAACTGGCGCGCATGGTGGGGCTGGCAGGGTGAGATGCCGCTGAGAGGCGTTCGCTGAGAGCGGTGCGGGCTATGGAAGAAGGGCAGGGAGGGTGGGCTGGAGCCCACCCTACGGCAAATCCGTGACTCGAATCCCCGGCTCTTTTCTCAGCATGCCACGCCATCGCCAATCTAGCTGCGCAATACACCTGCTCAATCAATCCGGAACCCACCATGCAAGCCTTTGCCAGACTGTCCCCCGAGGTGCGCCAGTACCTGATCGTCACCGGTAACTACTGGGCGTTCACGCTCACCGACGGCGCGCTGCGCATGCTGGTGGTGCTGCATTTCCATTCATTGGGCTACACGCCACTGCAGATCGCGGCGCTGTTCCTGTTCTACGAGGTGTTCGGTGTTGTCACCAATCTGGTTGGCGGCTATCTCGGCGCTCGACTCGGCCTGAACCGGACGATGAACCTTGGCCTGGCGATGCAGGTGGTGGCGCTGCTGATGCTCACTGTGCCAGCGGCGTGGCTGACGGTGCCTTGGGTGATGGGTGCGCAGGCGTTGTCCGGTATCGCCAAGGACCTGAACAAGATGTCGGCCAAGAGCTCGATCAAGCTCCTGGTGCCCGACAGCCAGCAGGGCACGCTGTACAAGTGGGTGGCCATCCTCACCGGCTCGAAGAATGCCCTCAAGGGCGTGGGATTTTTCCTCGGTGGCGCACTGCTGACGCTGCTGGGATTCGCCGGCGCGGTCCTGGCGATGGCTGCGGTGCTAGCCGTGATCTGGATCGGCAGCCTGGTGCTGTTGAAAAAGGATCTTGGCAAGGCGAAGGCCAAACCGAAGTTCAAGGACATCCTCTCCAAAAGCCAGGCAATCAACGTACTGTCGGCCGCGCGGCTGTTTCTCTTCGGGGCTCGCGATGTCTGGTTCGTCATCGCGCTACCGGTGTACCTGAGCACCGTCTTCGGCTGGAATTTCTGGATGGTCGGCGGCTTTCTGGCCTGCTGGATCATCGGCTATGGCATCGTCCAGTCGATGGCGCCGGCCATTACCGGCAAGCGCAGCGGCAAGGTACCGGATGGGCGTGCGGCCTTCATCTGGGCCGCGCTGCTGGCGGCGCTACCCGCGGCAATCGCTGTGGGCTTGACAGCTGGTGCATCGCCGCAATGGGTGCTGATCGGCGGGCTGCTGCTATTCGGTGCGCTGTTCGCAGTGAATTCCTCGCTGCACAGCTATCTGATCGTCAGCTACGCCAAGGAAGACGGCGTTTCGCTGGACGTGGGCTTCTATTACATGTCCAACGCCATGGGTCGGTTGATCGGAACCCTGCTCTCCGGTTGGGTGTTCCAGGCCTATGGGTTGCAGGCTTGCCTGTGGGTATCGTCACTTTTCGTGCTGCTCGCCGCGATTATCTCCCTGCGCCTGCCTCGTCACACGCGATAGCTGAGTAGGGAAGGTCGGGCGCGAACGCCCGACCCGTATCGCTTAGTAGCTGTACTGCAGCTGTGCCCAAAGTTTCTCGGTATCCACCGAATAGTCGTCCGCGTCGTAGCCGGCGTACTTGACCGTTGCGACCAGCCCTTTGACCAGCGGGATGGCGCGGCTGTAACCGATGTTGATCTCTTCCCCGTACTGCTCGCTGCCACGCTCGGCGCGGAAGTCGTGGTACCAGGCCTGCAGTGTGCCGCCGAAGAGCGGCAGGGTGCCCCCCAGGTAAACGTCCTGCACACCGTCCGCCGGCGTCAGCAGGAAGGTATCGGCCCAGCCCTGAAAGGCGTGCTTGGTGGCCAACGGCGTCTGGAAGGCGCGATTGCCCGGCCCCGAGTCGCCGTCCAGTACTTCCACGCCCGCTTTCAGAGTCGCGCCCTTGAGGGCATAGCCTAGCTCGGCCAGGTAGTACTCGCTGCTCAGCTCCTGAGGATTGCCGGCGTAGTCCTGCTGGCGTGCATATTCAAGCGCATAGCTGATGCCGTGGAGGGCACCGTTCAGACGCAGACCTGTGGTCTTGCTGGACAGGGTGCCGAGCGCAGCGGCGGGTGCAGTGGCGATGTTGTCCAGTCCCAGCAGATAGCTGTAGGCGATGGCCGCCAGCGCCGGTGAGTGAGCGTAGCGGGCGTTGAACAGATGGCTGTGGCCTTCGATATTGGCCGGGTTGGCGCGATTGTCGAAACGGTTGTCGCCCGGGCCGAAGATCGTGTTGATGTTGTTGATGTAGGCGTAAGTCAGGGTCAGCTTGTCGAGCGGTTGCAGCTGGCCCAGCACGCCGTCGTAGGTTTGTTCGTTCTGCCGCCAACCGACGCCACCGACGAAGCGCTGGTTGTCCAGATTGATGCGCTGACGGCCGGCAATGGCGCTGCCGAGTTCGTGGTCGTAGCGCAACAGCGCCTGGTTGATCTCGCTGCCGTCGGGGTCGGCTACCACGGAGTAATCGGTCCCAGGCGGCTTACGTTGTCTGCCTCGACCAGAGCCGACAGGCCGTACCAATTGCCGGTCTGAAAGCCTACGCGGGTGCGCAGCGTCTGGGCGTTGGCGTGCTCAAGTGCGTTGTCCTGATCGACGTGCTCGTAGCGATAGCGCACATCCAGAATCGGTTTCGCGTCGGTGAACAAGCTGCTGAAGGTTTCCTGAGCGAAAACCGCCGGACTGCATAACAGCCCAGCACTCAGCAGTTAGGGGGTCAGATGATGGGGATGCAGGTTCTTCATGTGCCGCTCCTTGGTTGACATCGGAGCGAAAGATAGGCTGCTTACTATTTTTGCCATTGACAGCCGTCAAGGCCATAGAAAAACTCTGGAACAGGCCTTGCGACCCGTTCGCGAGGCCTGACAGGAGTCGAGTTTAGCTGTGTACGGCGGTTCTCAGCATGCCGATATCATGTGCGGCGCGCTGAATCAGTGCGGCAGCGTTCGGCCCGGCCTTGTCATGACTGTTACGACGCCCGCGGCGCCAATGCACCATGGGCTGGAGTGCACTGATATCCGATCGGGTAACCAGTTCTTCGAGTGATCGCTTGCTCATGTTCGTGTCCTCACGTCGTGAGTTCGGTGGAGCGTCCTTGCGCCATGGGGAGTCCATGAGCAGACGATGCGCGATGATTGTTACAGCGGTTTGGCAGCACGGCGCAATCGGATGGCTGGTGCAGGGAGGAGAAGACGGCTAACGCGCCAGCATCAGACTTCGGTGATCGCGCTGACGCTGGTGATGCCAGCGTTCCAGATCATTTCGTAGTGTGCGGTCTGAACGATGGACAGTACGCGCCGCGGCGTCATGAGTGCCCAGCAGTGCCGGCCTGGGCTACGTACCGAGTGATACCGCAACCCGGGGAATCCCTCTTGCCTGGCGAGGCGACCGAACTGGCGGGACTGGAAGTAATCATCCGCGTCGTAGATCGGATCCGACATCGACACGCTCGTGGCATCCAGCAGCCCGGCCTCGTTGAATTGACATGACAACCCGCGGAAAACGAACCGCTCGAAGTTCAAGCCTGCGACATTCGACCAGTAGTGCTCCTGGTGATACCGCACCTCGGCCAGTGCCGTTTCCATGCTGTCGGCCAGATACAACACGCCGTAGCTGCCATTGCTGAAACGAGAACCGGCTGGATTCACGTGGGTGAACGGCGCCGTAGCGTAGGAGCAGCCCGGAATGCCGAACGGTATTTCTGACCGAGGAATCAGCTCGAGGCGGCCAGTTTCGTTGTGCAATCTCGGGTTTGTCAGCGCCTGCAACAGATAGAGGATTTCAAATTCCTCGGCGTCGGCTACGTCATCGAACAGATCGATGGGAGGATACTTGGAGTTCACCAGCCGGTACGACTGGCACCGGGCATCGGCCCGTATCGGCAGTCGCTGCGGCACTACCACTGCGCGCCTCGCAGGCTGTCGATACGACGGAACGACTCGTACAGGGAAATCATGTCCCCCTGAGCCATTACCTCCAGTGGCGATCGCCCGTTGAAGAATTCGTTGTGATTGGGCATTGCCGGAAAGCCGTAAGTGTTTTCCGGGTTATCGAAGATCAGCCGAAGTGCTGCGTGGATGTTGAGAATGAAACTGACGCGCTGCATCTGGTCGGGGTCCAGACTGACCGACCAATCTGCATTGCGGAGTTTGGCCCGTGCGTGAGTACTGCGGGAGATACGCAGTATCCGACAGGCCTGTTCGGTAGACGCCTGCCATTTTTCGAGAACGTTCACCGCAGTTCGAAGGCCGGCGGCGCACTGGTCTTTGGTAAACGCGGGTGCCTGAAGAGTCGCAGTCATGGCAATTGCTCGATTAATTCCATGGACTCAGCATAGCATCTTATGTGTCTGTAGACACAATTATGCACACGCTATCTTTCTGGACACTCAGTTTGAGGAAACTGAGTCTCCAAGTCACTTTTACTTGTGAGCGGCCGTCACCTGTACCGGCCCAGCCCGCTTGGCGTTTGCCCAGCAAAGCGACCGATTACCGCGACT